>OLYB01000249.1_pt1 | contig 54858 bp, 56 predicted proteins | sample 1674481 | NCBI WGS metagenome assembly OLYB01 (sample SAMEA103958167, study PRJEB25191) | human gut metagenome
TTGAAAATGCTTTTCAGCTTGTCAAAAAAGGGCGGCGCCCTTTTTTGACAAGCTGAAGGTCATTCTGCGAAAATTTCTCCCGCCAGGCTCAGCACGGCCCGGCCGCCTACCCGAACGGCGGCGTTTCCGTTCTGCGCCGTCAGGCGGCTGCGTATTTCCGAGGGGCGGCGCATATGCTCCCCCTGGAGGAACACGTTTTCCCGGTCCGGCTGCACCAGGCCGCAGCGGTACAGATAATACGTCAGGGCTCCGTTGGAGGTGCCGGTGGCGCACTCCTCCGGAATGTCATACAGCGGGGCGAAATTGCTGCACCAGGCGGTGCAGGTGTCGTCCCCCAGGCAGAACATGTGCACCCCCGTGACCTTCTGCCGCCGGGACAGCTCCGCCACCAGCGTCTCGTTCTGCCGGGCCCGCAGCAGCGTCTCCCGGTCCCGCACCGGCATCATGATATCCGCCAGGCCCGTGGACACGATCTGGGGCGTCAGGTCCCGGGGCCGGTCCGCACCGGTCAGGCCGAAGGCCCGGTACAGGGGTTCCCACTCCACCCGGGTCAGCTCCCCCAGCCACCGGGGCGGGGCCATGTCCATCCACACCACGTCGCCGTCCACGGAGATCTGCAGCTCCCCGGCCTTGGTGCGGGCAATGTGGCGTCCGTCGGACAGCCGCCCCAGCCGCCGCAGCAGGGCAAAGGCGGCAATGGTGGCGTGGCCGCACAGCTCCACCTCTCCTGCCGGGGTGAAATAGCGCAGGTCCACGCTGCCGTCCTCCCGCGGGCGGACGAAGGCCGTCTCCGAATGCTTCATCTCGGCGGCGATCAGGCGCATGGTCTCGTCGCTGACGTCCCCCTCCGGCAGGGCTACCCCTGCCTGGTTGCCTCCAAACAGCTTGGCGGCGAATGCATCCATGACATATATTTTCACGGTAAAAACCTCCCCAAACTCTCTTTTTATTTATTATACTAAACTCTGCGCCGGTTTTCAAGCATCGTGGGACTTGACTGGCTGGAAAATTTCGGATATAATGGCAGTAGAATTTGCGGTACGCCGCTGAAAGGAAAGGAAAATCATCCAAAATGCTGAACAAGCGCAGTCTGCTCTCCCAGTTCCTCCACTTCTCCGCCGCCACGGTGGCCTCTCTGATGGTGTTCTCCCTGTACTCCATTGTAGACGGCCTGTTCGTGGCCAAGGGCGTGGGCGAATACGCCATGAGCGCTGTCAATCTGGCCGTTCCCTTTATGAATGTCATGTTCTCCATTGCCGTGCTGTTCGCCGTGGGCACCAGCACCATCATCGCCATCTATCTGGGCGAGGGCCGCCGGGAAAACGCCAACCGTCTGTTTTCCCAGAATCTGGCGGTGCTGGTGGTTATCGGCCTGGTGATCACCGGGCTGGTGCTGGTGTTTCTGGAGCCCTTCGCCATGCTGCTGGGCGCCAAGGACGTAACGCTGGAGTACACCAAGGACTATCTGCGGGGACTGGCGCCCTTCGCCGTGTGCTTCATCGTGTCGTACAACATGGAGATCCTGGTGAAAACCGACGGACGGCCTGCCCTGGCCATCATCACGGTGATCACCGGGTGCCTGACCAACTGTGTGCTGGACTATGTGGCCATCTTCGTGCTGGACTGGGGCGCCTGGGGCGCGGCCTTTGCCACGGGTCTTTCCCAGCTGCTGACCTGCGTCATGTATCTGACCCACTTTCTGGGAAAGCACACCACCTTCCACCTGGTGCGCTTCCGGCCGGACTGGCATATTTACCGCCGGCTGCTGCCCATCGGCGTGGCCGACGGGGCCACGGAGCTGTGCAACGGCCTGATGATCTTCCTGTTCAACCGCACCATCCTGCGCTGCATCGGCCAGGACGGTCTGGTGAGCTATACCATCATTGCTTACATCAATACACTGATCCTGAACATCATGCTGGGCGTGTCCCAGGGGTCTCAGCCGCTGGTCAGCTATCACTACGGGCAGCGGGACCGGAAGGGCTGCCGCCGCCTGCTGCAATACGGCCTGGTGACGCTGGCGGGTATGACGGCGCTGTGCTTCGGCGCGGTGCAGCTGTTCGCCCCGCAGATCGTCCACATCTTCCTGGGCGACAACAACGCCGCTCTCAGCGACGTGTCCGTGGGCGCTCTGCGGCGGTACGGCCTGTGCTATCTGCTGGTTGGCTTCAACGTGCTGATGGGCGGATTCCTGACGGCGGTGGAGCAGCCCCGTCCGGCTATCTGCATCTCCACCGGCCGGGGGCTGGTGCTGCAGGCCGGAGCCCTGCTGGCGCTGGCCGCCCTGTGGGGCGGCGAGGCCATCTGGTTTGCACCGGTGATCTCCGAGGCGGTGTGTCTGGCCATGGCGCTGGCGTTCATGGTACGCTTCTGGAAATCCAACCGGACGCTGGCTGCGGCGTGATACAATTTATCAAATGAGCGAGGCCGCCGGGAAAATATCCTCCCGGCGGCCTCTTTTGTTGCATTTGCAGCTGCAAACTGTCTTGTCATACTATATATTGTAGGTGACACAGGGGTCAATACTCCCATATCTTGTGTCCATTGTACAGAATGGACAAAATATCCCGGGGATTTTCGTCAGGCATTTTCCCCATATTTAGGGCTTTGGGCTTGCATCAGCACAGGATATGGTATATGATTAAGAGGCTGATTGACCGCTGCCCATTGAGGCAGCTTTTCCTGTGGAGAGAGAAAAATCTGAGGAGAGGGAGGACGTTACACATGAAGATCATCAAGCGCAACGGAGCGGAGGTTGCTTTTGACATTCAGAAGATCGAGCGGGCCATCACCAAGGCCAACAACTCTGTGGCCGAGGCGGACCGCATGACTCCCGTGCAGATCGGGCGCATCGCCGAGTCCGTGGAGCTGCAGTGCCAGAAGATGAACCGCGCTCCCACGGTGGAGGAGATCCAGGATATGGTGGAGCACCACATCATGGCCCACGGGGCCTTTGAGGTGGCCAAGCACTACATTACCTACCGCTATACCCGGTCCCTGGTGCGCAGGGCCAACACCACCGACGACAAGATCCTCTCCCTCATCGAGTGCAACAATGAGGAGGCCAAGCAGGAGAACTCCAATAAGAATCCCGTGGTGAACTCCACCCAGCGGGATTATATGGCCGGCGAGGTGTCCCGGGATATCACCAACCGTCTGCTGCTGCCCCAGGATATTGTGGAGGCCCATGAGGAGGGCATCATCCATTTCCACGACACCGACTATTTCGCCCAGCATATGCACAACTGCGACCTGGTGAACCTGGAGGACATGCTGCAAAACGGCACCGTTATCACCGGCACCATGATCGAAAAGCCCCATTCCTTCGCCACCGCCTGCAACATCGCCACCCAGATCGTGGCCCAGGTGGCCTCCAACCAATACGGCGGCCAGTCCATCAGTCTGACCCACCTGGCCCCCTTTGTGGAGGTCAGCCGCCAGAAGATCCGCCGCATCGTCCTGGCGGAGATGGCGTCCATCGGCGTGGATCCCGGCGAGGAGAAAATCCATGAACTGGTGGAGGCCCGTCTGCGGGAGGAGATCCGCCGGGGCGTGCAGACCATCCAGTATCAGGTGGTGACCCTGCTGACCACCAACGGACAGGCCCCCTTCATCACCGTGTTCATGTACCTGAACGAGGCCCGGGACGAGCGGGAGAAGAAGGACCTGGCCATGATCATCGAGGAGATGCTCCTTCAGCGCTATCAGGGCGTGAAGAATGAGCAGGGCGTGTGGGTGACCCCCGCCTTCCCCAAGCTGATCTATACCCTGGAGGAGGACAACATCCATGAGGACTCCCCCTATTGGTACCTGACGGAGCTGGCCGCCAAATGCACCGCCCGCCGCATGGTGCCGGACTATATCTCCGAAAAGAAGATGAAGGAGCTCAAGGGCGACGTGTACACCTGCATGGGGTGCCGCTCCTTCCTGACCCCGGACCGTTTTACCGACGCCGGGATCGGCAACGTTGCCAACGCCGGGAATTATGAGCCCGGCAAGCACAAATACTATGGCCGGTTCAATCAGGGCGTGGTCACCATCAATCTGCCGGACGTGGCCCTGTCCTCCGGCGGAAATATGGACAGGTTCTGGCAGATCTTCGAGGAGCGGCTGGAGCTGTGCCACCGGGCGCTGCGGTGCCGCCACGAGCGTCTGCTGGGCACCACGTCGGACGCCGCCCCCATCCTGTGGCAATACGGCGCGCTGGCCCGGCTGAAAAAGGGCGAAACCATCGACAAGCTGCTGTATAACGGCTATTCCACCATCTCCCTGGGCTATGCGGGCCTGTATGAGTGCGTGAAATACATGACCGGCAAGAGTCACACGGACCCCGCCGCCACCCCCTTCGCCCTGGACATCATGCAGAAGATGAACGACAAGTGCAAGGAGTGGAAAACCGCCGAGAACATCGACTATTCCCTGTACGGCACGCCTCTGGAGTCCACCACCTATAAGTTTGCCAAGTGCCTGCAAAAGCGCTTCGGCGTCATCAAGGGCATCACCGACAAGGGCTATATCACCAACAGCTATCATGTCAATGTCACCGAGGAGATCGACGCCTTCACCAAGCTGGAGTTTGAGGCCCAGTTCCAGCACCTGTCCCCCGGCGGCGCCATCAGCTATGTGGAGGTGCCGGACATGCAGAACAACATCCCCGCAGTGCTGGAGGTCATGAAGTTCATTTATGACCACATCATCTATGCCGAGCTGAACACCAAGAGCGACTATTGCCAGGTCTGCGGCTGGGACGGCGAGATCCAGATCGTGGAGGAGGACGGCAAGCTCATCTGGAAGTGTCCCCAGTGCGGCAATACCGACCAGGACAAGATGAACGTGGCCCGCCGCACCTGCGGCTATATCGGGACCCAGTTCTGGAATCAGGGCCGGACCCAGGAGATCAAGGACCGGGTGCTGCACCTGTAAGAGGTTCCCGCTTCGGTCGCTGTTTGGTAGTATATATTACCCAAAAGGAGCAATATCGTGTACTATGGCAACCTGAAAAAATGTGATATTGCCAACGGCATCGGGGTGCGGGTGACGCTGTTTGTGTCCGGCTGCACCAACCACTGCCCCGACTGCTTCCAGCCCCAGACCTGGGACTTCCACTTCGGCAGGCCCTTCACCGCCGACACGGAGCGGGAGATTTTCGCCGAGCTGGACAAGTCCTATGTGGACGGACTGACGGTGCTGGGGGGCGAGCCCTTCGAGCCGGAAAACCAGAGGGACCTGCTGCCCTTTCTGCGGGAGGTCCGGCGGCGGTACCCGGGAAAGACCATCTGGTGCTTCACCGGCTTCCGGCTGGAGGATGAGCTGCTGCGGGAGGGGTCCCATCCCCGGTGTGCCGTGACGGACGACCTGCTCTCCTGCATCGACGTGCTGGTGGACGGACGGTTCGTGGCGGCGGAAAAGGACATCAGTCTGCAATTCCGGGGCAGCCGGAACCAGCGGGTGCTGGACCTGCCGAAAACCCTGGCCGCCGGGCAGCCGGTGATCTGGGAAAAGCTGAAAAAATGACAAGAGCATGCCCTGGGCGTTGTGCCCAGGGCATGCTTTATTATGGGGAAGCTACAGCTTTTCGGCCAGGCGCTCCAGCGCCTCGGTCATGGCCTCCTCGAAGGAGGGGTGGGGACGCATAACGGCCAGCAGCTGGCGCACCGTCAGACCGTTGACCAGGGCGGCGCTGAGCTGGCTGATGATGTCGCTGGCGTGCTGGCACATCAGCTGCGCGCCGATGAGTCGTCCGGTATCCCGGTCGGCCACCAGCTTCATGAAGCAGCGGCCCGGGTCCTCAATGACCGTGCGGGCATTGCCGAACATGGTGCACTTGCCGGACACGGCGTTGATGCCCTGCTCCTTGGCCTCGGCCTCGGTGAGGCCCACCACGGCGATCTCGGGGCTGCTGTAAATGCAGCTGGGCACCACGTTCAGATCCGTGGCGGAGGCCGCGCCGCACAGGCGGTCCACGCAGGCAATGCCCTGGGCGGCGGCCACATGGGCCAGCTGGATCACGGCGGACACATCGCCGATGGCGTATACGCCGGGGATGCTGGTCTGGAAATCCTCGTCCACCCGGAGGCTGCGGCCCCGGGTCTCAGGCGTCAGGTCCGGGGCAAACAGCCCGTCCCAGCAGGGACGGCGGCCAATGGCGCACAGGACCTTTTCGCCGGAGACGGCCTTTTCCTTGCCCTTCTGGTCAATATGGACAGTCAGGCCCTGGGGAGCCTGCTCCACGCTTTGGACCATGGCGGAGGTCAGCACCTCCACCCCCTGCTTTTTCAGGATCTGGCCCAGATTCTGGCCCAGCTCCCGGTCCATGGTGGGCAGCAGCCGGTCCATGCCCTCGATGAGGGTGACCCGGCAGCCCAGGTTGGCATAAAACGTGGCAAACTCCACGCCGATGACGCCCCCGCCCATGATGACCAGGGACTCATACAGGGTGTCGCTGCCCTCCAGCAGCTGGTCGGAGGTCATGACCCCCGGCAGGTCCAACCCCGGAATCGGCGGGCGCACCGGCACGGAGCCGGTGGCGATCAGGAGGCGGTCGGCGGTGTAGGCAGTCTCCCCTGCCGGGCCGGTGACGGTGACCCGGCCCGGAGCGTCGATGCGGGCGGTCCCCTCCAGCAGGTCCACCCTGGCCCCCTTCAGCAGGGCGTGGATACCCCCCCGAAGCTTTTCGGAGACGCCGCGCTTATAGGCGAACATCTCCGCCAGGTCAAAGGTGATGTCTCCGGCGTGGACCCCGGCAGGAGCTCCGTCCACGGCGTCCCGGTACACCTGGGAGGCGTGGAGCAGAGTCTTGGTGGGGATGCAGCCCCGGTTGAGGCAGGTGCCGCCCACCTCCCGGCGCTCCACCACGGCGGTGTGCAGGCCACGCTTGGCCGCCTGCAGGGCGGCGGTGTAGCCCCCGGGCCCCGCGCCGATGACAATGAGCTGATAATCGGACATTGGTCCATCCTCCGTTATTCGTTATAGGTTTTGGCTGCGGATCAGGCCGCAGAGATCCCCGGCTACGTCCGCAGGCAGGTCCGCAGACTCCGCCGCGCCGCACAACGCCGCGCCGGAGAAGGCGCAGCCCTCCAGCTTCCGGGTCAGAACGTCGAACAGGTGGGCATCCATGGCGTCGGTATACACCGCCGCCTGGCGGCAAATGCCCTGCTCCACCCGCAGCCGGATGCTGACCTCGCCCCAGGGGAACTTTTCGGTGCAGGAAAAATCAAAGGGGAACGTGGCCCCGTATACCCAGTCGCGGCTGCTGAACTGCCTGTACAGCGTCTCCAGGGCCTCTTGGTCAAAATCCTTCTCCTCCAAGGGCTGGGCCGTCAGGCCGTATACCTGCTGGAAGGCCCGGTTCATGGCGTCGGTCATGCCCGCCACCGTCAGACCGGGGCACAGCTCCCGCAGATTCACCACCCGGGACGCCACGGACGCCACGCCCTTGCTGGCGATCTTGGCCGGGGACGGGCTGAGATAGCGGCCCATTTTGGTCATGTCCGCGTCGATGAGCAGGGTGCCGTTGTGGAAGGAGCGGCCGCCATGATTGTAGAAGGAGTTGCCGGAGAATTTCCGGCCCTGGGCCAGCAGGTCGTTGCGGCCGGACAGCTCCGCCTGGATGCCCAGCAGACGGCAGGCCTCCAGGATCACCCGCTGCTGGCGGGGCAGGTCATAATTCTCGGTGGACACGGAGAAGGTGAAGTTCAGATTCCCCATGTCGTGGAACACTGCACCGCCGCCGGACAGACGGCGGGCCAGGGTGCCTCCCTCCTGCTCCAGCAGGCCGGTGCGGCACTCCTGCCAGGCGTTCTGGTTGCGGCCGATGACCACGGTGTTCTGGTTCTGCCACAGGTAGAGGATGCAGGCGTCGTCCGCCACATGCTCCGTCAGGTATTGCTCCAGGGCCAGGTTGCGATAGGGATCGGTTCCGTTGCCGGAATAGGTATACAGGTGCTTGATCATGGTTTCCTCCAACGCAGAATCGGGTGTCGGGCGGCCTTTACCTCGTCGGGACGGCCGATGGGCATATGGTGGGGTGCATCGTGCATGGCTTCGGGGTCATCGTAGGCCCGTTGGTACAGCATCCGCAGCACCTCCGCCGCCTGGTCCAGGACCTCGGGTCCCTCGGTCTCCGTGGGCTCCAGCATCAGGGCCTCATGGACGATCAGGGGGAAGTACATGGTGGGCGGATGAATGCCCTCGTCAATCAGGGACTTGGCCACATCCAGGGCGCTGACCCCGGTCTCCTTCTTCAGGCCGCTGAGATCCAGCACGAACTCGTGCATACAGATGCGGTCATAGGCCGGCTGGAAGGTGCCCCGGAGCTTCTCCTGCAGGTAGTTGGCATTGAGCACGGCGTTCTGCGCCGCCTCGGGGATGCCCTGGCGGCCCAGGGTCAGCAGGTATGTCAGCGCCCGGACCACCACCAGGAAGTTGCCCATGAAGCTGCGGACCTGGATATGGCCGGGCTCCTCCGCCAGGGCGGAATGAGGCAGATAGGGGATCAGGAAATCCTTGCAGCCCACGGCGCCTGCGCCGGGACCGCCGCCGCCATGAGGCGTGGCGAAGGTCTTGTGCAGGTTCATGTGGATGCAGTCAAAGCCCATGTCGCCGGGGCGGACGATGCCCATAACGGCGTTGAGGTTGGCCCCGTCGTAGTAGCACAGGCCGCCGGCCTCATGGACCAGACGCGTGATCTCCAGGATGTTTTTATCGAAGATGCCCACGGTGTTGGGGTTGGTGAGCATCAAACCGGCGGTATCGTCCCCCAGGGCAGAGCGCAGGCTGTCCAGGTCCACGCAGCCGTCCGGGCCGGAGGCGATGTTCACCACCTCATAGCCGCACATAGCCGCCGTGGCGGGGTTGGTGCCATGGGCCGAGTCGGGCACGATGATCTTGGTGCGCTTGTGGTCGCCCCGGGCATCGTGGTACTGCTTGATCAGCAGGACGCCGGTGAACTCGCCGTGGGCTCCGGCGGCAGGCTGGAAGGTCATGCCGTCCATGCCGGTGATCTGGCACAGGTACTCCTGCGCGGTGTCCAGCACATGGCGCATACCCGCCAGGGACTCCCGGGGGGCCAGGGGGTGGCAGCCGGTGAAGCCAGGCAGGGCCGCCATCTCCTCGTCGATGCGGGGATTGTACTTCATGGTGCAGGAGCCCAGGGGGTAGAAGCCGCAGTTGACGCCGTGTACCTGGTGGCACAGCTCCGTATAGTGGCGGGAGATGTCGGTCTCGCTGAGCTGGGGCAGGTCGGGCTTCGTCTCCCGGCGCAGGGACTCCGGCAGGGAGACGGCGTCCACGTCGCAGGGGGGCAGGATGGTGCACCGGCGGCCGGGCACGCTCTTTTCAAAAATCAGCTTCATTTGTCCAGCACCTCCTTGACGATGGATACGGCTTCGTCCAGCTCCCGGCGGCTGACCTTCTCCGTGGCGCACCACAGGACCCGGTCATCGCCCAGAGGCAGACCGCCCAGGATGCCCCGGCGGTCCAGGGCCTCCAGCAGCTCCTGGCTGCGGGGCATTTTCAGGACAAACTCGTGGAAATACGCACCGCCGTATACCGGCTCCACCCCGGGCAGGGCGCACAGGGCCTTTTCCAGATAATGGGCCTTGGCCATGGACTGCTCCGCCGCCTGTGCCATGCCGTCGGGGCCCATGGTGGCCATGTACAGCCCGGCGGTCAGGGCGCACAGCGCCTCGTTGGAGCAGATGTTGCTGCTGGCCTTCTCCCGGCGGATGTGCTGCTCCCGGGCCTGGAGGCTCAGGACGTAGGCCCGGCGGCCCTGATGGTCGGTGGTCTCACCCACGATGCGGCCGGGGAGCTTGCGCATGAGCTTGTCGGTGGCGGCCATATAGCCCAGATACGGGCCGCCGCAGCCCAGAGGCAGACCCAAGGGCTGCCCCTCGCCCACGGCGATGTCCGCGCCGCAGTCCCGGGGGGTTTTCATAATGGCCAGAGCGATGGGGTTGCAGCCCATGATATACTTGGCGCCCGCCTGGTGGACGGCCTGGCCCAGGGCCTCGGCGTCCTCAAACAGGCCGAAGAAGTTGGGCTGCTGGACGTAGAAGGAGGCAACCTCCTCATCCAGCATGGAGGCCAGGGCCTCCAGGTCGGTTTTGCCGTCCTTCGCCGGCACCACGCGCAGCTCGTCGCCGGTGCCGTAGCAATAGGTGCGGACGGTGTTGATGGTGTCGGGGTGGGCCGCGCCGGAAATGAGGGTCACCCGGCGCTTGCGCTCGCGGCACATGGCCGCCGCCTCGGCGGCGGCAGTGGCCCCATCGTACACAGAGGCGTTGGACACGTCCATGCCGGTGAGCTCACAGATCATGGTCTGATACTCGAAGATGGATTGCAGCAGACCCTGGCTCATTTCCGCCTGATAGGGGGTGTAGGCCGTGAGGAACTCCTCCTTGGCGGGGATATATTTGACGATGGAGGGGATGTAGTGGTCATAGGCCCCTGCGCCCCGGAGAACGGTGGCGTAGGTGCGGTTTTCGGCGGCCATGGCGGACACCGCCCGGCTTGCCTCCAGCTCGCTCATGCCGTCGGGGATGTTCAGGGGCTTCCGCAGGAGCATCTGCTCCGGCACATCCCGGTACAGATCCATGATGTTTTCCAGCCCCACGGCCCGGAGCATCTGCTCCCGCTGGGCCTGGGTGGAGGGGACATAGCTGCCCATGCTCAGCCCTCCTCGGCGCAGAATGCCTCGTAAGCGGCGGCGTCCAGCAGCTCCTCGGTGTCGGTGATGTTCTCCACCTTGATGATCCAGGCGTCATAGGGAGCCTTGTTCAGCAGCTCGGGCTGGTCCAGCAGCTCCTCGTTGACGGCGCAGACGGCGCCGGTGACGGGGCACACCAGGTCGGACACGGCCTTGACGGACTCCACATCGCCGAAGGCCTCGCCGGCAGTAACGTCGTCGCCCTCGCCGGGCAGGTTCACGAACACCACATCGCCCAGGGCGTCCTGTGCAAAGTCGGAAATGCCGATGACGGCCACGCCGTCCTCCATCTTCACCCACTCGTGGGACTTGGAATACTTCAGATCAGTCGGATACAGCATTGTGATTTACCTCCAAATTTAATATGTTTTGTTGTTTGTTCAAATGTCCAGCTTGCCGGCCAGCTGCTCCAGCGCGTCGTTGATGGCGGCATCGTCGAAGCAGTAGCGCATTTCGGTGTGACGGGCCCGGAGCTGCTCCACATCGGCCTTGATCTCGCGGCCCCGGAGGATGCAGTCGGCCATCAGGGAGGCCAGCTGGTCGAAATCCTTCTCCTCGAAGCCGAAGCGGGTCATCTCGCTGACGCCCATACGCAGGGCGCCGGAGGCGGTGAAGCCCTCCTCATCGGGGGTGGCCTGGTAGTTGACGATGACGTTGTTCTGCTCCAGGCGCTCGGCGATCTCCGCGCCCTCGCCGTAGCCCACGGAGACGATGACCTGGTGGGTCTCGGTGTAGTCGATGGCGGGATCGCCCACCACGTCCAGGCCATAGCTCCTGAGGCTGCGGGCGAAGGACTTGGCGTTGCGGATAATGGCGCTCTGATACGCGTCGCGGAACTGGTTCATTTCATAGGCCGCCATGAGCATACCCAGCTGGGTGCCCAGGTGGTGATTGGAGACGCTTCCGGGGAAGGTGCGGCTTTCGATGGTCTTCCACAGGCCGTATTTCAGGTCCTCCTCCTTATAGTTGACACCGATGACGCCGCGCTGGGGGCCGAAGAAGGTCTTGTGGGTGGAGCCGGTGACGATCTCCGCGCCCTCCTGGAAGGGGTTCTGGAAGTGGTCGCCGATGAGGCCCAGCACATGGGCCATATCGTACATAATGGTGGTGGGAATCTTCTGCTCGTCCACAAACTGCCGGATCTGGGCCACAGGCTCCTTATGCAGAACCATGGACTTGCCGAAGATGATGAGCTCGGGACGGTAGCGGTCGATGAGCTTCTTGGTTTCCTCCACGTCCATCTTATAGGGGTTGTCCCGGCAGACGGGGAAGTTTACCACGGCGGGCTTTTCGGTGACGGGGTCCACGGCGATATAGTCGTGGAGGGCGCCCATGGGCTGGGCAGACAGGTGACCGCCCTTGATGATGTGGTTGTTCATGACGTAGCCCAGGCGCTTGGCATCCTTCTTGCGGTCGAAACGGTTCTTCCAGTCCGTCAGGGCGGAGAACACCGCCATGTTGGACATCTGGCCGCTGAGGGTGCGGGTCTCCACCTCGGTGCAGCCGAAGTAGGCGCGCATTTCCTCGGTGAGCATACGCTCCACCTGGTCGATGAACTTGGTGCCCTGGTAATAGAACACCTCCTTCTCATAAAAGGCCAGGATCTTCTTGTGCTCGGCATAGCGGCAGGCCGGGTCGCTGCCGGACAGCAGGCGCACGGCCCGGCTGGGGGTATTCTCGGAGGGAATCAGGTTCACGCACTGCTCCTGACGCCAGACGTGGTTCTCGATGGCCTTGTGCAGCAGGGTCAGGACCTTGCCGGTGCGGTCGCCGCCGGCCACGGTGCGGACCTCCTCCTGCTCACCGTACAGCAGGGGGCGGGCGAAGGGAGGCGCGCCCACGCTCATGTGGCGGGCGGGGATCACGGCCTTCAGGCGCTTGCCGCGGATATCCACCTCCACGGTGTCGTCCACCAGAACGTCGCTGTCGATATAGCACAGGCCGATGGCACGCTTGCCGCTGGCCTCCAGGATCACGGTGGACAGGCCCTCACCCTGGGTCTTGAAATAGGGCACCATGGTGCCGCTGGTGACCCAACCCACCAGCTTATCGCCCTTGTAGATCTCCATTCCGGCCCGCATGACGCCGCGGTCCAGCAGGGCGATGGGGGCGATCCTCCGGGGCAGGGCGGACATGTCGGAGAAGTCCCGGTCCATGTGGCGGATAAATGCCTGGTGCTGACGCTCCAGAGCGGCGCGGCCGATGAAATCCCCCTTCTGGGCGGAGAAGCTCACGGCAAACTTGGCCAGAGGCACGGCGAAGATGGGGATCTCGGTGCCGTCGGGGGCAACGCCCATCTCGTGGCCGTACAGGGGGAAAGACGCCTCCATCCGCAGGGTATCCCGTGCGCCCAGGCCGGCAGGCCGCGCGCCCAGCTCCACCAGACGGTTCCACAGCCACACCACGTCCTCGCTGCGGACGTATACCTCGTAGCCCAGAGGCTCGCCGGTGTAGCCGGTCTTGGCGATGCGGGCCTGGCGGCCCTCCAGGGACACGGTGCCCAGGGAGTTCTTGGTGGGCTCCTTGGTGGGGGACTCGCCGCCGGAGAGGGTCATGAGCATTTCCTTGCTCTTGGGGCCCTGGACGGCGATGGAGGCCCATTCGGCGCTGATGTTGGTGATGGTGCAGTCGAAGCCGGACAGGGCCCGGTTCAGATGCTCCAGATCCTTGTCGATGTTGGCGGCGTTGACCACCAGCAGATAGCTGTCCTCCTGGAACAGGTACAGATACGCGTCGTCCACGGCGCCGCCGTTCTCGTTGGGGATGATGCAGTACTGGGCCATGTTCAGGTCCAGAGCGCTGACGTTGCTGGTCAGCACATGCTGGAGAAATTCCTTGCGCTGGGGGCCCTCAATCAGCAGGCGGCCCATGTGGGACACGTCGAACAGGCCGCACACCTGGCGGGTGTACAGATGCTCGGCGATGATGCCGGACGGATACTGGATGGGCATTTCCCACCCGCCGAAGTCCACCATGGTGGCCCCGGCGGAAACATGCACGTCGTACAGCTGCGTGCGCTTCAGTTCGCTCATTTTCTAAGCTCCTCCTTCAAAGTTGTTCCTTCCTGTTTTTGGGCAGCAAAAAAGGGCGCAAAGCCGTTGCCTTGCGCCCCCGTATCCTAACCTGAGAGATTCCCCGCCCCATCCGGGGCAGGTTGCACCTTCGGTGGCCGGACGTATCCGGCCTTTTCGGAGTATCGTCCGGACCCGGTCCCTTTGCCTGAGAGCTTCTGCGTTCCCCTTCGGCGCCGCGCAGAGCGCGGTCTCTCCCGAGTCCATCCACCGATGATCCCTATTCCGTTGTTATGTCCATTCTATCACGGGGCGGGAAATGGTGTCAACGCGAAACATCGGGCCCGGGTAACATTTGGATAAATGGTAAAAAACGGAGGTCCGTCTTTGGGCTATCTGACCAAGTGGAGGTCGTGAAGCACGGCGTCCGCCATGACGCGGCTGCCCAGGCGGCTGGGGTGCATGCCATCGCGCTGATACAGGTCCGCCGTGTTCCCGGCGGCGTCGAAGGCCGCGCCGAAATCCACCCGCCGCAGGGAGATGGCGTCCGTCAGCCTGCGCAGCCACCGGACGTATTCCGCCGAGGCCTCAAGAGCCCGGTCCATGTCGCACACCGGCTGCCACTGGGCCGGGATGGCGCGCACGGGATATGGAATGCCCACCACCGGCCGGACCCCGGCGGCCACGCACTGGTGGACCATGGCCATGACGGCAGACTTGGCCTGGTCGGCGGAGCCGGTGAGCATAATGTCGTTGTCGCCGCCCATAAACAGGACCATATCCGGCTTCTGGGGCAGGGCCTGGCTCTGGAGCCGGACCAGGAGGCCGGTGGAGGTATCGCCGGCCACGCCGGCGTTGACCCACAGATGGGGCGTCTCCCGGTTCAGCAGGTCCACCCAGCCTTCTCCGGGGGCCAGGTTGTATCCCGTGGTCAGGCTGTCGCCCAGGCATACGATCTTCATGGCTTCCTCCTCTGTTATACGGAAATCTTGCGGACGCCGGGGTTTTCCCTGAGAAAACGCAGGGCCTCCTCATGGGTAATGGGGTCCGGCAGCCGGATGGACACCTCCAGGCAGAGCATGCTGTCCTCCCGGGTCAGGGTGCTGTCGGTGATCTTGCCCCGGTGCTCCCGGACCAGGCAGTCAAAGGCCTGCATCAGGCCGTCGCTGTCCGTCATGTGCACCGTGACCTCCTGGGTGATCTCCGCATCGCCGCCCACCCGGAACCGGTGCAGCACCAGCTGGATCACCACCAGCACCACAGCCTCCATCAGACCCAGCCAGTACATACCCGCGCCGATGGCCATGCCCACGGCGGCGGTGCCCCACATACCGGCGGCAGTGGTCAGGCCCCGGATGGAGCTGCCGTTTTTGAAGATGACGCCGGCGCCCAGAAAGGAAATGCCGCTGACCACCTGGGCGGCAATGCGGGCGGTGTCCGCCCCCCGGGAGCCGGCCAGAGCGGCAGTGTCGACGAATGCGTATTTGGACAGGATCATGAACACCGCCGAGGCGCAGGCAATGATGCAGTGGGTCCGCACCCCCGCCTCCTTCTGGCGCTTGGTACGCTCCAGGCCAATGGCCGCGCCCAGGGCAGCGGACAGCAGGATCCGGAACAGAAATTCCAGGTTATCGTATAGGGTCAAGGTTGACTCCGGCAAAAAGCCCGTCAGACCGGTCAGCATAGAATTCTCCCCCTTTTATCACATTTTCTCCAGCTCCGGCCGGAGCATAGCCCGGGCCTTTTTCCGGGCCCGGGTCAGGGCCATGCGGACGCTGGTGGGCTTTACGCCCATCTCCCGGGCCAGCTCGCTGTCCGAATAGTCCAGAATGTACCGGGCCTCCAGCAGCCAGCGGGTGTCCTCATCCAGCCGGGGCCACACCCGGGCCAGGGCATTCAGCTCCACCCGGCGGGACAGCAGCTCATCCATGTCCGGCGCGGACGACGCCTCCGGCGCGTCCTCCAGCGGCACCTGGGGGTGGCGGCGGTTATGGCGGAGCACGTTGTACGCCGTGTGGCGGCAGGCGGCGGCGATATACCCCGGCAGCTTGCTCTCGTCCAGCTGCCGCACAACGTCTATCCGGTCGATGAGCCGCAGCAGCGTCGTCTGGACGGCATCCTCCGTGGCCCATTTGTCGTCCAGCACCTCATGTGTACACTGATACATCAGGCGATGATACTGCACAAACAGGCGGGACATATACGCGCGGTCGTCCTCATCCTGGATGGTAAGGATGCAAATCGGCAGCATATGGTCCCCCCTTTCGCGCAGTCGGCAAGATGTTCAAAAGATTCAACATTCCACATTATAATAGTTTTTTTGAAAAAAACAAGAAAAACGAAAAAAATCGGTTGCATTTTGCGGATTTCGGTGTTACGTATATAGATACGTCTGTAAAAAGGGCAAAATTGCGAAAAGGAGGGGTGCACCGTGCAGGAGAGGAATAGCAAGCAGGAGGAGGCCCTGTTTACGCTGCTGATGGACCAGGTCGCGCGGCAGGAAAACCAACAGGCCCGGGAGGCCATGGAGCGCCTGGCCCGTGACCCGTTGGCTGCGGTGCCTGCGCTTTCGCAGCGGCGGTGCATGCAGACCATTCAGCGGGGCCTTCTGCGCCGGGATCTGCGCTCCGCCGGACGGGTGCTGCGGCGGCTGGCGGGCCGGGCAGCGGTGATTCTGGCAGTGGCGGCGCTGTGCTTCTCGGTAGCCTTTGCCGTGTCCCCGACCCTGCGGTCCCAGACGGTTCGCTGGGTGGTGGAAACCTTCGACACCCATACCCTGCTGCGCCCCGGGTCCCGGACGGACCGCAGCGGCGGGTCCTCCCTCCCCTCCGGGCTGACGGTGGGCCGGCTGCCTACCGGGGTGACCCTGACGGAAACAAACCTGAGCCAGGGGATCTGGTTTTACCGCTATGCCGACGGCGACGGCTGCTGGCTGGAGATCAGGCTGATGGCTTTCAGCGGCGACGGCGTCATGTGCGTGGACACGGAGGACGCCGATATGCACCGGCTGACCATCAACGGCTATCCCGCATTCACCACCCACAAAAACGGGATGTCCACCGTCGTGTGCACGCTGGATGACTGGAGCTCCGTTCTGACCGTCACCGGCAAGGGCTTCTCCGTGGACGACCTGGCCCAGGTGGCGGAGGGGGTTCAGGTGCGGTAAGGAGGGGCGCTTTTCCTACCGGACCGGTGCGTTTATATCTTGACAAAGATCGCCGGGCATGATAAAATCTTATCATAATCCAAGGGGTGCTGGCGCAAGCCGGCTGAGATGCGACGTATTGCCGTCCGGTCCCTCAGACCTGATCCGGGTAATGCCGGCGTAGGAATGCGACCATACCGCTTTGTATCCGCATTGCGACGCCTGCGCGGCCCGCGATGCGGATATTTTTTTCACGGAGGAGAAAAACACATGAAAGTCAGCAAAACACGCATGATCTGTGAGGCTGCCATCTTCATCGCCATGGCGGAGATCCTCAGCCTCATCAAGCTCTATGAGTTCCCCAACGGCGGCTCCATCACCCTGGAGATGCTGCCCATCATCCTGTTCGCCGCCCGGTACGGCTGCGGCTGGGGCTCTCTGGCGGTCCTGGTGTACGGCACCATCACCTACCTCATCGGCAACAAGTTCTCCATTGACTGGACCACCATCATCTGCGACTACTTCATCGCCTTTGTGGTACTGGGCTTCGGCGCGGGCCTGCTGTCCCGCCGCAAGTGGAGCGTTTACTATGGCACGGTCATCGGCGGCGTGCTGCGCTTTTTGGCGCATTTCCTCATCGGCGTCTTTGTGTGGGGCAAGTGGATGCCCGACACGTTCCTCGGCAAGCCCATGACCAGCCCCTGGATCTACTCCCTGATCTATAACGGAAGCTACATGCTGCCCAGCATCATCCTGTGCCTGGTGGTGTTCGCTCTGCTGTATAAGCCCCTGCGCAAGTATTTCACGTCGGCCGACCTGCTGGCGGCCTGACGCTGTCCCCTCCCCTTTCCCTCCAGGGCCGGCGTGTGCCGGCCCTGGAAAATTTTTTCCAGGAGCACAAAAAAAGTGTTGACAAACGCCGGAAAGCGAGTATAATAAATCTTGTTCGTCAGGAACATAGCGGGATTGTGTAAAGGTAGCACAGCGGACTCTGACTCCGTATGTGAGGGTTCGAATCCTTCTCCCGCTGCCATATCGAGCGGATGTAACTGATTTCAGTTACATCCACTTTTTTTGCCTAAATGTATTGACAAGGGTATCGTTTGCGAGTATGCTATAACGATTTAGCAGGAAAAGCTGAATGGGCGGCATGGGATTATTTTTAGGAGGTAATGAAAATGTATCACTTTGAGTATGTTTCCAAAAAAGAAGCCTCGCCATACAAGTCCCAGCTTATTGACCTTCTCAACAGAGTACAGGATTATGTCAGAGATGAGTTTACTTTTCAGTTTACATTTATCGGTAGTTCAAGTCGTAATATGATTACCTATGATCCCACGACTAATGTTGGTTTTGATTTCGATGTCAACATTGCTGTGAATGACGATAATGAAGATTACTTACCGGAGGACATAAGAACAATTCTGCATAAAGCCTTCTCGCACTTTATGAGAGATTACGCTTATACCAAATGTGAGCAATCCACACGGGTAATTTCAATGAAAGCCGTTGATCCTTGGCATTCGCGAATTACACACAGTTGTGATTTTGCGGTTGTCTACGAAGGACGAGACGGTCAGCAATACATTCGCTTCAACAAAGCACGTAATTACTTTTCGTGGGAATTTCAAACACAACCATATAAAGAACTCGAGTCCAGAGCCGATTACTTAAAAACTAACGGCCATTGGGATGAGGTGTTGGAAGTATATCTTGAAAAGAAAAACTCCAACGATAATCCTGACAAGCATTCCCGTTCTCTTTATGCTGAGACTATCAATGAATGTTTCAGCCGGTATTGTAATCACAAATGAATCTTGTGTCCGGAGCAGGTTTACGCCTGCTCCGTTTCTTCTTCCTCAAAAGAATCATCATCCGCGTTGTATCCCTCCGAGAACAGCTCTTTCAGACTGTCCGATGGCTCGCAGGAAATATACTCTATGCTTATCAACATGTGGATGTGGTCTGGGCATGCTTGTGCTTCTATGATTTCCACGCTCTTTTGCTGGCACAACTTTCGCAGTATAATCCCTATGTCCTCTTTTATCTTTCCATATATCTCCATCCGTCTATATTTCGGCGCAAACACCACATGGTATTGACATCGCCAACTGGTATGTTCTAAACTACTTATATCTACTTCTTTCATGAATTAGTCTCCTTGTTTTTGTAAGTTTTGGTCGGCAAACCTCTTCCTTACTCTAACTCGGAGACTTTTTCTTGTCTACTTTGCCCCTCGCCATAGGCTATTTTTTCCCCCCGGCAGAGCCGGGGGTTGTCTTTGATGGCCAATAGAAAAAGCCCGCTGACCGAAATCAGCGGGCTTAAATCATATGAAATTATCGTATGCTATCGGAACTTGTCTGCAATCGCAAAATTTGGGGCGCATTTTTGGCGTAAGCTCGGAGTAAATTGGCGTAAGTTGTGGCGTAAGCACCGACAATTTTAGGGGCAATCAATAGAGCTTTGCGCCTGCCGGAATGTGAGGATCGACCATCAGCAGATGGAGCTTTTCTTCGCCGTTTTCGTGATGCACGGCAGAGATGAGCATACCGCAGGAATCGATACCCATCATCGCTCTCGGAGGCAGATTGGTGATTGCAATGCAGGTCTTACCGACCAGTTCTTCCGGCTCATAATACTCGTGAATTCCGCTCAAAATGACCCGTTCTGTGCCGGTTCCGTCGTCCAAAACGAACTTTAAGAGCTTTTTGGACTTCTTCACGGCTTCGCATTCCTTAACCTTCACGGCACGGAAATCGCTCTTGGAGAAGGTGTCAAAATCCACCTGATCCTGGAACAGCGGCTCGATCTGAACATTGGAAAAATCGATTTTTTCCTCAACGACCGGAGCTGCTTCAACAGGCTTTTCTTCCTCCTTGGTCTCGGCCTTTTCGGTCTTATCCTTGTCCAACGGCTTCATGGTCGGGAACAGGATCACATCCCGGATGGAGTCGGTGCCGCAGAGCATCATGGCGCAGCGGTCGATACCGAAGCCCAGGCCGCCGGTAGGCGGCATGCCGTATTCCAGGGCCAGGACAAAGTCCTCATCCATCATGTCGGCCTCGTCGTCGCCGTTGGCGCGCTTCTCGGCCTGGGCCTTGAAGCGCTGATACTGGTCGATGGGGTCGTTGAGCTCGGAGAAGGCGTTGCCCATCTCGCAGCCGCAGATGAACATCTCATATCGCTCGGTAAGCTCCGGCTGGCTGGGGCTGCGCTTGGCCAGGGGGCTCACCTCCACCGGGTACATGGTGATAAAGGTGGGCTGAATGAGAGTCTCCTCCACCTTCTGGTCAAAGGTCTCATACAGGGCGTTGCCCCAGGTGTGGGGCACGCCGTCCATATCCACGCCCACGCTCCTGGCCAGCTCCACGCCCCGGTCGGCGTCGCCGATGCAGGCCATAAAGTCCGCACCGGTAACGTTCTTCACGGCGTCGGCCATGGTCACGCGCTTCCAGCTGGGGGTCAGGTCCACCTGATGGCCCATCCAGGTGACCTGATAGGTGCCCAGGATCTCCTTGGCGGCTCCCGTGAGGATGCCCTCCAGAATGTCCATCATGCCGTCCAGGTTGGTAAACGCCTGATACAGCTCGCAGGTGGTGAACTCGGGGTTGTGCTTGGTGTCCATGCCCTCGTTGCGGAAGATCCGGCCCACCTCATACACGCGCTCCATACCGCCCACGATCAGCCGCTTCAGGTGCAGCTCCGTGGCGATGCGCATATACATGTCGATATCCAGGGTGTTGTGGTGGGTGATGAAGGGCCGGGCGTTGGCGCCGCCGGCAATGGGGCTGAGCACAGGGGTCTCCACCTCCATAAAGCCCAGGTTATCCAGATACCGGCGCAGATACGCCACAAAGCGGCTGCGGATCTCAAAGTTCCGCTTGGACTCGGGGTTCATGATCAGGTCCACGTACCGGCGGCGATAGCGCAGCTCCTTGTCGGTGATGCCGTGGAACTTCTCCGGCAGGGGCTGGAGGGACTTGGACAGCAGGGTGATCTCGTGGGCGCGGATGCTCATCTCGCCCTTCTGGGTGCGGAACACCTGGCCCTTTACGCCCACAATGTCGCCGATGTCGAACTTCTTGAAGCGGTTATAGGCCTCCTCGTCCATCTCGTCCTTCCGGGCGTAGATCTGGATGCGGCCGGACTTATCCTGCAAATCGCAGAAGGACACCTTGCCCATGCCGCGCTTGGACATCAGGCGGCCGCCCAGAGACACGGTCTGCCCCTCCAGCGCGTCAAAATGGTCCTTGACCTCCTGGGCATGGTGGGTCACGTCATAGCGGGTGATCTCAAAGGGGTTCATTCCTGCGTCCTGCAATGCCTTGAGCTTGTCCCGGCGAATCTGAAGGATTTCCCGCAGGTCCTGCTGCTGATGATTCTGTTCTGCCATGGTGCAGTTCTCCTCTCTGGTTATCGTTCGATGGTATCCACACGATAGTGGATAACGCCCCGGGGGGCCTCCACGGTGATCTGGTCACCGGCCTTGCTACCCATCAGCGCCTTGCCGAAGGGGGAATCCTCAGACACCTTGCGCTCCATGACGTTGGCCTCCTGGGAGCCCACAATGGTGTATTCCGGCAGCTGCTTGCCGTTATCCAGGTTCGTCACGGTGACGCGGCAGCCAATGGAGATCCGATCGGAGTCCACATCGCTCTCGTCCACGATAACGGCGTGGAGCAGGATCTCCTCCAGCTCGGCGATGCGGGAATACAGCTTGCCCTGCTCGTTTTTGGCCTCGTCGTACTCGCTGTTTTCGGACAGGTCGCCGAAGCCCCGGGCCTCCTTGATCAGCTCGGCGATCTCGTCGGCGCGGGTGGTCTTGCTGTACTCCAGCTCGTGCTTGAGCTCGTCATAGCGCTCCTGGCTCATGCGGAATTCTTTAACAGTTGCCATTTGATCCATTCCTTTCGGGTGTCCGCCGGAAGGCGGCCACGATATACCTATAATATGTCACGTTGCATTATAGTAATTTTATGGACCGATGTCAAGCGTTTCCGTGGATTTGACACCCACATCCGGCAGCCGCCCCGCCCGATGCAGAGCCGCCAGCAGCGGCTCCTCCGGAGCAGGGCTCTCCCCGTCCCGCCAGATATAGTCCACCCGCTGCCGCCGGGCGCAGTCCGGGGTCAGGTAGACGGCGCAGCCCTCCCGGGCCTGGGGCCCGAAGGTCACGGTAACGGCGGCGGCTCCCCCGCCGGTAGTCAGCCCCAGCTGCCGCAGCAGCTGCCGCTCCAGGGCCTCCTGCCCCGGCCCCACGGAAAGCCGTAGGTGCCGGAACCGCTCCGCCAGCACCCGGGCGGCGCACAGTGTCCGGCTGTCGGCCCGGTCCGCCAGCAGCAGGGCCGTGTCCCCTGCCGGGGCCAGGCAGTCCAGCAGCTGCGGCAGCAGCGCCAGCCGCAGTCCGTCCGGCAGCACCGGCCGGATAGGCGCAAACTCCGCCTCCCGGCCCGGGGGCAAGGCCGCGTGGGAAACACCGCATTCCGCCAGCCGCCGGGTCCATCGCCGCAGCCGGCGGTGGGGCAGCAGCCCGCCGTCCAGGTCCCCCTCCAGCACCCACAGGGCCGTTCCGGCCACGGTGCGCCGCTCCAGCGCCGGGTGCGTTTCCGGCAGCAGATGCACATATCCCAGCATAAAAATCCCCTCCCGCCTTATTTTATAAGGCAGGAGGGGAAAATATACGGAATTTTACCAGCCGTAGCGGACGTAGCCGGGCAGATACGGCAGGGGGTTCACGGCGGTACCGTTGACGCCGCCGATGCGGATCTCATAGTGCAGGTGGGGGCCGGTGGAAACACCGGTGGAGCCTATCTTTCCGATGACCTGACCCTGGGCCACCCGCTGGCCTGTCACGGCGATGACCCGGCTCATGTGGCCGTACACCGTGCTGGTGCCGTCGTCATGCTGAATCTTCACGCAATAGCCCAGGCCATAGTTCCAGCCTTCGTTGGCCAGCATAACGGTGCCCGCCTTGGTGGCGTAAATGTCGGAGCCCCAGGAGGCGCCGATGTCCACACCCAGATGATAGGTGCTGGCGCCGGGGCACGGTGCATCGCGGCCGCCGTAGCCGCCGGTGATCAGGCGGCAGGCGGTGGGCCAGATGAAGCCGCCCACGGCGGTCTGGTTGTTGCGGCTGGCCTCCTCGGACTTGCGGATCTCCTCCTGGAGCTCCTTCTCCCGGGCGGCCTGCTGATTCAGCAGCGCCTGCTGGCCTGCCTCGCTGGCGGCATACTCCTCAAACACCCGGGTAGCCTCGGCCACCTGGGCGTCCAGCTCCGTCTTGCTGGCGGTAAGCTCCGCCTGATGCTGCTCCAGGTCCGCCTTATCCTGAGCCAGCTGCTGGCGCAGGGTGCGCAGCTGGTCAATGACGCTCTGATCGTGCTCCACGATCTCGTTGATAAAATCCATGCGGCTCAGCAGGTCCGCAAAGCCCGTGGCCTTGAACAGCACGGACCAGTAGGACACGGTGCCCCGTTCCTCCTCCTGCCGCACCTGGTGGCAGAACAGGTCGTACTGCTTCTCCTCCTCCGCCTGGTTCTGGGTGATCCGGTCCTGGGTGTCCTGGATCTGCACCTCCAGCAGGTCGATCTGCTGGGCAATGATGGCGGCCTGCTGGTCCAGCAGCTCCTTCTGCTCCAGGGCCTTGGCCTTGTCGGACTTGATCTTGTCCAGCTGCTGCTGGATCTCTTGCTTTTTGGCCCGGGTCTCGGCCAGCTGGTCATTGAGACTGGCGCCGTAGGCCGTGTCCACCGGCCGCAGGGCCAGACACAGGGCGGCCATCATGGCCACGGCGCACACCAGGGCAGTCAGTTGTTTCAGTTTGGATTTCATGACGGTCTCCTCTCTTTTTATACCCGCAGGAATTTCCGGATGGCGGTCAGGCTGCCACCCACGCCCACCAGGATGCCCACGCCGGCGAATACCGCCGCCACCGGGGCCCAGATCTGACGGAAGTCCACCACCCGCAGCAGCTGCATGGTGTCGGAATTGGCGATGCCCTGGGATACGGCGGCATACAGCAGCCACTGGAGCCCGAAGGCCACCGCCGCGCCGATGAGTCCCAGCAGCAGTCCCTCGTATACGAAGGGCCAGCGGATGAACCCGTCCGTGGCGCCCACCATTTTCATGATGGCGATCTCGTCCCGGCGGTCAAAGGTGGTGAGCTTGATGGTGTTGGAAATGATGAACACGGAGATGATCAGCAGAATGGCAATCAGGGCGATGCTGATGACCCCCGCGATGTTGCGCACGGTGATGAAGCCGTTGGAGATATCCTGGTCCGCCCGGACCTTGGCGATCCCCTCCACGCTCTCCAGGCTCTGCACCACCTGGCCCATCCGGTTCAGGTCCGTCAGGTGCATGACATAGCGGTGGCGGAAAATAGAGGGGTCCAGGTCGCTGTACAGGTCGTCCTCGTTATACTGGGCCACATATTCGTCCCGGGCCTCCTGCCGGGAGACGAAGGTGCAGTCCGCCACGCCGGGAATCGCCGCCAGCCGGGACTGGAGCGCCGTTGCCTCGTCGTCCGTCAGGCTCTCGTCCACGAAGGCCACCACGGCGTTCTCCTTCTGCAGGTCCTGCAGGTTGATGTTGGCGTTGTAGGCCACCAGGGAGAAGGTGCCCATGATCAGCAGACATGCCACGGTGACGCCGACGGCGGCAAAGGACATGAACCCGTGGGACAGCATGTTGCCTGCTCCCTCCCGGAAGAAATACTTGAAATTATGCATGCTCACACCTCGTATCTGCCCACGCCGGTGGCGGCCACCACGCCATGGTCGATCATAATGACCCGCTTGTCAAAATGATTCACCAGGCTCTTTTCATGGGTCACCACCACCACGGTGGTGCCCAGCGCGTTGATGCGCTCCAGCAGAGTCATGATCTCCAGAGAGCGGGCAGGGTCCAGGTTGCCGGTGGGCTCGTCGGCCACGATGGTGCTGGGATTGTTCACCAGCGCCCGGGCAATGGCCACCCGCTGCTGCTCGCCGCCGGACAGCTCATCGGGGAACCGGCGGCCCTTGCCGTCCAGCCCCACCAGGCCCAGCACATAGGGGATGCGGCTTTTGATCTCCCTGGCGGATGCCCCCACCGCCCGCATGGCCAGGCTCAGGTTATCGTATACGGTTTTGTTGCCGATCAGGCGGAAATCCTGAAAGATCACGCCGATGGTCCGGCGCATCAGGGGGATCTGCCGCTGGGTGATGTTGCTCATGGAGAAGCCGTTGATCATCACCCGGCCCCGGGAGGGCACCAGCTCGCCGGTCAGGAGCTTGATGATGGTGGACTTGCCGCTGCCGGAGGGGCCCACCAGGAACACAAACTCCCCGTCCTGTATCTCGAAGGAAATTCCGTTTAGGGCGTGGGTGCCGTTATCGTATGTTTTTTCAACGTTTGTCAGTCTGATCATGTGATACCTCGATGTATACTCATACGACGCCCTGTGACAGGCGTCGTCAAAAAGCCCATTTTTTCCTATCGTGTAACATTATAAACAAAAAGTTACAAAATGGCAACAAAAAAAATATTAAATCTTTGTGAATCCAAGCGGTAAAATCTGGAAATTTTGCCAGTCCGGGCCGAAACCCGCCCCGCCTTGACTTCCCGGCCCCGCATGGTATAATATAATTGTTTAATTAATTATAATCCGGATTTTTTACAGGAGGTGCTCCCATGAACAACAAATGTCCCTGCTGCGGAGCGGAGATGACCCCCGGCGTTATCCAGTCCCGCTCCAGCGTTTACTGGTCCCGGGAGGCCGACTCCGTGGCCGCCTTTTCCTTCCTGGACGACGGTGCCTTCCCTCTGGCGGACCAGGGCGGCGCCACCCTCGGCGGCGCCAGCGCCCCGGCATACAACTGCACCCGCTGCAAAAAAATCATCCTGGACTATTCCGTTCGCCACCTGTCCCCCTGATTTTTCCCTTTTTCCTCCATACCCCCTTGCAAAACCCGAACGCTCGTGTTATCATACCCTACGTCAACAGGGGAGCTCGCCGGAGCGGGCTGAGAGTGGGCTGTCATCGCCCTGACCCTTCAACCTGATTTGGATAATGCCAACGTAGGGACATACCGGCGCAGCGCACGAATAACGCATTGCGGATATGCCTTTTACCGGGCATATCCGCATTTTTTGCTGTAAGGAGTGTATTTTTATGCTGGGTATTTGCCTGGACAGCGTCCGCCGCACGGTGCCGCTGGTCCACAACATCACCAATTATGTCACCGTCAACGACGTGGCCAACATTCTGCTGGCCTGCGGCGGCAGTCCCATTATGTCCGACGAGCCGGAGGACGTGGAGGACATCACCTCCATCTGCGGCGGGCTGAACATCAACATCGGCACCCTGAACCAGCGGAGCATCCAGGCCATGTTCCGGGCCGGGGAAAAGGCCGCGTCCCTGGGTCATGTGCTGCTGCTGGACCCCGTAGGCGCGGGTGCCTCCGCCCTGCGGACCAACACCGCCGTGGAGCTGATGGAAAAGCTGCCCTTCACTGTGATTCGCGGCAACATCTCCGAGATCAAGACCCTGGCCCTGGGCAGCGGCAAGACCCGGGGCGTGGACGCCGACGTGTCCGATGCCGTGTCTGACGGAAATCTGGACGCCGCCGTGGCCTTTGTGAAGGACTTTGCCCGCCGCAGCCATGCCATTGTGGCCGTCACCGGGGCCATCGACCTGGTCAGCGACGCAGACCGCTGCTTCGTCATCCGCAACGGCCGCCCGGAGATGGGCAAGATCACCGGCACCGGATGCCAGCTGTCCGGCATGATGACCGCCTTTGTGGCGGCCAATCCGGACCGCCGCCTGGAGGCCGCCGCTGCCGCCGTGTGCGCCATGGGCCTGGCCGGCGAGATCGGCTGGAGCCGTATGGCCCAGGGCGACGGCAACTCCACCTATCGCAATCGCATCATCGACGCCATCTACAACATGGACGGCGCTGCGCTGGATAAGGGGGCCAAGTATGCGGTGCGCTGAACAGGACCTGCTGCTGTACGCCGTTACGGACCGCCACTGGCTCAGCGGCCGGTCCCTGCGGGACGTGGTGGAGGAGAGCCTGCGGGGCGGCGTCACCATGCTGCAGCTGCGGGAAAAGACCCTGGCGGAGCCCTCGTTCCTGGCAGAGGCCCGGGAGCTGCAGGCCCTGTGCCGGGATTATCACGTTCCCTTTCTTGTCAACGACAATGTGGATATTGCCCTGGCTATGGACGCCGACGGCGTTCATGTGGGCCAGAGCGACATGGAGGCCCTGGACGTCCGCCGGAAGCTGGGGCCCGATAAGATCATCGGCGTGTCCGCCCAGACGGTGGAGCAGGCTCTGCTGGCGGAAAAGCACGGCGCGGACTATCTGGGCGTGGGGGCCGTGTTCCCCACCGGGTCCAAGGACGACGCCGACGACGTGTCCTACGACACCCTGAAGGCCATCTGCCGGGCCGTGTCCATTCCCGTGGTGGCCATCGGCGGCATCAGCCGGGACAACGTACACAGGCTCTCCGGCAGCGGCATCTGCGGCGTGGCCGTCATCAGCGCCATCTACGGCGCGGCCGATATCCGCCGGGCATCGGAGGACCTGAAGGCCGCCACCCGGGAGATGCTCCAGGCATGATCCGGGCCGCTGTGTTTGACCTGGACGGCGTGGTGCTGGACTCCATGTCCATCTGGAAGGACCTGGGCGCCCGCTACCTGCTGCGCCGGGGACTCACGCCGGAGCCGGGCCTGGGAGAGCTGCTGTTTGCCATGAGCATGGAGCAGGGCGCGGACTATCTCCGGACCCACTATCCCCTGCCGGAGAGCGCCGACGTTCTGGCGGACCTTTCCGCCATGCTGCGGGATTATTACTATAACGAGGTTCCGGAAAAGGACGGAGCCCGGACGGCTCTGGCCTTTCTGCGGGACCGGGGCGTATCCGTCACCGCCGCCACCTCCAGCCCCCGTTCCCATGTGACCCGGGCCCTGGAGCGGCTGGGCCTTCTGCCCTGCTTTGAGGCCATTTACACCACCGGCGAGCTGGGCGTCAGCAAGCACCGGCCGGATATCTATCACCTGGCGGCCCGGGGCACGCCGCCGGACCAGACTCTGGTGGCGGAGGACTCGCTCTATGCCCTGCAAACCGCCGCCGCGGCAGGCTACCGCACCGTGGGCGTATACGACGCCAACGGCGAGGCGGACCAGCAGACCCTCCGCCGGACGGCGGACGTGTACGTCCCCTCTCTGGCCTCCCTTCCCGCCCACTGGGCGGAGCTGAACGGCTGACCTTAGCTGAAAAATCCTCTGATTTTTCAGCAGTCAAGCGGTGCATTGGGGGCACCACCTTGCATCGCATTATAAAACTGTGCTGTAGAAAAAAGAAAGGACAGATCATCATGAAAACAGCATTGACCATTGCTGGAAGCGATTCCAGCGGAGGCGCCGGGATCCAGGCCGACATCAAGACCATGACCGCCAACGGCGTATTCGCCACCTGCGCGGTCACGGCCCTGACGGCCCAGAACACCACCGGCGTCACAGACATCCTGGAATCCACCCCCCACTTCCTGGCGGAGCAGCTGGACGCCGTGTTCACGGACATCGCCCCCGACGCGGTGAAGATCGGCATGGTCTCCTCGGCAGCGCTGATTGCCGTCATCGCGGAGAAGCTGCGCCGGTATGGCGCGCAGCGCGTGGTGGTGGACCCCGTCATGGTGGCCACCTCCGGCGCAAAGCTCCTGCGGGATGACGCCATCCACGCCCTGACGGCGGAGCTGCTGCCTCTGGCCACGGTACTGACGCCCAACATTCCCGAGGCGGAGATGCTCTCCGGCCTCCCCATCACCGACGCCGCCGGCATGGAGGCTGCCGCCCGGACCATCAGTCAGCGGTACGGCTGCGCCGTGCTGTGCAAGGGCGGCCACCAGATCAACGACGCCGACGATCTGCTGTGGCGGGACGGCGGCGGCAAGTGGTTCCGGGGCCGGCGCATCCCCAATCCCAACACCCACGGCACCGGCTGCACCCTGTCCAGCGCCATCGCCGCCAACCTGGCCAAGGGCTATGACCTGGACCAGTCCGTGGAGCGGGCCAAGGCGTATATCTCCGGGGCGCTGGCCGCCATGCTGGACCTGGGCAAGGGCTCCGGCCCCATGAACCACATGTTTGACCTGAAGGGAGGGTTCGCGGAATGAAAAAGACCTCCACCTTTCAGAACGCCCTGATCTGGTTCGGGGCAGGCGTCTCCCTGGCCGAGATCCTTACCGGCACGGCCTTCGCCCCTCTGGGCATGGGTAAGGGCCTGCTGGCCATCCTCATCGGCCATGTCATCGGCTGCGGCATGATGCTGCTGGCGGGTCTCATCGGCGGCCGCACCGGCCGTAGCGCCATGGAGACCGTGAAAATGAGCTTCGGCCAGAAGGGCGGCCTGCTGTTCGCTCTGCTGAATGTGCTGCAGCTGGTGGGCTGGACCGCCATCATGATCTATGACGGTGCTCTGGCCATCGGCGGCATCTTCGACGTTGGCCGCTGGGTCTGGTGCCTGGTCATCGGCGCATTGATCCTGCTGTGGATCGTGGTGGGCATCACCGACCTGGGCTGGATCAACAAGATCACCATGGCCGCCCTGTTCGTGCTGACCCTGGTGCTGTGCAAGGTGATCTTCTTCTCCGGCAGCGCCATGGCCGCCCCCTCCGGCGAGGGCCTGACCTTCGGCGCGGCGGTGGAGCTGGCGGTGGCCATGCCCCTGTCCTGGCTGCCCCTGATCAGCGACTATACCCGCCAGGCCCAGAAGCCCGTCCGGGCCACGGCAGCCAGCGTGGTCACCTACGGTCTGGTATCCTGCTGGATGTACGTCATCGGCATGGGCGCGGCCATCTTCACCGGCGAGTATGACATCGCCGTCATCATGGTCAAGGCCGGCCTGGGCATTGCCGCCCTGGTGATCCTGGTGTTCTCCACCGTCACCACCACGTTCCTGGACGCCTGGTCCGCCGGCATCTCCGCCGAGTCCCTGTCCAAGAAGGTCAGCGGCAAGACGGTGGCCATCATCACCACTGTGGTGGGCGTGGCCGGGGCCATCCTGTTCCCCATGGACGATATCACCGGCTTTCTGTACCTGATCGGCTCCGTGTTCGCCCCCATGATCGCCGTGCAGATTGCCGACCACTTCCTGCTGCACCGGGACCGCTTCGCCGTGGCCGCCGACGCCAGGAACCTGGTGATCTGGCTCATGGGCTTTGTGGCCTATCGCCTGCTGATGGGGGTGGACACCCCCGTGGGCTACACCCTGCCGGACATGGTCCTGACCATCCTTCTGTGTGTCATCGCGGAGAAGCTGAAGCCCTCCGTGAAGCAGTAATCCCCCCAATAAAAAATGAGAGGCTCCCCGCCTCTCATTTTTTGAGCTTGTCAAAAAAGGGCAACGCCCTTTTTTGACAACCTGATTTCAATACCCCGCTCCCTGGGTGACAATCTTCGCCCACAGCACCGGCCCCACGGCCCCGGTGGGGTCGATGCCCAGCTTTCGCTGCAAGGCCAGCACAGCGGCCTGGGTGCCCCGGCCGAAAATGCCGTCCTCCGCCACGGTGGGAATATCCGGGTCCTGGGCCGCAATGCGATTCAGCTGCTGCTGCAAAAGCAGTACCGTGTCGCCCCGGTCCCCCAGGACGATGAACCGCCCCGGATAAATCTCCCGGGCAAACTGCTGATAGTCCTCCGGCAGGTCCCTCAGCACATCCTCATAGGCCTGCTGGATGGCGTTCCAGGTGTCCCGCCCCACCACGCCGTCGGTGGGAAGGCCCGCATAGCTCTGGAAGGCATACACCGCGTCCAGCATCTCCTGGTCAAACTGGTCCGTCAGCCGGATAGGCGGCAGCTCCGGCAGGAAATACCCCAGAAAGGCCAGGAAAAACCGCACCGTCCGCACCGCCAGGCCGCTGTCTCCGAATCGCAGGGCCTCGGAATACCGCCGCTGCACCTCGGAGATGGTCAGCCCCTCGCCGGTAAGCTCCGACAGGCCCTTGACCCCGTTGTAGAGCTGCTTGATCTTGTACCAGGTGGCCTTGCCCACGATGCCGTCCTGGGTCAGGTTGAATATCTGCTGGAAGGACTTCACCGCCTCCTCCATGGGTACGTCAAACACCGTGGACGGCTCCGGGATCTCCGGAATGGCCGGATAGTTCCGGCGGATGCGGTTGAGCTGCCGCTGCAGAAGCAGCACGTCGTTGCCGACATCGCCCCGTCGCAGGGGGCGGCCCGGGTACGAGGGCACGCTGCCCCCTACCGGGGCGTTGAACACAATGCTGATGTCCCCGCCGTAGTAGTATTGCAGGATCTCATAGGGGTTCATGCCGTCCTGGGCCAGGTCCACGCTGCCCCACTGGGACAGTCCCCCGCACTGGGTCCGCACCCCGTCGCAGAACTGGGCAAACAGAGGCTCCACGCTGCCCTGACGGACGATATAGTTGTTGAAGCTGTCGTCCACGATCTGGCTGATGTTCTCGAAAACGTCTCCTCCCTCCACATAGGCCTGGTCATACTGGGTGGTGTTGGTGATGTCATAGTCGTATCCCCGGGTACGGTAATACTCGGTATACACCCGGTTCAGGGCGTAGGAGATCTGGGCCAGGATGTTGGCCCGGATGGCGCTCTCCGGCCAGGTGGGGTAAATTTCGTGGGACGCCACGTTCTTGATGTAGGAGGCAAAGGGCACCTCCACGTTCCGTGCGCCGGACCCCGGCGGGCCCAGGTGTACGGTAATGGTCTCCGGGACCACAGGCGTTGCAGGCATCGCGCTCCCCCCTTATATCACCGGCTCCAGCATCACCGGCAGAATGGATTCGATGCGGGCATACACCGTGGCCTCCCGGTCCTCCTGGGGCACGAACATGGGATGCCGCACCGACACCAGGTAGTCGGTGCCGCTGATGGACGCGGTGTCCGGCGCCTGGGACCAGGCAGCGGGCAGAGCCGGCAGGGCGATGCCCTGGACGATACCCGACTCATCGGTCAGCCCCCGGTAAAACGTGTGGGTCTGGCCCCCGAACCGCCGGTATACCTCCACCCTTGCCCCGGCCACCGGAAACATTCCGCCGCCGGAGGCCACCTGCACCCGCAGGCTCCCCTGGTCGGGGTGGGCCTGCAAAAACGTGGACAGGGGCACATGCTGGGAAAAATCGGACATAGACATACATCCTTTCCTGGAAACTTCCCCTCAGTATATGCACCCACGCATAAAAAATGCGCCCCGCAGGGCGCATTTTTTTGCAGTTGTTTACTGCACCTGCAGGGGCGTTGCGGAGATCTCGCCGTCCTGCAGGGTGTGGAAGCAGGCTCCGCCGATAGAGATGCTGTCCGGCGCGATGCTGCCGTCCGCCAGCCGCTGGTCCAGGGTCATGCCGTAATAGGCGTAGGCCGTGCCCTCCTTGAAGGTCAGCTCATAGGTGGCGTCGCAGAAATAGTTCTTCCCGTCGATGGTAATCATGTTCCATGCGTGACCCTCTCCGGTGTCGGTGCTGCCGGAAACCAGAGTGCTCTGGACGCCGATGCGGGTGAACAGCTGGGACAGGGCCCCGGCAAAGGTGATGCACACGCCCCGGTGGTCCACATACGCGTGGTACGGATTGCGGTAAGCACCGTTTTCCAGGGTGGCGTAGTCATAGGTCATCAGCGGGCAGAAGGCATGATACAGCTGCTGGGCCCGCAGGGCGTCGGAGGCGGACACGTCCACCGCCGCCAGGATGCTGTTGGCCGCCGACGCAAAGTCCGAGATCATCCGGTCATGCTCCGCCTTGGTCTTGGTATAGCTCCAGTGAATGGTCTTGGTCTGGCTGTCGTACCCGGTAAGCATATCATATTCTCCGTCGGCATAGAACAGCGGGAACTCATAGAACATGATGGAGGTGAACAGGTCCGCATAGAACTTCTCCGGGCAGGGGCAGCTGGTCTTGTAGGACAGGAAGGCGTCCACGAAGTCCATATAGAACGCCGTATAGTCGTTGCCCATCTGCTCCAGGGTGTTCCGGGACAGGGAATAGAAGTTGTACACATACTTTCCGTTCCGGATCACCGGCTGCATCTTCTCCGGCAGGGGGATGGAGGGGTCGTAGTCGCCGGAAATGGTGGCCTCGGGATAGGTCAGCTCCGGCATGGCCCGGCCCACGTCCACGGTTTTGCCCACCTCGATGAGGCAGGGATAGAGATACAGGGTCCCGGCCCCGCGATAGTTCTGCAGCATCCCCTGCACGGTGACGGTGCAGTCCCGGAAGTTCCCCAGGCTGTAGGCGTCCGTTTCAAACATACGGATGCCGGTCTGGTTGTCGAACACCTCCGGGCGATCCAGCAGCGCGGTCAGGGTCACGTTTACCGGCTGTTCCGTCTGGAGATACCAGCCGTCGGCATCCTTGCGGACGATCCCCACCAGCACCGCCCCGGCCTCCGTCTCGATGGAGATGGGGTCCTTGCTGGTTTCTTCCTTCTTGGGCTCCTCCTGGGAGGGGGTCTCGCCGGGGTCCGTCCCGGGGTCCTGGCCGGGGTCGGTTTTCTTCGCGCACCCCGGCATCAGAAGAAGCACACTGAGCACCAGGCACAGCAGCGCGGTCAGTTTCCGTTTCATTGGTTCAAACCACTCCTATTTTTCAGTCTGCTCCTGTTTTACTCCCTTTTTCCCCATTCGTCAAGGGATTTTTCCGGCTTATTCCAGAATCAGCCAGTTGTCCTGCCGCTCCGTGACGTAGCCCACCTGGGCCGCGGCGGGGATGCTGTCCCGCAGCTCCCGCAGGCAGGCCGCCGCGTCGGCGGGATCCACCGCCATCAGCAGGCCGCCGCTGGTCTGTGGGTCGTACAGCAGGTCCTGCATGGTGCGGCTGACGTCTCCCCGGACGGTGACACCCTTCTGGGCGAAATCCCGATTCCGGTATGCCCCGGCAGGAATCAGGCCCATGGCCGCCAGGTCCCAGGCCTCCGGGTGGAAGGGGACGTTCCCGCTCTGGATATGGACGGTGCAGCCGCTGCCCTGGGCCATCTCGAAGCTGTGGCCCAGCAGGGCGAAGCCCGTCACGTCGGTGCAGCTGTGGACCCGGTATTTCACCATAATGTCCCGGGCGGTGCGGTTCAGAGTGGCCATCTGCCGGTAAATGCGGTCCATCACCGCCCCGCCGGCCAGCCCCGCCTTGGCGGCAGTGGTCAGCACGCCCACGCCCAGGGGCTTGGTCAGCAGCAGCACGTCCCCGGGCCGGGCCCCACTGTTGGTCAGGATGCGCCGGGGGTCCACGAATCCCGACACCGCCAGCCCATAAATGGGCTCCGCCCCGTGGATGGTGTGGCCGCCGGTGATGATGGCCCCGGCCTCATAGGCCTTGTCATACCCGCCCCGCAGCAGCTCCTGCACCATGTCCTGTGTCATGGACTCCGGCAGGCACAGGATGTTCAGCGCCAGCTTGGGCTCCCCGCCCATGGCGTACACATCACTGATGGCGTTGGCCGCGGCGATCTGTCCATACAGGAAGGGATCGTCCACAATAGGCGGGAAAAAGTCCGTGGTCTGCACCAGGGCCGTGTGCTCGTCCAGATAATACACGCTGGCGTCGTCGGACTTGTCATAGCCCACCAGCAGTCGGGGGTCCGAATGGGTCCGGAACCCGTCCAGCAGCTTCGCCAGGGTTCCGGCGCCTACCTTGGCTCCGCAGCCGGCACAGGCGGCCAGCTTCGTCAGCTTCACTTCTGTTTCCATGGTCATTCCTCCTATCCCAATAGCCGTCCCAGGCCCACAAATATACAGCCCAGGGCGAAAAACGCCGCCAGCACCGCCGCCACGCTGAGGCAGAACCTTTTGGGGCCCAGCTTTTCCAGGTCCATAAACGGGTATGGGTACAGCAGCCTGGTGTGGCCGATGGGCTTTCCCGTCCGGGCCCGCAGCATGGCATACGCAAAGTATGCCAGGGGCAGCACCAGCCACCACACGGCGGACAGCACCGTCAGCCCGGACTTATCGCCCCACAGCACCCACTGCAGCACCACCAGCCACGGCGTTCCATAGTGGACGCACAGGTTCCCAAAGCTGCCGCCGAAGTCGGCAAATTTTTGCCCCCGTCGCCTGGCGTCCGGCACCAGCACAAAGTGATACACCAAGTGCGTTACATAGATGCACAGGGTCATGGCCAGGGCCACGGTGCTGCCGGTCAGCAGCCGCCGCACCCCGCCCGCCGGGACGATAGCCAGCGCCAGTTCGTATAAAAGCACTGCCAAATTGCTGAGATTCGTATAAAAGCAGAACATCCCGGCCCGGATGTGCCCCGTCTGCGGCAGGGTGGAGTGCAGCAGCAGCCCCAGAGCCCCCAGCAGGAAAATTCCCGCCGCGGAAAGACGCAGTCCCATGCTCACCCCTCCTCCGCCAGCTGCCGCAGCAGCCGGATCTCCGCCGCGTACCCCGGCAGGTCGTTGGGCGTTTCCAGCACCATGGGCAGGCCCCGCAGCGCCGGATGATTCACCACCCGCCGGATGGCCTCCAGGAGCATGGCGCCGCCCAACAGCACGGCGTGCCGGTCCTTGTGGCTGCCGCAGGGGTTCAGACTGTTGTTCAGGTGTACTGCCCGCAGCCGGTCCAGGCCGATGACCCGGTCGAACTCCGTCAGCACGCCGTCCAGATCGCCGCAGATGTCGTACCCGGCGTCCCACACATGGCAGGTGTCCAGGCAAACCCCCACCGGCAGGGCCACCCGATCCATGATCTCCCGCAGCTCCCGGAATTGCCCGCCGAGCTCCGTGCCCTTCCCGGACATGGTCTCCAGCAGCACCGTGGTCCGCTGCTCCGGCCGCAGTACGGCGTTGAGCGTCTCCGCGACCTGCCGGATGCCCGTCTCTGTACCCTGGCCCGTGTGGCTGCCCGGGTGGAGATTGTAATAGTTCCCCGGCAGGTGCTCCAGCCGGTCCAGGTCATCCGCCATGGTCTGAACGGCAAACTCCCGGGTCCGGGGCTCCTTGGAGCAGGGATTGATGGTATACGGCGCGTGGGCCACCAGCGGCCCGAAGCCGTGATCCGCCAGCAGCTGCCGCAGCGCCGCCGCATCGGCGGGGTCCATGGCCCTGGCCCGGCTGCCCCGGGGATTCCGGGTGAAGAACTGAAACGTATTGGCCCCCAGGGACAGCGCCGTCCGGCCCATAGCCAGAAAGCCCTCCGCCGCAGACAGGTGGCATCCTGCGTACAGCATCCCGCCGCCCCCCGTCACAGCCGGAGGGCGGCGCAGTCCACCCTGCCGTCCTCCAGGGTGATGACGCCATAGGTCCGCCGGGGACTGGGCCCGATGCACCCGGGATTCATCACCCAGAGATCGCCGCTGCGGTCCACCAGCGGCTGGTGGGTGTGGCCGAACAGCAGGATATCCGCCCCGCACTCCCGGGCGGCGTACATGGCCGCCATGGGGCCGGACTTCACATGCCGGGTGTGGCCGTGCATCATCAGGATGCGGACGCCGCCCAGCTCCGTCAGCCGCTCCGGCTGGTCCGCGCTGCCATAGTCGCAGTTGCCGGGCACCCCCAGCAGCGGGATCCGGGGATACAGCCGCCCCAGCCGGTCCGCGTCCCGGGCGCAGTCCCCCAGATGGAGGATGGCCTGGGGCTGCACCAGCTCCACGCACTGCTGCATAGGGTCCACGCACCCGTGGGAATCGGATAAAACCAGTATACGCATAGCACATACCCTTTCAACGCTTGTTTTCCGTTATTTTACCACACCTTCCCGGGGATTTCCAGTCTCCCCCGTCTTTGCGGAAAACCGTTTTTCCGCTTCCGCAATTCAGAGAAAACGTTGACTTTCCCTCGCGAATATGTTATATATAATTGAACGGTATAATTGTAAAATAGTATGTTTTATGGAAAGAGCGTGTTTTATGCGTATCGAATCATTCAATTTTGCAGGTAATTCCGCCCATGGAGCCCGTGTAGTTTGGGCAAGATGTACCCAAACGCTTTCCCCGGGCGCATAGACGGCTGCGCCGTATTCCGTCTGTGCGCCTGCCGCAGCCCATACGGTCAAAATCAGATCAGGAGGTAACGAGCATGAAAAAATTTCTATCCGCGCTTTTAGCGGCGGTCCTGCTGCTGTCTGCAACCGCCTGCGCGGCCCACGAGCCCGTTCTGCCCCCCAGCCGGTGGGGGGAGGGAGAGGCCAAAGGAATGCTTCCCCACACCTACTCCCTGTCGGAGGCCTATGACGCCGCAGAGGTGGTGGCCCTTGTTACGGTGGGGGATTGGCTGGAGGAGGAGCTGATCACCGGGCGAACCTTTTTCCGGACAACGGTCCAAAAAGTGTACAAGGGGGATATCCCCCATGAGTTTGTCCTGGCCCAGGAGGGCTGCTCCACCTGGACCTACCGAAATTATCCCGTATTCACCTATGGCAATCAGCTGCTGCTGTTCTTGATCAAATACGATGTGTCCATGTACCGGGATACCTACGACCTGGTGGAGTATCCGGACGCCTATGAGCTGATAAACACGTATTCCACGGTGATGTATGTGACCCAGGACGACAGCGGCATGTCCTACGTTCTGGACGCCCTGGGCATGATGACCCAATGGAGTCAGATCAATCAGCCCGCCGATTGCCCGGCCGTTGCGCACCCGGGGCAGGAGCAGCTTCTTCAGATCAGGGACAATCTGACAAAGCAGGACCCGGTTCTGGCTGCCATTGCGCCCTCCCAGGCCGACCCGGACCGGCCGGTTGCGTCCTCCGGCGACCTCTATCGTCTGACCGACCTGGAGGACTATTTCGCGCGCCTGTCCGCCGATTATACATAAAGAGAGGAAGGTTCACCGTGAACAGATCATTTTTGCGGCCAGGGATTTCTTTTGTTTTAGCGGCGGTTCTGCTGCTGTCCGCAACCGCCTGCGCGGCCCACGAGCCCGTTCTGCCCCCCAGTCGGTGGGGGGAGATGCAGATCCGGTCCATGTTTGAGCGCTATTATTCCATTTCCGACGCCTTTCAGGCGGCAGACGCCGTGGCCCGTGTCACGGTGGGCGACTGGCAGGGAGAGGACCTGCACAACTGGGTCACGTTCTTCGACGCGGACGTTCAGGAGTCTTATAAAGGGGACCTTCCCCGGCACTTCACCCTGGTGCAGGGCGGCTGCTCAGAGGCATCCTCTCCCAACTACCCCTTGTTTATAAACGGAACCGAGCTTTTGGTTTTCCTGAAGGATTATGACGGCAGCGGGGAAAAATATCACCCCATCACCGATTACAACACGGTGCTGTATGCCGTGTATGATGAAAACGGCCACCGATATTTTCTGGACAGCTTCGGGACCATGAGCGCTCAGGATACTCTTACACCCGGCAGGACCACGCTGACCGCCCAGGAGCTGACGCAGCTGACGGCCCGCATCGCCCAGACGGATCCCGTTCTGTCGAACGCCGTGGTCCAGGCCAATCAGAACCAGGAAGCCGTGATCTACCGGCAGTCCGACCTGGAGGAGCTTTTCAAAAGCCTGTCCTGACATTGCAGCAGCCCGCCCGCCGGGGTTCCGGCAGGCGGTTTTTTATAGGTTAAAGGAGCCCGGCACGCGCCGGACTCCTCTTGTTTATTAACCCAGCGCCCAGGCCTTCACATCGCTGCCGTCGGGGTCGGCGATGCGCAGGCCCGCCGTTACGTCCACCCCGGGCGCAGCCGCCCGGATATCCGCCATGGAGGTCTCGATGCCGCTGCTGCCGCTGGTGCAGAAGGGCCGGATGGTTTTCCCGGTCAGGTCATAGCTGTCCAGGAACGTGTTGATGATCCGTGGTGCGGTGCCCTGCCAGATGGGATAGCCCAGATAGATGGTGCCATACTGGGACAGGTCCAGCGGCTGGCCCGCGATCCGGGGCCGGGCCGCGGGGTCCTTTTGCTCCTGATTGGCCCGGCAGCTCTCGTCGTTGTAGTCCAGATCCTGGCTGGTATAGGGCTGCTCCGGCACCAGCTCGATCAGATCCGCCCCGGTCAGGTCGCGGATGCGCTCTGCCGCCGTCCGGGTGTTGCCGGTGCAGGAAAAATAGATCACCGCCACCCGGGTACCGGCCCAGCCGCTGCCGGTACTGCCGGTGGTATTTCCGCCGTTTCCGGCATTTCCGGTACTGCCTGCACCGCCGGGCACACCGGCGCTGCCGCCGGGATTTTCCGCCGGGCCGCTTCCCGGGTCCGTGGCCCCGGGGGTCACCGTGGGACTATCTCCGCCGGGGGCCACCTCCGTCTGCTTCTTTCCGCAGGCAAACAGGGCGCAGGCCATGCACAGGGCCAAAATCAGGGCTAAAACACGCTTCATGGGGCTTTTCCTCCTTATTTCCGTGATATTATTCTTCCTCCTGCTGCACCGCCGTGCCGCCCAGGCCGAAATCGTCGGCCACGGTGGCGCTGTCCCGGCGGAGCATGGTTTCCATGACCCGGATATCGCTGTCGATGTCCATGGCGTCGGCGCGGTACAGCTCATCCAGCTGCCGCTCAAAGCCCGCCACGATGCTGTCCATGGTGCTCTGGATTTTGGCCTTGGCCTGGTTGAGATTCTCGCCGCTGACCCCGGCCTCCTCAAACTCGGCGTAGGAATTCAGCAGCTTCTGGGTAGTGGGCAGATAGTAGTTCAGGAAGGTGCCGGCCTTGCCCTTTTTGGCGGGCTCCTTTTCGATGATGCGGAAAATCTTCCCCGCCACCTCCTCCAGTCGGTCGATCTTCTGGCTGAGGACAGGGTCGGCAATGCGGTCGTTGGCCCGGCGGATCTCCCGCAGGATACCGGAATAGCCCTGCTCCGCCGGGGCCGGCTCCTGGGCGGTCTGCCGCGGGGCAAAATATGCCTCCGCCGCCTCCGGAGAGCGGAACAGCATGTCGCTGCTCAGGTCCACATAGGCGTTCTTGCCCCAGAGGCCCTTTTCGATCATGATCTCCAGGTCCCTTTCCACCTTCCGCTGGGGGACCTCCGCCGTGTCGGCCAGCTTTTTCAGAGACACGGCGTCCTGCCCGTGGGCACAGGCCAGATATTTGCCGAAGCGGCGGGCCCGGCGGGTCATAGAGGCGCTGCCGATGACCAGTCCCAGGCCTCCGGCGGCCAGGCCCATGGTGGGAAACAGCTCCGCCAGCAGGCTCCAGCTCAGAACTCCGGCAGCGGCGCCAACGCCCTGCACCATAGACACCAGGCCTGCGAAAAGCAGCACCAGGCCCACAATTTTCATGGTATTGGCCCCTTTTGCGGAGTATTGGGGCGTTTTCGTCACCTTTTTGCGGGTGCTGGAGGCTGTCCCGGTACGAGGCCGGGACGGGGCGGGATTCTGCTGGGACAGGCCGGGATTCTGCCGGGACACGGACTTGCGCTTCGTGTCGCCGCCGAACAGCTTGGCCAGCAGCACAACAAGGCCCACCGGCCAGGCCACCGCGAATAAAATTGCGATAATGGCCCAGGAGCCAAAATCGTTGTCGTCCTTTTTTGGCGGACGGCGGGGCGGCTCCTGCCGGGTCTCCCCCTCCCGGTCGTCATAGGAATAGGCCATTACTTCTCTCCCTTCCGGCGGAGCTTGCGCTTGTTGCCGTGCTCGTCCACCACATAGGTGTTATCCAGCTCCCGGGCCAGATTTCCCACCACGGAGTCGATGTATTCCCGGCGCAGGGCAAGCTGCTCCTGCTTCTCCTCCGGCGTCAGCCCCTCCGCCGTTTTCGACTTGGCGGCCAGCTGGTTGATCCGGGCGATCTTCTTTTCATCCATCATCGGTTCCCCCTTACAGATAGCGCTTCAGGGTGATGAACACCCTGCCTTTTTTCGTTTGATTGCCGACCTCCTCCAGAACGCACTTGCCCAGACCCCGGAGGGTCAGGGTATCCCCCTGGGATACCGGGCGATCCGGCTTCTGGCAGTCGGTCCAGTTCACCTGGACCTTTCCGGAGGTCACGGCCTCGGCGGCCTTGCCCCGGCTGAGGGAAAAGCCCGCTGCCAGCACGCTGTCCAGCCGCAGGGAGGACACCGTGTCCCGGATGTGCTTCACCTTTTCCTCCGGCGGGATCAGGTCCTCCAGAGGCAGGGACGCGGTGTGCAGCCGCACCCGGCCCGCAGCCGTCCACTCCGACAGCAGCAGCTCCGCCGCCGGTCCCGTGGCCAGTACGTCGGCCCAGCGGGGGAACACCAGAATGTCCCCCAATGTCTCCCGGGTGACGCCCAGGGCCATGAGACTGCCCAGAATGTCCCGGTGGGTCAGGGAATCCTCCTCATAAAACGAGGCCCGGACCACCCGGACGGCGTCCTCCTCCGGGGCCTCCTGCCAGTCCGGCAGGAACCACAGCTGCCGCCGCTGGGCCCCGTCGTATCCACCCCAGAAGGTATATCCCTCCGAGACGGACAGGGCGTTCAGCAGCCGCCGGGCCGCCGCCTGCTCCGCCGGGGACAGGAAGCCCGTTCCCTGGGGCAGATTTCTCCGGCGGCACTGCTCATACTTGTCCCAGACCCGGCCCAGCAGCAGCCGCTCGTCGCCGTTTGCCGCAAGCCGGTCCAGCATTTCGCGTTTATCCATGGTATTCCCCCAGATTCTGGGTGTGGTACAGCCGGGCGTAGGCTCCGCACCGGGCCAACAGCTGGTCATGGGTCCCCTGTTCGGCAATGCAGCCGTCCTGGATCACCAGGATGCGGTGGGCGGCCCGGATGGTGGAGAGCCGGTGGGCGATGATCAGGGTGGTGCGGCCCCGGCTCAGCTCGTCGAAGGCATGCTGGATCCGGGATTCCGTGACGCTGTCCAGGGCGGAGGTGGCCTCGTCCAGAATGAGGATGGGCGGATTTTTCAGAAAAATCCGGGCAATGGCTACCCGCTGCTTCTGGCCCCCGGACAGCAGGGTGCCCCGCTCGCCCACATAGGTGTCGAACCCGTCGGGCATGGCGGCAATATCGTCGTACAGCTCCGCCCGGCGGGCGGCCTCCTCCACCTCCGCGTCGGAGGCGTCGGGCTTACCGTAGCGGATGTTTTCCCGGATGGTGTCGGCAAACAGGAACACATCCTGCTGCACGATGCCGATGGACCGGCGCAGAGAGCGCTGGGTCAGGCAGCGCACGTCGTGGCCGTCCACGGACACGGTACCGCTGTCGGGGTCATAAAACCGGGGCACCAGCTGGCACAGGGTGCTTTTGCCGCCGCCGGAGGGACCCACGATAGCCACCGTCTCCCCGGCCCGGACCGTCAGGTCCACCCCGTGGAGCACCTCGGGGCTGCCGTTGTCATAGGAGAAGGTCACATGGTCCAGGGCTACCTCTCCCCGGACGTCCGTCAGGTCCGCGGCGTCGGGTGCGTCCTGGATGGTGGGCTCCGTGGCCATCAGCTCAATAAACCGGTGAAGGCCCGCGAAGCCGTTGGAGAACATCTCGGCAAAATTGGCCAGCTTTCGCACAGGACTGATGAACGTGGTGATATACAGGCTGAAGGTGATCAGGTCGATATAGTTCAGCCGGTTCTTCATAATGAGCCAGCCGCCTGCGGCAATGACCGCCACGGACAGCAGGCTGATGAACAGCTCCATGCTGGCGTTGAAAAAGCCCATCTCCTTATGGAAGTTGCGCTTGGAGGTCTTGAACACCTCGTTGGCCCCGTCGAAGCGGCGCTGCTGCTCCGCCTCGTTGGCGAAGGCCTTGGTGGTGCGGACGCCGGAGAGGCCGGACTCGATCTCGGCATTGATGGCGCCGGTCTTTTGCTTGGCGGCCCGGGACGCCTGGGACATCTGGCGGCGGCGGTACATAACCACCAGCAGGAACACGGGGATGATGCAGCACACCACCAGGGCCAGCCGCCACTGGATGGAGAACATCACCGCCAGAGCGCCGATGATGGTGACCAGGGAGATGAACAGGTCCTCCGGCCCGTGGTGGGCCAGCTCCGTCAGCTCGAACAGGTCCGTGGTCAGGCGGCTCATCAGCTGGCCGGTGCGGTTTTTATCGTAAAAGTCGAAGCCCAGGTCCTGCATATGGGCAAACAGGTCCCGGCGGATATCGGCCTCCACCAGGATGCCGAAGGTGTGGCCCCAGTAGCCCACGATGAAGTAAAGCCCCGCCCGGAGGACAAAGGCCGCCACCACCAGGGCCATGACCGTGAAGAAAATGGAGAACTGCTTCTCCGGCAGCCAGTGGTACATGGCGGTGCGGGAGATCAGGGGAAAGGCCAGGTCGATGACGGCAATGAAGAAGGCGCAGGTGATATCCAGCAGGAACAGGCCCCGGTGGGGGCGGAAGTAGGACAGGAAAATGCGCAGCGGTCTGCGGGTGCGGTAGTCTTGGGTGGTCATGATCTCTCTCTTTCTTGGGTAAAAATACGCATAGTAATCCAGTGTGTTGTTCTGTATAGTATAACACACCTGATTTCCTGGTGCAAGGCGTACTTTTCCGGTATAACATCCTATTCAGACATACGCAAGCTGCCCCCCTCCGGTGCCTTTGCGCCGGAGGGGGGCAGTCCTATACTCTTGTCGCTATGGGATTCCGGATTTACCACTCCAGGTTCTTGCCGGTGGTCTTATCGAAAACGTGGGCCACGTTGCCGCCGAAGATCATGTTGACCTCGCTGCCCATGGGGAAGTGGGCGGCGGCGCCGTTGGTGGGGACGATGACGATCACGTCCTTGCCCTCGGCAGTGACATGCAGATGCACGGAGGAGCCCATCATCTCGGATACGTCCACCGTACCCTTGACCCCGTCGGCGCACAGCATGATATGATCCGGGCGCACGCCCAGGGTCACGTCCTGCTCCGCCACGTTATGGGCGGCCAGGCGCTGCTGCTTCTCCGGAGACAGCTCCACGGTAACGCTGCCCACAGTGACGGTGTACTTGCCGTCCCGGCGGGACAGCCTGGCGTCGAAGAAGTTCATCTGGGGCACGCCGATAAAGCCCGCCACGAACAGGTTCGCAGGGTGGTCGAACACCTCCTGGGGGGTGCCGATCTGCTGAATAAAGCCATCCTTCATGATGACGATGCGGTCGCCCAGGGTCATGGCCTCGGTCTGGTCATGGGTGACATAGATAAACGTGGTGTCGATGCGCTCCCGCAGCTTGATGATCTCGGCGCGCATCTGGTTGCGGAGCTTGGCGTCCAGGTTGGACAGAGGCTCATCCATCAGGAACACGGCGGGGTTGCGGACGATGGCGCGGCCGATGGCCACACGCTGCCGCTGGCCGCCGGACAGGGCCTTGGGCTTGCGGTCCAGATACTGGGTGATGTCCAGGATCTCTGCCGCCTGACGGACCCGCTGGTCGATCTCGTCCTTGGGCAGCTTTTTCAGCTTCAGGGAGAAGGCCATGTTCTCGTACACGGTCATGTGGGGATACAGGGCGTAGCTCTGGAACACCATGGCAATGTCCCGGTCCTTGGGCTCCACGTCGTTCATCAGCTTGCCGCCGATGTACAGCTCGCCGCCGGAGATGTCCTCCAGACCGGCGATCATCCGCAGGGTGGTGGACTTGCCGCAGCCGGAGGGGCCCACCAGCACGATGAACTCCTTGTCCGCAATGTGCAGGTTGAAGTCCTGCACCGCCACAACGCCCTCGTCGGTGATCTGAAGACTGGTCTTTTTCTCGGGCTCGCCCTTCTTGGCCTTTTTCTTCTTTTCGGTGTTGGGATACACCTTCTTGAGGTTTTTCAGAATGACCTCTGCCATATGCACAGACTGTAACCGTTCTGCCTCCGCAGGGAACGGTCTCGCGCCCGGCAAAGCCGCAGCGCCTTACGGCAGGTCTCCACACTGCCGCACCGCCAGTCTCAGCGGGACCTTGTTCCTCCTTTGTTTTTCCGGCAGGGGGCCAAAAAGTGGAGTGGCCGCCGCCGGTTGGAATAGGATACGTTTATTTTACCACCTCTTGCCGCCCTTTGGCAACTGCCTTTGAGCAAAATTTTCCGCATTTCGCTGCCTTTATAGGAAAACTCTGAAAAAAGCGCCGTCATCGCCCGTTCTTTTTTCTGTTATAAGCAGAAATTATTGTATTTTTCAGATGTTATCTATTGTAAAAGGATGCGAATTATGTTAAATTACTGTGTGCCTGTTGGCGCACATATTATAGATAAAGTGTTTTTCGTGCAAGGACAGGCAAATTGTTTTTAAAGGAGCGGGATAACATGCACAAAGCGTTCAAAGCCTGCACCGCTGTTCTGCTGGCTCTGGTTATGACGGTCAGCCTGGTCAGCGGCGCACTGGCAGTCGTCGTCCGCAATGACGACGACACCATCAGCTACGAGCCCCTGGAGCAGGGTGTTTACTCCAAGGGCGGCTACACCATCGACAAGGTCTCCCACCCCACGCTGGGCGCCGGAGAGGTGGACGGCATTCTGACCGGCGATCTGCAGGACCGGGGTCAGAGCTACTCCTGGTCCATGGCCGAGGCCGGTGACTACGTTTACATCGGCACCTGCTACAACTCCACCTACTACATCTATCACAACAACGTCAAGACGTCCCTGGACGCCATGAAGAAGGAAGGCAAGCTGGATCAGAATGTGGACACCAGCCGGGCTGCGGCAGATTTTGTGAAGGTCATGTTCGGCACGGACACCTTCGACGAAACTCCCATGTCCCAGTGGACCCCCGTGATCATGGCTGTGAACCGCTACACCGGCGAGGCCCAGGTGATCTTCCGGGAGCGGGACATCCTGAAGGATTACCCCGACATCTTCCCCGGCTATCCCCCTATCTGAAGGGCGTGAACTATCTGGCCGGCTATCGCATGGCCTTTGAATTCAAGGGCAAGATCTATTTCGCCGGTATGGGCAGCCCCACGGCCACCCTCATCGAGGTGGACCCCGAGACCAACGAGTGCTCCATCGCCTATCACAACATCAACTACACCCAGGGCGTGTCCAACGGCGTTCACGGCCTGCTGGTGTTTGACGACGAGATCTATATGTGCCTGGCCACGGACAACTACGACGGCAAGGGTACCCCCGGCGGCATCATCGTGGCCAGCTCCGATCCCACCGCGGGTCTGAGCTCCTGGCGGCGTGTGGCAGATCAGGACGACTTTGACGGCCTGCCCGCCGTTATGAAGACCGACGGCCTCAACGGCGGCGGTATCTGGGACATCATCGAGTATAACGGCTCCATGTACGTCACCGTGGTCACCGACAAGTCCATCGACGGCCACATCAACAAGCAGGGCTTCGCCATGTATCGCGGCGACAAGCACGAGGACGGCAGCTTCACCTGGACCCAGGTCATCGGTGACCACGGCACCAGCGGCTACGGCTTCGGCCTGGGCATCAACTACTCCATGAGCTGCAACATGTGGGTGTACAACGGCTATCTGTACCTGGGCACCTACAACGATCCCATGCTGGACCTGGCGGAGATCCCCGCCTCCGGCAACTTCGAGCTGCTGTACAACGATCTGGACCACTCCATCTATCTGTACCGCATGGACGCCGACGGCAACTTCCAGCAGGTGGCCGGTAAGGACGACAACCCCTATTTCCCCGACGGCCCCATCGGCAACCTGGGCGCGGGTCTGGGCAACAACTCCAACCAGTATATCTGGCGCTACGGCGAGCACAACGGTGAGCTGTACATCGGCACCTATGACACCTCCACTCTGACCTATCACTTCACCCAGATCACCGACGGTCAGGTGGCCAATATGGACTATGCCGACATCAGCGGCCGGGCCGATATGCTGAAGGACGCCGTGCTGGAGGTTCTGCAGCAGCACGACAACAAGTATCTGACCTGGTTCCTGGACAAGGTCCTGTTTACCAAGTATACCGCCCATCTGTATCAGATGCTGGCAGGCTTTGCCACGGATATGTCCGCCGACAAGAACCCCGTGCCCGGCTACCGGAACATGCTGGAGGAGTATGAGGCCTTCAAGCAGAAGGTGTTCGACCTGCTGGGCGTGAAGCTGGACAGCGCAGGCTTTGCCCAGGAATACGCCCAGGTCACCGGCGTGGCTATGTGCAGCGCCGACACCCAGGGCCTGAAGGATGACCTGCAAAGCGCCGTGAAGGCCATCTTTGCCGCCCTGGACAAGGCTGTGTATGACGACACGATCCACAACTTTGTGTACTACTTCGGCTGCAACTACTATGCCCAGCAGAGCGAGAACGGCTTTGACCTGCTGGTGTCCAAGGACGGCGTGAATTTCGACGCCATCACCCGGGACGGCTTCGGCGACGGCTCCAACCACGGCCTGCGCACCATCTGCTCCACCGAGAACGGCGTGTATATGGGCACCGCCAATCCCTTCTACGGCACCCAGCTGTGGCGCATGTACAGCGCCGAGGACAAGCCCCTGGTGAAGGAGCATACCCATCAGTGGTCCGATACCTGGTCCTCCGACGGTGAGAATCACTGGCATGACTGCCTGGCTGACGGCTGCACCATCACCGACAACAGCCAGAAGGACGGCTTCGGCGCCCACGATTATGTGAACGGCGTGTGCTCTGTCTGCGGCCAGAAGCAGGATACCGGCGACAGCGGCAGCACCGGCGGCAGCGGCTCCGGCGGTGACGCCGGAGGAAGCGGCCAGCCCAGTCAGCCCAGTCAGCCCGGTCAGGGCGGCGACTCCGGCAATACCGGCGGCAGCGGCAATACCGGCAACAACGGCAATACCGGCGACAACGGCAATACCGGCAACAACGGCAATACCGGTGACAACGGCAATACCGGCAACAGCGGCAATACCGGCAACAGCGGCAATACCGGCAGCAACGGTCCCAAGACCGGTGACAAGGGTGCGGCTCTGTGGTTCGCCCTGGCGGGTCTGTGCGGCTGCGGCCTGGTGGCCATGGCGGTTACTCCCCGCTATAAGGGCAAGCGCGTTGCCTAACCCAATTTTCCAATAAGCAAAGCCCCCGGTGTACGGCACCGGGGGCTTTGAGCTTGTCAAAAATCCTTTTTGACAAGCTCAAAAGCATTTTCGGAGCTTTTATAAAAGTTCTGAAAATGCGGGCGCGATGCGCCGAGGGTTTTGCTTGTTTCAGATAATTCTTCTTGACAGGTGCAAAAAGTCATCCATGTCAGGCAAAGTATTACACATTTTTCGTCCAAGTGCTTGATTCTTATCCCTATATCTGGTATGATGTGCTGTAATACACGAATGGAGGACAGCGCATGCACGGTTTTTGGCGGGCCGCTCTGTACGCGGCGGCCTTGGGCGTTCTGGCCCACCCGGTGGGACAGGCCCTGCCCCGCCGCTGGTTTGACCCCCATCAGGCCCCCTACCGGTGCCGGGATTGGGAAAAGGGCGGACGGGTATATAACAAGCTGCACATCCGACGCTGGAAGGATCGTCTGCCGGACATGAGCCGCCTGATGCCGGACATGGTGAAAAAGAAGCTGTCGGCGGCTGACCCCATGTCCCTGGTACAGGAGACCTGCGTGGCCGAGTGCGTCCACTGCTGGCTCATCGTTCTGTCTGTGGGCATGCTATTTTTGTGGAAAAGCGTGTGGTCCTGGCTGCTGTGGCTGGTGTACAACCTGCTGGGCAACATGAGCTTTATCCTGATCCAACGCTATAACCGCCCCCGCCTGCTTCGACTGGCGGAGAAGGAGACAAAGAAGAATCTATGAAAATTGCTATTCTCTCCTGCAACACCGGCGGCGGACACAACGCCGCTGCCGCCGCCCTGGCGGAGGAGCTGGCCGCCCGGGGCCACGAGAGCAAAACCTACAACACCCTGGACTTTCTGCCCAAGGGCGCTGCGGACCTTATCAGCCGGGGCCACGATTTCGCCTATCGCTACACCCCCAAGCTGTACGGCGCCGGCTACCGCCGGGAGGAAAAGCGCCCCTCTCCCCTGCTGTATGAAAACAGCATCCGGGGCATTGGCCCCCTGTATGAGGCGCTGATGGATCTGGGAGCCGACGCGGCCATCTGCGTCCATGTGTTTCCGGCCATGATGATGACGGAGCTGCGGTGCAGCTACGGTCTGCGGATGCCCGCCTGGTTCGTGGCTACTGACTTCACCTGCTCCCCCGGCGTGGGTGAGCTGCAATTGGATGGCATCTGCATCCCCCATCCGGCGCTGACGCCGGAGTTTGAGGCGGCCGGTCTGCCGCGGGAGCGCATTTACGCTACGGGTATCCCCATCCGGCGGCAGTTCTGCCGTATGCCGGACCGGGCCGCCGCCCGGCGGCAGCTGGGTCTGGACAATTGCCGCCACGTGTTCACCCTGGCCTGCGGCAGCATGGGGGCAGGCCCCCTGCGCTCCACCGCCGCCTGCATTGCCGGGCTGCTGGGCCACGACGACATGCTGGTGGCCGTGTGCGGCAGCAACCAGCGGATGCATCGCCAGATGATCGACGACTTCGTGGACAATCCCCGGGTCCGGGTCCTGGGCTTTACGGACCAGATGTGCGCCTATATGCAGGCGTCGGACCTGCTGATCTCCAAGGCCGGGGGCCTTACCACCGCCGAGGCGGTGGCCTCCCGGACGCCGCTGCTGTATCTCAATGCCGTCCCCGGCTGTGAAAGCCGCAATATTGGCTTTATGACGGGCCGTGGCTATGCTCTGGCGGTGGAAAACGACGAGGAGCTGACGCCCCTGCTGTCCGGCGTGATTTCCGGGGCCATTGACCCCACGGCCATGCTGCGCCGCCGGGAGGAACAGTTCCCCCAGAATGCCGCCGCTGCCATCTGCGACCTGGCCTGCGGCCAGGACGTGACCATGTAATCAAAAAAAGAAATGCCGCCCGGATGGGCGGCGCTTCTGCTATTTATCAAAAAAGGGTGAAGCCCTCTCAGTCACCTTCGGTGACAGCTCTCCCAAAGGGAGAGCCAAGTAGGGGCCGACGTCCCCGGCGGCCGGGGCGCAAAAAGGCGGGGCACATGGGCCCCGCCCTACGGGTGTTCTATCGACAGGCGCTTCGTAGGGCCCGCTGCCCTCAGCGGGCCGGGTCAGCCCCTTCAGCCTGTCAAAACGTTCGTGTCCTGGTACAACAGAAGAAGAAAACCATCCTGGGTCCCGTCCGAATTCAGCAGCCGCAGCTCCACATACTGAAGGTTATCGTACCAATCGGCGGACAGGTCAAAATGCAGAGTCCAGTACTGCTCCTGGCAGCTGCCCTTGAAGGGCGGCAGGGTCAGCTCCTGGCCATCCTCGTCCACGCAGTAAAGCTGGAGGTCGTCCAGCAGCACGTCCCCGGGGTCCCGGTGGATCTCCAGCTCCACCTGGAGGACGCCGTCCTCATAGGACGCGCCCAACAGGCCCACCCGGCCTCCCTGCCAGGTATCCCAGTCCAGCCATTCCCGGGCCACCGCCGATTCCTCGGTGGCGGGGGTAACCGGGTCGACGGGATAATCCGTGCGGCGGGCCTGGCAGCTGGAGACGATGGAGCTGACCAAGGACAGGACGATCAGCCCCGCCACCAGCACTCCCACCAGGCTCACCTGGCGGCCCGGGCCGCTGAGGCTGTTCAGCTTTTCCCGGACCTGGCGGGCCTGGTCCTCGAAGCAGACCTTCTTCTCGTGGCACTCCTTCTTCTCGAAGCAGACCTTGCCCCCGCGGGGGACGGAACGGCGCTCCTGCCCCGTCAGGTGATGCACCGTGCCGTCGGCGTCTACCCGCTCCCGCCGGGGCGGGCGGTTATACGCGCCGCAGGACGGGCAGCAGCCGTTTTTCTCGTAATCGTATATTTTCCCGCAGGCTTTGCACTGAACCATTGCCATACTGTTTTCCTCCTTATTCCCGCTCAAAGCTCACATAGCGGGTGCCCTGGAACGTCAGCCGTCCCCGGTCGCCCTCGGCCAGCATGCCGTATTCCGGTCCCGTCATCTGAAGCTCCATCCGGTCGCCGCTTTCCACCTGGAAGGTGACATAGTACCGGGAGGAGGTGGTGGACATATGGTCTCCGCTGTGGTGACGGGAAATATTCTGCCGCTTGGTCACCACCCGGGCCTCCACCGTCAGCCGGGGAGAATGGTTGTTTTTGTTCCACTGGGACAGGCCCCGGAACACCGTTACCAGGATCATCACCGCGATCACGCCGAAAATCAGGAAAAAGACGATCTCAAACCCGCCGCCGAAGAAAAAGCTGTCCATCATGCCGCACGCCTCCCTTTCCGGGGGGAATGCCCCCGTTTATGTGGTCCTATTGTACGCCCCGCCGGGCGGAAACGCCACCAACCTCAGGTTGCGCCGGGAAAATTTTCCGGAAAGCGGCAGGAAACCTCAGGTTGCGTGGTATTTTTATCCAGTATAGCATACGCGCCGGACTCTTGGCAAGCCAAAAGCCCGGCGCGGGGGTTATTCATCGGTTTTCAGGAGGTCCCGCAGCGTCACACTGTCCAGATAGTCGCCCATGATCTGCCCCAGCCGGTTCCACACCGGCAGGGTCCGGCACTGGGCCGCCCGGTCACAGGGGTGAGCCCCCTCCTCCAGACAGGCCACGGGAGCCAGGGACCCCTCCGTCAGACGCAGAATCTCCCCCAGGGGATACTCCTCCGGCTTTCTGGTCAGGCGGTAGCCGCCGCCCTTACCGGTGACGCCGCTTACCAGACCGGCCCGGCTCAGCAGAGACATGACCTGCCCGGCATACTTGTCCGACAGCTCCTGCCGCCGGGCCACATCACGCATGGAGACGTATCCGTCGCCGCCGTGCTCCGCCAGGTCCACCATCACCCGCAGGGCGTATCGTCCCTTGCTGGATATGACCATATCACACCATCCGGCAGCTTTCGCAGCTGCCGCAATCCTCCGGGAACTTGCTGCGGTCATACGCGATGCCGTTGCGGTCGTAGTAGTCCTTGACGGCAGACTTGATGGACTCCTCTGCTAGGACGGAGCAGTGCAGCTTGTGAGCAGGCAGGCCGCCCAGGGCATCCACCACCTGGCGGTTGGTGACGGCCAGGGCCTCGTCCACGGTCTTGCCCTTGATCATCTCCGTGGCCATGGAGGACGAGGCAATGGCGCTGCCGCAGCCGAAGGTCTCGAACTTCACGTCCTGGATGACGTTATCCTTGATTTTCAGGTACATCTTCATGATGTCGCCGCATTTGGCGTTGCCCACCTGGCCAACTCCGTCGGCGTCGGGAATCTCGCCCACATTGCGGGGATGCATGAAATGGTCCATTACGATATCACTGTACAGTGCCATAGCTAAACGCTCCTTTCAACGTCACAGCATGAATGCTTTCTTACCGGATTCCAGGTCCTTCCATACCGGGGACATGGACCGCAGATACTCCACCACCCGGGGAACCTCCCGCAGGATGTGGTCCACTTCCTCCTCCGTGTTCCACTCGCACAGACTCAGCCGCAGGGACCCGTGGGCCACCTCGTGGGGCCGGCCGATGGCCAGCAGCACATGGCTGGGATCCAGAGACCCGGAGGTGCACGCCGAGCCGGAGGACGCACAGATGCCCGCCGCGTCCAGAAGCAGCAGCAGGGACTCGCCCTCAATGCCCTCGAAGCAGAAGTTCACATTGCCGGGCAGCCGGTGCTCCAGGTCGCCGTTGACGGCGCTGTGGGGGATCCGGGACAGGCCCGCAATAAGCTTGTCCCGCAGAGCCGTGACCTTCACCCGGTTCTCCTCCATATGGGCGCAGGCCTCCTCCAGTGCCGCCGCCATACCGGCAATGCCGGGGACATTCTCCGTTCCGGCCCGCTTGCCCCGCTCCTGGGCGCCGCCCTCGATGACGTTCACCAGCGGGATACCGCCCCGGACGTACAGCGCACCCACGCCCTTGGGGCCGTGGAACTTATGGCCGGACAGGCTCAGCATATCGATGTGCTGGGCCTGGACATCGATGGGCAGGTGGCCCGCCGCCTGCACGGCGTCGGTATGGAACAGCACGCCCTTCTCCCGGCACACGGCGCCGATCTCCTCAATGGGCAGGATACTGCCGATCTCGTTGTTGGCGTACATCACCGTCACCAGACAGGTGTCCTCCCGGATGGCGTCTGCCACCTGCCGGGCGGAGACCATGCCGTTTTCGTGGACCGGCAGCAGCTCCACCTCAAAGCCCTCCTTCTCCAGCTTTTTCAGGGTGTGGAGAATGGCGTGATGCTCGAAAGCCGTGGAAACAATGTGCATCTTCCCCTTGCGGCGGCCGATGGCAGCGGCGGACAGCAGTGCCTGGTTGTCGGCCTCGCTGCCGCCGGAGGTGAAGATGATCTCCCGGGGCTGGCAGTTCAGGCACCGGGCCACGGTCTCCCGGCTTTTCATCAGCAGCTCTGCCGCCCGCTGACCCACGCTGTGCAGACTGGAGGGATTGCCGAAGTTCTCCTCCATGGCAGGCAGCATGGCATTCAGCGCCGTCTGGCTCATCTTTGTGGTGGCCGCGTTATCTGCGTAAACAGTCATCGTATATTCCTCCCTGTTTCAGGTGTAATTACCTACTGATTTGGTTTCTAATTGGAGTATACCCGAAATTAACTACCAAGTCAATGGGTAATTTAAAATTTTTTCTCTTTGGCGAAAAAACTGCCCTGTCGGTTGACAGGGAATCAAAAAATGTGTAAACTGAACATGGTCTTAACGACCAGGAAGAAAGATAAATAAAGGAGTAAAAAAACATGAAACGCATTCTTGCATTGCTGCTGACGCTGATGATGGCCCTGAGCCTGACGGCCTGCGGCGGCGACAACAACGCCGATCTGGTGGGAACCTGGAAATGGACCTGTGACATCACCGAGGAGTTCCAGAAGGGCGTCAATGAGGGCGCCGGCATGGACGTCCCCGTGGAGGCCAAGGTGGAAATGACCTTTGTGCTGGTCTTCAACGAGGACGGCACCTTCACCCTGAGCGTGGATAAGGACGCCCTGTCCGCCTCCGTGCAGGGGTACATCGACGCCATGGTGCCCGTTACGGTGGACCTGGTATATCAGCAGCTGGAGGACCAGGGCATGAGCCGCGCCGATATCGACGAGGCCATGAAGGCCCAAGGCATCACCGTGGAGGAATATGTGAAGCAGCTGTTCGGTGCGCTGGACGTGGACCAGCTGACGGACGGCCTGGACCAGGAAAACCTCACCGGTTATTTCCGCGCTGCCAAGGGCAAGCTGTACACCAGCGAGAAGGAAAACTCCTTCAGCCAGGACGATTATGCCGAGTACACCCTGGAAAACGGTGTTATGAAGTGGACCGGCGGCAGCAGCGCCCTGATCTCCGATTTCGGTGACATCGGCGTGGAGCTGCCCATCGAGTGGGTCAAGCAGTAACCGTCTCTCCCCTTGCGGCCCCCGTTTCGGGGGCCGCAAATTTGTAGGTTTGTCAAGCTCGTTGGGAGAGCGCCTGCGGTGAGACCTGAGGTGGCCCAGCGGGCCCGGTGACAGGGGTTGCAATTTCCGGAAAAGTGTGGTATACTGATTTACCAACCAAAAGAGAGGAGGTCCGCCATGGAAAAGCGGGGTATCAAGATCGCGGCCCAGAACCGCAAGGCCCACCACGACTATTTCGTGGAGGACCGATACGAGGCGGGCATCGAGCTGGCCGGAACGGAGGTCAAGTCCATCCGGCAGGGCCGGGTGAACCTGAAGGACTCCTACTGCGTGGCCAAGGACGGCGAGATCTACGCCCACAGCATGCACATCTCTCCCTATGAACAGGGGAACATCTTCAACAAGGACCCGGACCGGCCCAAGCGGCTGCTGATGCACAAACGGGAGATCCGCAAGCTCCACGACCTGCAGAAGCAGGACGGCTATGCCCTGATCCCCCTGAGCCTGTATTTCAAGGACAGCCGGGTAAAGGTGGAGCTGGGCCTGTGCAAGGGCAAAAAGACCTATGACAAGCGGGACGCCATCGCCAAGCGCGACGCCAAGCGCGAAATGGAGCGGGCCGTCCGCGAGAAAAACCGGTAAAAAAGGAGCGTATCCATGAGCAATCCCATTGTAACCATCGAAATGGAGAACGGCAAGAAGATCACCGCCGAGCTGTATCCCGATATTGCGCCGCAGTCCGTGCGGAATTTCATCTCCCTGGCCAACTCCGGCTTCTATAACGGGCTGATTTTCCACCGCTGCATCTATGGCTTCATGATCCAGGGCGGCTGCCCCGACGGCACCGGCATGGGCGGCCCCGGCTACTGCATCAAGGGCGAGTTCGCCGCCAACGGCGTG
>OLYB01000270.1_pt1 | contig 53130 bp, 47 predicted proteins | sample 1674481 | NCBI WGS metagenome assembly OLYB01 (sample SAMEA103958167, study PRJEB25191) | human gut metagenome
CAGGCGGAAAAGACCCGCTGTTTGGGCATGTTGACGGTTTTCAGATAGACCCTAATAGCACAAACCGGCATCCCACAGAAAGTGGGATGCCGATTTTGTTTTTATCTGCCTTTACTGCTGAATCAGGTCCCCTGCCATTGCGAACAGAGTATCCGGATTCAGAATGTTCTGATCCAGGAGGCTGTAGCAAATGCCGTCCTCCGTCCAGCACAGGAACGCTACGTCCCTTTCCTGCACCGTATCGGAGCCATAGGTAACATAGTTATTAGGCTGTTTTGCCCATTCTTCCTCGGCTTCGGAGAGCTTGTAGTCACCCGGCACAAACTTATAGTGATCCAGATAGTATCTTGCCGCGATCGTATCGACCGTTCTGCTGATGGACGGAATGCTCTCGGTTTCGGAAACCTCCTTCATGTCCGCTCTTATGAGGAGCGTCAGCTCCTGACCCTGGGGATTCTCATAGGAAACGCTGAGCTGCCGGTAGGTAAGAACCTTTTCGTCCCTAGCGTCCTTGCCGATCGTCTGACCGACGTCCACGCCCTGGAATCGGAAGCCGTTTTCAAATTCCTCCGGCACCGAAACCTCCAAGCCGACCTGAGCGATTGCCCGATCTACATCCGAGTAGCTTTCATAGTGCTTTGTTTTTCCGGATTCCAGCTTGTGAATGGGAAGCATCTCTGCGGCGTAGGCCGTAATGGAAAGAACACCGATCAATGCTGCCGCAAGTAAAATGCGGAACGCTCTTTTTTGGGTTTTCATGGTTTTAATCTCCTTACTTTCAGTTTCAATCACTTTGTACGGAGTGTCGGCTTCCATGAGATACGCATCATCTACATAGTTCAGTGCCCGGTTTAAGTCTGTTGCCTTCATATGCATATTCCTTCCTTTTCAAGACTGTATTTCAGCTGTCTTCGCATTTTTTCCAGCCGGTATTTTATCTGACGGACAGAGCATTCATATTTTTGCGCCAGCTGGGGTGCCGTCATGGCATAATAATACCGGGACAGGAACAGCTTACGGTCATCGGGGTTCAATGTGCCAAGGAAACGATTCAGCTGTTTTCCAAGCTCCTTTGCCTCCAGCGTCTCATCCATGTCCCTGCCGGTGTCCGGAATACATTCCTCCAGTTCCGACAGAAGCACATCTGCATTCCCGCACCGCTTTTCCGCAGTCAGGTACTCGACCCTTTTGAAGCTGAGATTCCGGGCAACCCGGGACAGATAGTATTTCAGTACCGGCGGGCACTTGGGGGGAATGGAGTTCCAGGCCGCAAGATACACATCGTTCACGACCTCCTCCACATCCTGGGAATCGGGAAGAACATTGTGTGCAATGGTTCTCAGGTAGCTTCCGTATTTCCTGGATGTTTCCGAAATTGCCTCCTCTGACCTAGAAAAGAACAGCTCAACGATCTGCGTATCCTCCAAGTGATTCACTCCTTTGTGTGTAAGGACCTTACGCCTATATAATACGGAACGCGAATCCGGTGGACAATCTTTTTTCAAAAAGTCAGAAGCGGCGTGACAAAGGTCACGCCGCTTCATTTAGGCAATTTTTATCAGGCTCCCAGATTTACATAGCCCAGCTTGATGGCGCTGTAATCGACCTCCATGGGGTGATCCTCCGCCAGTTTCTTGATGAACGCATTCGTCTTTTCGTTGACCCAGCCGGATTTTGCGTAGGTCTCCCAGATGGGGGTGCTGCTGACGAAGTACATCACATGGTAGCCATATTTGGTCTTCACCAGACCGTAGTCACCGGCGGCGCGGGTTTCGTCAAAGCACCAATCTTCAAAGGGTTCCACCATCTGACCCTTCGCGACATTCTCATACAGGCCGCCATTGGTGCTGGAGCCGGGATCCTCGGACTTTTCCTCCGCCAGAGCCGCGAAGGAATCCTCGGTGGCGTCGCCTGCCAGCCACTCGTCCAGAATCTCCTGCGCCTTCTTTTCGCAGGCCGCCCATTCCTCGTCGGAATAGGTGGTGGTGCCGTCGTCTCCGGTGGTGCCGCCCTCGGGCATGACCAGAATGTGGCGGACGCTCACGTAGGTTCCGTCCTTGGTGACGCCGTTACCGGTGAAGTAGCTTTCATTCTCGGTGTAGTAGGCTTCCAGATCCTCCGGGGTGGGTACCAGCTTCTCCGTCTCGGCGGTATAGTAGGGCTTTCCCTGATAATAAAGCTCCTGAAAACCGGCGAATTCCTCCAGCCCCGCGCCGGGGCCGACATTTTTCAGAAGCAGTTCCTCAATGCCGGAAAGGCCGTAGTTTGCGGCAGTCTCCTCCAGAGAAGCCTCCAGACCGTCCAGATACTCCCGATCTTCCGCAGGCATTTCCATACCGGCGTTCTTTGCTTCCAGTGCAAGGGACTGATACATCTGCCAGTAGTTCAGCGCTTCGCCCAGGAAGAACTGCTGCCATGTCAGGCTGCTGTCCTCACTGCACAGCTGGGTGTCCAGCGGCTGGGAATAGTCCAGCAGACCCTGATACATCAGGCTGTAGCCATAGTTGGAGCTGAGGATGCTTTGGACAACGTTCCAATAGTACACCTGCAGCTTGCCATTGGTCAGCTGCTCGTCGCCCATGGTAGCTACAACAGTGTCCTTCGCAGCGGCGGCTTCCTCGTCGGTGACGGTATAGGTTCCCTTGCAGGTCACGTCGTCGGGATTGCCGTCGGCGGGGACTGTAGCGGGTACCTGCGTCTCCGTTGCGGCGGGTTCGGAAACGGTCGTCTCAGGGACAGTTGTTTCGGCGGGGGTCTTTCCGCCCTTCACACCGCCGATGACAAGCGCCGCCAGTGCGGCGATCAGGACTACCACGGCGGCAACAGCGGCGACGATCTTCCAGGGGGCGGTTTTGGGCGCTTCCGGAATCTCGGCGGGCGTTTCCTCCGTCGCTTCTTCTGCGGCGGGCTGCTCCGTCGTTTCGGCGGTTTCTTCCTCGATGGGCGCTTCCGTCTCGGTCTTTTCGTCGGCAGTTTCTTCCACGACGGTGGTTTCTTCGGAGACTTCCTCTGCGGGCGTTACCGTTTCGGTTTCCGGGGCATTGTCCTTCCCGCAGTGGGGGCAGACGGTGCTTCCTTCTGCCAATTCTTCCTGACAAAACTTACATTTTTCCATGAAATATCCTCTTTCTCCATTCAGAGTTTCCGTATACACGGGCAATTATACCCGCTTAGTTTACCACGCACATGCCCGGAATGCAAGCAGAACACAAAATATTTACAAATCCCCGCGGGCTCGATGCGGCAAATCTCATTTCTCCGCGACTGGCACTTGCAAAAAGGCGGAAAAAATGATATGATTTTATATTGAGATAGTATCTGGAGGATTTCCCACATGAACACCAAAACCACCGTCATTTCTCAGGCCGAACTGGACGCCCAGTTCGCCTGCTGTGATAAGATCGCCGCCTACTGGCAGACAAAGGGACGCACCCCCACCGCCTACGTGGAGACCTATGGCTGCCAGCAGAACGAGGCCGATTCCGAAAAGCTGCGGGGCTTTCTCGCCCAGTGCGGCTATGCCATCGTCGGCAGCGCCGAGGGCGCGGATGTGGTCATCATGAACACCTGCGCCATCCGGGAACACGCCGAGCAGCGGGTTTTCGGCAATCTGGGCGCGCTGACCCACACCAAGCGCCGCCACCCGGAGCAGAAAATCTTCCTGTGCGGCTGCATGGCGGGAGAAACCAAGGTCTCCGACCGCGTCAAGCACAGCTACCCCCACGTGGACGGCGTGTTTTCCACCCACCATCTGTGGCAGTTTCCGCAGATCCTGTGGAACGTCCTCAGCGGGAAAAAGCGGCAGTTCTTTATTGAAGACGAACCCGGCTCCATCGCCGAGGGCATTCCCCAGGTCCGGGATTCCAAGCTGAAAGCATGGGTATCCATCATGTACGGCTGCAACAATTTCTGCACCTACTGCATCGTCCCCTACGTCCGTGGGCGGGAACGCAGCCGTCAGCCGGAGGACATTCTCGCAGAGTGCCGGGCGCTGATTGAGGGCGGCACGAAGGAAATCACCCTTCTTGGGCAGAACGTCAACTCCTATGGCAAGGATTTGAGCTGCGGCATGGATTTTGCCGACCTGCTGGCCGCCATTGCCCAGATTCCGGGGGATTTTCTCATCCGCTTCATGACAAGCCATCCTCGTGATGCCAGCGAGAAGCTCTTCGACACCATGGCGCGTTATCCCAAAATCGCGAAGCAGCTGCATCTCCCCTTCCAGTCCGGCTCCTCCCGGGTGCTGAAGGCCATGAACCGCCACTACGACCGGGAGACCTATCTGCAAAAGGTGAACTACGCCAAAAAGGTCATGCCCGATCTGGTGCTGACCAGCGACGTTATTGTTGGCTTCCCCGGAGAGACCGATGAAGAATTTGAAGAGACCATCAGCCTGATTCAGTCCGTGCATTACGACAGTCTGTTCACCTTCATCTTCTCCCCCCGCCCCGGCACCCCCGCCGCGAAAATGGACGATCCCACCCCGAAGGAAGAGAAAAACCGCCGCTTCGACCGGCTCTGCGCGGTGCAGAACGCCATTTCCGAGGAAATCCACAATTCCTACATCGACAAAACCCTCCGCTGTCTTGTGGACGGCAAAGACAAAGACCTTCTCACCGCCCGCACCGAGGGCGGACGCTTGGTGCGCTTCCCCGGCTGTGACGACATGATCGGCACCTATCAGGACATCACCATCACCGCCGCCACCACATGGAGCCTGAGCGGAAAAGCGGCGGATATCTGCTGAAAAACATAGAACAGGACGGAATCAACATATGGCACAGGCAACGAATGAACTGACCCCCATGCGGCGGCAATATCAGCAGATCAAGGACCAGCACAAGGACTGCATCCTGATGTTCCGGCTGGGCGACTTTTACGAGATGTTTGACGAGGACGCCAAACTGACGGCCCGGGAACTTGACCTCACCCTGACCACCCGTGACCGGGGCAAGCCCAAGGAGGAACAGACGCCCATGTGCGGCGTCCCCTACCACAGCGTGGACTCCTACATCGCCCGGCTGGTGCAGAAGGGCTACAAGGTCGCCATCTGCGAACAGATGGAAGACCCGGCCACCGCCAAGGGACTGGTGCAGCGGGACATCACCCGCATCATCACCCCCGGCACCGTCACCGAAAGCTGTATGCTGGACGAGAACAAAAACAACTACATCGGCTGCATTTACGGCGAAAGCGGAAAATTCGGCCTTGCCTTCTGCGACGTTTCCACCGGTGCGTTCTTCACCACGGTCTGCTCCGACGCCCAGAACGTGGCCTCTGAGCTTGGCCGCTTTGCCCCCAGCGAAATTCTCCGCTACGGTTCCAATGTGGACTGCGAGGTCATTGAGGACGCCGTTTTCCGCCGCTTAAGCTGCTGCGTCAGCGAGGGAAAGCAGGAGCTGTTCGCTCTGGAAAGTGCGGAATCGCTGCTGGAAAATCACTTCCATGCCACCCTTTCCCAGATGGGCATTGCGGGAATGCCCGCTGCCGTCATTGCCAGCGGCGCACTGCTGCAAACCCTGCTGACCCTGCAAAAAAACGACCTTGCCCACATCCGGGAGCTGCAATATTACACCACAGGCCGGTTCATGGAGCTGGATTTGGACGCCCGGCGGAATCTGGAACTGACGGAGACCATGCGTTCCAAGGAAAAGCGGGGAACCCTTCTGTGGGTGCTGGACAAGACCCACACCGCCATGGGCGGGCGGATGCTCCGCTCATGGCTGGAAAAGCCCCTGCTTGACCCGGTGGAGATCACCCGCCGCCACGGCGCGGTGGAGGAGCTGACGGACAACGTCATCGTCCGGGGCGAGCTGGAAGAAGCGCTGCGGGACGTCACCGACTTAGAGCGGGTACAGACCCGCATCGTCACCGGCACCGTCAACTGCCGGGATTTGCTGGGACTTGCCCGTGGCTTCCGTGCGCTGCCCGACGTAAAGGCGCAGCTGCAAAAATGCGACTCTCCCCTGCTTAAGAAGCTGGAAGCGGCCATCGACCCTCTGACGGATTGCGCCGACCGCATTGAAAACACCCTGGTGGACGATCCTCCTCTGACCATCCGGGAGGGCGGCATCATCCGCAAGGGCGCCAGCGAGGAAGCCGACCGTCTGCGGGACATCATGGAGGGCGGCAGCGGCACCATTGCCGCCATTGAAGCGTCAGAACGGGAAAAAACCGGCATCCGCACCCTGAAAGTGGGCTTCAACCGTGTATTCGGTTATTATATTGAGGTATCCAAGTCCTTTATCGATCAGGTGCCCGCGAATTACATCCGCAAGCAGACCCTCGCCAACTGCGAGCGCTACATCACCCAGGAGCTGAAAGAGCTGGAAAATCAGGTGCTTACCGCCAAAGACCGGCTCACCGCGCTGGAATACCAGATCTTCACCCAGCTGCGGGAATACCTTGCCAAGCAGGCCGCCCGGGTGCAGCAGACCGCTGCCGCCGTGGCCGCCGCAGACACGCTGTGCAGTCTCGCCGCCGTGGCGGTGCAGCGGGGCTACTGCCGCCCGGAGATCACCCTTGGGCGGGAAATTACCATTGAAAACGGCCGCCACCCCGTGGTGGAGGCCATGCTGAAGGACTCCCTGTTCGTCCCCAACGACACCCATTTAGGTGCTGAGGACAATCAGGTGTCCATCATCACCGGCCCCAACATGGCGGGCAAATCCACCTATATGCGTCAGGTGGCGCTGATCGTGCTCATGGCGCAGATGGGTTCCTTCGTCCCCGCCCGCAGCGCGAAAATCGGGCTGGTCGATCGGGTGTTTACCCGCATCGGTGCCAGCGACGATCTGGCTTCCGGACAGTCCACCTTCATGGTGGAGATGGCGGAGGTCGCCACCATTCTGAAATACGCCACCTCCCGCAGTCTGCTGATTCTGGACGAGATCGGCCGGGGCACCTCCACCTATGACGGCATGGCCATCGCCCGCGCCGTTCTGGAATACGCCGCCAATCCCAAGCGTCTGGGTGCAAAAACCCTGTTTGCCACCCACTATCACGAGCTTTCCACCCTGGAAGACAAGCTGCCCAATGTGAAAAATTACAACATTGCGGTAAAAAAGCGGGGAGAACAGATGATTTTCCTGCGGAAGATCGTCCCCGGCGCAACGGACGACAGCTACGGCATCGAGGTCGCCAAGCTGGCGGGCATCCCTGCCCCGGTGATCACCCGCGCAAGGGAAATTCTCGCCGAGCTGGAAAGTGAGGGCGTCGTGACTGCTCCTGCGGCACAGAAAGAGCCGGAAGACCAGGTCAGCATGATGGACTTGACCTCCCAGCAGGTGGTTGCCGCCCTCAGCGCCATTTCCGTGGAGACCCTGACCCCCATTGAAGCCATGAACGAGCTGTACAAACTAAAGAAAATGTTGGATTAAACTATGAAACGAAACCGCAGTCTCTCTGCCTGTCCTACTGCCCAGGAATCCGTGGCAGGCGGCGTCTACTTTATCTTCCAATGGTTGCTGCTATCCTTAATTCTGCAAATGGTCAACGATCAGCTATCTCAACCGCTGACGGATGCAGAGCTGAACTTTACCTACTACCTTATCAATTTTCTGGCGACAATTCTGATTTATCACGAGTTCTTGGGACGCAGCGCCCGGCAGGCGACCCAGCACCTAGCGTACCTCTGTCAGGCGGTCGTTCTGGGGCTTGCCGCCTACTACGCCTGCAATTTTCTGACCCTGCGGCTGATAAGGCTGCTGGTTCCCGGCTTTACCAACTACAATGACGCCGTTATCTCCGCCATGAGCCGGAGCGGACGCTATCTTATGGTCGTCAGTACCGTGATTCTGGTTCCGCCTGCCGAGGAATGCGTCTTCCGGGGGCTGATCTTCCGCAATCTCTACGGAAAATCCCGGTGGGCTGCTTACGTCGTATCCATTCTCGCCTTTGCCGCCATCCATGTTCTGGGCTTCATCGGAAAATACTCCGCGCTGGAGCTGGTCATGGCGGTGCTGCAATACCTCCCGGCGGGACTTTCCCTCGCCTGGGCGTATACCAAAAGCGACACCATTTTCGCGCCGATTATCATCCATGCCTGTATCAATCTGGTCGCCATCGGCGGCCTGAGGTGAATCTATTATGCCGAAAATCATTCAGTTATCCCCCCATATCGCCAATCTGATCGCCGCCGGTGAGGTGGTGGAGCGCCCCGCGTCCGTGGTCAAGGAGCTTCTGGAAAACGCGGTGGACGCGGGCGCGTCCAAAGTCACCGTGGAGATTCGGGACGGCGGCATGACCTTCCTCCGGGTCACGGACAACGGCTGCGGCATGTCCCCCGAGGACGCCCGGACGGCCTTTCTCCGCCACGCCACCTCCAAACTCCGCTGCGCCGAGGACCTTGCCGCCATCGGCACCATGGGCTTCCGGGGCGAGGCATTGGCCGCCATCGCCTCCGTCAGCCGCATCGATCTTCTGACCAAAACGGCGGGCAGCATGTCCGGCACGTCGCTGAAGCTGGAAGCGGGAAAAATTCTGGAAGAAACCGAGATCGGCTGTCCCGAAGGGACGACCATCATCGTCCGCGACCTCTTTTTCAACACCCCCGCCCGGATGAAATTCATGAAATCCGACACCGTGGAGGGCAGCCGTGTGACCGCCGCCGTGCAGATGCAGGCGCTGGCCCACCCGGAGGTTGCCATCCAGTTCCTCCGGGACGGCAAGCAGGTACTTTCCACCCCGGGAAACGGCGGATTGCAGGCGGCGGTCTACTGCGTCTATGGCCGGGACTTTGCCCGGATGGTGAAGGTGGACAGCCGGTGGGAATCCTACACCCTGACCGGCTACGTCTCCAAGCCCACCGACGCCCGCCCCAGCCGGGGTCTGCAAACCTTTTTTGTCAACGACCGCCCCGTAAAATCCAAGCTGCTGGTTTCCGCTTTGGAGGAAGCCTACCGCAACCAGATCATGGTTGGGAAGTTCCCTGCCTGCGTGCTGCATCTGACCCTGCCGCCCAACGCCGTGGACGTGAACGTCCACCCGGCGAAAACAGAGGTAAAGTTCCTGTCGGAAAAAGCGGTATTTGACTGCGTTCACTACGGCGTACTGGGCGCGTTGAACACCCAGACCGACCGCCCCGAAATCCGGTTCCGGACGCCCGCCGGGGAGACCGCCGCGCCGGTCGTGCCCAGCGCCCCTGTCAAGGTGTCCACCCCGCCCCAGATGCCGCCCCGTCCGGAAAATCCCGCCCCAAAAAACAGCTTTTTCCGCACCATGACGCCTCAGGAATACAAAACTTTCTCCACCGCCCTAAAAGATGCGCCCCAGCCGAAGCAAACTGCGGCGGCGGCAACGGCGGCAAAAATTGAGCGTCCCGTCAATATGCCCCTGCGGGAGTTCGTGATGCTTCCTCAGGTTCAGGCGAGCCAGACCCCACCCAAAGTGGAAAAAGTTGCGCCTGTACCCCCCGCTCCCCCCAAGAAAGAAGAACCGAAGCCGGGAGAAATGGAGCAGACCCAGCTGCCCATGCCCGCCGAGATTCCGTGGCGGATGGTGGGCGAGCTTTACAACACCTATATTATTGTGGAGCAGGGAGACGATGCTTTTCTCATTGACAAGCACGCCGCCCATGAGCGCATTCTCTTTGAAAAGCTGAAAGCCCACCCCGAAAAAATCAGCGCCCAGAGTCTGCTGTCCCCCATCCCCGTGCGCTTAAGTCCCGCCGCGGCCGGGGAACTTCTTGCCAACGCGGATATGCTGGACGAATTGGGCTTCGCGGTGGAGGAATTCGGCGAAAACACCGTGCTTCTGCGGCAGATACCCATGGATCTAAGCCCGGATGACGCCGCCGAAGCTGTGGAAAGCCTGTCCGCCGACCTTTTGTCCGGCCGCCGGGAAAGCAAGGACACCGTCCGGGACGAGCTGCTCCACACGGTTGCCTGCAAGGCCGCCATCAAGGCCGGGTGGGTCAATGATGAGCAGGAGCTTCTCGCCGTGGCCAAAGAGGTCATGAGCCGGGAAGACCTGAAATACTGCCCCCATGGCCGCCCCATCTGCGTTTCTTTAAGCAAAAAGCAGCTGGAAAAGCAGTTCAAGCGGACGTAACGCCGCCCTGTCTGGAGATTTCTATGAACAACATCATCTGCATCGCCGGGCCGACAGCCTCGGGGAAAACCGCGCTGGCCGCAACACTGGCGAAGGAACTGAATGGTGAAGTGGTGTCCTGCGACTCCATGCAGGTGTATAAGCGCATGGACATTGGCACCGCGAAGCCCACCTTGGAGGAAATGCAGGGAATCCCCCACCACATGATCGACGTGGCCGAGCCGTGGGAGGATTTTTCCGTCAGCCGCTACTGTGATATGGCCGCCCCCATTGTGGACGATATCCTTTCCCGGGGAAAAACCGCTGTGATCGCAGGCGGGACCGGGCTTTACATGGATTCTCTCATCCGGGGCAACGCCTTTGCCCCCTTCCCCGCCACCGGCGTTCGGGAGCGGCTGGAAGCGCAGGCGGATACCGTGGGCATGGAGGCCATGCTTTCGCAGCTTCGCTCCGTAGACCCCGACGCCGCCGGGCGTCTGCATCTTTCCGACCGGAAGCGCATCCTCCGGGCGCTGGAGGTTTATCTGGAAACCGGCGAGACCATTACGGAACACAACCGGAAGACGCAGGCCGTTCCGCCCCGGTACTCCCCTATCTGGCTGGGGCTGGACTTTGCCCAGCGGGGCGAGCTGTACCGCCGTATCGATCTGCGGGTCAGTCTCATGCTTCAGCAGGGGCTGGTGGAGGAAATTCAGGGGCTTCTCGCCGACGGCATTCCCGAAACGGCCACCGCCATGCAGGCCATCGGCTACAAGGAATTCGTGGATGCTCTTGACGGCCGGTGTACAATAGAGGAAGCCGCCGATCTGGTGCGCCAATCCTCCCGCCGCTACGCCAAGCGTCAGCTGACATGGTTCCGCCGGAACAAGGCCATCCACTGGCTCATCCGGGAGGCCGGAGACACCGGGCGGGAAATTCTGGAAAACGCTCGACGGATTGTGAGCGATTTTGACAACTGAAACGTGTTAGGATGTGGATACCCTAAAAATACGGCAGTTCTTGGGGAGTTATGTACCTGCCGAATATGAGAAAGAAGGTATCCATATGTCTGACGCGATCAACTTACAGGAAGCTATTTTGAAGGAGGTGCGACGGGACAAGGTTCCCGTGACCCTGTTTCTGATGAACGGCTTCCAGCTCCGGGGGGTCATTACGGGCTATGACAGCTTCGTAGTGGTGCTGGTATCCGATGGCAAGCAGCAGATGATCTACAAGCACGCCATCTCCACCCTCGCCCCCTTGAAACCGCTGAAGGCCGCAGCCGCAACTGCGTGACGCAAAAAGGGCAACGGAGCATAAGCCTTCCGTTGCCCTTTTTTCAGTGTAAACTCCGGTTCCCAATCTAAACAGAAAGAAGAATTCTTATGTCTATCGCCGAAAACGTCGCCGAAATCCGCCGCCAAATGGAAGTCGCCGCCCTCGCCGCGGGACGTGACCCAAAGGAAATCCTGCTCTGCGCCGCCACAAAAATGAACGACGCCGACGCCGTGCGTCAGGCCATTGCCGCCGGTGTGGACTGCTGCGGCGAAAACCGGGTGCAGGAGCTGACCGCCAAGCTCGCCCAGAACGCCTACGACGGCGCTCCGGTGCACTTCATCGGCCATTTGCAGACCAACAAGGTCCGGCAGGTGGTGGGCAAGGTGTCCCTCATTCAAAGCGTGGACTCGGAGCGTCTGCTCGCCGCCATTGACCGGGAAGCCGCCCGGCAGGGCATTGTGCAGGATATTTTGCTGGAAGTCAACATCGGCGAGGAAGCCAGCAAGTCCGGTTTTGCCGCGGAGGACATTCTCCCTCTGATGGAAAAAATTGGTGAATTTTCAAACATATGTATTAAAGGTCTCATGGCAATCCCCCCAATCAGCCACATTTCGGGAGAAAATCAAAAATTTTTTCAAAAAATGTTCCACTTATCTGTTGACATAAGGCAGAAAAAATACGATAATGTCAAGGTGGACTGTTTATCCATGGGCATGTCCGGAGACTTCGCCGACGCGATCGCTTCCGGCAGCACGATGGTTCGTGTAGGCACCGCTATTTTTGGTGCCAGAGACTATGCCAGGGATTCATCAAAATGATGTGAGCATACATTAGGAGGACATATAGAATGAGCTTGTGGGATAATGTAAAGAAATTTGCCCAGCCCTACGCAGACGACGATTACGATGATTACGGCGAGGATGACGATTACCTCGATGATTATGAAGAACCCGAGAAGCCTGCTCCCGCCCGCCGCAAACCCCGCCGCGCGCCGGCACCCACTCCCGCCCCCGAGGAGGAAGAGGAGGAGGAAGCCGACGATTACGGCTTCGGTCCCATGACCAGCACCACGTCCGCCGCTCCCGCCGCCGGTTTCTCCGGCCAGGTCCTGAACATGAACACCGGCAACAAGCAGGAAGTGGTTCTGTTCCGTCCCGGCAGCTTCAACGACACCTCCAAGGCCGCCGATGACCTTCGCAACCGCAAGGCCGTCATCGTCAACATGGAGAATGTAGACAAGGCCATGGCCCGCCGGGTCGTGGATTTCCTGTCCGGTTGTGTATACGCTCTGGACGGCGATGTGAAAAAGATCGCCCAGTCTGCTTACCTGTTCTGCCCCCACAATATGGACATTGTGGGCGATCTGGAAACGTTGCAGGCCGAGGTTGAAAGCTATATCTAAAAGATAGGAAGGTAAGTCACCATGTTTACACCGCAGCAGATCGATCAGATTTCTTTCAGCAAGTCTACTTTCGGCGGCTACAATATGCAGCAGGTAGACGAGTTTCTGGAACCTCTGACGGAGGATTACGTAACGCTGTACAAGGAGAACGCCCTGTTGAAAAGCAAGATGCGCGTTCTTGTCGGCAAGCTGGAAGAATACCGCAAGAACGAAGCGGCCATGAAGGAAAAGGTCGCCAACGCCCAGCGCACCTGTGACAAGATGGTCATGGAAGCCGAGGCCAAATGTGCCAAGATGCTGAGCAGCGCCAACGCCGCCGCTGCCGCGCAGGCTGCCCAGCCTGTCGCCCAGCCCGTCCAGAGCGTCCCCAACAACAGCGCTCTGATCGCCGCCGAGAACGCCCGTCTGGAAGAAGCCCGCAGAACCGCTTCCGCCCGGATCAACGAGATTCAGGATCAGATGCGCTCCTGCATTCAGGCTCTGGATCGGATCAAGACCGCCAACGCACCGGCCGCCTCCACGGCTCCCACGACCCGTGTGGCTCCCGTAGTGCCCGCAGCTCCCGCTGCCCCGGCCGCTCCTGCCCCCAAGGTCAGCAGCGATGACGTAGCCGACGAGATTTCCCAGAACATTGAAGCAATCATCGGCACCACCACGGACACCGCCCCCAAGGCCGCGCCCAAGCACCCCACCGCCAATGATTCCACCACCAGCCGCTTTGCCAGCCTGAACCTGCAATTCGGCCGTAACTACGATCCCACTTCCCGCAGATAAGGGAAAAACCTATACGTTTAAGCTTTGACGAGGACACGTAAGCCGTTCCGCCGCTTTCAGAGAGCTGCCGTTTTGGTGCAAGGCAGTAAGCAGGAGACGGTTTGCATCACCTCCGAGCAGCGCGCCGAACCCGAAAGGCAGTAGACCGCGCCGGGACACGCCCGATACAGCGTAAGGGAAGCTCTGATTCAGAGATTCCCCGTGAGTGCCGGTTTTGCCGGAACGAGAGTGGTACCGCAGAGGTCAACGCGCCTTTGTCTCTTTTGACGAGACAAAGGCGCTTTTCTTTTGATCGCAGGGTCGCACTTCCCTGCCCCACATTATCATGAATTCATTTTTGGAGGTAAGAATTCCGATGGATTATAAAAACACGATCATCACACCGAAAACCGATTTCCCCATGAAGGCGGGTCTGCCCACTCGGGAGCCGGGTATGCTCAGCCGCTGGGAGGAGCAGAACCTCTATGAGGCCATGCTGGAAAAGAACAAGGATCTCCCCCCCTTCGTGCTGCATGACGGCCCTCCCTTCAGCAACGGCGACATCCACATGGGTCACGCCCTGAATAAGACCCTGAAGGATTTCATCGTCCGCAGCCACGCCATGATGGGCTATTACACTCCCTACGTCCCCGGCTGGGACAATCACGGTCTGCCCATTGAGACAGCCATCATCAAAAAGAGCAAGCTCAACCACAAGGCCATGCCCGTTCCCCAGTTCCGCGCCGCCTGCGAGGAATTCGCCGAAACCTATATCCAGCGTCAGATGGCGGGCTTCAAGCGCCTGGGCGTGGTGGGCAACTGGAAGCATCCCTACCGCACCATGGACAAGCACTTTGAAGCGCAGGAGGTCAAAGTCTTTGGCCGGATGTTCGACAAGGGCTATATCTACAAGGGCTTGAAGCCCGTGTACTGGTGCCCCGTGTGCGCCACCGCCGTGGCCGAGGCCGAGATCGAGTACCATGACGACCCCTGTACCTCCGTCTACGTCAAGTTCCCCATGAAGGACGATCTGGGCAAGCTGGCAGGCTTCGACCTGAGCCGCACCTACTTCGTCATCTGGACGACCACCATCTGGACGCTGCCCGGCAACCTTGCCATCTGCCTGCACCCCAGAGAGACCTATGTTCTGGTCAAGGCCGAGGGCGGCGAGACCTATATCATGGCGGAAGCCCTGATGGACAAGGTCATGCACATCGGCGGCTTCGAGCATTACGAGGTCATCGCCTCCTACCCCGGCCAGTTCTTTGAGAATATGCTGGCACAGCATCCCTTCCTGGACAAGACCTCCCGTCTAGTGAACGCCGAGTACGTCACCATGGATTCCGGTACGGGCTGTGTCCACACCGCCCCTGGCTTCGGCGCCGACGACTACCAGACCTGTATGCGCTACGGCATGGACTTGGTGGTGCCTGTGGACGATTACGGCCGCCACACCGACTACGCCGGCAAGTACGCCGGTATGAAGACCGAGGAAAGCAATCCCGTCATTCTCGCGGACATGAAGGAAAGCGGCGCTCTGTTCGCCTCAGAGGAGATTGTCCACTCCTACCCCCACCACGACCGCTGCAAGAAACCCATCATCTTCCGGGCGACCCCTCAGTGGTTCTGCTCTGTGGAGTCCTTCAAGGACGAGGCCATCGCCGCCTGCAAGGATGTGAAGTGGCTGCCCGCCTGGGGCGGCGAGCGGATGATCAGCATGATCCGGGAGCGTGCCGACTGGTGCATTTCCCGTCAGCGCCGCTGGGGTCTGCCCATCCCCGTGTTCTACTGCCGGGACTGCGGCAAGCCCGTCTGCACCGACGAGACCATCGCCCACCTCTCCGAGCTGTTTGACGAGTACGGCTCCAACGTCTGGTTTGAGAAGGACGCCATGGAGCTGATTCCCGAAGGGTTGAGCTGCCCCCATTGCGGCGGCAAATCCTTCGACAAGGAGACCGACACTTTGGACGGCTGGTTCGACTCCGGCTCCACCCACTACGCCTCCCTCATGAAGGACACTCCCGAGCTGTGGCCTGCCGACGTCTATCTGGAAGGCGCCGACCAGTACCGCGGCTGGTTCCAGTCCAGCCTTCTGACCTCCGTCGGCGCGCTGGGACACGGCGCACCCTTCAAGCAGGTTCTGACCCACGGCTGGACGGTGGACGGTCAGGGACGCGCCATGCACAAGTCTCTGGGCAACGGCATTGACCCCGCCGACCTGATCAAAGAATACGGCGCCGACATCGTGCGTCTGTGGGCTGGTTCCGCCGACTACCACGCCGACGTCCGCTGCTCCAAGGAGATCTTCAAGCAGCTGTCTCAGAGCTACCTGAAGTTCCGCAACACCGCCCGGTACTGCCTTGGCAACCTGAACGAGTTCGACCCCGACAACCTCGTTGCTCCTGAGGACATGGAGGAGCTTGACCGCTGGGCGCTGACCCGTCTGGACGCGCTGGTGCAGGTCTGCCGCAAGGCTTACGACAACTACGAGTTCCATGTAGTGTCCCATGCCATCAACGATTTCTGCGTGGTGGAGCTGTCCTCCTTCTATCTGGACATCATCAAGGATCGTCTCTACTGCGAGGAAAAGGACGGCCTGCGCCGCCGCTCCGCCCAAAGCGCTCTGTTCCTGATTTTGGACGCCATGGCGAAGCTGTTCGCCCCCATCCTGGCCTTCACCTGCGACGAGATCTGGCAGTCCATGCCTCATCGCGCCAGTGATGACGCCCGGAATGTCCTGCTGAACCAGATGCCGGAAGGCTTCGCCCAGTACGCGCTGGAAGACGCCGCCATGGAAAAGTGGGACGTGGTCATGAAGCTGCGTCAGGACGTCAACGGCGTTCTGGAAAAGGCGCGTGCCGACAAGCGTATCGGCAAGGCGCTGGAAGCCCACGTCACTCTGGCGACGGAGGACGCCGCCATCCGCTCCGCCTGCGAGGGCGTGAATCTGGCCGAGGTGTGCATCGTCTCCGACTGCGTCTGGGCGCAGCCCGAGGAAGGCGCTGAGGTTGGCACAGGCGTCAACTATCCGAACCTGACCATTGGCGTATCCGAGGCCAAGGGCACCAAGTGCCCCCGCTGCTGGATGCACAGCCAGCAGGCAAACGCCGAGGGCCTGTGCCCCCGCTGCGCCGCCGTCGTAGCAAAAATGGACGTAGAATTCTGATTTTTCCCAAAAAAGCTCTAAAATGTTGCTGTTCGGGAGCGGGAAATCCGCTCCCGAACTTTTTCCAAAAAGCCGCACGAAAAAGCTTGACAAATCGACTTTCCGTGCTATAATAAGCGTGTTCGGTTCGAGACGCCGGTATAGCTCAGTTGGTAGAGCAACTGATTTGTAATCAGTAGGTCGGGGGTTCGAGTCCGTCTACCGGCTCCACCAGAACCGGCGCGTTTCTTGAGCCAGAAACCGAACGAACAAAATATGGGGGAGTTCCCGAGTGGCCAAAGGGGACAGACTGTAAATCTGCTGCGTTTCGCTTCGATGGTTCGAATCCGTCCTCCCCCACCAATCAATCCCAGAGCCGTAACGGTTCTGGGATTTTTTGCTGCGTTTATCGGTATCGTTGGCACCTTTGTTCTTTCTCAGTCGGTTTTGGTTGCAATCCCGCTCCGGCTGTGTTATACTGGACGGGTATAAGCTCATAATATGGTTGAGCGTCTCTACCAACCGCCGTAAATGGTTGACTGCAAAATTATACGTTGTGAGGTAGTCATGAATTACGATGTGATCATTGTCGGCGCGGGGCCCGGCGGTATCTTTTCCGCCTATGAGCTGACCCGGCTGCGCCCTGAACTGAAGGTCGCCGTCTTTGAGGCCGGACACCCGCTGAAAAACCGCAAATGTCCCATTGACGGTGTCCGGGTCAAGTCCTGCATTGCCTGCAAAAGCTGCTCTATCATGAGCGGATTCGGCGGCGCAGGCGCTTTTTCCGACGGAAAATACAACATTACCAACGATTTTGGCGGTACGCTTTACGAGTATCTCGGCAAGGCAAAAGCGCTGGAGCTGATGCGCTACGTTGACCAGATCAACATGGCCTACGGCGGCGAAGGCACCAAGCTCTATTCCACCGCCGGTACAAAATTCAAAAAGCTGTGTATGCAGAACGATCTGCATCTGCTGGACGCCTCTGTGCGCCACCTCGGCACCGACATCAACTACGTGGTGCTGGAAAATCTCTACGCCTACCTGAAAGAAAAGGTCACGTTTTACTTCGACACGCCGGTGGAATCCGTAGCCGCTGTGGATGGCGGGTATCAGGTCACCTGCAAAGCCGGGAGCTTTTCGTGCAGCCAGTGCGTGATTTCCGTGGGGCGCAGCGGCAGCAAATGGATGGAGTCCGTCTGCCGTGACATGGACATTCCCACCAAGTCCAACCGTGTGGATATCGGCGTCCGGGTGGAGCTTCCCGCGGAGATTTTCTCCCACCTCACCGACGAGCTGTATGAAAGCAAGATCGTCTACCGCACCGAAAAGTACGGCGACCTCGTCCGCACCTTCTGCATGAACCCCAAGGGCGCGGTGGTCAACGAAAACACCAACGGCATCATCACCGTCAACGGCCACAGTTACGAAGACCCCGCCCGCCAGACCTCCAACACCAATTTTGCCCTGCTGGTGGCAAAGCACTTTTCCGAACCCTTCAAGGATTCCAACGGCTACGGCGAGTCCATTGCCCGCCTCAGCAACATGCTGGGCGGCGGCGTCATCGTCCAGCGCTTCGGCGACCTGATCCGTGGTCAGCGGTCTACCCCCAAGCGCATTGCGGAGTCCTTCGTCACCCCCACGCTGGACGCGACACCCGGCGACTTAAGTCTGGTGCTGCCCAAGCGAATTCTGGACGGCATCATCGAAATGCTCTACGCCCTGGATAAGGTCGCCCCCGGCACCGTCAACGACGACACCCTGCTCTACGGCGTGGAGGTCAAATTCTACAATATGGAAGTGGCGGTGGATGAACATTTGCAGACCCGGTATCCGGGGCTGTACGTCATCGGCGACGGCAGCGGCATCACCCATTCCCTGTCCCACGCTTCCGCCAGCGGCGTCGCCGTGGCGCGGAGAATCGCAGAACATATATTATAAGGAGGGCGGATACCATGAAAGCACTGGCCTATTACGATGGCAAAATCGGCGCACCCGAGGAACTGACAGTCCCCTTCTATGACCGCGCCCACTTCTTCGGCGACGGCTGCTACGACGCCGCCATGGCAGCGGGCGGCACCATTTTCCTGCTGGAAGACCATCTGGACCGATTTTACGCCAGCGCCCGGCTGCTGGATATCCATATTCCCATGGAAAAGCAGGCACTGGGCGAGCTTCTCACCCAGCTGGCACGGCAGGTGGAGGGCGAAAGCTGCTTCGTGTACTGGCAGGTAAGCCGGGGCGTGGAGCCGCGGAGCCACACCTATGCCGAAAATCTGCCCGGCAAACTGTGGGTGCTGGTTCGTCCTCAGGTCATCCCCAACCCCAATATCCCCATCCGTCTGAACGACGAGGAGGACACCCGCTTCTTCCACTGCAACATCAAATCCCTGAATCTGCTCTGCAATGTGATGACCGCCCAGCGGGCGCACCGCGCCGGGTGCACGGAGACCGTGTTCCACCGGGGTGAGATCGTCACCGAATGCGCCCACTCCAACATTTCCGTCCTGAAGGACGGAGTTCTGTACTCTCATCCCAACGACGAGTTCATCCTCCGGGGCATCGCCAAGAGCCACATGATCCGGGTTTGTTACCGGCTGGATATCCCCGTGCTGGAAAAGCCCTTCACGATGGATTTTTTGAAATCCGCCGATGAAATTCTTGTAACCTCCACCACCAAGTTCTGCCTTTCCGCCGATACGCTGAACGGTCAGAGCGTGGGCGGGAAGGACGCTGCCGTCCGCATCGCCATCCAGAACGCGGTCATGCAGGACTTCCGGGACTGCACAGGCTATGCAGGGCAATGGAATTAATTGAAAAAAGTCACCTGCCGCAACTGCTTTGCGCGCACGCCGGTACATCGGCGTGCGCCCTTTTGTAATGTCGCTCAAGGACGTTTGCTTTTGCTGTATGAACACTTTTTTATGTTTTCTGTTACAAAAATTCGCGAATTTATCGAGACATATCATGAAATCTGCTACTTTACTTGAGACGGAAAATGTGATAAACTATTACCATTCTTTTAAATTTTGAATTTTCCAATTCTGGAAATTTCATTTTGAGGCAAACACCCCCACCGTCTCCTGTAATATGGCGTCCGCCATTTTATAGGCTGTCTCCCGGTGCTGTTTTAGACCGACGCTATGGAAGAAGCATCGGAGAAAATCGCTTCGGGGATCGCCCGTACCGACTGCTTTTCAAAGCAGAAATTAAGAAAGGAATGATCACTATGCAAACCATGAAACGACTTCTCGCCTTCGCCCTGGCTCTGACCATGGTCTTCGCGCTGGCAGCCTGCGGCGGCAAATCCGGCACCACCGACAGCACCGCGGCAGCCCCCACTGCGGCCGCCGTGACCGAGAATGCGGTTTACAGAACGCTGTACGCCTCTGAAGTCACTACGCTGAACTATCTGATCACCGGCCAGACCAACGAGCTGAACATCGCCGCCAACGTCGTGGACTGCTTGGTGGAATACGACTCCTACGGCAACGTGGAGCCTGCTCTGGCTGCCAGCTGGGAGCAGAATGAGGACGCCACCGTCTGGACCTTCCACATCCGTGAGGGTGTGAACTGGGTCGATAAGGACGGCAACGTTGTTGCCCCCGTCACCGCCAATGACTGGGTTTCTTCCGCCCACTACGCCTGTGATGCCAACAACGACTCCGACACCTTCTATACCATGAGCGGCGTCATCGCGGGCGCCGATGCCTACTATGACTGGACTGCCTACCAGATGGCTCTGCCCGATGCCACCGACGGCACCGATAAAGATGGCAACGCCGTGAAGTTCATCACCAACGAGGACGGCGAGCAGGAAATTCTGGAGGAAGTCCCCGAGGCTTCCATTGACGACATCGGCGTCAAGGCGCTGGACGAATATACTCTGGAGTTCACGCTGGAGTCCTCCCGCCCCTACTTCCTGTCCATGGTTTCCTTCGGCCCCTATATGCCCGTGTACGGTCCTTTCCTGGCTGAATGCGGCAGCAAGTTCGGCACCGACAACAGCACCCTGCTGTACTGCGGCGCGTTCATCCTGTCCACCTACGAGCCTCAGCAACAGCGCGTTCTGACCAAGAACCCCACCTACTGGGATAAGGACAATGTGTTCCTGGATGCCATCCAGATGACCTACAACGCCGAGGCCTCCTCCATCGCCACCACCATGTATCAGTCCGGCGAGGTCGATCAGGCGGATATCTCCTCCGACCTGCTGTCCGCCATGATGGCTGACCCCAACACCAAGGATCTTATCCATCCCTCCCGTGCCGATACCTCCTACGCTTACTGGTATCTGTTCAACTTTGACCCCAACTTCGACGCCGAGTACGAACCCGAAAACTGGAAGCTGGCCGTGAACAATGAGAACTTCCGGAAATCCATCGTCCACGCCTTCAACCGGATGCCCGCTCTGACGACCAGCGACCGCATCGACCCCGAATCCCTGAAGAACAACACCATCACCCCCAACGCCTTTGCCTCCGCTTCCAAGGACTACACCTACTATGAGGGTCTTGCCGCCTATACCGACGGCGATAACTTCGACAAAGCCCTTGCCGAGGAATACAAGGCAGCGGCCATCGATGAGCTGACCGCCGCCGGAGCCACCTTCCCCATCAAGATGCTCATGTGCTACAACCCCACCTCCGCCAACTGGGCGCAGGAGTGTCAGGTCGTGGAGCAGCAGATTGAGACCGTCTTGGGCGCCGACTATGTGGACATCATCATTCAGGCAGGTCCTGAGACCGGTTTCCTGGGCGCTATCCGCCGCACCGGCAACTACGCCTTCATGAAGTGCAACTGGGGCGCTGACTACGCCGACCCCGAGACCTGGACCGATCCCTTCTCCACGGATTCCAGCTACAGCTTCATCTTCAAGAGCACCGACCCCGAAACCCAGGCTCTGTATGCCGAGTACACCGAGCTGGTAGCTGCCGCCAAGGCCATCACCGACGACATGGACGCCCGGTATACCGCCTTTGCCAAGGCGGAAGCGTTCCTGCTGGATCACGCCTTTGCCATCCCCTTCTCCATCAGCAACCGCAGCTATCAGATGTGCAATCTGAACGTTTTTGAAGGACAGTACGCCTCCTTCGGCTTGGCCAACCAGCGCTACAAGGATCAGCACCTGTACAGCTCCTCCATGGGTATGGAGGAATATCAGGCCGCTTACGCCGAGTGGCAGTCCAAGGTAGCCGGTTAAGTTTTCATTTTGGCAGTTTATCACGAGAGAAGCCCTCATTTGGGGGCTTCTCTCAAAGCCGCATATATACGGTATTGCTCCACAGGCAATTTTTCGGAGCCTGTACCGGTGCTGCTACGGCGAAAGCAGCAGCGGTATCGGCTCTGATGCCAGTTTCGTTAAAACGGTTAAAAACCGTTTTAGCATGCCGTTTTCCAAACGGCCTGCGGCGCAGCCGCAGAAAAGAAAGTCCATACATTTTCTGCCGCCTATGGCGGCCATCCACATCAGTGGATAAATAAAATGGTTTTACCATTTTATTGGGAAATCGTATGAAGGGAGAAAAACCCCAGGAGGACATCATATGGCCAGATATATAACCAAGCGCGTTCTGCGCTCCCTCATCACCATGTTTATCATTATCACGATCCTCTTTGCCCTGCTGCGGCTGATGCCCGTGGAAGGGTATTTCGAGAATTACGATAAAATGAGCTCCACCCAGATTCAGGTCAAGCTTCAGGCTCTTGGCGTGACTGCTCCCCTGCCCACCCAGCTGGTGCGCTTTTACAAGCAGGTGCTCCACGGGGACTTGGGAGAATCCAACGTCTACCGCAAGGGCGTCGCCATTACCGAGATCATTGCCGAGAAAATCCCCATCTCTCTGGAGCTGGGACTGATCTCCCTGTGCATTGCTCTCGCGCTGGGTCTTCCTCTGGGTGTCATCATGGCGCGAAGCACCCGTACCCGCTTCAAGATCGGCGACCGGCTGGGCACGGTGTTCATCGTGCTGGTGCAGGCCATGCCCTCGGCGGTGTATCACATTCTGATCCAGTTCCTCGGTTCCCAGACCTATGTCGGCAAGGACGTGCTGGGGCTTCCCATGCTGTTTGACGCAGCCAACCCCAAGAGCTATATTCTGCCTGTCATCTCCCTGTCCATCGGCAACATTGCCTACTATGCCATGTGGCTGCGGCGGTACATGGTGGACGAGTCCAACAAGGACTATATCCGTCTGGCCCGGGCGAAGGGCGTGCCAAACGGCAAAATCTCCTTCCGGCACGTGTTCCGCAATGCCTTTGTGCCGCTGGTACAGTACATCCCCAACTCCATTCTGTTTACCCTGATGGGTTCACTCTATGTGGAATCCCTGTACTCCGTCCCCGGCATGGGCGGCCTGCTGGTCACGGCCATCAAGCGTCAGGATAATACCTTGGTACAGGCGCTGGTGCTGATTTACGCAGTAATTTCCATTCTGGGTCTGCTTTTCGGCGACATTCTCATGGGAATCGTCGATCCCCGGATCAGCTTTGCCAAGAAGGAGGGTTCCCGCTGATGAAACGTCTTGGATTTCACACCCTGCGCGACAAGGCCACCGACACGCTGGGCGACAGGCTCTCCCAGCAGCTTCAGGAGGATGTCGCGCCGAAAATGAGCGACGAGGAAGCCTTCTCCTTTGCTGGATTCAACGCCGAGGACGCGGAGCGGGGCGGCTATTCCGATTATTCCTACTGGAAATCCACCCTCCGGGCGTTTTTCCAGAATAAGATCGCGGTCTTTTTCCTTTTCGTCATGGTGGCGGTGCTGCTGTTCACCTTTATCCAGCCCTACCTCCCCGGTCAGAAGGATCCCATTCTCATTCACAACGACCAGTGGGGTCTGCCTCTGAACAATATTCCCCCCAGCAAAGAATTCTGGTTCGGAACAAACTCTATCGGCCAGGATCTCTGGGCGCGTATCTGGGCGGGCACCCGCACTTCCCTGTTCATCGGCTTCTCTGTCGCTCTGGTGGAGGCCGTGGTGGGCATCCTCGTGGGCGTGCTGTGGGGCTATGTCCGCAAGCTGGACTTCTTTTTTACCGAGCTGTATAACGTTCTGGACAACATTCCCCAGACGTTGCTGCTGATCCTCATTTCCTATGTCCTGAAGCCTGGCGTTTCCACCATCGTGTTCGCCCTGTCCTTAACGGGCTGGCTGGGCATGGCGCGGTTCATCCGCAACCAGATCATCATTATCCGCGACCGGGACTACAATCTGGCCTCCCGGTGTCTGGGCATTTCCACCGGGCGTATCATCGTCAAGAACCTGCTGCCCTATATGGTGTCCGTCATCACCATGCGCATGGCGCTTGCCATTCCCTCCGCCATCGGCAATGAGGTGTTCGTCACCTACATCGGCATCGGCCTTCCCGTGGACACGCCGTCTCTGGGCAATCTGATCCAGACCGGACGGTCGCTGATGACCGTGGCGTCTCTGCGCTACCAGCTGTTCTTCCCCGTAGCCGTGCTGGTGGTCATCACCGTTTCCTTCTACATCATCGGCAACGCCTTCGCCGACGCCGCCGACCCCAAGAATCACGTCAGGTAAGGAGAGATCATAATGGAAGATAAAAAAGTTGTTCTCTCCGTTCAGGATCTGAACGTGAAATTCACCCTCCGCGGTCAGATTCTTCACGCCATCCGGGGCATCTCGCTGGACGTGTATCAGGGCGAAAGCCTTGCCATCGTGGGTGAATCCGGCTCCGGTAAGTCCGTATTCGTCAAATGCGCCATGGGCCTTCTGGATGCCAACGGCTACATCGACGGCGGCTCCATCCTCTATAACGGCATGGACTTAACCAAATTCCAGACTGACAAGGACTGGCTGAAAATCCGGGGCAAGGAGATCGCCATGGTGTTTCAGGACCCCATGACCTCCCTGAACCCCCTGAAAACCATCGGCAAGCAGATTCAGGAAGCCGTGGAGCTGCATCAGGGTCTGAAAGGCAAGGATGCCTACAAGGCTGTGCTGGAAGTGCTGAGCGACGTGGGCATTGACGACCCCGAGCGGCGCTACAAGCAGTACCCCCACGAATTTTCCGGCGGTATGCGCCAGCGGGTGGTCATCGCCATCGCCGTCGCCTGCCGGCCGAAAATCCTCATCTGCGACGAGCCGACCACCGCTCTGGACGTGACCATTCAGGCACAGATTCTGGAGCTGATCAAGGCCATGCAGAAAAAGTATGACCTCACTACCATCTACATCACCCATGACCTTGGCGTGGTGGCCAATGTGGCCGACCGCATCGCCGTCATGTATGCGGGCGACATCGTGGAGCTTGGCACCTGCGACGAGGTGTTCTACGACCCCCGCCATCCCTACACTTGGGCGCTGCTGTCCAGCCTTCCCCAGCTGGGAACCAAGGACGAGCCGCTGTACTCCATTCAGGGTACGCCGCCCAATCTGTTCCACGAGGTCAAGGGCGACGCCTTTGCCCCCCGAAACCCCAAAGCACTGAAAATCGACTTTGTAGAGCGTCCTCCCTTCTTCGAGGTCACGCCTACCCACTATGCCCGCACATGGCTGATGGACCCCCGCGCTCCCAAGGTGGAGCCGCCGGAGCACGTCCGCATCCTGCGGGAGAAGGGAGTGAACCGCGTTGGCTGAAGACAGAAAGAAGCTGATCGAGGTTCAGGATCTTGTCGTCCGGTTTGGCTCCCGGCGGCACGCCTTTACCGCGGTGGATAACGTATCCTTCCACATTTATCAGGGCGAGACCTTCGGTCTGGTTGGTGAATCCGGCTCCGGAAAGACCACCATCGGCCGCGCCATCATCCGCATTCACCCCACTGCCGGCGGCAAAATCCTCTTTGACGGCAAGCAGATCAACGGGCGCATCTCCAAGGCTCTTGACCGGGAGGTCACCCAGCGTATCCAGATGATCTTTCAGGATCCCATGTCCTCGCTGAACGAACGTGCCAAGGTGGATTATATTGTCAGCGAAGGACTTTACGCTGGCGGACACCATCTGTCCGAAAGCGAGCGTCAGGCCAAGGTGGCAAGCGCCCTGTCTGACGTGGGTCTGCTGCCGGAATTTGCCAGCCGCTTCCCCCATGAGTTCTCCGGCGGCCAGCGTCAGCGAATCGGCATTGCCCGGGCACTGATCATGGAACCGGACTTCATCATTGCCGACGAGCCGATCTCCGCGCTGGACGTTTCCATCCGTGCGCAGGTTCTGAACCTGCTGTCCAAGCTGCAGAAGGAGCGGAATCTGACCTATCTGTTCATCGCCCACGACCTGTCGGTGGTTCGCTTTATCTGCGACCGCATCGCCGTCATTCACAAGGGCAAGATCGTGGAGCTGGCGCAGAGCGAGGAGCTGTTCGCCCATCCCCTGCACCCCTACACCCGCGCGCTGCTGTCCGCCATTCCCCAGCCCGATCCCATTGCGGAGCGGCAGAAAAAGCTCATCGTCTACGACCCCAGCTGCCATCACTACAGCGAGACGAACCAGCCGGACTGGTGTGAGATCGTCCCCGGCCACTTTGTTCTGGCAAGTGAGCCTGAGCTGGAAGAATACCGCAAACAGTTTTGACATTCTGCAAGCAGAGCACGGGTATGTGTTCTGCTTGCGCCATATTTCTTTTCGAGGTGCCTGCCATGATCGATCCCAAGCCCCTTTTCCCCGGCGCCAGAGTGGCGCTGGTCGCCCCCGCCTCCGCCGTGCCGGAGGAAAAACTGCCCGGCGCTCTTGACCTCGTCCGTCGGCTGGGCATGGAGCCGGTGCTGTACCCCTCCTGCTATTTTGCCAACCGGGACGGCTATCTGGCCGCGACGGACACCCAGCGGGCGGAGGACGTCAACCGCGCCTTTGCCGACAAAACCATTGACGGCGTGTGGTGCATCCGCGGCGGCTACGGCGGCCACCGCATTCTCCCCCTGCTGGACGCGGACGCTATCCGGAAGAACCCCAAGTGGTTCGGCGGCTATTCCGACGTCACCGCCCTGCACCTGTTTCTGAATCAGGTCTGCGGTCTCGCCACCTTCCACTGCACCATGCCATCTACCGAGCCGCACCCGGATGCGTACACCTTCGGCTATCTGAAAAAGGCCCTGTTTGGTGGTCTGGACGGCGCGCTTTCCAATCCGGAAGGCCAGAGCATCCGCACGTTGGTTCCGGGTAAGGCGGAAGGCGTCCTCTGCGGCGGCAATCTGTCCCTGCTGGCAGCGTCCCTCGGCACGCCCTGGGAAGTTGACACCAAAGGCAAAATCCTGTTTCTGGAGGACATTGGGGAAAAGACCTATCGTCTGGACAGTATGCTCACCCAGCTGCGCAATGCCGGGAAATTCCGGGACTGCGCCGGTATCATTCTAGGCGCGTGGACGGACTGCGTGCCGGAAATGCCGGAGCGCACCCTGACGCTGGACGAGATCTTCACCCAGCTCATCGTCCCCGCCGGAAAGCCCGCCGTCATGGATTTGGCCTGCGGCCACTGCGCCACCACCCTGGCGCTGCCCATGGGCCATATGTGCCGTCTGAACGCGGACGCGGGCAGCATCACATTGGAGGCGTGACCATGGACGATCTGGCTTCCCGGCTGAATGCCGTCATGGATGCGTTTCCCGCCAAAACCGCGTTATACTGCGTGGACTTGACCACCGGCACCCCCATCGCCGCCATTCGGGAGAACACTCGCGTGGTCTCCGCCTCCACCATCAAGGTATCCATTCTGTGCTGCGCTCTTCAGGACGTGATGGACGGGAAGCTGTCTCTTGACCAGCCCCTTGCCATTGCCCCGGCGGACTTTTGCAGCGACACCGAGGTTTTTGAACCCGGCTACCGGCAGGACGGCGCTTCCCTCTGGGAAATGCTGTACTGGATGATTGTCTCCAGCGACAATACCGCCACCAACACCGTCATTTCCCTGCTGGGCTACGACCACGTCAACCAGTATTGCCGGGCAATCGGCCTGACCCAGACCTCTCTCCAGCGGAAAATGCTGGACTTTCAGGCCATCGCCGAGGGGCGGAACAACTACACCTCCCCCGCCGACCTGTACCGGGTGTTTTCCCTGCTGTACCATGGCGAAATTCTGAATAAGCCCCTGCGGGAGGTCGCCTTCGATTTTCTTTCCCGCTGCCGCAGTACCGACGCATTGCAGCGCTACATCCCCGACGCCGTGACCGTGCTCCACAAGCCCGGCGGGCTGGATCACCTGAACCACGACGTGGGCATTTTCCTGACGGACGACCGCCCCTATTATCTTGGCATTTTTACATGGGACGGCCCCGCGCTGGACGGTCAGCCCCAGCAAAACCGGCTCATCGGGCAGCTGTCCCGGATGATCTATGACGCTATGAAGGGAGAGAAATAAATGAAAGCCATTGTAAACGTCCCCATCTGCGCCCTGCTGGCCGCCCCCACCCGGGAAAGCACGCTGGAAGACGAGGCGCTGTACGGCATGGTGGTGGATATTCTGGCGGAGCCGGCACCCGGCTGGTACCGCGTCCGCACCCATTACCGCTATGAGGGTATCGTCTCCGCTGATGATCTGATCGTCGGCGACGAAGCCGCTGACGCTTGGGCGGCGCTGCCCAAGAAAATTGTCCGCAATAAGAACTTCTGCGACGTCCTCTCTGCCCCGAAGGTTCAGGGCTGGATCATGGCCGCCCTTCCCCGTGGCGGCATTCTCTCCCCGGTGGGTCAGCCGGAAAAGGGCTGGCAGCAGGTGCGTCTGGCGGATGGCCGAACGGGCTTCGTCCCGGAAAGCATCCTCGGAGAGTACCATACCGCGCCCCTGTCTCAGGACGAGGAAACCCTTCGTCAGGCACTGGTGGACGCTGCCATGCTCTATCAGGGCACCCATTACCGCTGGGGCGGCAAGTCCCCCATGGGCATTGACTGCTCCGGTCTGGTGTCCACGGCCTATATGCTCTGCGGCATTCTTATTTACCGGGACGCCCATATCATGGAGGACTTTCCCATTCACGAAATTTCCCTGGAACATGTAAAACCCGGCGATCTGCTGTTCTTCCCCGGCCATGTGGCCATGTATATCGGTCAAGGCCGCTACTGCCACAGCACCGGCCGCAGCGGGGACAACGGCTTCGCCCTCAACTCCCTGAACCCCAGCGACCCCGACTACCGGGCAGATCTGAAAGCCGCCATCACTCAGGTTGGCTCCTACTTTTGATTTAATAAGGAAAGCGAGAGAAAATAAATGAAAGTATTTTTAAGCGCCGATATGGAAGGCACCTGCGGCATCGTCTCCTGGCCGGAGACGGAGCGCACCACCCCCTTCGACTACAGCCCCGCCCAGAAGCAGATGACCCGTGAGGTCGCCGCCGCCTGTCAGGGCGCCCTTTCCGCCGGTGCGGCGGAGGTTCTGGTGAAGGACGCCCACGACTCCGCCCGGAACATCGACCCCGCCGGACTTCCCCGGGGCATCCGCATGAACCGCAGCTGGTCTGGCGACCCCTTAAGCATGATGAGTGGTCTGAATCAGGAAAAATTTGATGCCGTGTTCTTCACCGGCTACCACGCCTGGGCAGGCTGCCCCGGCAATCCCCTGAGCCACACCATGAACGGCCGGAACAACCACGTTTTCCTCAACGGCACGCTGTGCAGTGAATTTCTCATCAATTCCTACACCGCCGGATATTACGGCGTCCCCGTGGCGCTGCTCACCGGCGACAAGGCGCTGTGCGACTTTGCCAAAACGCTGATTCCCGCCATCACCACCGTCCCCGTGAACGAGGGTCGGGGCGGCAGCGTCACCTCCCTGCACCCCGACGAGGCGGTGGAGCGCATCGAAGCGGCGGCGAAGGAAGCGGTCACCAAGGCGGCGCAGTGCGTCGTCCCCATGCCGGAGCATTTCCACATGGAGATCGACTTCGTCAAGCATCACGTGGCCTACTCCAAGAGCTTCTACCCCGGTGCGACCCTGAAAGACGACAAATTCGTCTGCTTCGATTCCGACGACTGGTACGAGGTTTTGCGGTTCTGCCACTTCGTTCTCAGCGACGGTTAATTCCAAAAGCACGGCTCGAAAGCCGTGCTTTTCCCTTGCAAATTGCATTTTTTGTGCTATAGTAAAAGAAAAAAGGAGAAAGACAGATGAGCAAAGAATTCCTTTACAGCCTGCTTGACAGCATGTCCGTTTCCGGCCACGAAATTCCGCTGCAAAAGAAGGTCATCGCCGAGATGACCCCCCACTGTGACAAGATCATCACAGATTATACCGGCAACGTCGTCTGCGTGCTGAACCCCGACGCGCCCTTCAAGGTGATGCTGGCCGCTCACATTGACGAGATCGGTCTGATCGTCACCCACATCCAGCCCGATGGCCTGCTTCGTGTGTCCAAGTCCGGCGGCATTTTCCCCGGCGTTTATCCCGGCCATCAGGTAGCCGTCCACGGCTATGCCCAGACCGTCTACGGCGCGGTCGTCCGCAGCAAGGACATGGACAAGGCCGACCTGAAAGCGGACGAGCTGTACATCGACATCGGCGCGAAGGACGCCGCTGACGCCCGGAAATACGTGCAGGAGGGCGACCCCGTCCACATGAACACCTACCATCAGGAAATGATCAACGGCTTCCTTTCTGCCCGTGGCATCGACGACCGGGGCTGCGCCTACATCATTCTGGAAGCCCTGAAACGGACAAAGGCCATGGGCTGCTCTGTAGGCGTTTACGCCGCCACCACCGTGGGCGAAGAAACCACCGGCCGGGGTTCCTACTGGGTCGGCTCTGCCATCCGTCCCGACGTTGCCATCGTCACCGACGTCACTTTTGCCTCCGATTATCCCGGCGTGGATGCCAAGCAGTCCGGCGAGGTGAAGCTGGGCTGCGGCGGCGTGCTCTGCAACAGCTCCATCGGCAGCCGGAAGGTCAACGACCTGCTGAAAGCCGTGGCGAAGGAGCATAACATTCCCTACCAAATCGAGTCCTACATGGGCAGAACCTACACCGACGCGGACAACCTCCACGTCACCGGCACCGGCGTGGTCACAGCGCTGCTGTCCCTGCCCCTGCGGTACATGCACTGCCCCTGCGAGGTGTGCCACATGGACGACATCGAAAACTGTATCGAGCTGCTGGCGCAGTTCCTGTGCCGCATCGATAAGCATATTGATCTCGACCCCTTTCACTGATCTCAAAATCTAAAACAGGGAGGAAACCATCATGACTTATCAGGAAGTTCTTGAAAACGCACGTGCGGTTCTCAGCAAAAACTGCAAGGCCTGCCCCGTCTGCAATGGCAAAGCCTGCGGCAACCACATTCCCGGCCCCGGCGCCAAGGGCGTTGGCGACACCGCCATCCGCAACTATGAAAAGTGGCAGGACATCCGCGTCAACATGGACACCATTCACCCCTGTGTGACGCCGGATACCTCCCTGAATCTGTTCGGTAAAACCTTCCGCTATCCCTTCTTCGCGGGTCCCGTGGGCGCCGTCACCGTCCACTACAGCGACAAATATGACGACATGGCTTACAACAACATTCTCGTAAAAGCCTGTGCCGACAATGGCATTGCCGCCTTCACCGGCGACGGTCTGAACGGCGAGGTCATGAAGGTCGCTTGCAAGGCCATCGCCGCCTCCGGCGGCACCGCCATCCCCACGGTGAAGCCCTGGAACCTGGAGACCATTCAGGAAAAGCTGGGCTATTGCAAGGAATCCGGCTGCTTTGCCGTGGCTATGGACATTGACGCGGCGGGTCTGCCATTCCTGAAAAATATGAATCCCCCGGCGGGCAGCAAGACCGTGGAGCAGCTGGCCGAGATCGCCGGAATGGTCGGAAAGCCCTTCATCGTCAAGGGCATCATGACCGTGGCGGGCGCGCTGAAGGCAAAAGAGGCCGGGGCTTCCGCCATCGTGGTCAGTAACCACGGCGGCCGTGTTCTGGATCAATGTGCCGCCACTGCCGAAGTCCTCGCGGACATCGTGGACGCCATGAAGGGCAGCGGTGTTAAGATCTTCGTGGACGGCGGCATCCGCAGCGGCGTGGATGTCTTCAAGGCGCTGGCGCTGGGCGCCGACGCAGTGCTCATCTGCCGGCCTTTCGTTCCCATGGTCTACGGCGGTGCCGAGGAAGGCGTGAAGCTTTACATTGAGAAGATCGGCGCGGAGCTGAGCGACACCATGGCCATGTGCGGCGCGGAGAATCTGGCGTCCATCAATCGGGATATGGTGCTTGTGAAGTAACATCGTCTGCGTTCCCTCTCCCGGATACCGGAATACGGTATCCGGGAGGTTTTTCGCTGGATTCAAAGAAAAAATACCCTTTCTTTTTTCTGAAATCTATGGTAAAATATACGGACTTTCTATAGGAGGCCGGGTTATGGCACATTTTTTGCTGCGTCTCTTTGTTAAAAACGCCGACCAGACCAGCGACCCCAAAGTGCGCGCCGCCGTGGGTACTCTGTCCGGGATCGTGGGCATTCTCTGCAATTTTTTCCTTTTCCTCGGGAAAGTCATTATCGGCACCCTGTCCGGCTCCGTTTCCATCACTGCTGACGCCATGAACAACCTGTCCGATGCGGCCAGCTCCATTGTGACGCTGGTTGGCTTCAAGCTGGCGGAGCAGCCCGCCGACGCGGAACACCCCTACGGCCACGCCCGGTTTGAATACCTGTCCGGTCTGGTGGTCTCCGCCATGATCGTCATTATCGGCTTCGAGCTGGCAAAGACCTCCGTGGGGAAAATCCTCTCCCCGGTGCCGGTGGTGTTTTCCGCCCCGCTGGCGGCGGTGCTGGTGCTGTCCATCGCCGTCAAGCTGTGGCTGTGCCTGTTCAACCGGACGCTGGGCAGGAAAATCAACTCCACCACTTTGCTCGCAACCTCCGAGGACAGCCGCAACGACATCATCACCACCGCCGCCGTCCTGCTGGCCGCCGTCATCGAGGCCGTTTCCGGGCTGTCCATTGACGGCTTCGTGGGTCTGGCCGTGTCGCTGTTCATTCTCTACAGCGGTGCCAAGCTGGCGAAGGAGACCATCAGTCCCCTGCTTGGCGAAGCTGCCTCCCCCGAACTTCAATCGCGTATCGTGGACTACATCAGCGCCCAGCCCAAGGTTCTGGGATATCACGACCTGATGGTTCACGATTACGGCCCCGGCCAGCGCTTTGCCACCATCCACGTGGAAATGGACTGCAAGGAAGACCCCATGCAGTGCCACGAGCTGATCGACGACATGGAGCGGGAGTGTCTGAAAAGCCACAACATCCATCTGGTCATCCACTACGATCCCGTGGTAACGGACGACCCGGAGCTGACCCGGCTTCACATTCTCGTGGACGACTTGCTCAGCGAAATGGACGCCCGGCTGAAAACCCACGATTTCCGCATGGTGCCCGGCGGCGGACATACCAACCTCATTTTTGACATTGCCGTGCCTCAGGACACGAAATTTACGAAGTCGGAAATTCAGGATAAGCTTGAGGAAGCGCTTCGCGCCCGGGAGGGCAAAACCTACCACACCATCATCACCTTCGATCCCCTCGCCTTCAATCAGGAATCCTGTGAGCACCAATAACCGTCGATTTTCGGCAGATTTCAATTTCTCGTCTTGCACTTTTCCAAAAAGCCGTTACAATATCTCTGCTAATAGAAAGAAGGTGCTCATTTGAACCAGACGAACAGGAACATGCTGGAAGGGCCTCTGTTTCCGAATATCATCCGGTTTACCATTCCCATTATTCTGACCAGCGTTTTACAGCTGCTTTTCAACGCGGCGGACCTCGTGGTGGTGGGGCAGTTCTGCGGCAGCGTGTCCGTCGCCGCGGTGGGCGCTACCGGTTCCATTACCGGTCTGCTGGTCAATTTCTTCATCGGCCTGTCCGTAGGCGCGGGCGTGGCCGTCGCCCACGGCCTTGGCGGCCGGGAAAATCAGGTCGTTCACCGCACTGTGCATACCGCGCTGCCCACCGCCATCTTAAGCGGCGCGATCCTGACGGTCGCCGGCCTTACCTACTCCGAGACGTTTCTTATCATGATGGGGACACCTGATACCGTTCTGCCCCTCTCCACCGTTTACATGCGGATCATCTTCTGCGGCGTCACCTTTAACATGGTGTACAATTTCTGTGCCTCCATTCTCCGCGCCGCCGGTGATACCAAAAGCCCGTTGGTCTTCCTGCTGTTCGCGGGCGTCCTGAACGTGATTTTGAATCTGGTTTTCGTCATCCAGTTCCAGATGAATGTGGCCGGTGTGGCGCTGGCGACCATCATTTCTCAGGCGGTTTCCGCCGTGCTGGTGGTCATCGCTCTGATGCGCAGAACCGACGCCTGCAAGCTATACCTTAACAAGCTGCGCTTTTACAAGCCCCAGCTGGCGAAAATTCTCCGCATCGGACTGCCTGCGGGCATCCAGAGCGCCCTGTTCGCCATTTCCAACGTGCTGATCCAGTCGTCGGTAAACTCCTTCGGTGATGTTTTCATGTCCGGCAACGCGGCGGCAAGCAACCTTGAGGGCTTCGTCTATGTCTGTCTCAATGCGTTCCACCAGTCCGCCGTCAATTTTGTCGGGCAGAACGCCGGCGCGAAGCAGTACCGCCGGGTGCGGCAGACCCTGTGGATCTGTCTGGGGTGCGTTACTGTAGTGGGACTGGTGCTTGGGTCGCTGGTCTACGTGTTCGGCCCCTCGCTGCTCTCCATTTACATCACCGACTCCCCGGAAGCCATCTCCTATGGCATGACCCGTCTGGCCTTCATCTGCCTGCCCTATTTCACATTCGGCATGATGGACGTGACCACCGGCGCGCTTCGGGGCATCGGCGCGTCCTTCGTTCCCATGATGATCTCCATTCTCGGCGTGTGCGGCTTGCGCATCGTCTGGATCTACACCATTTTCCAGATTCCCCAATACCACACGCCACAGTGCCTGTATCTTTCCTATCTTGTCTCATGGGTCATCACCTTCATTGTCCAGCTGGCCGCTTTCTTGATCGTGTTCCGAAGGTATCTGAAAACAGCAGAATAATGCAGCATCGGCTTCCCGGCTTTTGATAGGCGTTCGTAAAGCAATGAATGGGGCGTATCGGCACAGATACGCTCCATTTTTCAATCCAAAATGCGCACACCCCCTTGGCTCTCCCTCTCGGAGAGCTGTCTGATGCTCCCCGCCCATTGGCCGGGGAGCCAATTTTTCATTTTTCTGGAAAAATGGGCTTGACAATTCCCCGGCGCTGTGTTATTGTATTAATGCACTAATACAGTAGTACAAATCAGGAGGTGTCTATGAACTGGAAATTTGCCGGTGACCGTCCGGTATATCAGCAGATCATGGCAGCGATCCGCGGTGCGATCCTGAAAGGCGAGCTGCCCCCGGGAGGAAAAGTCCCCTCCGTCCGGGATCTGGCCGCTCAGGCGCAGGTAAACCCCAACACCATGCAGCGCGCCCTGACGGAGCTGGAGCGGGAGGGCCTTCTCGTCAGCGGCGGCACCAGCGGCCGCAGCGTCACCCAGGACGAAGCCGTGCTCGTCGCCATGCGGGAGCAGACGCTGGAGGAACTCGCCCGGGAATGTGCCGAGAAATTTATGACGTTCGGCGTAACGCCAACACAGGCGGCCCAGCTTTTACTGGGTCTGGAAACGAAGAAGGAGGAATAACATGGAACAAACTGTTCTGACCGCCAGCGGCCTTACCATGCGCTATCACAGCACGCTGGCTCTGGACAATCTGGATCTGACCCTGCCTCAGGGAAAGATCGTCGGTCTTCTTGGCCCCAACGGCAGCGGAAAGACCACCTTTATCAAGCTTGCCGCAGGTCTGCTGACCCCCACGGCGGGCGAGATCACCATTTGCGGCAATAAAATCGGGACGGCCACCAAGGCCGTGGTCTCCTATCTCCCTGACCGCCCCTATTTCAGCCGTCAGGTTCGGGTGGAGCAGCAGCTGGATTTCTTTCAGGATTTTTACGTGGACTTTGACCGGGCGCGGGCAGAGGAAATGCTCTCCGCGCTGAACATCTCCCTGAGCGCCAAATTCAAGGCGTTGTCCAAGGGCAATCAGGAAAAGGTTCAGCTGGTTCTGGTGATGTCCCGCCGGGCAAAGCTGTACCTGCTGGATGAACCCATCGGCGGCGTCGATCCCGCCGCACGGGATTACATCCTCAACACCATTATCACAAACTACGACCCCAGCGCCACGGTGCTGATCTCAACCCACCTGATTGCCGACGTGGAGCGGGTACTGGACGAGTATCTGTTCCTGTCCCAGGGCCGCATTTTGCAGGGCGGAAACGTGGACGCCGTGCGGGAGGAGACCGGCAAGTCGCTGGATGAACTGTTCCGGGAGGTATTCAAATGTTTGCCAAATTGCTGAAAATGGAATTCCGTTCCACTTGGAACGTGCTGGGCATTCTGTGCCTGAGTCTGGTGGGCGCGGGGCTTTTGGGCGGCCTCGCCATCCGGTATCTGGTGGGCGCCAGCGCTCCTAAGGAGTGGCTGGAGGTTTTGTGTACGCTGGCCATTACCGCGGCCGTGCTGTTCTTCGTCGTCTGCGGTGTGGCGGCGCTGATCGTGCAGATCGTCCGCTTCTACCGCAGCCGCTTCACCGATGAAGGCTATCTGACCTTCACCCTCCCCGTCACCACCCATCAGGTGCTGCTTTCCAGCTTCCTCACCAGCGCCGTCAACCTGATTGCCGTGGCCGCCGTCAGTGTCATTGGCCTGATTCTGATGGGGCTGTGCGTCGTGCCGGATTTTAAAGATCTTCGGGAGGGCATCCACGTTCTGTGGCAGGAGTTTCCCGAACTCTGGGCGCGGTTCACCCAGGCGGATGTGCTTCAGGCCTTCGGGCTTCTCCTTGTGAACGCAATCGTCGCTTTTTCCAATGAGCTGATTCTCATTATGCTTGCCGTGACCATCGGCTCCCTCGTTGCCAAAAAGCACAAGATTCTCGCCGCCGTCGCCTTCTATTACATCCTGCACGTCGTCGATCTTACCTTTACCGGCGTCAGCATGGTAAAGCTTGCGGAAAGTCCCAACAGTCTGCTGGGTCTTCTGGCAATCGTCAATCTCATCATTGCGGTCGCCGGGTATTTCCTGATGTACTTCCTTGTGGACAAAAAACTGAATCTGAACTGACCCTTTTCCCCACATCCGAGCCTGTTTCAGGCTCGGATTTTGCATATTTTATCACATATATTTGTTCATCCTCAATAAAAAACGACTTCCCCCGATTTGCACACTGTGACAATTTGTCCACCAATCTTCAAAATTTCCTCACATTTTCTGGCATTATTTCATATTGTATTCTTAAGGGATCAATGGTATCATAGAAACAATATACATTTGTCTCCACAACATGGACGCTGTATAAAAGGAGAGAGGTTATGAAATACATTGTGATTCTGGGGGACGGCATGGCCGACGAACCCATCGATGCCCTCGGCGGAAAATCGCCCCTTGCCTGCGCGGAAACGCCTGTGATGGACGAACTGGCGTCAAAAGGCGAAATGGGAATGGTGCAGAACGTCCCCGCCGGGATGGCTCCCGGCAGCGACGTGGCCAACCTGTCCGTTCTGGGCTACGATCCCGCCGTCTGTTACTCCGGACGATCTCCTCTGGAAGCACTGAGCGTGGGCGTCGCCATGGAGCCGACGGACATCGTTCTGCGCTGCAACATCGTAACGCTGACCGAGGAAGAACCCTACGCCAAAAAGACCATTCTTGACCACAGCTCCGGCGAAATCTCCACCGCCGACGCGGACATTTTGATGGACGCCATCCGGGAGAATTTCAACAGCGACGAGTTTCAGTATTATACCGGCACCAGCTACCGCCACATCACCATCTGGAAAAATGGCACCATGCCCCAGCTGGAGCCGCCTCACGACCATCTGACCCACGTCATCGGTCCCTATCTTCCTCAGGAAACCAAGCTGCGCTCCATGATGGAAAAGAGCTTTGACATTCTGAACACTCACCCCCTGAATCTGGAGCGGGCGGCCAAAGGCAAAAACAAGGCCAATTCCCTCTGGTTCTGGGGCGCGGGAACAAAGCCCTCCCTGCAAAACTTTACTGAGAAAACCGGCCTGAAGGGCGCTATGGTGTCCGCTGTAGACCTGCTCAAGGGCATTGCCGTGGGCGCAGGGATGAAGGTTTATCAGGTTCCGGGTGCCACCGGTTCCATCGACACGAATTTTGAGGGCAAGGCGCAGGCCGCCATCGATGCCCTGACCAAGGACGGCTGCGATTTCGTCTACGTCCACGTGGAAGCCCCGGACGAAATGGGTCATCAGGGACTGCTGAAAGAGAAAATCCAGTCCATCGAGTATCTCGACCGCCGACTCATTGCCCCGGTGAAGAAGGCCATGGAGGACGCGGGTGAAGATTTCCGGATGCTGGTGCTCCCCGACCATCCCACCCCAATCCGTCTGCGCACCCACACCGGCGACCCGGTACCCTACGTGCTGTACGACAGCACCCGCCAGCGCAAGTCCATCCAAAAATACACCGAAGCCGAAGCGGAAGCCACCGGCAATTATGAGCCGAACGGCTACAGGCTCATCGAGCGGCTGCTGAACAAGTAAGCCGGTAATTAAGGGAGGAAGAAATAATGTCCAGAGTCTATAATTTTTCCGCAGGCCCCGCAGTCCTGCCGGAAAGCGTTTTGCAGGAAGCCGCCGCTGAAATGCTGGATTACCGGGGAACCGGCATGTCCGTCATGGAAATGAGCCACCGCTCCAAGACCTATCAGGCCATCATCGATCAGGCGGAGGCTGATCTGCGCACCCTCATGGGAATCCCCGACAATTACAAGGTCCTGTTCATGCAGGGCGGCGCAAGCCAGCAGTTCGCCATGGTGCCGATGAACCTGATGAAAACAAAAGTCGCCGACTACATCATCACCGGCCAGTGGGCGAAAAAGGCCTGGCAGGAGGCCAAAATGTACGGCGCCGCCAACGCGGTAGCCTCCTCCGCCGACAAGACCTTCTCCTATATCCCCGACTGCTCCGACCTGCCCATTGACGAGAACGCGGACTATGTCTACATCTGCGAAAACAACACCATCTACGGCACCAAGTTCTGGCAGCTGCCCAACACCAAGGGCAAGCCCCTCATTTCCGACGTTTCCTCCTGCTTTCTGTCCGAGCCGGTGGACGTGACCAAGTACGGAATGCTCTACGGCGGCGTGCAGAAGAACATCGGCCCCGCCGGCGTGGTCATCGCCGTCATCCGGGAAGACCTGATCACCGAGGACGTGCTCCCCGGCACCCCCACCATGCTCCGCTACAAGACCCACGCGGACAACGGCTCCATGTACAACACGCCTCCCGCCTACGGCATTTACATCTGCGGCAAGGTGTTTCAGTGGCTGCTGTCCATGGGCGGTCTGGAAGCCATCCGGGAGCGCAACGTGGCAAAGGCCAAGGTTCTCTATGATTTTCTGGACGCCAGCCGGCTCTTCCACGGCACCGTGGTGAAAAAAGATCGTTCTCTCATGAACGTCCCCTTCGTCACCGGAAATGCGGAGCTGGACGCAAAATTTGTCAAAGCGGCGGAGGCCGCGGGCTTCGTCAGTCTGAAGGGACACCGCACCGTCGGCGGTATGCGCGCCAGCATCTACAACGCCATGCCCATGGAAGGCGTCGTCAGGCTGGTGCAGTTCATGGAGCAGTTCGAGAAGGAAAATCGCTGAAAAGAGGACAATTATGTATCACATTCACTGCTTAAATAAGATTTCCCCCAAGGGCACCGCCCTTCTGACGGATAACTACACCATCACGGACGACCGGAACCAGGCCGACGGCGTTCTGGTGCGCTCTGCCGACATGCACAATGTGGCTCTGCCGGAAAGCCTTCTGGCCGTCGCCCGCGCCGGTGCCGGCGTCAACAACATTCCCCTGTCCGACTGCGCCGAAGCTGGCGTCGTGGTGTTCAACACCCCCGGCGCCAACGCCAATTCCGTGATGGAGCTGGCGCTGTGCGGTATGCTTCTGAGCAGCCGGGACGTGGTGGGCGGCATCAACTGGGTGCAGACCATCAAAGACGATCCCGATATCGCCAAACTGGTGGAGAAGGGCAAGTCCAAATTCGCCGGTCATGAAATTCGCCACAAGAATCTGGGCGTCATCGGCCTTGGCGCAGTGGGCGGCCCTTTGGCCAACGCCGCAAGGAACTTAGGCATGACCGTCTACGGCTGCGACCCCTTCATCTCCATTGAGGCGGCGTGGCACTTGGACAGCCACATCGTCCGTGTCAACAACCGGGATGAAATCTATTCCAAGTGCGACATCATTTCCCTCCACACTCCCCTGCTGGACGACACCCGGGGCATGATAAACGCCGAGGCCATCGCCAAGATGAAGGACGGCGTCATCGTCCTGAACTTCGCCCGTGACCTGCTGGTGGATGACGACGCCATGGCGGCGGCGCTGGCCTCCGGCAAGGTCGCCCGGTACGTCACCGACTTCCCCAACGGGAAGACCGCCAATATGCCCGGCTGCATTGCCATCCCCCATCTGGGCGCTTCCACGGAGGAATCCGAGGACAACTGCGCCAAAATGGCCGTGCAGGAGCTGATGGACTACTTAGAAAACGGCAACATCAAAAATTCCGTCAACTATCCCAACTGCGACATGGGCATCTGCCGCGCCGAGGGGCGCATCACCCTGCTGCACCGGAACATTCCCAACTCTCTGGGTCGGTTCACCGCCGCCATTGCAGGCGAAAACATCAACATTGACGGTCTGGTGAACAAGAGCCGGGGTGAATACGCCTACACCATGCTGGATCTTGACCGCCACCCCTCTGCGGATGTTGTAGAGCATCTGAAGCAGATCGACGGCGTTCTGAAAGTCCGGGTCATCAAATAAGTAAAATAGTATTCGGGAGGGGCTTTCGCCCCTCCCGAATACGTTTATTGGGAATCTTTGTCTTCTTTTTCCTTCTGGTTTTTCAGAAACTGCTCCTTCATTTTCTGAAGGCGGCGGCGTTTTTTCCGCTCCCTGTTCTGCTTGAACCGGGATTGCAGCTCCGGCGGATGATCCTGTAACTTTTCCTCCGGGATGTTCCGCTGGGCAAGACGCTTGTCCGTAAACTCCCGCGCCAGCGTGTACAGCACCGACGCCAGCGGGATCATCAGCAGCATACCGAACACGCCCATCAGCTCGCCGCCGATGGTGACCGCCACCAGCACCCACATACCGGGCAGGCCGATGGAGGTGCCCACTACTCTGGGGTAGATCAGGTTGTTTTCCAGCTGCTGCAAAATCAGGAACATTGCCACGAAAGTCAATGCTTGCAGCGGGTTATCCACCAGAATGAAGAACGCGCCCAGCACGCAGCCCACAAACGCGCCCACCACCGGCACCAGTGCCGTCACCGCGATGATGACGCTGACCAGCGGAATGTAGGGCATCCGGAAAATCGCCATGGTCACGGCGAACAGGCCGCCCAGAATGCAGGCTTCCAGACACTGCCCGGAAATGAAGTTGGAGAAGGTGCTGTTGGTCAGCCGCAGAATCCGGATAATCTCATCGCCGGTTTTCTCCGGAATCAGGGAATAGAGGATTCTACGCCCCTGCCGCGCCAGAATTTCCTTCCGCGCCAGACAGTAGATGGCAAAGGCGATGCTGACCACCAGATTCACGATGCCGCTGGTCACGCTGCCGATCACGTTCACCGCGCTGCCCATCACCGTGGACATCTGGTTGCCCAGAAAGCCCATGGAATCCTTCAATATTTTCGTCCATTCCAGACTTTCCAGATCGGCAACATCCATGATCCACGCCTTCATGTCCGGATTGTCGTCCATCAGCTGCACCAGCTTTGCCGACGTCTGCTCGATGAATGTCGGAATTCGCTCCGTCAGGGCGGCCACCGTCACCTGAATCTGGGGCGCCAGCATTTCCACCACAAACATGATGACCAGCGCCAAGGCCGCAATGGTCAGCACAATGGACAGCACCCTGCGCAGTCCCTGCTTGTGAATGCCGTCCAGCTGCCGCTCAATGGCGCGCATCGGCACGTTGAACACGAAGGCGATGACCGCGCCCGCCACAAACGGCGATATCAGATTCCACAGCGACTTCGCCGCGCTGCTCGCCTGCTCCGTATCCAGCAGAATCCACGCAAAAACGAGACACCCCGCCGCCAGAAGAAACAGCCTGCGCAGCAGCTTTTTGTCTATCTGCATTTTCAATACCCCCTTTTTGCTTAGTATACCGCAAAAATTTATAAATGTCCAGTAAATGTCCGGCGAAAGCTTTGCCGGAGCGGCATATTTATTCTTTTGGGCGCATATGGATGATGCGTAGCACACAGCATCGGAGGGGTAGCATATGACAGACACCATTGAGAAGCGAGCCTGTGAAGCGGCTGTGTACGTGATCGAAACCGGTGCCACCGTCCGGGCCGCAGCCCGGCACCTCGGCATTTCCAAATCCACGGTGCATAAAGACCTGACCCAGCGGCTGAAGCAGTACAATTATGCGCTGTACCTTCAGGTTCGGGAAATTCTGGACGAAAACAAACGGGAGCGCCACATCCGCGGCGGGATGGCCACGAAACGGAAGTATCAGCATCAATAGCGGGAATGCGGAATGCCGGTCTTGAGGCATTCCGCATTTTTGTGCTATAATGCTGTCAGGATTCCCGCCGCCAATTCGTATTATGGTCAGAGGCCTCAATAAGCGAAAGCACACATAAGGACGGTGACATTGATGGATGAATTTCACGCCAGACGGCTGGTAGACCTTTACGCGGATACGATCCTGCGTATCAGCTACAGCTACTTAAAACAGACCTGCGACGCAGAGGATATCTGCCAGACTGTCTTTCTGAAATATCTCACCAACGATTGTACATTTGACAGCATTGACCACGAAAAAGCATGGATCATCCGAACCACCATCAACGCCTGCAAGGACTACCTGAAAAGCGCCCGTTTCCGGCGCACCGTAGCGCTGGACGAGGCAGCGGCCGTAGCCGCGCCGCCGGTGCCGGTGCCGGACACGGAAGTTTTAGACGCGCTGAAGCGGCTGCCGGAGCAGTACCGGATATCCCTGTACCTGTTTTATTATGAAGAATACTCCGCAAAGGAGATCGCCCAGGTGATGGGCAAATCGGAAGCCAACATCACCCAGTACCTGTCCCGCGGGCGGCGGAAGCTGCGCACACTGCTGACAGAGGAAAGGAGCCAAGTCGTATGACCCACAATGTAAAATCGGAACTGCGGCGTTCCATGGACGCCATTCACTTTTCCGGAGACGATAAGGAGCGCATGGTGGCGCTTCTCATGTCCGCCGAAGCCCCGCGCCAGCGCCGGAGCGGGAAGAAGCTCCTGCTGCTGGCTCTGGCGGCCACGCTGGTCGTTGGCACACTCACCGGCGCGGCGGTGTTCACCCGCTGGTCGAGAAGCGCCCAGACGGCCTACAACCCGCCCCAGCAGGTCAAGGAGCAGGCCGAGAAAAGCGGCCTGTCCGTGATGCTGGAGGACAAGCAGGAGGAGGTAGCCCCCGGCGAGGTGCTCAGCGCCACCGATCAGGGCATCACCATTACGGCGGTGCAGACCATTGTGGATAGTTACGGCGCCGATCTGTTCTTCCGGGTCGAGGGCTTTACCCTGCCGGAGGGTCGGAATCCCGAACTTTTCTGGGACCGTGACGATGTGACAATCGACGGCTCCACGGAATTCCACAGTTCCATGACCGGCTGGTTCTATGACGGCACCACCCGCAATGAAGCCGGGGAATGGGTCTACGCCTCCAACGGCCAGCCCGTCGAATTCGGGAACGACAAATATCAGTCCGCCATTTACCAATGGGTGGCCGATGACGGAAGTCTGGAGTATCAGATGAAAATCCGATTCCGGGATAGCGGTGAACGCTATTGGGGCAAGGAATTTTCCATTCACTTTAACGGCATTGGCGTTGGGGCTGAAAAGGGCGGCATCATGGAGGAGCCGCTGGTATCCGGCAGCTGGGATCTGCACTGGACGCTGACCGGCGCGGACAGCACGAAAAACTCCGTCACCCTCACCCCCAACATGGAGATCGGCGACAGCGGCCTGACCCTATTGGAAGCGGAAGTCGGTCAGAAAACCATCCGTGCGGTCTATCAGTCGGATCACGACTGGGACGGTTGGAAGCAGCTGGAGATGCTTTCCCCCGGCCTTTATCAAATCTGCATGAAAGACGGCAGTGCGGTTCGGGTTGTTCCCACTCAGGAGAACTATGCAAGATGGGAAGCAGAACGCATCTGCGAAGTTACATACGAAACCTTCGACGGAATTCTGGATGTCTCTGCGCTGGATTCTCTGGCCTACGACAAGGGTTCTGAGATTAGCGCCGACGGGAAACGAGTCCACACCTTTGACTACATTCCCATTTCATAAGTTGGCCTACCGGCAAAGAAATCGGGGCTTTGCCGTGAACCAAACACCCCCTTATGTAGGTTTATCACTACATAAAGGGGTGTTTTTTCTATTGTCCGGCTTTACCGGTGCTGTTCACACTGTCAGAGAGTATTTTTATCATTTCCGAAGGAACTTCCCGGAATGTCAGTTCTTAAGCGTTCCACTCCGCCGCCCATTTCCGGAAGGCGGTTTTGCCGCTTTCCTGCCGCATCCGGGCGAGCCATGCCCCGCACTTTGCCTTGTCGCCCCGGTTCCGGGCATCCATGGCGAGGACCTGCAGAAGTTCCAGACTCCGGAGCTTGTAGCCCGCCCGGTTCAGCTGTTCCTCCAGCTGCTCCCGGTCAACGGGCTGTCCGGCGGCGGCGTCCCGGCGGGCTTCCAAAAGGGACAAGCTCTCCTGAAGATTTTTCCGAAGCGCCGCTTTTCCGCCGCTGAGGGCGATAATTCCCCGCAGCCCCTCCATCGCCTCGTCAGCATTCTCTCCCAGCGCCAGCTCCGCCCGAGCAAGGTCGGCATACCACACCCCCGCCACGGGGGCATCCGTATAGAAGCGGGCGGGAAGCTCCCCCAGCACAGACTTTGCCTCAGCATAGCGGCCCGCCGCGAAATAGCTGTCGGAAAGATAAAACCGGCAGACCATACCGTCCCGGCTCTCCCCGGGGATCCGCCGGGCCACGGGCAGGAACTGCTCCAGAAACGCCTCCGGGTCCAGATCCATGTGCAGAATACCCAGCATTCCGGTACAGGCGACGGAAGCGGTGATGTTCCCCAGCAGCCGTGCGGCCGTGCAGCCGATGCCCAGCAGCAGTACGGAGGCAAGAACAGGAATGTACACCGCCCGCCCCCGGTTTCGCATCCACACAAAAACCGTCAGAGCCACGGTAAGAGCCAGCGTCACGCCCATGACGATCCGGCTTCGACGAAATCCTCGATACATATCCATTCCTCCTGTTTTCTCCGGCGCTCCACCGTCAAATTGCTGTCCAAGTCTCTGTGATCCAAGCTGTTTTCTGTTACAGATGCACAGTGATGGTATTATAACAGCCCCGGCAGGAAAAAGCAACGGCGGCCGGTGAAAATGCAGACCCAGCACAATAAGGTGTCGATTCCTGACGCGGATTTCAGGATGAGTCACAAATAATCCCTATTTCCTTTTTCGGCAATATGGTGTATAATGACAATAAATCAGGAAAACAGCAATCAAATTTATGCAAGACCATCAATAAATATGTATGAATTATGACCGAATGGAGGGCTGATATGGTACGGGTCACAGCACTGATGGATGACCACGCTTCGGAGCACAAAGCGCTGACTGCGGAGCACGGACTTTCTTACCTTGTGGAAATGCCGGAGCTGCGGCTGCTGTTCGACTGCGGTGCCTCGGCGGTTCCTATGGCCAACGCCCACAGACTGGGGCTGAGCCTGAAGGAGCTGGACGCCGTGGTTCTGAGTCACAGTCACTACGACCACGCCGCCGGATACCGGGATCTCATTGAGGCGGGTCTTGGCTCCCGGCATCTTTATATAGGCCCCGGCTTCTTCCGGAAGAAGTTCGCCTTCGACGGCCTGCGCTACACGGATCTCTCCGCCGGGTTCGGCGAGGACTTTCTGCAAGATCACGGGATCACCACCCATGTGACCGACGGCGTTTTGGAACTGGACTTCGGCGTATATCTGGTCTCGGGCTTCCCCCGGGTGACGCCCTTTGAGACGATTCCGGAGCGGTTCGTCTGTCTGACGGAAGACGGCTTCCGGCGGGATGATTTTCCAGACGAACAATGTCTGGTGCTGGAGCGGGGCGGAAAGCTGTACCTCTTTGTCGGCTGCTCTCACCCCGGCATTCTGAATATGGTGCGGCATGTCTTTTCGGTGCTGAATAAGCCCGTGGCTGCCGTGTTCGGCGGCACCCATCTGGTGGAAGCCGGAAAAGATCGGATCCTGAACACCGTGAACGTGCTGCGGGAGATGGGGATGGAGACACTGGGCCTGAGTCACTGTTCCGGCGACGCCGCCGAAGCACTGGCCAGAGACGTATCCGGCGTCCGGGTGTGCCATCTGGCCTGCGGAGACAGCATTTTCCTGGAGTAACGGCCTATGCTGCTGGAAGAATTGGCGGAAGATCTGGTCAGCGCCACCTCCGGGCTGCTGGACGGGCGGATCATCAATATCATGAATCCGGATGGTATCATCATCGCCTCCACCCAGCCGGAGCGGATCGGCACCTTCCACAAGGGTGCCCGGGACGCCGCCGTCAGCGGCAAGCCCGTCAGCATCCGCCCGGATCAGATTCAAGAGTACAGCGGCGCCCGGGAGGGCTACAACATGCCGCTGCGGGTAGGCGGAAATATCATCGGCGTGGTGGGTATCTACGGGGAACCGTCCGAGATCCGTTATCTTGCCCATCTGGTGGAGGTCTACACCGAAAAATATTATCAGCTGGAAGCGCTGATACGTCCCCAGTACGCGCAGGGCGCACTGAAAAGCATTCTGCTTTCCAAGCTTCTGGAGGGCAGCGCAAAGAGCATCGCGGAGGCAGAGACCATGATCAAGTCCCGGAACCTTACCCTGCGCTACCCCGTCCGGGTGGCTCTGCTGGCGGACAATGATGGGAAAAACCTCACGGCGCAGCAAGCGGAGGCGGAATTCCACCGCTGGGAAAGCGCCGGAGCGCTTTCGGGGACGGAAGATCTGTGGAGTCTCATCGACGGGCGTCTCATCCTGCTTCTTTCCGACAGACCGGGCCGCAAAGCGGAAGACGTCCAGACCGCCCTTCGGCTGAACCTGAGTCTTCCGGTTCAGGCTCCATGGGAAATCCAACGGGCCTATCAGCAGGTGCTTCTGCTGGACTCCTTCACGGACAGCGGCCGCAACCTTCTGAGCGATCCGGATACCCGGCTGCGGTACATGCTTCGCTGCACGGCGGTGGAGAATCAGGATTTCGCGGAGGAAATGCTGGCCCGGCTGGGCCGGAATTTCTCCCCCGCGGAACAGAAATCCCTGCTGTACACGGCGCAATGCTACTATGCCTGCGAAAAGAGCGTCACCCGGGCCGCTGCCCAGCTGTACGTCCACAAGAACACCCTGCTCTACCGGCTGCACAAGCTCTGGAGCACCCTCGGTGTGGACGACAGCGGCGAATTCCAGCAGGAGTTCACTGTGCGGCTGATCCTTGAATACTATCTTGGTAAACAAGGCCCTCGGGCCTTAAAATAAGGGCATTGGAAAAATGTCTAAAAGGAGGATACATTCATGCAAACCTTTTTCCTGTTCGCACTCATCATAGCGTCAGTCGGGCTGATGGTCATCGCCATTTCAAAATGGAAGATCCATCCTTTCATCGTCATGACGGTCATTGCGCTTCTGGTCGGTCTGATCTGGGGCACCGTGTATCCGGAGTCTGAGCTGACCCCCGCCAAGGTCGTAAGCAGCGTCAAGAGCGGCTTCGGCGACATTATGACGAGCATCGGCATCGTGATTCTCTGCGGTACCATCATCGGCACCATTCTGGAGAAGACCGGTGCCGCGCTGACCATGGCAAACGCCATCCTGAAACTGGTCGGCAAGAAAAGGAGCGTGGTCGCCATGGGCGCCATGGGCTATGTGACCGGTATTCCCGTATTCTGTGATTCCGGCTTCGTGGTCCTGTCCCCCATCAGCCGTGCTCTGGCTGCACAGTCCAACGTCTCTCTGGCCGTTATGGGCACCGCGCTTTCCGGCGGTCTGTACGCCACCCACTGTCTGGTTCCTCCCACCCCCGGCCCCATTGCCATGGCCGGTACGCTGAACGCGGATCTGGGCCTGACCATTCTTGTCGGTCTGGTGATCTCCATTCCCGCCGTTGTGGTTGCCGTCCTGTATGCCAAGCTGGTAGCCAGCAAGATCGACATCCCCGCCAACTCCGAGTATACGCTGGATGAGCTGAAGGAAAAGTACGGCAAGCTGCCCGGTACTCTGCACAGCTTCTCCCCCATTCTGCTGCCCATCGTGCTGATCGCCCTGTCCTCTGTGGCCGCCTTCCCCGGCAGCCCCTTCGGCACCGGCTTCCTGTACACCTTCATCACCTTCATCGGCAATCCCGTTGTGGCTCTGCTGCTGGGTGTGTTCCTTGCCATAACGCTGATCCCCGCGCAGGAAAAATCCCATACTCTGGAGTGGGTCACTCAGGGCGTTACGGACAGCGCTGCCATCCTCGCCATCACCGGTGCAGGCGGCTCCTTCGGCGCCATCCTGAAGCTCCTGCCCATCGCTGATTCCGTCGGCGGTCTTGTCAGCACCGGCATCGGCATTCTGATCCCCTTCATCATTGCCTCCATCCTGAAGCTGGCCATGGGCGCTTCCACTGTCGCGATGATCACCACCGCCGGTATGATGGCGCCTCTGATGGAGACCATGGGCTATACCTCCCCGCTGGCAAAGGTTCTGGTCGTTATGGCCATCGGCGCCGGCTCCATGGTTGCCTCCCATGCCAACGACTCCTACTTCTGGGTCGTGTCTCAGTTCTCCGACATGAAGACCGAAGAGGCCTACAAGTGCCAGACCGGTATGACCGCGGTCATGGGTATCACCATCATTATTCTGCTGTTCGTGATTTCTCTGTTCATCTGATCATACATCCCAAGCCGGGCCGCCGCTGCGGCGGCCCGGCACTTTTCTTTTTCTGAGGAAATCAGAAGCTCCGGCCATGCGGCATTAGAGGCCGCGCCGCCGGTTTTGTCCCTTCGGACTGAAAATTTGAATTACGACCCATTAAAGGAGCATGAACCATGCATATGGAAGACCAGAAAATCCGGGAGGACGCCCGGAAAATAATGGATGCGGCACTGCACGCGGCGCTGCCGGATACCGCCGTGGAGAAGGCGCTGGCGGAGATGCCCGACGCTTCGGGCAGACTCATCCTTGTGGCCGCGGGCAAGGCCGCGTGGCAGATGGCCGCCGCCGCGTACCGGATCCTTGGGGAAAGGATCGACGACGGCATCGTCATCACCAAACACGGCCACGCCATGGGCGCCATCGGCAATCTGACGATCCGGGAAGCCGGGCATCCGGTGCCCGACGCGGACTCCTACAACGCCACGGAAGCGGCCCTGACCATGACGGCCGGATTGAAGGAAACGGATACAGTCCTGTTTCTGCTGTCCGGCGGCGGCTCGGCGCTGTTTGAAAAGCCCCTGATCCCGCCGGAGGAAATGGATGACATCACCCGGCAGCTGCTGGCCTGCGGCGCGGACATTGTGGAGATCAACACCCTGCGCAAACGGCTGTCCGCCGTAAAGGGCGGTAAATTTGCCCAGCACGCAGCCCCCGCCCGGGTGTATTCTGTGGTTCTGTCGGACATTCTGGGAGACCCGCTGGACATGATCGCATCCGGCCCCGCCTATCCGGACAGTTCCACCGCCGAACAGGCCCGGGCCGTTGTAAAAAAGTACGGGCTGAAGCTTTCGGCAGCTGCTCTGGAGCTGCTGGACAGGGAAACCCCGAAGCAGCTGGACAATGTGACCACCCGCATCACCGGCTCCGTCCGGCAGCTGTGCACCGCGGCGTCCGAAACCTGCCAGACGCTGGGCTATACCCCCGTTGTTCTGACGGCATCACTGGCCTGTGAGGCCCGGGAGGCCGGCGCGTTTCTGGGAGCCGTCGCCCAATACCATCAGGATTCGGCCCGGTCCCTCGCCTTTATCGCGGGCGGTGAGACCGTGGTGCATCTGACGGGAACCGGCAAGGGCGGACGAAATCAGGAAATCGCGCTGGCAGGGGCGAAGCTTCTGGACGGTCTTGCGGGCACGGCCCTGTTCTCCCTCGGCTCCGACGGCACCGACGGCCCCACTGACGCGGCAGGTGGTATCGTCACCGGAGAAACAGCCGGGACACTGCGGGAAGCCGGTGTGGACATTGACCGTGTTCTGAAGGACAACGACGCCTACCACGCGCTGGCAAAGGCCGACGGCCTGATCTTTACCGGCCCCACCGGCACCAATGTCAACGACCTGACGGTGCTGCTGATTCGGCGGTAAACCAAACCCACACTTCTCAGGGCTGCCTTTGCAGGCAGCCCTTTTTTGTAAAAAATGATTTCCCCGGAACGGACGTTATACGTTATGATAGCGCAAAATACCTTACAGACCGCACCCCTTCTGTCAAAAAAGGCCAACCGCCTTTTTGACAGTCTAAGCGGCGGGTTTCCCCGCCGCTGCCTTCGTCCTACAGATCGTCCGCGTCCTGCACCGGCTTTTCCTCCGGGTGCTTGACCAGCCCCGTGTAGCTGCCAAAGGGGTCGGTCACGATTTTCTCTTTTTTCGCCATGTTCTCACCTCCATGGCTATTGTCTGCCCATCGGCGGCAATTATGTTGCATTTCCCGTCTGGAAATGATAGACTATAGGAAAAACGAAGGGAGATTTGCCATGTTCAGCATCACCCTGATCACCATGGGCAAGCTCAAGGAAAAATTCTACATTTCCGCCGCCGAGGAATACAAAAAGCGTCTGGGCGGATACTGCGCCTTTACCCTTCTCGAGCTGCCGGAAGCCAGGCTTCCCGAAAATCCCTCCCCCGGCGAGATCGAGTCGGGGCTGGAAAAGGAGGCCGAGCTGATCTTCTCCAAAATTCCCAAGGGTTCGTGGTTCTGCGTCCTCACCCCCGAAGGGAAGGAGCTGTCCAGCGAAGTCTTCGCGGACAAGCTCCGGGACGTGAAAAATTCCGGCAAGTCCAGTGCCTGCTTTTTGATCGGCTCCTCCTTCGGCATGTCTCCCCGGGTCAAGCAGAGGGCGGATTTCCGTCTTTCCATGGGGGCGATGACCTTCCCCCACCATCTGGCTCGCATCATGGTTCTGGAACAGCTCTACCGGGCGGAAGCCATTCAAGCGGGGAGCAAGTATCATAAATAGACCTCTTTTAAGGCTCCACGCATAGGCGCGGAGCCTTTTCTGCGCCCAATGTGTTTCCTTTTCAGATTCCTGTATTTATTTTATATGAAGTACCTTGACAGATGAGGTACTTTATGTTATACTGCTCGCGTAAGGAGGGATGCCTGTGTCTATTGCCGGTGATTTGATACGGGGGCATACCGACGCCATCATTCTGGCGCGGCTGCTTCGCGGCGACAGCTACGGCTACGAAATCAACAAAGTCATTTCCACCCTCTCCAACAACCGCTTTGAGCTGAAGGAAGCAACCCTTTACACGGCGTTCAAGCGGCTGGAGGAGCTGGGCTACATCGCCTCATACTGGGGCGACAGCGGCGCGGGCGCACGACGGCGCTACTACACCATCACATCCGCAGGGCGGGAAGCCTGCCACCGTCTGCTGGGAGAATGGCAGGAAACAAAAGATATTATGGACAAACTTCTGGAAGTGGAGGAGAAATTATGAGAGAGCAGCTGATTCAGTACGTGCAGCTTCTGTTCGCGGGAGCCGCGGATTGCGACGATACCCGGCAGGAAATTCTGCAAAACACCTTAGACCGCTACGACGATCTGATCGCCGCCGGAAAAACGCCGGAGGCCGCCTACCGTCTTGCCATCATGGGCATCGGCGATATCAATGAAATTCTGGGCAGAGCCCCCGGTGCCGCTCCCCTGCCCGCCCCGGCAGTCAAGCAGGAGGAGCATGACACCCCCACAAAGAAGCTTCTCCGCGCCATCGCGATTGGACTGTACATCCTCTGCCCCATCCCGCTGTTCGTTCTGAGCGGTATGTGGAACATGGGAATTCCGGGTCTGTGCGGGACGCTGACCCTCGTGGCCGTCGCCACGGTGCTCATCATTCTGGGCGCTAAGAAGGAAACCGAAAATGCAGACGTCGAGCCGGGTACTCCCCAGTCGGCGCTTGCCAAGAGCATCAACGGCCTGATCTGGGCAATTGGCCTTGCGATCTATTTCATTGTCAGCTTCCTCACGGGCGCATGGTACATCACATGGGTGATCTTCCCCATCACAGCCGCCGTGCAGGGGCTGGTCAAAGCCATTCTTGACCTGAAGGAGGGCAAATAACATGAAAAGCAATGCAATCGTTCGCATCGTCATCTGGAGCGTTGTGATTCTGGTGCTGCTGGCAGTCCTCATTGCCGGACTGGCCAACAACCTCTTCACGATGTTCCACGGCAGCACCGATACGGTGTACCACAGCACCGATGTCGCAGCCTCCGAGTCTCCATCGGGTCAGTCCGATACTCCCATCGCAGAACGCTCTGTCTCCGTGGTATCGCAAACCAGTGTCTACACCATGCCCAACACCCAATCTGCTTCTGTCGGCGCACTGAATGTGGGCGACAATGTGGTCATTGACCGTTCCGAGGAGGTAGGCGGGGACAGCTGGATTCACATCACCTCCCCGGTTGACGGCTGGGTTAATGCTGAGTGTCTCAAGCTGAACGGTGTCAACCAGACCGGTTCGGTCGGTTCCGCAGACCCCGCTGCCATCCGGGAAATCAAAATCGAATGGATTTCCGGTTCCGTCACCGTCGAGCCGGGGGACGTGCAGGAAATTACCTTTCTCGAATCCGGCAATGGCACCGACAAATATGAGATGGTCTGGAAGCAGTCCGGCGACGAACTGGTTATCCAATACAGCAAGGACAGCAGCATCGCCGGCTTTGGCCTTCACTTTGGCGACGGCAGCAAAGACCTGACCGTCACCGTTCCCCGGGGCTGGGTCTGTGATTCTCTGGAACTCGACACCGCTTCCACCGATCTGACCGTCCGCGACATGATCATCCGGGAGATGGAGATCGACTCCGCCAGCGGCACCGCCAAATTTGAAAACTGCACGGTCAGCAGTCTGGACGTGGACACCGCTTCCGGAGACGTCACATTTTCCGGAAGCCTGAACGAGCTGGACTTTGAGGCCGCCTCCGCCAGCTTTACCGGCGTGCTGGAGAATGTTCCCGACAAGGTGAAAATGGACTCCATGTCCGGCGGCCTGGCCCTCACCCTGCCCGAAGACGCGGGCTTCACCGTCAGTCTGGACGCCATGAGCAGCGACTTTTCCTCTGACTTCCCCACCGTAAAGAAGAATAAGAGCTACGTCTGCGGCGACGGACACTGCAAGATCGACGTGGACGCCATGAGCGGCGACGTGTCTATTCTCAAGCAGTCGGCAGATGCCGCCATCAAGAAATAAATTCTGCCGGGGAACGGTTCAACTGTTCCCCGGCATTGTTTTATACTGAACTTCAATTAAAATCTTTAAAAAAGATTTTAATTGCCCGAAGGGCATG
>OLYB01000279.1_pt1 | contig 52694 bp, 49 predicted proteins | sample 1674481 | NCBI WGS metagenome assembly OLYB01 (sample SAMEA103958167, study PRJEB25191) | human gut metagenome
CACATTGCCTGAGCCATGTGGAATTGCACATATCTGTTCAAAATATTTAAAGACAGCGTGTGGCTGTAAATCTGCTAAAATGTTGTTACTCATATTTTACCTCCTTTACCTACTATTTCATCATATTTAGCAATCTAGTAGGTCTTTTCCTCATTGTTAGTTTGTTTGTAATTCTTCTTTTCAACTAAAACGCCTACTAGATAAACACTATTCACACTTTTAGTAGGTCTTTTTCTTATATGTCTATAATATCAGACAGTTCTAATCAGCAAAAAGACCTACTATTTTGGCTTAAATCATCAATTTAGTAGGCAATTTTCTTTATCCGCATTAATTATCCTCAGAATTTTCTCTCAATAAACCTACTATTTCATCACCTTTAGAAGCTTTAATAGGTTTTTTCCCCATTCATACATTAATTTCATATGCCATTTTACACTATCGTGTGTGGTGGAATGGGCGACAGAATATCACCACCGCCCATTATAGGGAAAATGTGAGGTAAAAACAAGATGCACTTCGCTTCACTGTGTATACGCCTTCTCACCCCTCAACAATCTGTCAAGCATATCTGCCACCGGTATCATCGCATTTTTAACCTCTGTACTTGTATTAGTCTGTGCTCCTGCTTCTATAAGCATCGACCTTCCTTTCATATGCAGGCAGTAACGATATGCATTAATATAAATATTCCGTAACAGCCCCGGATAATACGCTTCTCCTAAAAGATACATCTGAAGACTCATTGCCAGATTATCATCTCTGTTTGCATTGTAAAGATAGCCTATATCTCCTTTTGCCTTGCTGTAGCTTATTCCATTAAAAAACATTACCTTTGACATTGTTACTCCATTTTCTTCGGTTACAAGTCTTGTAGTATCCGGAACACCATCCCTGTGAAGGTCTATCACAACCTCAATTGACGGATTTTCTTTCAGTATTTTTGTCACATTTTCTTCTGCATATGTATAAGCCTTGCTTCTGTCAAGCTTCCCATCAACATAATCATACACACTCGTATCATGATAAACATTGTAACCATATGTATTAGTGAGTATATCTGTTAGATAATCTCCAACACCAACTATTGTTGTAGACGTATCTCCTTCAACCGTATCCATAAATCCCTCCTGTGAATGTGTATGAAATATAAGAATCTGCGGAGAATCCGCATTTTTCTCTAATGACAGGTCTTTTGCCAGAAATTCCTCCGGACGCATTATCTGTGTTGTCAGGCTTGTGATGGATGTGACTGTATAGAACTTCATAAGAAAATCATAATTATTTAAATCTGCAATATTATAAACATTTCCAGCTGCATTTTCCTGTATAGGCAAAGGACAAACTTCAGCGCCTGCCTCCACGACCCCCTCATCCGTCTGTGTAGCAGGTTTTTTATCCTCCTTTGCCATGCTAAACATATATTCCGAATCGACCCACACCGAACCTGCATTTTCATCATAATTATCTTCAAAATATGTCTCTACAGGGAACAATGTCTTAACTGCATTTTCATAAATTCTGTTCTGAATATAATATATTAGATTAAAACTATAATTCATCATTATTACCATAAGCATTAAGCCCATGAATATAAACATATACACAGGCCTGTACTTTCTATCACTCATATATCCTCCTTACTTTGCATTACCATTATATTGTATTCACATCAGCCATGAATATGAACACCAACACGGTTAATTGCTTTGGATATTATGATACTTATGTTTCTAATGTCTGAATCAATGTCCTTCGGGGTTACATACATTTTTCCTGCCCCCTGAATAATCCCTTCAGCATCTATAACAGTAGGCACGCCAATTGCAAGCACCGGAACACCTATATTGTCTTTTGTTATTCCTATTCTGTGATTTCCAACACCTGAGCCAGGATTAATTCCCTGGTCAGAAAGTTGTATAGTACTATTTAATCTGTTCACACTTCTTGCAGCAAGAGCATCTATTGCTATGCATACATCCGGCTTTATCTGACTTACAACGCCTTTAATAATTCCTGCAGTTTCAATACCTGTCTGTGCCATAACTCCCGGACTAAGTGTGCATACTCCCGTCTCATCGCCCTCACTTATCTTAATACAAATATTATCTACAACCTCAGGTCCTAATGAATCCGATGTTATATTTCTGTTGCCAAGTCCAATAACAAGAACCTTTTCTGGTTTGACATTTTTATTCATACGCTTTAAAAGCTTAAATATATATCCTGCCAATGTCGATATAACTTCTTTTGCATATTCTTCGTCCCCACCTGCAATATCATCTGCCTCTATAGTAAGATAAGTTCCTTTGGGTCTTCCTATCGCGGCTTCGCCCAAATGATTTGTCACCTGCAATTCTGTGACCTTCACTCCCATCCTTGATTTATTGCTTTCTCTTAATCTTATCCCCCTCAGTTTTCCTGTTCCATTCATTGCTTCTTCATTTGCCTCTACTGCAAGGTCAGTTCTTACAACTATATTATCCATTTTTCACATCACCTCCCCAACATATTGTGCAGAAAAATGAAATTTTTATACCAAAATCTTTATTTGGTTCTTGACATATAGATGTTTGTACTATAAAATGTGTGAGTATGTTTACATTAGATCGTCCGTGTCCGGCTTTAATGCGAAACAGATATTATTATTGAATTATGATTTGGAGGTGTACGGATTGGCTAACATTAAATCTGCTAAGAAGAGAGTAATTACAAGTCAGGTAAGAGCTGAGAGAAATAAGGCGGTTAAGTCTAGAGTTAAGACTTATATCAAGAAGGTAGAGGCTGCTGTTGCTGCTGGTGACAAGGCTGCTGCTAACGAAGCTCTCCCTGTTGCTATAGCTGAGATCGAGAAGGCTGCTTCTAAGGGAATCTTCCACAAGAACGCTGCTGCAAGAAAAGTATCTCACATTACTAAAGCTGTTAACGCAATGGCTTAATAAGAATTTTAATAATTTAAAGAACCCGGTGCTGACACCCACTCGCACCGGGTTCTTTTTTATTTACTGTATTTAATTATAATAAGTTCTACTCCCAGCCTGTCATTAAGCCTTCCCTGCTTAACTGCTTCTTCAGTTTTAGCACATTCATTCAATGCATCCAGCAGTGTATTCATCTCAAAATATTTTGCCTGTGCCTGATATTTACCGACAACAAATGGCGCTGCTCCTATCTTTGATGCAATCTCTTTACCTGAAATCCCCCTTGACATAAGATCTTTCACCTGTAATATTCCGTTAAACTGCCTTACTATAAGATAAAGTATTCTCATAGGAGGTTCTTTTAATTCCAACAAATCATAATATAAATCAAGTGCCTGCTGTTGTTTCTTATTTGCAATTGCACTTATCATATCAAATATATGACTTGTTGTCTGTGTTGCGCATACTTTCTCTACATCTTCTACTGTCACAACACCCCTTCCCTGACAATAACTAACAAGCTTCTCTGTCTCCTGCCTTATATAATCCATGCCTGCACCTGTCTTATCAAGTATCAAATCACATGCTTCCCTGCTTATTTTAAGATTATCCTTAGCAAGAAGCCCTGCTATCCATTTTTCAAGAGTAGCAGTTGTCTGTGGCTTCATCTCGCATATATATCCCACAGAATCAACTGCCTTATATACCTTATTACGCTTGTCCACATCTTTTTCTACCATAACAACAACAAGATAATCAGGAATATGTTTAATATAATCCGCAAGCTCATCATTAGAACTTTTCAAAAAACCGGTATTTTCCATAATAACAAGTCTCTTCTGGGCAAAGAAAGGCAGTGTTTCACACACATCAATTATATCCTTAACGCTGGCATTATCCGAATCATAATATGAATAATTCATTGTATCATCACCAGCTATAGCATTCTTTAATCTGTCTCTATACTGCTTCTTAAGATACTCTTCCTCTCCATACAGAAGATATACACTCTTAAATTCACCCTTCTTAATATCATCACTTATGACCTTCAAACCTGCTGCCTCCGTTTCTAATCTTAAACAATAGTATCAGATATGTACAAGTGGTTCAAGTTAAAAAATATTTTCTCACAACCTGTTATATATCTTCACAGTTCTATCCTTTCAAAGCTTTAAACACCTCAATTTTATACGAACCATCCCTGACACGCACCGCAATCTCTCCACTTTCGTCTGTCCTATACACCTTTGCTCCAATCCCCGACAATCTCTGTAAAGTTTCCATATGAGGATGTCCATATGAATTACCTGCCCCACAAGATATCAATGCATTTTCAGGCTTTACATAACTTAAAAATTCTTCTGAACTCGCCCCCTTACTTCCATGATGTCCGACTTTCAATATATTAACTGACATAAACCGTGCTGATTCACCAGCATCTCCTGCCATCCTATTGGCATCCTCAACAATGCACTTTTCTGCCTTCTTTTCCGCATCACCTGTCATAAGCATAGAAAAATATCCATATTCCACAAGATATACAGCAGAATAGTCGTTAGCTGACTCGTAATCATAACCCTCGCATGGGTGCATACACTTAACCGAGAATTCTCCCGATTTAATACTGTCACCCGCATCAGCATAAACAACATTAATACCAGCAGCTTTCAATGTTCTCTCTAACTTCGACATATCATCACAATCCTGCTTCTTTACTGCCGTAGTCTGCCTGATTCCCGGCAGTACAACAGTACCTATCTCAAATGTGTTATCACACAATTCAATCAATTCATATATTCCATTAACATGGTCTTTATCCGGATGACTTATAAACACATAATCGAGACTTCTTACACCACAATATTTTAGATAAGTATATATGGTATACCTCCCGACATTCTTCTTGCTTGTGCTTCCTCCGTCAAACAATACATTCATGCCCTCCTTAGTATGCATAACAATTGAATCCCCCTGTCCAACGTCAAGCATGGCAATCTTCATATCTGAATTAATATTGTAATGCAGCCCTGTCAGCACACATACTAATAAAGCAATACATACAGCATCAAATTTTTTATTCATCAATATAATATGTACACATATCCATATAATTAAAACCGCAAAATATAAAAACACCCTTGCAGTATCAGGGGTTCCCGTAACAATGACTGCATATTTAAAATGTGATGACAAACTGCACAGCTTATAATAAAAATCAAGAATATATCCACCTGCTCCCGCAAAAAAATATGCTGCTTCAAGAGATAGCATGCCAGCAATTCCCGTAAATATACCGCTTATCATTATCAACGACATAAGTGGAATTACTATAACATTAAGAAACAGGCTTATTGCAGGAATCTGCCCAGATATAATAAGAATTACCGGAAGTGTCGCAATTGTAACACACATGCCTGTAATAACCGAATCTGCGATTCTGAATAAAATTAATTGAAAAAATCCTGCATTCTTTTTATCAGGACGTCTTATATATATAAGAATAGTTCTATCATCAGACAGTATGGGTTTAATATATATAATTCCTGCCACAGCAAGAAATGACAACCAAAAAGCTGAATTTATAAGATTATATGGATTAATCCACAGAAGAATAACACTTGCTATCCCTAATGTATTAGCCATATCACTGGTTCTTCCAAGCACGTCTGCCAGCATATATACAAGAATCATTATTACAGCACGGCTGGCAGATGCACTATAACCTGTCATGCACAAATATGAAATAATAAGAAATGTACTAAAACATGCAGATGCGATTCTTGCAATTCTCTTCTTTAACCAGTCATATATAAACATTCCAACAAGCGAAACATGAAGTGCACTTATTGCCAAAATGTGGGAAATTCCATTCTTCTGATACATTCTCTTTACATCATCATCAAGCCCTGACCTGTCACCTAACACAATCGACTGCATAATTCCTGCATTCTGCTCAGAATATACATTTTTGTAAATATTTTTTATGGAATCTGCAAATCTGTAAATGCTGGAAATATAACTACTTCCAGACTGTATATTCACAATATCTGACAAATCTGCACAATAATTAAATCCAAGTGATGTATAATATTTTCTGGCATTAAACTGCCCTTCATTAGATGGTATGTTAAAATCCTTTAATGTTACTTTAATCTTAACTTCATCCCCTGGATTGGCAAATCTTTTTTCTGAGTATACTACCAAACCGCTTTTAAACTGCCTGCCCCATGAATCCGGCATAACAAAGGCATTTCTTATATACACCGCATAACCGTTTTCTGACTGTTTAATATCTGCTATGTATCCATTTACATAAGCAATATGTGTTTTATCTGACAATTGCCCCTGATAGCATAGCTTTTCCATACTTACTTCAGTTCTTAGGCACATAATTGGAAACATCATGATAAAAATCACATAAAAACCAGGAATTCCTGTTTTCTTAAGATATATAAGGAATCCAGTAAACACCATTATTCCCACTATAATAACGATATATAACTTAGCATATAATGACAAATATACTGCAGCAATGCTCATAACTGCTGCCACAAAAAATGGTCTCTTCAATAATATCCTTTCCAGAAACGACCATTAATTATCAGATAAATCTTTTTTTACAAGTTCATTATTCATATAAAATACTGTATCAAGGCTAATTGCATCTCTATACATCAGATTAGAATTTCCCTTGACAAGTATCTTAACGCCATCAATTCCTTCCAGTCCTGAAAGGGAATTAACAATTGAATATATAGTCACATTGCTCTTTGCATTAACCATATCAGTTGCAAATTCCTGACTGAGATTAACATAACATATCCTGTCGACAACAGATATACTAAGCAGCTTGGTATTCGACGGAATACTCTGATAACACCCCGACTCTGTTGTTCCTTTAATAAGCTGTTCCATTACAACCTTCTCAACAGATACATTCTTATTATAACAGATTCTCTTGCTGTTCTTTACAAGGGCATCTCCTGACTTGTTAGCAAAATACAGATTAATCGTCTTCCACTTCACATCAGCCATAGCACCTTCCTGTGTATCTACAAAATCCTCATCACTCATATTTCCTATGATTGTTCCATCTTCATACACAGCATCCTTACCATCAACATAAAATCTAACATATAGAACATCACTTATCTGTGATAATTCTTTAACAACTGCTGCCCTGTAAAGTACTTCGGTACTTGGTTTCATTCCATAATAAGAGCTGTCATAATAGACACCTGCGTATATTCCATTAATTTCAACCGTTGGCTGCGATACAGACACCGGCTTAATTATGCTTGTATGTCTGCCTTTTGCAACATTCATTTTTTCAAGGAGTTCATTTGCAACTGAAACAGCGTCCTGACTTTCGATGTATACTCTGCCTTCAGTTAGTGATGTTCCGTCTTCATTAAGAAAATATACAGAATATGCTGTTCCATTCTTCTGCGAAGAACATGAAACAGTTATAAATGTTACTGCAATAACAATTATAACGGATGTCAATTTCATAATAGCTTTCCTTACATGTCCCATCATAACTGCTCCTTTCCTATCCTGATATTCTTAACAGCTTATAAATATGTCCACTGGCATACTTCCATCTGCATTACTGCTGGTTTTCAACATAATTAAGAGGTATTCTCATTGTAAATGTTGTTCCTATATTTTCCTCGCTATGAACCTTAATAGTTCCATGATGCATAAGAATTATGTTTCTTACGATAGCCAGTCCAAGTCCTGTTCCGCCCGTTTCACGCGACCTTGCCTTATCTACCCGGTAAAATCTTTCAAATATTTTATTAATACTTTCCTCTGGTATTCCTATGCCTGAATCTTCAACTCTTATATAAAAATATTGATAATCTGCATTCAGTGAAACATGTACCCATCCATCTTCAACATTGTATTTGATAGAATTCTCCACAAGGTTGGATATAACCTGTGTCATCTTAACTTCGTCAATCTGTGCAACAACCGGTCTGAAACTTTCAAAAAGCAGTTCAATATTCTTTTTCTGTGCTAATGGCTTAAGTCTCTTGAGTGTCATCTCTAATAAATCATTCATATTAACAGATATAATATTAAGTGTTGCAACAGATTTATCCATTCTAACAAGAGTAAGTAAATCTTCTATAATCTTACTTTCTCTGTCTATCTCACTTACAATATCCTGCATGAATTCCTGATACACTTCTATTGGCACATTTTCCTGTGTATTAAGAGACTCCGCCAATACTTTAATCGAGGTTATAGGTGTCTTTAATTCATGTGACACATTCGAAACAAATTCTGCTCTGGACTGATCTGTTTCATTAGCCCTGTCCATTATGTTATTAAAATCATCTGCAATCTCACGTATTTCGGTATAGCTCCTGACAGGGATTCTTGCATCAGTATGCCCTGCACTTACATTTGAAACAATATCAAGTACCCTTTTTACAGGCCGGTTAAGAAAATATATGCCTACGATAAGTAACGCCAGACATATTGTTATAATAACCAGTTTAATATTATTATTCTGACTGTTCACATCATGAAACATTGCATCTATCTCTGTGTAATCAAGATCAGCTACAAGAACGGCTATAAATGTACCTGAATCATTGTATACCGGAACAACTGCCTGTATATTACCCGTTTTCTTATCATAGCTGGAACTGTTCTTATGATTACTGAATATATCGAATACCCTGGGATTAAGAATTGTCTTATTAGTATCAATAGAATATGTGTCAACACTGATAACATAATTAAGATTAACAATTCTTATTCTTATCTGATTAAGTGCCGAATAACTGCTGAGTCTGCTGTTCATATCATTATTCTCAGCTGCTTCCAGACTTTCATAATTAGAATATTCTGCTGCAATAAGAACCGCTTCATTCTGTATAACCGCAGTCTGTCTTGTAATTACAGACTGCCTGTAAATATACTCAAAGCCTTCAAATGTACAGATTACCGCTGTTGCAACTATTACCGCCATAACTGCGAACTGTCTTGTTGAATATTTATTTATGAACCTGAAAAATGACTCAAACTCTCTGTCAAAAAAGATTTTCCTATGGTCATTTCTTTTTTTAATCTTATTAAACATTAAAATAGTAACCTACTCCCCACTTAGTGTGAACATACTTTGGTTCACTCGGATTATCTTCAATCTTCTCACGAAGTCTTCTCATATGGACATCAACCGTTCTGCCGTCACCTGAATAATCCTGTCCCCACACAGCTTTAAGAAGATTATCCCTGCTGTATACCTTTCCTGGATTAACTGCTAACAATTCAAGAAGATCAAATTCCTTAGCAGTAAGATTAATAGGTCTTCCTGCAATATACAGATTACGGCTGTCACAATCTATCTTCATATCACCCGCATTAATAATATTGCTCTTTGCTGCTTTCTTCTCTGTCACAGCATTTCTTCTTAAAATAGCTTTCATCCTCGCCTTAACTTCAAGAATATTAAATGGTTTTGTAATATAATCATCTGCACCATACTCAAGGCCAAGAATCTTGTCCATGTCATCGCCTTTAGCTGTCAGCATAATTATAGGCACATCTGAAAACTCTCTTATCTGCTGGCATACTGATAATCCATCAAGCTTGGGAAGCATAATATCAAGAAGGATTATGTCATATTCATTGTTTTTAGCATACTCGAGAGCTTCTTCACCATCATATGCGCAGTCTACAACACTATAATCCTGCATAAGACTGAACTTAAGTCCCTTAACAATCATTTTCTCATCATCAACAACTAAAACTCTGCCTGCCATAATCTACTCCTTTTACTCTCTTTGCATATGCATCTTATCATACGCAAATATAATTCTTTATCTTATTAAATGCTGCTTCCTTAATTCCAGACACTTTCATTATATCTTCTATTGTCTGGAATCTGCCATTATCTGTCCTGTATCTTACTATATCTGCCGCCCTTGAACTTCCAATTCCCGGCAGTGTCATAAGCTCACTTTCTGTAGCTTTATTAATATTAACAATCCCCTCTGTCTGTTCTTCTATAACAGAAATATCCTCTCCATATGCCGGAATATATATCCGTTCCCCATCAGCAACAAGTGCTGCAAGATTAACTGCAGACATATCAGCCGAATCATCAGCACCACCAGCCATTGCCACTGCTTCATACAGCCTTGTTCCCTTCAGGCACTTTACAACACCTGGAGAATTAACATGTCCACATATATACACATATATGTCTTCAAATGATGATTCACTTTCCATATGCCAGCTGTCTTCTATACTACTTGATACGACATTATCTGCAAATGTATTCTCTGACACTGAAGCGTTCTTTCTTCCTGCCAGATATATCAATCCGGTTATAATCAGAAAAACTGCACATATTCCGTATTGTACAGCCCTTTTGTGTTTTTTATATAATTGTCTGTATTCCATGTACACTCTCCTTAAGCATTACCCTTTGGAGATTCCTTTTGCGTACTTTTCTATTTTACAAAATTGTACTATCGAATACAAGCCTAATTTGCCTATAATTGTTTACACTTTTTTCGTTCTTTGGTAAAATGTTACTATTACCGGCTAAGGGAGGGAAGCCATGAATTCATCAAAGAAATCAATTCTTAATTCTAACTTTACATATCTTGCTGCCTTTGTACTTCCAGTTATAATGATGATGGCACTGTACTATACAAGAGGCATATTCCCATGGGGAAACGAATGTTATCTGAGGTCTGACATGTATCATCAGTATGCGCCATTCTTTTCAGAACTGTGGCACAAGATAAGAAATGGTGAAAGTCTTACTTACTCATGGAATATAGGAATGGGAACTAACTTCACATCTCTGTTCGCATATTACCTTGCAAGTCCATCTAACTGGTTCGTTGCACTTTTTCCACAGAAATACACTATAGAGATAATGAATGCATTTATAATACTTAAGATAGCTGGCAGCAGTCTTTCTTTAACGTATTATCTTACTAAACACAATAATAACAAGCATGTAATTGCTGCCATATTCGGTATGTTCTATGGAATGTCCGGCTTCATTGCGGCATACAGCTGGAATATTATGTGGCTTGACTGTGTTATTCTGATTCCACTTATCATGCTTGGACTTGAACGACTTGTTAATGAGAACCGCTGCATATTCTATTGCATAACTCTAGGATTATGTATATTTACTAATTATTATATTGCAATCATGGTATGCCTTTCAGTAGTAATTTACTATGTTGTTCTTATGATTGCTTATAACGGTATTAAAAGCCCTATGCAGTATGTGAAGAAATTTATTAATTTCTGTGTATATTCACTGCTTGCCGGTGGACTGGGAGCGTGTCTTCTTCTGCCTGAATTCTATACATTTTCACTTTCAGCCTCAAGCGACACGACATTCCCTGATAAGCTTATTTCTTATTTCAGCATATTATCAATGCTCACAAGACAGCTTATCAACATTCCGGTTCATTTAGGACTGGATCATCTGCCTAACATATACTGCGGCGTTGCTGTTTTTGTACTGCTACCGCTTTATATTATGTGCAGCAAAGTCAATGCACGTGAAAAGATTGGCAAATGTGTCATCCTGCTTATCTTCCTGACAGCATTTAACTTAAATATACCTAACTATATATGGCATGGTATGCATTTTCCTAACAGCCTGCCTTGCAGACAGTCATTCATATATATATTCTTCCTGCTTGCAATGTGCTATGAAGCTGTTATTAACCTTAAGAATTCTACTAACAGGCAGCTTGGTGCATCATTATGGATTGCAATTGGTCTTCTGCTTATTATGGAAGAACTTTTTATTAACTCAGAGACTGAATATTCATTTAAGAGTGTATATATAAGTGGAATATTTATTCTTATATATGGTCTGTTAATGTTTATTCATAACAACGCCAAGTTCAAGATTCCTGTCGTTCTTATGCTTACATTCTCAGTATCAATCATTGAATGTACAATGAATATGGACGCAACCGGTATTGGAACAACAAGCCGTACATCATATCTTCTTGATTATGATGCCGTAAAGACTGTTACAAAAACCGTATCTGATAATGACACATCCTTCTATAGAATGGATAAGCTTTTTGGAGCGCGTTCTAAAAATGATGGTGCATGGCATAATTACCGAACTGTTTCAACATTTTCATCAACATGCAATGCAGGGATGTCAAAGCTTTACAACCTTATAGGAATGGAAAATTCAACTAATGCATATGGCTGCAATGGTCTTACCGCTGTTACTGATTCTCTTTTCTCTGTAAAATACACTATTTCTAACCGACTTTTAGTTGAAAGTGATATAAGAAATTATTATACAGGCAGCGATGGTGAATTTGTGTATAAGAATAATTACACACTTCCTATTGGTTATGCGATTAACAGTTCAACAGCATATGACCTTGTTATGGCTAAGAATAACAATGGTATTGAGAACCAGAATCTTCTTATTCAATCTCTTACCGGAATAAGTGATGTATTTGAATATACTACTTCATTCCCTACTGAAGCCGATTGTATTATCACACCTTCAAAGAGTGGTCATATGTACCTGTCAGTTGCGAATAAATCTGTTGATTCCGTAACTGTTACTATTAATAACACAACCACTTACACCTACAATAATATAAAGAGCAATAACCGGATTCTTGATATTGGTTATGTCCACGACACAGATACTGTCGAAGTAACTTCTGATACCGGCGGAATGAATCTTTCTGTATACACACTCGATGAAGACAAATTCATCAGGGCTTACAATAAACTCAATTCAGAAAGCTATCAGGTTGAGAAATTCTCTGATACTAAATTTACAGGAACTCTTACTGCTTCCTCAGACAAAGCAATATTATTCTCTATTCCATACGATGGTGGCTGGTCTGTGTATATTGATGGCAAGAAAGCTGACACTTATGCCTGGGAAAATGCATTGTTATGTGTTGACGTAAGTGCCGGAACTCACACTGTTGTATTAAAATATCGTCCTGTTAATTTAATATTGGGTTGCGTTATTACTACACTTTGCATTATTATATTGATTGGCATTTATCTTGCCAGCTGCTTTATTAAAGCAGGAAAAGTAAATATGGCACATTTTCCGTTAGTTATCAGAAAATATCTTGATGATCCGTCTCTTACTAACAAAGACATTAAGAAACTGTCTGATGATAATATAGAAAGTTCTATTCTTGATGATATGGATGATTTCGAGAATCTTGAATCACCTGATATTGATGATGAACTTACTGACAGTCTTCTCTCTTCTATTGAAGATGAAGAAGATAATTTTAATGAAGAAAATACAGATATTTAATTCAAGGAGGATTTATAAATGAAATTATGGGGTGGACGATTCACCAAAGAAACTAATGAGCTTGTTAACAACTTCAACGCATCAATTTCATTTGACCAGAAGTTCTATAAGCAGGATATTGAAGGAAGTATTGCACATGCTACTATGCTCGGCAAGCAGGGAATTATTCCTGAAAGCGAAAGTGAGCATATTGTAGAAGGTCTTAAGGGAATTCTTGCTGATATTGAATCAGGAAAGCTTGAAATCACTGATGAATACGAGGATATCCATACATTTATGGAGGCTACTCTTATTGAGAGAATCGGTGATGCCGGAAAGAGACTTCACACAGGACGAAGCAGAAATGACCAGGTTGCTCTTGATATGAGACTTTTCACAAGACAGGAAGTTCTTAATACTGATGCTGAGCTTAAAGAGCTTATGGCTGTTATCTTAAGAATCATGAAAGAAAACACTCATACATTCATGCCTGGATTTACTCATCTTCAGAAGGCACAGCCTGTTACTGTTGCTCATCATTTCGGTGCATATTTCGAAATGTTCAAGCGCGACAGAAGCAGACTTCACGATATATATGAAAGAATGAATTACTGCCCTCTTGGTGCAGGTGCACTTGCAGGAACAACCTATCCATTAGACAGAGAACTTACTGCTTCTCTTCTTGGTTTCTATGGTCCAACACTCAACAGCATGGATTCTGTTTCTGACAGAGATTACCTTATTGAATTCTTATCTGCATTATCAACTATCATGATGCATTTAAGCCGTTTCTCTGAGGAAATATGCATCTGGAATTCCAATGAATACAGATTCATAGAACTTGATGACGCTTTCAGTACAGGAAGCTCTATTATGCCTCAGAAGAAGAACCCTGATATCGCAGAGCTTGTAAGAGGTAAGACAGGCAGAGTATATGGTGCTCTTATGAGCCTCCTTACAACAATGAAGGGTATTCCTCTTGCTTACAATAAAGATATGCAGGAAGATAAGGAATTATCATTTGACGCATTTGACACAGCCAAAGGCTGCATCAGCCTTTTCAAGGGCATGATTGATACTATGAAGTTCAACAACAAGAGAATGGAAGCTTCAGCAAAGAACGGCTTCACTAATGCTACTGATGCTGCTGACTACCTTGTTAAAAAGGGAGTTCCTTTCAGAGAAGCCCATGGTATTGTCGGCCAGCTTGTTCTTATGTGCATTGAGAAAAATATTGCACTTGATGACCTTTCACTTGACGAATACAAGGCTGTAAGCCCTGTATTTGATGAAGATATCTACGAGGCTATCAGCCTTCAGACTTGTGTAGATAAGAGACTTACTCTTGGAGCTCCTGGTCCAGAGGTTATGAATAAGGTTATTGCTATATATGATAAATATATGGATGAGAATTAGTTTCGGGGTTGTACAGTCTGTGAGTTAAGCATTAGTGCCAACTTTAGGTAAGCTGACCTAGTGGCTGTAAATGCCGCCATATACAGAGTTTATTACGGTGTAGGAAATCAAACGCGCTTCGCTTGAACGAGATTTCCTGCACCGAACTTTTGTATATAGCGGCATTAACACCCACACGGTAAGCTTACATGCAGTTGTCGCTAACGCTTAACTCACAGACACTACCACCACGAATTACCGATTTTGATTCATGCCATATGTCTCCAGTATAAAAAAATGGTATGGATAATCCCATACCATATTCTGACTAACAAAGTGAACTCGCTGGTCAAATTATTCTTTCAAATGTAGTCTCGACAATCCAAAAACAATTTAACTAACTATCCATTTATATTTTAGAAAAATATACTTTTTTATCGGTGGTCATGTCGAAGAAGTGCTTCACACCATCACAACTAAATTGTAAGCTGTCCGTGTGGGTGTTATGCCGCCATATACAAAAGTTCGGTGCTGGAAATCTCGTTCAAGCGAAGCGCGTTTGATTTCCAGCACCGTTATAAACTCTGTATATGGCGGCATTTACAGCCACTAGGACCGCTTACCTTAGTTGTGATGGTGTGAAGCACTTCTTCGACTCCCCAACCGTTAAAATCATACTCTTATCTTAGTCCCCTTAGTATCTCTGTGTGCCGTCTTCATCTTGGCAAAGCTGATACTCTTGCCCTTATATTCCATTGTGAACTCATCACCTTCTGTAAGCAGGAATACATCTTCTATATAATCATCTTTTGAAAGCTTGATTCCTCTTACGCCAACAGCACTCTTCTTCTTCATTGGAATGTCTGTTAATGGGAACTTTAAGAACACTCCATTTTCTGTCTGTACAATTACATTCTGGTTGCTCTCGACAACCTCTTCTTCCTTGATTTCTCCATCAAGTGAGAACTTTGAATAAATCTCTACTCTTGCGTCTGTTGAATACATTCCGATTAGCTTGTCGTCATCTGCTAATTTTGTACATGCAACTGTACGCTTTGCAACCTGGAATTCTTCGCTGTCTACAAGCTTCATCATTCCTTGTCTTGTGACAAAAAGCATTTTCTGATTCTTAAGTCGTTCAAATGGAGTAATGTACACAATTATCTCCTTAGAGCTGTCATAGTTACACAGATTATCAATCGGTGTGCCTTTATCTCTGAACTTAGTGAATGGCAGATCCTTTATCTTTAACTGGTGCAGATCTCCCGTATCAGTAAATATGCAGATTTTATCTGTGTTCATTACCGGAATGACATATTTGTTCTCATTAAATACAGCATCTTTATTTCTCTCAAATGCAGCCATATCAATGGTTCTTGCATATCCGAATCTATCCATAATAAACATAACTTCCATCTCTGGAATCTTCTTTTCCTCAAATACAGCAGCTTCTCCGTCTTCAATTACAGTTCTTCTTGCAACACCATATTCCTTCTTAATATTAAGAAGGTCAGACTTGATAACCTTAGCCATCTCTTTTCTGCTGCCAAGTATCTTTTCATACTTCTCAATCTTCTTGACACATTCATCATATTCTTTCTGAAGATTAAGAATTTCAAGGCCAATCAGCTTGTACAGACGCATTTCTAATATTGCACCAGCCTGTCTCTCTGTGAAATCAAGACCTGAAGCCTGCTTTTTTGACTGCTCTGACTTAAACTTGATTCCCTCAACATTACCATTAACAAGGCAGTCCTTAGCCATCTTAAGATTAGCACTGCCTCGTAATATCTCGATAATAAGGTCAATAATATCACATGCTCTTATAAGACCTTCCTTAATCTCCCTGTTAACCTTCTCCTTTTCAAGAAGTGTTGTGTACTTTCTTGTAGCAAGCTCATACTGAAAATTAATGTGGTGTTTTATTATATCCTTAATACCTAAGGTCTCAGGTCTTCCATCAACGATAGCCAGCATATTTACGCCAAATGTATCTTCCAACTTGGTCTTCTTGTAAAGAAGATTTTCAAGGTTCTTGACATCTGCATTCTTCTTAAGTTCAAGGACAATTCTTATTCCTTCCTTAGAAGATTCATTGGAAATGTCGACAATATCGGTAGTTTTCTTAGTTTCTATAAGGCTTACTACATCAGATATAAATTTACCTATGTTAGCACCAATCATTGTATATGGAATCTCTGTAATAACAAGCTTGTCCTTCTCAGAACGGTTCTTGGCAGGCTCGAATACGACCTTGCCTCTTAACTTAATCTTACCTGTTCCAGTCTCATATATTGCACCAAGCTCGCTTTTATTAATTACAATTCCACCTGTAGGAAAATCCGGTCCAAGGCAGAGCTGCATAAGCTCGTCTGTTGTGATATCCTCATTATCCATATATGCACATACTACATCAACAACCTCTGAAAGATTGTGTGGAGGGATATTAGTTGTCATACCAACCGCAATACCATCTGCACCATTTACAAGCAGATTAGGTACTCTTACAGGAAGAACCTCAGGCTCTTTTTCTGTCTCATCAAAGTTAGGCACGAAATCCACAACATTTTTATCAAGGTCAGCAAGATATACGTCCTGTGTGAACTTTTTTAACTTAGCTTCTGTATATCGCATAGCGGCAGCTCCGTCACCTTCGATAGAACCGAAGTTTCCGTGTCCGTCAACAAGAGCCATACCCTTCTTAAAATCCTGTGAAAGTACAACGAGTGTCTCATATATTGAACTGTCACCATGTGGATGGTATTTACCCATTGTATCACCAACGATACGTGCAGACTTTCTGTGAGGCTTGTCGTAATTAAGCCCCAACTGGTCCATGGCATACAGCACTCTTCTCTGTACCGGCTTTAAACCGTCCCTTACATCAGGAAGTGCTCTTGCTGTAATAACGCTCATGGAATAATCTATATAGGACTTCTGCATAACCTCAGAATACTCAGTCCTTATAATCTTCTCAGCCATTTTCTACTCCTTTAGCTTTTACGCATCAATCTCAGCTTCATTAGCATGCGTATATATAAATTCTCTTCTAGGTGGTACATCTGTACCCATAAGCATTGCTGTAACCTCAGTTGCAAGCCTTGCGTCCTCAATCTCAACCTGCTTTAAAATTCTTGTTTCAGGATTAAGAGTTGTCTCCCATAGCTGGTCAGGATCCATCTCTCCAAGACCTTTGTATCTCTGAAGTGTAAATGTTCCTGACGTATGCTTCTTTCTGTAATCCTCAAGTGCCTTGTCATCATATAGATATTCACCCTCGCCCTTCTTAGGAACAACCTTATAAAGAGGTGGTGTAGCAATATATACATGTCCCTGATTAATAAGCTCAGGCATGAATCTGTAGAAAAATGTAAGAAGCAGTGTATCAATATGTGCTCCATCCACATCGGCATCAGTCATGATAATAATCTTATTATATCTTAATCTGCTAATATCAAAGTCATTACCATAGCCCTCTAAGAATCCACAGTTGAATGAATTAATCATTGTCTTAATCTCGGCATTGGCAAGTACCTTATCAATACTTGCCTTTTCAACATTAAGAATCTTACCTCTGATTGGAAGAATTGCCTGAGTTCTTCTGTTTCTAGCAGTCTTTGCTGAACCTCCAGCTGAATCTCCCTCAACAATGAACACCTCACATTCCTCCGGATTCTTGCTCTCACAGTTGGCAAGCTTTCCGTTGCTGTCTATAGAGAACTTCTGCTTTGTAAGCATATTTGTCTTAGCCTTTTCTTCTGCTTTTCGTATCTTCGCAGATTTTTCAGCACATGCAATTACAGCGTTGAGGTCGTCCAAATGTCTGTCGAAATAAAGCTGTACCTCGTCTCCTGTTACATTTGCAACAACTGTACCAGCATCCGGATTATCAAGCTTGGTCTTGGTCTGTCCCTCAAATCTTGGTGCAGGGTGCTTAACTGCAACAACTGCAGTCATACCATTTCTTACATCAAGACCTGTAAAATTCGCATCCTTATCCTTTAAGATGCCAAGTTCTCTCGCATACTGGTTGATAATCATTGTAAACTTGGTCTTAAAGCCTGTAATATGCGTTCCACCCTCCTGAGTGTATATGTTATTACAGAAGCCAAGAATATTTTCCTCAAATTCATTAACAAACTGAAATGCTACTTCAACCTCAATATCTTCCTGCTTCTTCTTAAAGTAGACGATATCGCATACTGTCTCTTTGCCATTGTTAAGGTCTTTGATATATGCCTTAAGTCCGTCAGGCTCATGGAAAGTTTCCTTATCCTCGCTGCCCTTTCTCTTATCTTCAAACTCAATTGTAAGCCCCGGATTAAGATATGCAGTCTCATGAAGCCTGCTCTTTATCGCGTCTGCTTTGAATCTTGTCTTTTCAAATATTTCTCCATCAGGAAGAAATGTAACAGTTGTACCAGTATCATTTTTTCTGCATGTACCAATCTTTTCAAGCGGCGCTGTTGCTTTTCCACGCTCGTATCTTTGCTTGTACACACCACCATCAACTCTTATCTCGACCTCAAGCCATACAGAAAGTGCATTAACTACAGATGCACCAACGCCGTGAAGTCCTCCAGATATCTTATATCCGCCATCTCCGAACTTGCCACCTGCATGAAGTACTGTAAATACAACCTCAACCGCAGGTATTCCGGCTTTAGGATGGATTCCGATAGGAATACCTCGTCCATTATCCTTGATAGTTGCTGTTCCATCATCATTAAGAGTTACATTTATCTGTGTACAAAAACCCGCAAGATGTTCATCCACTGAATTATCCGCAATCTCATATATAAGATGATTAAGACCTTTTGTTCCGACACTTCCAATATACATACCAGGTCTCATTCTTACCGCTTCAAGGCCCTCCAGTATAGATATACTGTTAGCATCATATTTATTAGCTGCCATTATTAATTACTCTCCTCTTTACTTTCCTAAATACGCATTGAAAGTATCCTCAAAGCTGCTTCCCAACGTATACGCATCCTGAATACTTAATTTCTTCCATTCGCTATTATTAAATTCCATATATATACCAGCTTCATATTTCTCAAAATCAGTATTAAACTGCTCTAACTTTCTCTTTTCAAGAATTGCAGACTTATTAACCTCAGTCTTAGCCTTATCATTATCCGATGTACATCTTATAATGTAATATCTGCCTGCTGACTCAACTATACTGCTCATCTCACCAGTAGACAGATTGAATGCTGCTTTTTCAAATGCTGCATCCATCTCGCCACGTTTCAGTTCGTACTCATATTCGCCATCCGCATTGTACTCCTTGGCAACAGCAAAGAATGAACTTCCTGAATTCACAAGATTATATGCTTTATTAATATCTTCCTCTGAATCTGATACAATATACTGGATATCAATAACTCTTGCCTCATCTGCGCTTACTTCAATATCCATGCTGGAAGTAAGGTCATCGTAGAGTTTCTGTGCTATTGCAAATTCAGTAAACATTGTATTCAGTTTATCCTTAGTTATTCCTGTACTGCTTATCTGCGATTCTGTTAATTCATTGTAAAATGCATCAACAGCCTTACCCACGGAATCTTTTTCTTCTCTTCCAAGCACAACACCGCGTTCCTTAGCCTTAACATTCATAGCCTTAACGCGCATTAACTTACTCTTAATCTGGTCCTTAATATAGCTTTCAAAATCAGCATCACCAATTTTCTCTCTCCATATATTACTGCCAAACATTTCCTCATATTCCTTCTTCACATCAGACATTAGAATATCTGCCTCGCATGTATAAGTTGTCTTCTGTCCTGCTGTCTTAATAAGCTCACCGCTCTTCATTCCTGTTGTGAAATATATCAGACGTCCATTAAAGAACTTAATATATCCTGCAACTAACAGAACTACAACAAGAATAACTGCTAATATAATAAATGGTTTTTTTCTTCTTTTCATATTCTATCCTCTTTAATTATTTGTGATATGGCTCATTCTTCATAATCCTGTAAGCCCTGTATATCTGTTCCAAAAGAATAACTCTCATAAGCTGGTGTGGAAATGTCATCCTTGAAAAACTCAGCTTATAATCAGCTCTCTTAAGTACATCATCTGCAAGTCCCAGAGAGCCTCCTATTACAAATGTTATGTTACTTGTTCCTTCTATTCCAAGTCTTTCAATCTTTTCTGATAGTTCAACAGAATCAAGCATTTTCCCTTCTATTGCAAGTGCACATACATAAGCATCATCTTTAATGGCAGAAAGGATTCTCTCCCCTTCCTTATTCTTAATCTGTTCATTGACTATATCACTTGCATTATCCGGTGTTTTCTCATCAGGTAGTTCAACAATATCAAGCTTACAGTATCTTGAAAGTCTCTTAGAATACTCTTCAACTGCCTGGGTATAAAACTTTTCCTTAATCTTGCCTACACATACAACATTTATACGCATCTGTACTATCCTTCCACGAAGAAATATCCGCCATTATCAAGCCTGAATACTTCTAACTGCTCAAGAAGCTCATCATTGCTTAAGTCAGATACATCCATTCCCTCATCATCCATCACTTCTCTTAATTCTTTAATATCCTTGCAGTATACCGCCATACAGTCCTCTAAGAATTCCTTAGCTTCCTCTAAATCATATGCAACAGGCTCATCGAAAAGCTGTTTCTGATCTCTTAAAAACACCTTCGCACACTCATCAATATGTTTATCCATAACTTAAATCTCCTTATCTTATCTCTTTAAATTGCTCTCTTAATGTTCCTTCTACCCATCCTGTTACGAAACGCCCGTGTTTCTTAACATCTTCTACAGCTTTCTCCATAACATATGAATAATATACCTTATCCAACATAGCGATATCATTATAATTATCACCAAATGCCATGCATTCTTCAGGTTTTAGTCCAAAATACTGCTGAACCTGCTCAATTCCTCTTCCTTTATTAACATTAGTGTCCATAAGGTCTAAGTAAAGTTCTCCCGATACAAGTACTGAAGCCTTATCACTCCATTTGTTAATAAAATGTTCTTTAGAGTTCTTAATTCCTGTCATATCACACACAGCTATCTTTAATATATCCTCGTCAATGTCTGTGAACTTATCAACTAATGTAGTATGATAATTGACCACCTTGGTCATCCTGTAATAATATTCTTGAGACTTAGGCTTAATATATGCCGTATGTTCTCCTGATACAAGCACCTCACAATTAGGCTGTTCAATTACATCCTCAATTATCTCTAACGCAAGCTTCCTATCCATCGCAGTCTTTCCAATAGTTTCACCCTTGTATTCCACAAGTGCACCATTCTCTGCAATATATGCAAGCTTATCACTGACAGCCCCAAAAAGTCTCTTAAGACTCGTTATCTGCCTGCCACTAGCCGGTGCAAATATAACGCCTTTGTCAACAAGTTTATTGATATACTGTATCGTAGATTCATCGACGCTCTGTGCTCCGTTAAGAAGCAATGTCCCATCAAGGTCACTTGCTACGAATTTAACCATATATTTTCTCCTTAAAATGTTTTAAGCTCATGTACAAGTCTTGCAACAGGCAGACCGACAACGTTATTATAGTCGCCTTCAATACCCTTAATGTATGCTGCGAATTTTCCCTGAATACCATATGCACCAGCCTTATCCATAGGCTCTCCTGTGCTTATGTAATCCCTGATTTCCTCATCAGTCATATCATATACCCACACATCAGTCTTTTCATAAAAACTTACATTCTTATGTGTGCTGCATATAGTTACACCTGTATACACCTGATGTATCTGACCTTCTAAAGACTTAAGAATTCTGAATGCATCCTCTTCATCCTTAGGCTTGGTAAGAATCTCTCCTTTATGATAAACAATAGTATCTGCACCTATAACGATTACAGAATCATCTTTATCTGCATATTGCTCTAATACAGACTGTGCCTTAATAGAAGATAATTCTCTTACATAATCTTCAGGCTCCATCTCTTTAATATTCTCATCTGCATCACTTGTAACAACAGTAAAATCAAGTCCTACCTGACTCATTAATTCTCTTCGTCTTGGTGAACCCGATGCAAGTATCAAATGTTTCATAAAACTTCCATCTCCTTGTTCTTCACTGTATTTTGTGTTCAAAGCCTACTTCGACTCATACATATTGCATTATAGCATAAAAAAGCAGAGTGCTTCAATACCACCCCAATAAAAAAGGCACAACATTACTGCTGTGCCTCTCTGATATCATTAACATTTATTATCTTTTATTGCTCTTTTTGCTTATCACAATAACAGTTCCAGAAATAACAGCTGCTGCTACAAGAATCACAATATATACCCATACATGATTATTGTCACCAGTCTTTACAACCTCTTCATCAGCCGCAACTTCACCAGCTTTTCTGACTCTTGAGCCATCAACAGTCTCATCTTCTTTTCCTGTAACTAATTCTTCATCTCCTGCAACTTCACCAGTCTTCTTTGTGACCTGAGTTGATGAAGTTGTATGTTCTTTTGTCTGTTTATTAGAATCTACTGTTGTTTCATTTGACTTTGTTGTCTCATTAACAGCTGTTGTTTCGTTTGATTCTGGTTTTGTCGGCTTAGTTTCCTTACCAGCATCAACTGTTGTCTCATTCGACTTTGTTGTCTCCTGTGCAGTTGTTGTCTCGTTTGACTTTGTTGTTTCCTGTGCAGTTGTTGTCTCGTTTGACTTTGTTGTTCCCTGTGCAGTTGTTGTCTCTTCTGACTTTGTTGTTTCTGATGAAGACTGTGCTACAGATGTTGTTTCCTTTTGTGTCGTCTCCTGCTGTTGATTATCTGATATAAAATGCATTTGTCCATTGACATTAACAAATGACTTAGAAATTGCTCTTCCATTACATGTAGATGTTAAGGTAATATCTGCTTTTGGTGCAACAACTATACCACATACCTCACCTATATTAATATTACCAGTTACATTAACAGCATTGAAAATAACCGTGTCTGATACATCAACATCTGTTAATCCGCCTGTATTCTTTCCATTAATGCTGAATCTTTTAATGTCTGCATCACCATCACCGCCAAGCAGATTAATGATAACAAACTGTCCCTGTGCTTTATTTGTTATGTTGAGCTGTCCTTCTCCATAATAAGATGAAACTTCTTTTCCCTGCCAGTCAATATAATTATTAGCATACATATTTACCACTACAATCTGCTTATTCTTAAATGAAGCAAGATCAATCTTTCTATCATCATAAGCACCAATAACTATATCAGCCTCCGAATCTGGTGTATCTGAATACGCCTTGAAATTATCGTATACATTATCAAGTGCTGCAGTTACATCCATATAATCCTCTGCATAATAAACATTGATTGTATCCTTGCAGTTAGCAACATTAATAACAGCACCTGTTCTTTTTCCGTTAGCATCCTTAATATAATATTTATTCTCTCTGGGTTCATAATCATAATCAGTTCCAAGCACAAGATTATTAAATGCATTCCTATCCACATTAACCTCTGATGAACCAGAATTATCAAAACTCTTGATATATGTTGTTCCAACGCTCATATCAAGCCATGCACTCATCCACTGATCTGTTATTACAAGCTTGTTAGTCGCGAAACATGTCTGATTGTGATTACCATTCTTAAATTCTTCAGCAACTACACCGTAAGGTTTTGCTGCTCCTAATAATTCATTAAGGACATCCTGTGTTTTTGAATATGCGCCAGCTCTTAAAGACGTACCAGCAAACACAGAACCTGCAACTATTGCAACCAAAAGAACGCCAACTGCAGTTTTCTTAATCTTTACATCCAAACCACTTAATCGTTTTCTAAAAAACATTACTATCCCTCCAAAAATGTCTGAACCAATAGTTTCCCCTTAACTATATTTCCCTCTCTCAGCGTATAATAGCATTAGTACCAAAGTACTGCTTCCCCCTTTTTGGGGGGTTTTAATTCTACATTAATAAAACAACCCATATCCTGAATCAGTATCATTCTAGTATACGTTCCGGACATGGGTTATATTACACATTATTCAATTTAAATATTATGCTTCAAGGCTTCTGTTCATAGCTGACTCTAACGCATCAATAGAAGCTCTGATGATATCATGGTCAATACCAATACCAAAGTAATTCTTTCCATCCTCTCCTGTAATACCAACATATGCAATGGCACTAGAATCAGAACCCTTCTTTAATGAATGTTCTTCATAACAGAAGATATCACAAGGCTTTCCAAAATGACTGGCAAGAGCATTACTTACAGCATCAAGACGACCATTACCACCATCTTCAACATTGTACTTCTCACCATTCTCATTAATAGTTACGACTGTCTGTATTCCATTAATCTGCTTGAAATGTACTTCAGAAATCTTGAATACTGGTGTGTATTTCTTATATCTCTTCTCAAATATTTCAAGAACTTCATCTGCTGAAAGCTCCTTATGATTAACATCCGATACATCCTTAACAGCATAACCCAGATCTTCTCTCATAGCCTTAGGTACAACCATTCCATAGTTATGTTCAAGAACATAAGCAACACCACCCTTACCAGACTGGCTATTAATTCTTATAACATCTGAATCATATGTACGTCCTACATCTTCTGGATTAATTGGAAGATATGGAACTGTCCATTTATTAGGATCATTTTCAATTCTGTAATGCATTCCCTTAGATATAGCATCCTGATGTGAACCTGAGAAAGCTGCAAAAACAAGCTTACCACACCATGGATGACGGTCATCAATCTTCATCTGTGTAAGTCTTTCAAATACTTCTGCAAGATGTGGCATATCAGAAAGATTGAGTTCAGGATTAACACCCTGCATATACATATTCATCGCAAGTGTAATAATATCTACATTACCTGTTCTCTCACCATTACCAAAAAGTGTTCCCTCAATTCTGTCTGCTCCTGCAAGAAGTCCTAACTCTGCATCAGCAACACCTGTCGAACGGTCATTATGTGGATGAAGAGAAATAATAACATTTTCTCTGTTGTGCATGTACTTAGACATATATTCAATCTGGCTTGCAAATACATGTGGAAGTGACATCTCAACTGTAGCAGGAAGATTGATGATACATTTCTTATCAGGTGTTGGCTGCCAGATATCAACAACAGCGTTGCATACCTCAAGTGCATACTCTGGTTCTGTTCCTGTAAAGCTCTCTGGACTGTATTCAAAAAGGAAGTTTCCTCCATCAGCTTCAGCAAGTTCCTTTAATAACTTAGCACCTTCAATAGCAATCTGCTTAACTTCTTCCTTAGATTTCTTGAATACCTGTTCTCTCTGTGCTAATGAAGTAGAATTGTATACATGAACTATTGCTCTCGGAGCACCCTTTACGGCTTCAAATGTCTTCTTAATAATATGTGGTCTTGCCTGGGTAAGAACCTGAATTGTAACATCATCAGGAATCATATTCTTCTCAATAAGTGTACGGCAGAACTCATATTCTGTCTCAGAAGCTGCAGGGAAACCAATTTCAATTTCTTTAAATCCAACTTCAACTAACATCTGGAAGAATTCAAGCTTTTCATCAAGACTCATAGGTTCAACAAGAGCCTGGTTACCATCTCTTAAATCAACCGAACACCAGATTGGTGCCTTATCAACATACTCCTTGTTAACCCAGTCATTGCACTTAACTGGTGGCATAAAATAGCCTCTTTCATACTGTCTGTAATCAAACATTCCTAAAACCTCCTGAAAATATAAATATGTATTGTTAATAAGTAAAGGCTTCCTTAAAGATAAGCATAAAAAAATCTTTCGTCCATGGGCAATTCCACCCAAAGAGACGAAAGATAAATCTCACGCGTTACCACTCTTCTTCATAGCTATGCTATGCACTCACCGAATACGTACAACAAATGTGCTGCATTATATTCTGTCCACTATAACGGTTGGCTTCCGGCTACTCCTACTTCTCATAATGATTTCAGGTAGCAGCTCCAAGGCGAGTTCAATAAGTTCCTTCGACTGCCTCGCACCACCCGGCAGTTCTCTGACTCTGGTTCCTATCTAATAGTCCTCTTCACAGCATTTACTTATTATGTACGCTTATTATACTTGTCATTTTTTATAAAGTCAAGCATAAATTCAAGTTCTTCTTTGGAAATATTCTTATCAGAATATCTTGCTTTCTCATAACTTGCTGTAATTCTGTCTGCAGCATCAGCATCGTCAGTTATTCTGTTTATTGTTATATCCTGTGGTTGCATATTTTCAAGTGATTTACCATCCGAATCCCTGGCTGCCTTTGATGATTTTATTGCTGCTTTTCTGAATGCCTTCCTGTACTGCATATTAACAGGCATATTCTTAGCTTCTTCTGCTCTCTGACGTCTCTTTATCCTTGCTTCTGTTCTTCTGTCATTACCAATGAATTCAATCTCATCACCATTATTATCCTGTGACTTTTTGAAATTCTTGGCATATCTGATAATCATATAGACAATAAATACAACAAGTGCAATTACAAGAACTATTGCAAATGCTGTAAATAATGCACTCATAACAGGATTATCAGTAAATGCAAGGTCGTTATCTCCCTTTACCACATCATCATCAGTGACTGGATTCACGGAATCTTCGGGCATCGTAGAGACTTCTTCTTTCTCTCTTATAAGTCTTAAGAACAGCTTCAGCACTATCCTTACAACTGCTACAAAACCTGAACCAATCAGTGTAAATATATTGCCATAATCCCCACTATAGAACAGAATCATGCCAAGAATCATAAGTCCTGACACAACCATGACCATTATCATGTTAATTCCTGTAATTCTCTCAGCAGGAAATTCTGATTTGCCAGCATTACTTATAAACAGAGAATTAAGCTCTTTTAACTGGTTAGCAAGAAAAGCAAGCAGAACAAACAGCACAAATAATACTGTTTCATAGTTAACAAGCAGTCTGTTGCCTGCTGAACCGCCATAAAGACTTCCTGCGACCATAACCAGACAATACAGAGGTGACATTCTCTCTCCTGCCTGCAAGGCAGCTTTCTTGTCTTCCTGAGTTACATCAGCAAACTGATTCCCATAAAGCGGTTCATTCACATATTCAGTTTTTCTTGCATTAGCCACTCTTATGCTTACAGACCTTATACACACAGCAAGTACACTTACAAAATATGCTGTAGACTCTGCATCTCCATTACCAATTATAATGGCTGTTATAAGCAAAGCAGCATGAATCAGCATAAATAGAAAATTCTTATGTATATTCTTTCTTGCCACATAAGTTATAATAACCGGAACTGCCATAAGCAGTGTTGCAATAATATAACTGTCAGATTTATTCGTAAGTCCCAATATAACAAATGCAGAAAATGCGAACGCTACAATACACTGGCTTATTATATCTGTCAATGTTCTTATTGTTCTCAGTTTATTATAATTATAAACTTGTCCCGACTCATTCATATGTTATCTCCTGATAAACTTATTTCACTTCCCAGCCCTCTGGTCTGATACCACAATAATCAAGGCTGTATTCTCCACCAGTCATATATGGAACAATCCATATAACCTGTCCATACTTTTTCTCAAACTTCTGCATAGTCTGCTGCAGCTTCTTTCTTCTGCTCGCTGATATAACAACATATACACTGTTGTCACTACTCTGGACAGAAACATTTTCTATAAATGTTCTGTTAATAAGCTCTGCAAACTCTTCTTTTTCAAGCTTTAAATCCATTCTTGCAAGTACAGTATTAATACTTCCAAGATGTCCAACTCCTGCTCCTTCTCTTATACCAACTGCTTCCTTTGTGTCAACATCACATGCATTACTAATAAGAGAGACATTTATTCCCTGTCTGATGAATTCTTCCGCCACAGAAGCTGCAAGACTTATTGCTTCTTCATTAACCGAATCATATGTAAGCATTCCATCATCCTCAAGATTAAGAAGAATACATACATTACGGCTGACTGACTCATTATATTCATTAACACACAGATTACCTGTTCTCGCTGTTGCCTTCCAGTTCACATTCTTTAGGCTGTCGTTGCTTGTATAATCTCTTATTCCTCTGAACACAAATGGATCTTCAAGCATATATTTCTTACGTTCTGCTTCTCCTGATATTCTGCTTCTTATAAAGCTGAATCTCTTACTATCCACAGTCTTAGGATAAACTGTTATCTCACAGGTACTATCCACTTTGAGAACATTAATCTCGTTCATAAATGGTCCGGCAAATGTAAGCTGTACGCCTGATATTTTGAACACACCTCTGTGATTGCATTTAACAGGAATTCTTCTTGTAATTCTCTGATTAGCCAGAAATGAGAACACATCATTGCGGTATGTAAGGTCTGACACACTTGAATTAGTATCTGTTCCAGGAAATTCAAGTTCCCTGTCCACCTGAAACTTAAGATTCACACATGGCAGCGGCAGACGTTTTTCGTTGGATATAACCTCAACAACATTAACTGTTTCGCCATTTACAACATGCTTTTTCTCAAATTCAAGAGCGACACCCAGCCCCTTATTCCAGTTATAACGAAATACAAACTTAATTGCCAGATATACTATAAGTACACCAATAAGCATCAATAATACATTCATTATCTTTTCCAATCTTCAGTAGGAACTGCTGTGTTATTAACAACATGTTCTATAATCTGTTCTTTATTATCCATATTCATGTAACCTGTCTGTAACACAATTCTGTGTGCCCATACTACAGGTGCAAGTATCTTGATGTCCTCTGGTACAACATAATCTCTGCCTGCAATATACGCATATGCTCTCGCCACATTGAGCATACCAAGAGTTCCTCTCGGGCTTACACCGATTGATACATTATCCTCCTGTCTTGTCATCCTTGCCAGTTCAACAATATAATCAATAAGCACTGGGTGAACATATACATTTTTCGCTTCTTCCTTCATTACAGCAATATCCTCACATGTTGCAACTGTTGAAAGTTCTTTAGAAGGATCTTCTTTTAAGAATCTGTTAAGAATAAGTACCTCATCATCTTTCTTTGGATAACCCATGTTAATCTTCATAAGGAATCTGTCAAGCTGTGCCTCAGGAAGCTGATAAGTTCCTGCTGTCTCAATAGGATTCTGTGTTGCAATTACAACAAATGGTTCTTCTAACTTAGAATATTCACCATCCACAGTAACCTGATGTTCCTCCATACATTCAAGCAATGCTGACTGTGTTCTAGGTGTTGCCCTGTTAATCTCATCTGCAAGAATAACATTAGCGAATACCGGACCTCTTCTGAATACGAATTCACCCTCTTTCTGGTTAAACACATGCACACCTGTAATATCTGAAGGAAGCAGATCTGGTGTAAACTGAATTCTTGAAAATTGTCCATCAATGCTCTTTGCAAATGCTTTCGCCATCATAGTCTTACCGGTTCCTGGAACATCTTCTAGAAGAACATGTCCACCGGCAATAATACTTGTCAGAACCAGTTCTGAAACATTTCTCTTACCCACAATCACCTTACTTACATTATCTAATATATCTGAAGCCTTACTCATAATACCTCCTCGTAACACGAAATTTAAACTCAGATAATTATAACAAAAACACTGCCAGAACAGCAAGTGTCTGACAGTGTTAATAGGTTAAATAATTATGAACTTTTGGTGAATTTAATTATCTGTAGGCATCTCCTGATTAACATCAATACCTCTTGGAGCAACAGGTGTTGAGAACACAATCTGTGTACTTGTTCTTCCGAACTTCTGAAGCTGGCCGATAAATGTATCAAGTTCCATGGTACTTGGGAACATAACTTTTAATAGCATTGAATAATTGCCTGTTACACAGTTACATTCAACAACATTAGGGCATGACTTGATAAATGGATAGAAATCCGGTTTCTGCACAGGAGCAACTTCAAGATTAATAAATGCTGTTATATGATATCCCAGCTTTAACTGATTAATCTTAACTTCATATCCTTCAATAATCTCTTCCTTCTCAAGTCTCTCAATTCTTGCTGAAACAGCCGGTGATGAAAGGAAAACATTCTCGGCGAGTGCCTTTAATGGCATTCTTGCATTCTGCTGTAATAATGTAATTATCTTCTTATCGATTTTATCCATGGCGTGAACCTCCAGATTATAATATTCGTTGTAAATGCTATTAATTTAACCAAAAAGGGGACAATCCTAGCGTTGTTGCTAAAATCGTCCCCTTTGACTTAAATTATTAACTTATACATAATATACACCTTACATAATAAAATGACAAGTGTTTTTTCTTTATTTTCATTGCTTTTATACATAATATTTGTTAGAGTAGAGAAAATACTAAAGCCATTACTGGCAGAACGGAGACATTATGGAGAATAATAATCAGGAATATAACACAGTAACTCTTATGCTTGACGATAACACAGAATGTGAATGTGCAATAATACGCATATTCCCTGCTGGAGATAACGACTATATCGCACTTCTTCCACTTGAGGGTGAAGCTGCAGACAACGATGAGGTATATCTTTACAGATACAAGGTTGAAGGCGACAACGAACCTATACTTGAGAATATTGAATCTGATGAAGAATATGAGCTTGTATCTGAAGCATTTGACGAAGAATTAGATGCTATGGAGTATGAAGATCTGTACGAAGAAGAGGATAACGAGCAGTAAGAAGTTCTTCTATAAAGCGTGAACGGGTTGTATCTTTGTTGTACCTCTGCTTGGGGTACAGAAGATACAACTTTTCTTTTGCCCTTGTCATTGCAACATAAAAAAGTCTTCTTTCCTCTTCTATCTGCTCATCAAGAACTGCCTTATTATACGGTATTATCCCCTCACATACATCCATCACCATCACAATCTTATATTCAAGCCCTTTAGAGCCATGCATTGTAAGCATATGCACACCTTCCACCGTGTTGTTCCTACGCTGAGTATCACACTGCTTAAGGTATTCTGTAATACCATCAAGCCATTGTGAGAGGCTCATATACCGCGACGCCCTGTGTGCCAGTTCATCAAGCACATTATATAATTCTTCCTTATCAGCCTTATGTTCATATATATAATTTCTTATATATTCATCGTAGCCAATACCCTTTCTTATATAATTAACTGCCGCAAATGGAGACATATTTCTTATCATGTTAATATCAGATGCCAGCTTTTCCACCTGTTCACTCATCTGTTCATTCCCCTCATAGCCTCTCTTCAATGCATTAATATCTGCCGGCTGTGTAATATATGAACGGCTTATATATCGGAGCGGCTTATTAATAATCCGCAGAAAGTCTATTCTTTCCCTGCTGCCAAGTGCTATCCTTATATATGTAAGAATATCCTTACTTATCCAGTGCTCATATATATCCTGTACTACTGAATAATCACAGCATGGAATTCCATCACTTTCAAGCCTTGACATATACATATTCCCAATTACATTAGTTCTTGATAACACAGCAATGTCATCAGCAGCTATTCCAGTATCAATCAGTCTTCTTATCTCTGATACAAGAAATGCTTTCTCATCATTCAGACTGTTAAATTCATATACAGACACAGTATCTCCTTGTGAATTGTACGTCGTTATATCTTTATAATAACGATGCTCATTCTCCTCTGCTACAGCCCTTGAAGCAAACACAATATTGCCCGTTGACCTGTAATTAATACACATGTCAATTCTCACTGCATCACTATAATACTTATTGAAATCTAACATTATCTGTGGAGCAGAACCCCTGAATCCATATATACTCTGGTCATCATCCCCCACCACAAAAAGATTTCTGTATTCATCAGCAAGAATCCTCACGACATCAAACTGTGCCTTATTAATATCCTGAAATTCATCTATCAGAATGTACTTATACTTATTCTGCCACGCCCTCCTGTAATCTTCTCTCTGCATCAGAAGCTCGCGGCACTGTACAATCATATCATCAAAATCAATCAGATGTTTTCTTACAAGCATATCATCATATGCCCTATACATTATTCTAAAACTCTGTGGTGGAATACATCTGCTCTCATATTCATCTATATTAACATCTTCACCCTTAACACAGCTTATCTCAGATAAAACACCAGCTACAGCTTCGTTCTCATCATCATACTCCAGTTCAAGCCTGCACATCTGGTCTTTCACGAATTCATGCTGTATCTGCGGCTTAATAATACAGTGTGCAGAATAATTATATGCTGCCTTAAGTATTGTAAAAAATACTGCATGAAATGTGCCAAATGTCACTGCAGAGTTTCTGCCCTCTGACAACCCCTTAAACTTAAGCTTCATCTGTTCAGCAGCAGCCTTAGTAAATGTAATAACAAGAATATCTGATGGATTAACGCCGTACCTCTCAATCAGATATCTCACCCTGTGTGTAAGAACCGTTGTCTTTCCTGAACCCGGTCCTGCAATTACCATGCACGGTCCTGTATTATGTTGTATAGCCTGAATCTGTGCTTCATTAAACTGCAAAAGCGGCACCCCTTATAATAATCTTACACAAACAAATGTATACTAAGATTATATAAGCATGCCGCCATTATGTCAACTTAATAATATATTTTTTTATTTATTAATAACTTGTTATATTATCATCAGAATCATCAGTATTAGATATACTCTTGATAACAACATAATATTCAACCTGTGGATTTACCTGTACAAGCACCCTGTCACCCTTCTTATGCCCAAGAAGAGCCTTGCCAAGAGGCGACTCTATGCTGATCATACCGCTTAATGAATCAGCTCTGATTGTAGTAACAATCTTAATAGTCTCAGTACTTTCATCATCCTCATACAATACCTCAACCGTATTATTAACGCCAACCTCATCATCTGCTGATGAATCATCAATAACAGTCGCATTCTTAATCGTTCTCTGCAGATATCTTATTCTGCTTTCATTCTTATTCTTAAATCTTTTCGCTGCATGATACTCAAAATTCTCACTTAAATCCCCCTGAGCCCTTGTCTCCTTGACATCATCAAGTGCAGCCTTTCTTACCTCATGTATCCTGTACTCAATCTCTTCTTCCATCTTTTTGATATCATTCTTAGTAAGTTCGTGTCCCATATCTATCCTTCTTTCTTACATTTAATCAATGAAATAATACGAGTATATTTTGCCCTTTTAAGATACATTTTGCAAGTTTATTCTGTCTCGACTTTATTACTTGTCGGCTCATCAAGAAGCACGAATGGCGCGTCATGTAAAATGCTTTAGCAAGCCCGATTCTCTGCTTCTCTCCGCCTGATAACATATCTCCCAGTTCACCGACATTAGTGTCGTATCCATCAGGAAGCTTTGATATGAAATCGTGTACTGAAGCCTTTTTGCACGCCTCAATTATTTCCTCATCTGTTGCGTCAAGCTTTGCAATTGTTGATTTACCGCTTCCGCTTCTTCCTGAAATTCCAATAATGCTTGCTTTTAAAACCGGAATTGATACATCAGAAATTATAGTTTCCTCACCATATGAGAATGTAACATTTTCAGTAGCTGCACCATTAAATTCAACTTCCTCACAACCTGTGATATCCTTAGTTACCGGCTGTTCATCAAGAATATCCAACACTCTGTTTCCTGCTGCAAATGTGTTCTGCAATGTACTTCCAAGATTATCAAGTGCAACAACCGGTCCGAAAGAACTCATCATTGCAACTACAGACACTAATTATTTATCAATAGCCTTTATCGCTGCTTCAGCTTCTTTCACATCTTCTATCGATATCCCTAACATGTCTGCCGCTTCCTCATATGTTCTTCCTGATAGGATATTCACTATTAATCTATAATTTCTTTCAATTGCTTTGCCAGCTCTGCTCTCCGCTTCTTCAGCTTTTCGTTTTTCTTCTTCAGCTTTTTGTTTTTCTTCTTCAGCAAGTTTCTTTGCTTCATCTGCCAGTTTCTTTGCTTCATCTGCCAGTTTCTTCGCTTCTATTGCTTCCTGTATTGAATTCTTTGCATATTCTTTAGCATAATCTTCTACTATCTTGCACATTTCACTCTGACCTCCTTCTGTCTCCTTGAAATAGCTTATCGCATTGCTAATCTGTGGAAACTTATCATTATAAAATGCTTCTTTATTAAGCATTAACTGCAATAGTTCTGATTTGTCCGAGCCATCATTAACACAAGTGTTTGCAAATATTATATCTTCTCCATCTTTCACTGGAACGTAACTTTCATCATTCTTCATACACCTTGTTACATGCGTCACTGTCTGATTATTCTTTAAGACATCATACTCAGATATATATACAATTGTAACATCTGGAACATTCTTAAAATCAGCACCTTTAGGTGTATATTTTGCTGTCAACGCTGCCGCATGAAATCTTGTCCTTCTGATATCATCATTGGAATTTCCCTTCTGCACCTCAACATTGCAATATCTTCCATCTTGTGTCATGCATAACGCGTCTAATGTTATTTCTCTTTGAAAGCTCTGGACCACACTCTGTACAGAAACCTTCACAACCTGTAAATGTGGCATATCAAGAAGCGTTCTTAATATTTCTTCACATACACCCGGCTTTTCTCCCATCAATCTAAACAGTGCGTCATCTATAATTCTAAGATTAGCTGCTGTTTCTTTTATTTCTTTTGAATATTCTTTTAAATTCCCCATACTCTTCCCCTTTTTACTTACGGCAGGTAATACCACATATAAGGATAGAGTGATTTCATTTGTCTTATATATTTATTATATACTACTCTTAAACCTATTTGCAATAGCATTCCCACCTTATTATCGCATTGCGTAATATTATTTATATAGTATATATCATATATCATTTCTAAAGTCAATACAGCAGTTATTTTTATCGTATAAATATATATAAATATATTTTATTCTTTCTCTTGCACTTCCTCATAAATACGCTATAATATATAAGTCACATTTAAATATCGGCGTGTGGCTCAGTTTGGTAGAGCGCGTGGTTCGGGACTACGAGGCCGCAGGTTCAAATCCTGTCACGCCGACTTATAAAAAGCTCATGCAGATTGAAGTAATCACATTTACCACAATCTGCATGAGTTTTTTATATTATTTATCCAATTATTCTATACAAGATTATTTTTAACATATGCCAGTGCTTTATTAACAGGAGGTAGGGATATAACTACAAGAGTTACCACTGCTTCAAGCCCAATATACGAGCCATTGTAAACAACTGAATAAAGTATCGCACTATTAAAAAAATCCGGTGTATACACGGCAAAGAATATCCAGCCAGACAAGAATGAACATATAAATCTGCCTATAACTCCTATAATATATCCCTTCACAAGACCGTGTTTTGATTTAGAAAATATTCCTGACAACCCAAGTGCTCCAAAGCCTAATATATAATCAAGAAGCACCTGAGGAATATTCAGGATATATGGATCAAGTAATAACTGCAAAACTCCATATGCAATAGCTGCTGTCAGACCAGTCTTTATTCCATACCAGTATCCTATAAGCACTATGAATAACATACTGAACAGTGTTACAGAACCTCCCATTGGCAGTTTAATAACTTTAATCATGGAAGTCGCAACCGCAAGAGCTATAGCCATTGCTGCAAATGCAATATGTTTTACATTCAGTTTACTATTATTATCTCTTGCAAAACATCCTATAGTCATTAATAAGACACAGACAATTATTAATACCACATATCCTGAGCCTGTAAGACCATATGAAACGCTGCCATCATCAAGTATTTTATTAACTAAAAAATTCATAATCTTCCTTTCATTATCTCTCAATATTTTTATTCCGTAAAGAATATCCACATTTCCACTAAAAGTCAAGCATTAAAAAAGAGAGCAACAGGTTTTTATCACCTGTTGCTCTCCAATATTTTGTCAATTACTTTTTATTAGAACTTACCGTTCTTAGCAGCTTCCTCGATAGAAACAGCTACAGCTACAGTAGCACCAACCATAGGGTTATTACCCAACTTTGAAATCAAATTTTTACAATTTATTTGTGTTTATTATCATGCTGTTTTTATCAGCATTTATGCAGGTTTAAGGGCTTTACATATTTATATTAGATTATTCTGATTTATTCTAAATCAACATTATTTAATCCATATTGTGTACAAAATGTGTACACTGTTTCATTGTACACATTTTGACTGTCTTTCTACCTATTTATATATGTTATCACAATGCTGTTATATGTGCAATCCAGTATGATATACACTATTGTATAAGCGAATAATTAGTTGGGAAGTCTTAACTCCATACCTGCATAAAGCATATCATCAAGTGTCATTCCATTATGCTCTGCAAGTTCTGCTGCTCTGCCTTCATCTCCAAGGTAATCTCTTGCAATCTGGCAGAAACTTCCTCCTGGTTCTACAACTGCTACTCTTTCTTCTGCATCCTGCGATGTTTCCTCTTCCGGCTCTTCCTCACTTTCTGCTGGTGTATTATCTTTAGGATAATACTTAGCTTCCATGGCCGCCTGATAATCTGCATAATTGTAACCTGCAGCTTCAAGCTTCTGTCTTCTCTCTGGATCATTGCCATATTCTCCGCGATAAATTGCGTCAATTACAGATTCATCAAGTTCCTGTGATGGCTGCTCAATGTTTTCCTCATCTTCTGAATCATTAACCACACTCCAAACATAATCATTGAACACTCTAAGCCCAAAATCATTGATAAGCGCAAGTGTTGTTTCATAGTAATCTGGAGCTGTAGCATAATTATAGCCAACCCAGTTACCGTCTGCATCTCTATCCGTATTATTGACAGCATTCGTGAGACCATATAACTCACCTTCAACCGTATTAGCAGATGTAGCATCATTATAATTATCCCACTGCATTAAATCCAAATATCCATATATAGCTCCCATTGTATTAGGATATTTTGCAAATCCAGCTTTAATATTAACATATGTACCGTTAATAAACTCTGTTGTATCACATGTGATGTCTGTTCCCTTGATTCCAAAGAGCGTGCTTGCATCTAAGTTCCAGCCAGATTCTTTAGCAGCCTGTGCTAAAATAACAGCCGGACTAATCGTCTTCTTTCCTTCTCTTCTATACTTAACCCATGCATTGCACACCACAGGCGCAAGTGTATTGATGAAATTGTTTACATGTTCATATCTTGTATTAATTGTTGGAAATGTTCTCATATTATTTATCCTCCTGATTATTGTTATCGATCGCTGTTTTCTGTTCTACCTGACTCTTCAAATTCTTAACAATAGGCTGTAAAAACGGAGGAAGTGTTACACCGATATCATTGATGTTTTCCAATATACTTATAATTTCGTTACAGATCAGCCATATTGCCACAACACAAGCCACTAAAAATGTAAACGGCAATGTTATTCCAATAACACCTGCAGAATAAGAAAGGAGCTGGTCTACTATCACACCAACTCCTACTAAAAGCCACATACATATTTTCTTTGCAATTCCTCTTATTCCCTTATAACTATCTATCTGTTGTTTTCTAAATTTAGAAGCTGCAATACCTGTAAAATAATCTATCAAATTACATGTTATAAGTAATAATACTGGGATTGCTAAAATTCCCAGAGCACTTAATATAATGCTCCACACCGCTGTTACAATTACTTTTAATTTTTCCATATAATGTCCTTTCTGTTGCACTGGTGCAACTCTCATTTTTATTCAGAAACATATTTCAGCTAAGAATCATCATAGTACATCTTAGATACCTCCTTATAATATTTAAAAAGCCTGTCCCAAGACTGGTAAAATGTGTATAACAAATAAACATAACCACTTATGGCCATGTTTATGGATTTTCTTATTTATTTTTCAGATATATATGTTCACAAAACAGTAATATCATTAAAAAAGGCAGAGAGTGCCCGCCTCTGGTTGTCCAGAGTGGTCTTCTCTACCTTTCTATCTGCCATATATCTTGCCAGGTAATATCTAATATCTCCTGTCGTAATATGCTTAACCGGCTTTCCTACCATCTCTAACCTATTGGCTGCATTGTCTCCAAGTACTCTCACTGCTCTAAGTTAACTAAACAGTAATAATATTAAATACGACGGTGTAATTACTAAAGCAGTCTCTGAAACTTAACTAAATATAAGCGAACCTGTAATATAATCACCATTTTGGAATTCGCTTGTTGCCCATGCGCCTTTCTCTCCATCTTTTGTATAATATCGAGCAAAAGCATAATGTTGACTTGCAGAGCTATATAATAATGTTGTTCCATAGCCTATCAACTTTGCTCGAACTACACCTGTGGAATCGTATGGAGTATAATTGCTTTCCAATATTTTATTAAAGCTAGTAATACCCATATTTTCAAGAACTGTTGTCACATCATAATAGCCAGAAAAATTATTTAATGTAGAATCTGGTGTTTCACGCAAAGTGTAATATTCCTATTTTAGTAGAATTATTATAATAACAATAATTATAGCCATAACCTTCAAGAGTACCATTTATACTTGCAATATTTTTACAGAAACAGTTTTTTATTTCTATATCTGTATTATTAGATTTCCAATTAGTCCAAAGTGTGTTATCAATATAAGTAGAACGAATGTACATTGCAGTGTCATTTCCGGGAAGAATTATCTGTGTACATCTTTTTGTGTTAAGCGCAATCACTATAAGATAACTATTTGTTACTTTGGTATTTGGAGCATTACCCCATGTTGCTGCATTTGGAAGATAATATATTCCAGATGTAGTTATGGTATTTAAGTCTGTGTTTGGTTCTAAATTTTTTGCTTTTCTTACCAAAGTGGAAAATTCTATATTGCTGTTTAGTGCACTTACCTCGCTTCTGAGATTCGCAATCATGTCATTGTTATCTTTAATTCCCTTATCCATTATGTTAAGGTTGGTTGGGTTCCACGGTGTTTGCCCCGTCCAACCTACTCTTTTGTAAGAAATAAATCCTGTTAAGCTCATAATTACATCTCCTTAAGTGCTGCCATCACCTCTGCTTCAAAATTAGCAAAATCTGTATCGCATTCTTCTTGATTCTCAATATATGCTCTTCTGTCTGCAATTCTCTTATTAATAGTTATCTCACCTGCGGAAGGTATGCTGGCTGAAAATGTAACTACAGCCTTTTCCTCTATAGAACTATTTCCATTCATTGATGTATTCTTTGTTGTATTTAACATATTGTTTTCCTTTCTACCGCTGTGCGGATTTATATTAATTATTTGCTATGTCTTTGACATAGTCTTCTAATTTCCACCATTCACCATGGTGCCTTATATAGTAATAACCCTCTATATAACAGTTATTTCCACTTATATCTACCGTACCAGCTGTCTCACTATGTCGTATCCAATCCATTAAGTTATAATATGCATCACCGCTTCTGATATAATAATAATCATCAACATATATTCCATCACGGCGAATGCTTACAGCATTTCTTGTTCCGTCTTCGTTTGACAGATTTATAAAATGTCCTTGTATTTTCAGATAGGCGCCAGTGCTACTTTTCATAAGGTATTCACCACCAATAAGAGTAGTGGTCATTGTAATACCTTCTTCAGTTACATTTACATTTTTAAATGTGCCTTCTAAATCAGCATTAACAGCTTTTAGCTTCTTACAGTCTATCGAACCATCCGCTGAAATAGTAGTATTAGTAGATGTAAGCGTGAACAGATTACCATTGATATTAACAGACTTATTACCACTAATATTAATTGTTCCACTTGCATTAAGTGTTATATCATCTGCAATAGCTTCAATTGCAGATTTAAGTTCCCCTGTCGTTGGGTCTTTCTTAATGTATGCTTCAAGGCTTGCTGTTGTAGCATAATTGTTAAACTTAACATCAATATCTTCTGGTGCTGGAGAATAATCTGTAGCTTTTGTACCCTTTTCTATTTTTAGCTTGTTTGTATCTACATGTGCAAAGCTAAAACGCATATATACAGCATTAGAAGGAACTGGCAGAGAACCTCTTACTCCAGTAGATTTATCTGCTACTCCGCTGATAAACTTTTTATTGCTGTCATAAAAACAAGTAGCCGGTGCATTACCCAGATTGGTCCATCCACTCGCTACATAGTTTTTCCACTTAGACACATCTATGTAGTCCGTCAAATCCCAATAGTTACCGCCATCTGTTATTATGCCAGTGGCTGTTATATACTTATTAGGAGTTACAGTGCTCTTTATGAATCTATTGACTCCACCAATTTGCAGATTATTAATATCATTTTTAGTTGCATAGGTGCCAGATACTTCTAGCTTAATACTATTACTTTCCTTAGTTATTGCTTGTGTTATAGCGTTATTCATCTGCGTTGTTGTACTATAATTGCCCTTTAAATCCTGTTGAGTTAATGACAAACTGCTACTTATGCTTTCAAGATTGATTCTTAATGCAGAATTTTGCTTCAACATATAAGCTGTTTCCGAATTTGGGATCTCTTTCCAGCCATGGCTTCCATCCTCATTGCGGATGAACCTCCATGCTCCGCCTTCGTTCTCCCAGTAAGCAACCTTTCCAATATACTTATCCCACTCAGTATCGTTGTACTGCCATGTTTCTTCCCTTGGAAACTGGGTATCTGATGGATAAACAGGAACACACCAATCCCAAGCCGGATAATTATCCTTCGTTGGCACATAAGATATCAGGTATATTTCATCGTCATACTTGGCCATATTAGATAAACTTACACTATATTCCTGCAGCGTCTGGTTTACATTGGAAAACTTCTCCTTAACACTAGTTCCGTCTATGTTCTCAGTCCACCATAACTTTTGCGTTATAAAATCGTCGGACTGCTTTAATAAACTGCCCCATTCGGAATAATCCTTTCCAGAGCTGGTTTTTATATCCTGCAGAAGAACATTAAGTGTCTGGGAGGCATCATCCAGATATATCTTGTTGCTCTTAAGCGTATGGCTTCCATCCTTGTTTATAACCTCAAACAAGCTTCCTATATCCAGTTTTCCAGCAGATATATTTGCATCTTCTTTTACCATGTTATTTCGGATAATTTTACGCTGTACACCTTGTTCTGTAAGACCTAGCGCGTCAAACATCAAGCTGCCTTTTGAATCCCACACATACATGTTATAGTCACCTGATGCATCTTTTCCGATCTGAACGCGAAGCCTTGTGCTATCACTAATCTGAATGGTGTTATCAGTCCACTGCGACTTACCGTCTTTGCTGTGTACTTTTACATCTGTTGTATCAATATCCAGAGCCTTTATCTTCTTTGCATCTAAGGATGCTATCATAGAGTCCTTAATCTGCGCATTGCCGATAACGCTTACAACTGCATTAGCGAATTCTGTTGTTAAGCTTTTACCTGTCGCTGAACCAAACATTAATGTTTTAATACCAGCAACATCACCATCTAATATGCCTACTTTCTCATATTTAACATTAAGCTGCTCTATGTCAGATTTTATTACCTTTTCCTCTTCTATTGTTGCAAACTTTATGTCTGCCTCATTAGATTTAAGGTAATTGTTCTTAATATACTGCAGCTCATTGTTTACAGACACAATAGTCTCTGCAGTTACCGTATTAGCCTTAACCCATTCTGCATCTACCTTTTTAGAAACCAGTTCCTTAGTAAGCATCATTTCCGCATATGTTCGTTCTGCAAGCTTAGTAGATGGTCCTTTATAATCTGTCTCTGTTTCAGTTTCTGTTTTGCCATAAGCTGTAATAGTCATAGCAAGACCGCCATCATATTCCTGAGTTATATTCATAACCGGAACCTTATAAGTCTCCCCTGATTCTTCAACAGTTACAATATCCCATGGATCCAGTCGGATGTCTCCAAGCGTCTTTAAGCTTGCACCTCTATACGCAAATCCTCTTACTTTCTTATATACAGAATTAAGCTTTTCTTCTGTCATAAGTGGATTATCAAATGTTATTCCCAGAGTTCCACTTCCTGCTGTAAAAGAAGTATTACTGTCAACATTACATGTAAGATAATCTAAATGGTAATCACTCTCATTCTTTTCAAATGTCATTATTCGTGATTCATTTATCGTATAGCCATTATCCCCATACCACTTAATAACAATTGTTCCAGTTCTATCTACACAAGCAAAACCTCCAGCTAAAGAAGCGATATATCCGATAACCTCTCGATAGGTATATCCTACCGGTGCAGTATCAATAATTATTCCATTCAAGCCAGATACATTACAGGGAACGCCACATCCAGTACTTATCTCTTTTAAAACAGATTCTGCACTTGCAGGATATGTCAGTTCAGAAACATATACACCAGTGGTTTTAACCATTCTGTCATATGCTGTAAATGTAGTGGTTGCCTGGTCAAGTGTCGGATGCTCTGCAGTAAAAAAGCCAAGTGGAATATATTCATACTTCCCACTTGGCAGTTTTAATCCTATATCTATAGGAATCTCTGTGTTTTCAAACAACTCATTTATTCTTTTTACTGTCAGTTCTATCTTAGCTGCAACAGCCGAACCTATCTGTATACCCTCATCAGATGTGGAAGCAGTCTCATAGCTCATCTTTTTAAAGCCAGCGTCAATCCACTTACCATTTATCTTTAATCGTAAGTTAAATGTTCGCGATGGTGATCTAATCGTTGTTGCAAATTGCTCTGATACATTATTATACATAGGCTTAATCCTCGATCATAAATTCAATGGCTGCAATATCCTCTAATGTAGTTCCATCGTATCTGCTGTCAGAATCACATACAGATATGTCTTCCATCTTAATCATATGTACATCAACATCCGTTTCCATGTTGTACATCTCATCAATCTCTTTTACAACTTCCTGCTCTTTACCTTCTGGGAACTGGTAAGAATCTCCATCCATGACAGTATTCCCATTTTCATCTTTAAGCACATTGTTCTGTATTACTTCAGTTCTCTGTGTAACAAAAATATCTACTTCTCCTAACAATGTCTTAAGGTTCTTTGCAATCGCATAGTTTACTTTTACAGGCCAATGCTTTCTTAAACCCTGTAAATTCTTAAGCATTGTTGCACTATTATCAATCTGTTTAATAGTCATTGTCTTTTTCATGTTCTGCTCCTTACTGCTGTATTATAGATACACTGGCACTTCTGTAATAATAGTTACCGTCACCTATATCACCCAGCACCTCTTTACTTAATGTACCTCTATAGCTTGTTATTGTTATATCCTGTCCATCATCATGGAATGTTATCGGGAAGAAGCCGGCGATAAGTTTGTTCTTAATAAGTACCATCTCATCCTCCAAAAGCATTTCCCAGACAATAGATAAGGTCTTCTTTTCAGCAACAACATCACCTAACATTGTTCCGTCAAGTGCTCGTCCTGTAGAAGTGGACCATAAAATCTCATCATCCACCTTGATGGACACAGGAGCCGGAAGCTCCTGTCCGTCACATCTCAGTATCAATTCATCACATCCTTGTTAAGTTATAATCTCACATTTTCCTGTCTGCTTTGTATGCTCGTTAATCTTATCAACCACATATTTTTTTAGGCTCTTTCCATCTAGCTGTATATCAAGGTCCAGTGTCTCCAGTATCTTAAGTATTTGTTTAAGAATACTTATGGCTTCTGTCAGCAGTTCTGCACTGGATGCCATAGCAGCTGCCTTCTGTGCCATATCAAGTAATTTATCCTCAGGTGCTACAACTTCGCCCTGATGCCTGTTATCGCCAATCATGGCAAGCTGTGGAGTGTTTGGCTTAACATATCCACCTTGTGCAAGGTATGGAATCTTGGAGAAGTCGGCTTCCGGTAAATGGAATCCAAAATCTTCGCCACCTATACCCGGTACCCAGTTTGGTACTTTAAAGCTTAATTTATTTACACCTTTTACAACAGCATTAATTCCTCTCTGCATTCCTGAAAGTAATCCATTAATTAAGCCAATCACCATATTAATAGGACCTTTTGCAATATCAGCAATTCCGCTAAATATGCCATCAAAAGCCGTAACTATACCATTCCAAGCACCTTCCCAATCGCCAGAAAAAACACCTTTAATAAACTGTATAACTCCTTTAAATACAGTAATTGTATCGTTCATTAAATCAGCTATGGTTCCAACGACAACTCCAACCTTATTCCCTATAGAATCAAATATAGCTATAAATATTGGTCCTAATAATTCAGATAAGAATCCCACCACAGGCGCAATAAAGTTGTTATATATTGTCGTAGCACATGTAACCACTTCGCCGACAAAGTCAAGGAAATTAGCAAGTAATGGCTGTAAATGTTCACTCCATACTCTATCAATTACATCTAAAGCATTCTCCCAGACTGGTTGAAGCATATTATTCCAAATATCTAAGAATACATCTCCGGTAGTCTTAACAGCCGCTTTTATCCCAGTAAATATCGGCTCTCCCCATTCGTTCCATGCCCCTGCCATTGTATTAACCAATCCAATCCATACATTTGATATAGATTCAATGGCTGGACTTACACCTTCGCTCCATAAAGAATTCCAAGATGCTTTAAATGTATCAAATATTGTTCCATTTAAAGATAGCGTCTGGGATGCAAAATCCGTCAGCATTGGTAATCCAACAGAAACAAAATTTGCAAGTATAGGATATGCTGCTTTATTCCATACATCCGAAAAGACTGTATTAAAGCTATCAAATAATCCATTTAATATATTGCCATTAGTGTCGACCCATGTTACAAGATAATTTGTAAATGGACCATTAAAATAATTTAACAACGGCGGTCCTAATGCTCTTATATCATTAAACGCACTTGTTAAGTTTTTCTTGGCTGTATCTGTATTTTTTGTAAGTCCATCCCATATTCTTGACATAGATGGAGAAAATGTCGATGCACTCCATTTGCGGAGTTTATCTAATTCTTTCTTTGCCTTATTTACAAAATCACTAATTGCAGATGTTGCATTAGATGTACTTCCACTCACATCTGGTACAAGGTCAACACTTCCGATTCCTGAAGATGTTCCACCTGTACTACCGCTTGAATCAGAACTATCATCTGTTGGCTCTGTCAGCTTATTTATCTGGTCAAAGCCTGCAAGCGACTTTTCTATATCTTTAGCAGTCTTCTTGGCTGCACTTCCTATATCACCTACATTATCCGCTGCGCTGGATGCATCATCTCCTATACCAGCTATATCCGAACTTATCGAACCCATAGAGGATGATATATCGGCACCTGTAAGCATCTGCACGAAACTGGCAAATCCATCTGCCACTTTCTGCAATCCTGCAAGCAGACTATTAAATCCACGCAGAATAGGTGTAAACAATGCTATAAAACCTTTACCAAGACTAGCTTTCAACTGCTGAAACCTTAATGTAAGTATTCTTGTCTGATTCGCCCAGGAATCCTGTGTTTTAACAAAGTCTCCTGTGGCATTGGACAAAGCACTTGTAACGTACTGATAACTCAGCATTACTTTTTCCTGCTCTGTCATCTTGGCTGTAGTTTTACCGAAGCCGTTATTAAGTGCATACTGGTCTAAGTTAGCCTGAGTCATAATCACGCCCAAGTCCTTGAGCGTTTCAGTCTCACCAGTCCAGATTGATTTCAGCTTTGTATATGCTTCATCCGTACTAAGATTGTAAAATGATGCAACATCACCGGTTAATCCTGTGACATTTTCAGCCATATCAAGTGCTGCTTGTCCGGTAATACCCATAGCGTTACTCATCTGACCAAATACACCCATATACTTTTTGGCTGACAATTCCGACAATCCGAAATTCGTCATGGCATTAGAAGCCCATTCATCTGCCGAACCCGCAAGATCCTTAAATGCCGTATCTACAACATTCTGTACTTCTGTTACATTAGAACCGACTTCTATGCAATCTTTTGTGAATTTAGCCAATGCTGCAATGCTTAAAGCCCCAGCTATCTTCTTTCCCATACCGGAGAATATGGATGTTGCTTGTTTAGATGCTTTATTAGAAGCACCTGTAAGCTGGTTAACTATCTGCGAACTGTCTATGCCAAGTTCCAGAGCTATCTGACCTACTACATCTGACATATTATCTCCTTTCTGGCATTAAAAAAGCTGCTCTCTACTTTGAGAAAGCAGCTTTAGCCCATTTTTGGAAATTATTCCAATATTCGTTATACGCTTTTGGATTTTTCATTAACTTTTTATTTCTTCTTATAATCCAGTCATTACGAATCTTCTTTTGCTCTTTTGTAAAATTCTTTATAATTTTCGGGTCTTTTTCTGCCCGTATGCTCACAACTCTTCCAAGCGGAGTCTCTAGCATTATTCCTGATAACAAAGAGCAAAACTCGGACCATGACATATCATCATCTTTTCGCAAGCGTATGCCATATTGTGAAAGAAAACTTGATTCTACAAGTTCCCAATCATCGAACAAATCATAGTATGTTTCACCTTGAGGGTGTCTGCTCCTCCCCGTATGTACCTGTAGCGACTCCCATTATTGTCTCGTACAGCATCTTATATTCAGGAAGCGGTAAATCCATCTCTTCAATTTTAGCTGTTGCAGAAGCTCCTACAAGCATCTCAAGCCCCTTTGTCATAAATGCCATCTCATCTCCCTTTTTCTTCTCAAATTCCTGTGCCATTGCCTGAATATTAAGAATATTATTTTTTCTGTTATTTACAGTAACCATAAGCTCATCTGTAATGATAACTTTTGGTAACTGATTTGTAATCTTCATTGAAATATCTACTACCTGAAAATCTGTTTTATTTGCCATTATTTTTCATCTCCTTATTCTGGGCTATACTCAATATATGTTGGTTTTCCATCTGACTGTGCTTCCCACTCAAGTGCATCAATACTTGTAGAATCACCGCCAAGTGATGTTACATTGATGACTGCAGGGATAAGAAGCTGATCAAGATTCGGAAATATAATAGATACCCACGAGTTACAGTCCTGCCCTGTTTTGTAAGCAAGACCTGCCACATAGTCATTTCCCTCATCTCCATAGTTACGTTTACCACCCATTGACATTCCAAGCGATTTTCCTGTCATAAGACGTCTAACCCAGCCTGCCTGGTCCATTGGATTCCATTCTTCAATAGTTCCATCAACTGAAATGCTAAGACTTTCCGCATCTCTCACCACTTTAGTTTCTATCGTTTCCGGAGTATCTGATTTTTTTCTTCCCGTGATACAAATTCCAAACTGAATTGTATGTACCGGATTTACACCTTCAAGCGGAGTAGCACCCGCATTATATCCAGCTATCTTTGTATTCTGTCCCATGTCTTTTACCTACCTTTCATAATAAATATCTAATTCTATTACACTCTCAAAGATACCTTTATCATCTGTCCCTACATCAACAGGCTCATCAACAAGCATTTTAGTGAAGAACACTTTAGTATCATTGATTGTAATATGGTTCATATCCCTAAGCATATTGTAGAGCTGTTCTGCGGTCTTCTCTGTGTCTCTTACACTCGTGTTCCAATGAACCAATATGCTTACAGGCTTAACACGATAAGAGCTGTTATTTAAGCCGCCTACCGCCATCTGCACAGGTCTTTGCTTGTTATTATTGTAAACACCTATGCTCTTATTCTTTTTGTCGTCTAATTTGCCGCAATAGACGTTAGTATTGTCTGCAATACCAAGACCTGCTATATAATCTCTTACATCACCTATTCCTAACATCACAACCCCGCATTCTTTTTATAAAACTTTTCAAATGCTTTAGGTGCAAGATTCTGCTTCTTACCACCTTTCATGTAGTCATCAAGCCATCTGCCTTTAGCATTTGCATTTCCTTCATGTTTCTTGCCGCTTTCATCTGTCCACGGCGTCTGATGGAAGTTGTATTCCGGATGATAATACAGCCGTCTGACGTATGGTGTGCTAGACACAAGATATGCTTTTCCCTGATCTATATCAGATAAATCAACAAATGTGCTTTCATTCTGTAATGCACCTGTATCCCTCGGTATAACCTGGCTCTGAACGACATCTGTATGTATTGCTTCTGCTGTCTGTGCAACTGACACTTTTGCTGCTGCCGTAAGCTTCCTTACCATAGGCATATTAAGCTTCACCGTTGATTTAACATTTCTTGCCATTACATCACATCCAATCTTACATAATTAACCGTACCATCCGGATTACGGCACTTCGTACCCTTGTATATATGCCTTGTTACACCGAACACCGTTATATCACCTTTGGTAATTACCTGAAGCTCTGGTGCAATATCTCCAGGTATCATGGCACATCCTTCAAGCTGTATAAGCCTCTTTTCAGCAGTAAGTACCGTTTTACCACTATCCTGGTAGTTGCATAGACCATCCCATGTAACTGCCTCTAACGGCTCACCATATACATTCTGTCCTTCCGGTTCTATCTCAAGGTGTATTTCTGTCTTACACATGCTCTTTAGTATTAAACACGGGTACTTCATACTCACACCCCCAGACTTAAACAACACAAACCGGTCTGACAAAGTATCTGGTATGTATCGCGTTTTATAGCAATTCCATTCTGTACAAGAACATTCCAACTGCTACCAAACTGCATAGATACTCCATTTAAAGTATAGTTCTGTAAGACACAATTAATCATGTCCTCATTCTCATATTCAAAATCAGCCATTTCACAGCACACATCTATCAGTATGCCCTGCTGGAACTCTGTCAAATTATTAAATCCTCTTGATGTTATACGATTAAAAGTAAGCGAGTCGATATGCCGGCTCGCCTGTTTTAATCTTCGTTCTATCTGCTCATCCGGGATAAGATTATGCTCACTCAGGTACTGTTCTTTACTTGCATATACCATAGGCTTACTCTGCAATCTCTTCTGCAGGATCTACATCAACGAATACAGAATCAACCTTACCATCCTTGCCATTAGGGAATACAAATGTATCACTTAACTGGCGATTCTGATAAAGATATCCATCACCTTCTGTATGTGCTCCTGGTGCAAAGAAATAAATAGATGAAATCTTAGGTACTGTCTTACATGTCTGGCCACATGCAACAAGTACATTAATCTTGCGTGAACCCTGAACAGTCTTTTCATAATATGTGGCAATATTAGCCTTTGTAGGCTTTGCCACTACTGTATAAGAGCTGTCGCTCTTAGTGTAGTATATCTTTCCTTCTGCTACATCTGTATCAGTTGTTGCAGCATACTTTGACTTAAGCGGAGCAAAGCCGCCCTCTGCAACATCCCAATCGAATCTGTCATAGAATCTTTCATCATCGACAACTTCCATAAGTGTTACACCATCAATGTCAGTAACACGAGTCTCAATACCAAGACCGCCTTCTGCAATCTGTGTCATTTCAATCTTGCGTGTAAATTCCTTTGACATTTCCAGCTTATCCATAATGTCAGAAGACACATACATGATAAGGCTTCCATTTGCCTTGTATCTTCTAAGTTTTCCTGCTGCCAGAATAGCTTTAAGCTTAGCAAATACATTCTCTGTTGTGTATTCTGTAGCAGAAGTTTCAGAATGATATAATTCTGTATTCTGTGCAGCCTGTGCAACCTTACTGAAAAATAATGCATCTGTCTCAGGTACAACCTGTGTCTGCTCAAAGATGCGTGAAATATTCTGAATAGATGCTGTCTGATTGGTCTCATCGACATCTGCCTTGTCAACCATGAACTGTACATCCCTGTCATGTGTTACTGTGTAAGGAACATCTTTCTGGTTATATTCTCCTGTGTTCCATCCGCCTGATCTCTTGTGATTCTTATAACCGCTTACACTCATCTGAGTAAAGTGGAATGTCTTTGCATCTAACCATCTGACATTACTTGTAATAAATGGTGATGTAAGTGTGCCCTGCATAAGAATTGCTAATAATTCCGGACTCCACTGTTCTGCGTAATTCAAATTTGGCATATTGTTTTACCCTTTTAACCTTTCTTAATTAAATCTGTTCCATCTCTTTGTTGGAACATTTACATTGTTACCTGTAGAGGACTGCTGTCCGTTATTCTGCTGTCCTGCACCAATCTGAAAACCAGCATTGCCTTCCTGTACCGGCTTAAGTGCAGGTACATCTTTGATAACCTGCTCAAGTGCAGCTTTAACATTGTCCTCTGATATTTTCCCATCTGTGTCCTTTGCCTTACTGAAATCAGCCATCTTAAGTACATATGGGAGTGTCTTGGCATTAATACCAAGCGTCATTGCTACCTTTGTAGCCGCAAGTTCAATCTGAGCCTGTTCAGCAACCTTCTGTGCTGCTGCCACTTCATTCTGAAGATTAGCATTAGCGTTCTGTTGCTGTTCTGTCTGCTGCTGCTTATTCTGCTTAAATGTTGCAATAGCCTGACTTATCTCATCTTCTGATAATCCCTGCTGCTGGAAATAGCTTTTAAGCACAGCATTCTCTTTCTTGGCAGTTGCATTATCCAGCATTGCCTGTATCTTGTCATAATCAACACCAGCTGTCTGCTGATTACCCTGCTGTCCTGCCTGTCCATTGTCTCTTCCAGCGTTCTGGTCGCTGTTACCATCTCCGCCCTCTGCGAAGAGCTGTAAATTCATAGGTAATGTCTTTCTCATCACTCTATCTCCTTTCTTCCGTTTACCGCCCGTCGGCATTTTCCTAAAGTTTAGTGCCATTAAGTTTTGGGCATATAAAAAGGACGTCCATTGCTGAACGTCCCAGATATCAATATGATATTATTTATTTTATTGTATTCAATACTTCTTTGAGCTTATTCACTATAGACCTTTGTCTTGAATATAACATATATATAGTTGCTGCAGATTCGTCATTATCTATAAGAGATTCGCCCTCTGCAAATGCTGTCTGAACAAATCCTAATGTTGCTGTTGTCTGTTCCAGTTCATACAAAGCATTCTCAAAATCAATTTTAGCAGACATATTACACCTCCATATTCATCTGTGCGTTAGTGTTCTGTATCTGTTCTTTCAGAACCACAGGCAGCTGATACTCTTCAATTATAGATATTGCTATGTCACACTGTCTACGCTTGATTGACTTGTAGGAAGTAACCTGAAACTGTCTTTTCAACTCTCTGTAGATATCTGTGTATACCTTACCGCTTAAAGACTTATCGTGATATGCATTGCTGTCTTTACCGCCTAAAGCGCGTGTTCCAACCTTGCGTACTGCTGTTGTTATTCTGTCACATTCTATATTCATAAGTGGCATATCCTGCTTGAAGTCTTCAAGTTCCTGCTTAACTTCATCAATCTTATCATTAACTTCAAGAATTGCCCGACTCTGCAACTGAAGTTGTTCAAGTGCTGTGCGTGGCTTGCTGTTGTTTATATGTTCTTCCATATCGTGAAAACGATTGATGTATCTTGCTGTAAATTCTGTTCCCTTTGCACCCGTAAGCTTGTGTGCTATGAATTCACAGCCTTTCTTTGTAACATTGTAGCAAGGCATTAGCTTATTCTGGCTGTTCTTATATGTACTCTCTGTAAAGAAATCGGACTGGGGAATTTTCCCCTCACCTAATTGTTCTGAATATCTACGAATATCTTTTAATAATTCATTATGCTGCTTACCAACCATTCCTGCTACTTCAACACTTGTAATTGTCTGTTCAATCTGATTCATACTAAAATTCTCCTTTTTAAATGATATTTACAAGGAGTATCTTTCTATGATAAAATATTTCATAGAGGATATTCCTCAGTTTGCGAAACACTCGGTTATCTTGGTAGGGTATCGGGTGTTTCTATTTTTTATCCAACTTCTTAATTCCGCGACTAATTGCTTCCGTTCGATTTACATTCTCCCTTTCACAATAATTCTCTAATATCTTTTTATCCTCGTCACTTATTCGAATGCTTAATTTATTAGGTCTTGGATTGTTTGTCGGTCTGCCTGTCCTAGGACTCATTTTTCTCACCTCACTTTTGTCGGGCATAATTGTATTATATATTATGTCGGGCAAAAGTCAAGTACTTTTATTTAAGACATTCTTATTTTTGACCAGTTTCATATTTAAATCAATCTATTTTCATCATATTTCCACTCTAGTAGAATGTAATTTTTTACAATTAACTGGTCAAGAGGTTATTATTTTTTTCGATATATCGTATGCTCACCTTATCACTTTATTAAAAGCTTGTAAACTGCTGTATTTCTCTATATTTCTCGTCAGTTTATACTTTTTTATTATAATTTTTATAAATAAAAATCTAG
>OLYB01000288.1_pt1 | contig 52102 bp, 81 predicted proteins | sample 1674481 | NCBI WGS metagenome assembly OLYB01 (sample SAMEA103958167, study PRJEB25191) | human gut metagenome
TGCCGGCTTGTAATGAGCATCTTCGACAATCGGCTCGAGGTCATTTAACTTCTTCTGAAGTGCCTCGTTTTTTATTTCAAGGCTTTGATTGGAATATTTTAGTTCTACAAGTCTGTCGTTTATCGAACAAAGCGTTTCGGCGTAACGAGGATCACAGGATACTGGACCGATACCATCAATGTTAATCATAATGTTTGCGTCGGCTTCCTTCTTGAATATGTTTTTGAAAAATTTCATTACTTTTCTCCCTTCTTTTTGTTGTTAAATAAATGTTCTCGCCAGATGAAAAGATTTTAACTTTCATCATAAATATCCCTCTTTTTACATAAACATGTTCTTCGGTGTTCCGGATACACCAGCAGATTCATCAGAACCAGTTGTTTTGAAATGTGCGTTCTCATGCTGTGGATACATGAACTCGAACATGAGATAGTTCGCCGCATCGCACAGGTATTCCGTATTTCCGGTCTCCAAATATTTTTTTACACACAGATCGTGTGACTCAATTGCATTCACCAGTTTCTCTCCGAAATTATCTTTAGCCGGACCGTACTTATAGAAAGACACCTCTACACGATTCTGCCGTAACGTATCGAACCGGTCGCTATACTCACGTGGCATTCGTTTTCCAAGATCACTCACTTTTCTCATCCTCCTTTAAAATCAATGATACGGATTCGATTTCTTTGTTCATAATAACTAGCATTCTGCTGTTTTTGAATCGAAAGCACACAACATCGTTTTTATACTCGAAAACTGAAATATTTTCGGAATCAAATTTCCATATACTTCCAGATTTCATATAAAACACGAATGATGTTGTTTTATTAATGATATTTTCTAATATATCAGCTCCCATTTTCTAATGCCTCCTGTTTCAAGTAATCGTGAATCGCACGACAGTTCCTTCTATTCTTGCAGAAAACTACTTTGTCGTCTTTTTGTTCCACATCTATCGGAACCCCACTCACATAATATATGTTCGCGTCTTGCACTGACGTTGCTTCGAACATTGGACAATTATTACAATATGGTTCGACACTCAAATGTATCAAAATATCACCTCCATAAAAAAAAGACCTAATGCGTATAACGCTAGATCAATCTCTATACTTTCTGGAAATACCTAATGATAAGATCATGGTATTATCTTCAAATATAGTATCAATATACAGCCTCTTAACTATCTCATACCAATAAAAACCGCTAAAACTATCTTTGGATTCGTCTGTGAAATCTATATCACACGAGTCTACAAAAACTTGTAATTCCTTAAGCGTTTCAAATTCGTAAGTTTTACCGTGTTTCCATTTTTCCTCGTCGTAACCTTTCAATTCACATATTAACCAATAAATCGTTTTATCAGTTTTTTCTAAGTGTTTAATGTCGCCATTAATACAATTTTGAATTTCTAATTTTACCATAACACTATAGGATATGTTCTACTCGCGAGGTTCTTCGGTTTCCGTTTTTTCTTCCGAGTCTTTCTTTATAATAACCCGAATTCCATTCGGATAAGAGAGGGCTATTACGCTTCCTTGATTCAAACGTTCGATCTCATGATCTTCTAAATATAAGTCGATGGTCATTCCGCGTCACCCGTAATCAGCTCCGAATATGACATCGTCTTAATCCAATCGAAGAAACCGAAACCAAAGAGTTCATTGGGTTCCGCATACCCAGGATTGCTACTTCACATCCTACCACTTCTGTGTTTTCAAATTTAATCATTTTATAACCTCCTCTGAAATATCTATCCGTTTTCCGGCATACTCTTCAACACTTTCGTGTTTCTGATCGATAACTGGAATAACAATGGATGCCACTTGACTTTCCAATAATTTCACTTGTTCTTCTCCAAGCATGATTAAGAAATTTCGTAAACGGTCCTGAGCGTCTTCCGTAAATATTAGTTCAAAATTTTCACTCCGAATACTGTAGAGTGATGCTCCGTGTTTAATAGCGTCCAATTCTCGTTCAATTGCGTTTTTTTTATAGTTTAGGTTAAAATATAAATTCAGTGTTTCCTGAATCATACGCGCTTCTTTAAGATCCATCTGAGTCTCCTTTCAAATATATTCCATTATTGCATCCTCCGCAAAAATAATGTTCACCGCATTCATGAAGACAACAAACGTCATACGGCATGTTGAACTTTTTTTTACATTTATTACAAACATCAATAGTAGGTTCTTTCACGGTTAGTTCGTTAAACTTACAATCTGTTTTCAAACATTCACCCCCTTATGTATACGGCATCTCCACAAGTCGGGCAGGTTGCTTGGTAACATCCACCGTCTTTCAGATCATAATGACATTTGTATTCGTATTCGTATTTGTCACATTCAAATATGCATTTACATGTTTTGCATATGAATTTTTTTCTTTTATCTGGAACTTTTCCTGGTTTAAGAATTTTCATTTTTTTCTCCTTTCTCGCACATTTTTTCCATGTCGTCAGGAACGTCAGGTTCTCTAAACCTCATAGATCCGGAAATAGTCGACACACCCAATGCTTCTCCAATTCTGAAATATAGTTGTCGTCTAATTGGAATTCGTACTGCTTCCTCCATTCTTTTTCTGGAGCGTGATAGAATCTACCGTCATTCGTTCGAACCATTATCTGCGGTTCACTGGCAGTTGGTCGATACTTTTTCGTCACCGTACCGACAACACCAGATATGACACAAACCACTCGATCTCCGATTGAAATATCAGTCATATGGGTTTCCATCCTTAACACACAGTTCACAATTTCGTGTATCATGTATACCAACCGCAAACTTGTATCGAACAGTACAATATTTATGATCGTCAAGATTTCGACATCCCTGACATTTTTCATTATTTCCATAAATAAGTTCCCATCCAGGCTCGTCAAACCAATCGTCAGATACGGTTCCACTCTGAGTGAATACCATAGCGTTTAACTTTCGGTTGTAATAGATTCCGTCCATCTCCGTTTCGCAGCATTCCCAGCCGCTATCACTTTTGATTGTGACATTTTTCGGTATGTTGTGTTTCTCCATAATGGATAATAATAATTCGACCGTCATTTACTCTTCCTCACAATATCCACAAGACTCGCAACTGTCGCTATCGCAAACGCCGTCCCAGCCATTCCAGATCCAGTTAAATATCACACGTTCTGTCATAGACATATTAATTAAGTCGACGCAGATACCGTAACCAAGTGCTGCTGCCGGCTCCACGATTCGCTTTCGACATAGGTTATAGCAATATTGAATATCGTCATCTTCTAGATTGCAATCGTCCAATATAATATGAAGCTCTCCTCCTGCCGACCAGCCAGGATACTGATAAAGTTTTCGACAGTTGTCTACTAACTGACTCATTTTCTCAGTATAGTATTTACATATTTTTTGTTCTTTTACTTCGTTTCCATCTCGACCATCGACCTTTATCTCACAGTCTTCTGGTGCCACTATCACTTCGCAATAATCGGGAAGTAACACCACTCCGTCGTTCCTCATCACTTTGATACCTTTTCTTAAGTTATCCAGTTCCCGAGGCTCCAAGTTTGCGTTTACCCTGATTACTAAAATATCAGACATACGGTTTACCTCCCAATATATCAATTACATAATTCTTGAACTTTTGATGCCCACAATTTTCGCAATGACCCTCACATTCGATTTCAAAACAAGTTTGGTGGTACTTTTCCAAAAACTTTTCCGAAGCGTAATCCACATCCAATAGAACCGGGATCGAACGCACTTGAATTATTAAATCCATAATCGTTCCGTAATTTTTCGGAATACTTGGATTGTCTTTTACATCGTAAAGCAGTTTAAGGACATCTTCCTTGTCGATTAATTCTTTCATCTTGTTTCTCCTCTATTTTCGGTATTATCGTTTTATAAACTATCTTATTTATAGATAATGTAAGAATAGTAAAAAGAACTATAGCTATACGAGCATCATATAGACTGACCAGACTTATAAACAAAACCGGTATCAAAAATATCTTAAACGTAAGATATAATACGTATAATGTTTTTAGTATCGCTCTTTTCATGATACTATCGCTTTTTCCATCCACTGTCGTTTAAGTTGTTTCCATGCATCGACATCCAAATGGAACTCCTCTACCAACTTTTCAAATATATAATTTTCAAAATCGAACCATATCGCATAATGAAGCCCGTAAAGTTCATTATGCAGAACCATCTGTTGGTATTTTTTACCATCCGCTTTTCGTTCAACTCGAATTGTCACACCGTTAAGTGTAGATGTATGTGGCGTTATACACAACTCCAAATTAAGCATATTACAGAATTGCATTAACCTAATCATTTTCGATTCCTACCTTTTCAAAAATAGTATCTTTTGTTTAACCCGTTGAAATGCCGCTATTCATCCACGATCCTCCCTCAACAATAATATCGTTTAGAGCTCTTGAACAGGTTCACTATTTCTTTATAACCGAGTTCTTCCAATATATCGCATAAAATAGAATCCATCTCCGCGTGGGTACTTTCTGGATCTGCCGAAGAAAACCTCGAAAGAGTTCGCATTCTTTTTATTTTTTCGTCCATATTAAGACCAGCTCTTGACGTGTTTGACATCTGATTCTCAATGAAACTTGGTATATGCAGATAATATCCATTACTATCTTCTTTTAATCGAAAAACTGTACCGTTTTCATCCGCAATCAGTTCTATAAGGTCTTGTTCATCGTTAACTTCTTGTAAGTCGCAATTCTCTACGTAGAACATTCGGGTCTGTCTAATTATTTCATAACGATATAAATGGTTTACCATATCTGACCGAAGTCGGTCGTATAACGAATCTAAATCGATATCATCATCGATATACAAGATACAACCTTGATAGTTCAAATCCTCACAGAAATCTTCAATATAAATTTTGCTCATACCTTATACCTCCTAAAAAAAATAAGAGTCCTATTTTCTAGGACCCTTTTTGAAATACCAGTTACTTAATTTTGGAACCCACTTTATTATTCCAACCTTATACATGTATGTTTCCTCAGCGAACAATACTCTTTTTATGATCCAAATCGGTATATAAGGGTATTGTTTCTTAATACTTTTCATGCAGTCAATCGTATCATAAATTAGCTTATCGGTTTCCATATTCGTTCACGCTCCTTTCACTATAGGAGATGTTATTATCGCGAAGCTCCTTTCATCCGGTCAATCGCTGCTTTACAAATATACTCCTTATCTACCTGGATGGTAGGAATTTGCATGGTACAAAATTCCGGATCGAACTTAACATAGATCGTCAGACGGCTAAGTAAATTCTTATCGGCATCGTTTGCCAGATCCTCTGCCATATCGATCAACTGCATCCCTGCATCCTTGATCGCGTCTGTAAGCTGCTCTTTAAAACTCTGTTTCTCTACTACCATACGTATTTCTCCTCCTTAACTGTTACTTCTTAAATATCGAATCAGGATCCAAATTAACCAAAGACCTCCTGTCAGAATCGTCAGTACAAAGTCCAACAAAAGCCCTAAACAACCTCTTTTCTTTTTCATTTCTTCCAAATTTCCTTTCCATCAATAGTTCTTACAAAATACGGGCAGTCAATGCAATCGTAATTTAAATACTCTGTATTTTTATCACCTCCTGTTTGTCCGCCACAATAACCAAGAGCTGCGTATCCTCGTTTCTCCATGTCTTCGTAGCACTTGTCTCTTTCTTGAGAGAATATAAAGCATCCAATTTTTAACAATACATAGACAAATAACACCATTATAGCTATAGTAATAACAAAATCGATCATATGTTTTTCTCCTTTTCAATCCATACAGTGTAAAAGTATCTCATACAATCCCTTCCTATTGACCCGTTCTCGCATAAAGTAAACGCGTAAATATTATCGATAAAGAAATGCCTTTTGATTTCAGCCGAGCATCCTGGATCCGGATAGAACGTTTCTACATTGATTCGATGCAACTGTCGTACAAGATTAGTATTACTAATTCCATACTTTAACAGCTCATCAAAAACCATTTTATCAATTGTGCGGCGTATTCTATCGATTAAATTTTCTTTATCAAATATATTTGTGAAAACTGGAAATTCAAACGTCTTTCCCTTCTGAACCGAAGTTTTCTGCTCTTCGTTATACCATACTTTCCTGGTCGGGATTCCAAAATAGTCTAGTTTCTTTTGAATATCGTTCATCTGCTCTTTATAGAGTTCTCCTCGTTTCGTGGATGGACGAATCATATCAAGAGGTCCATCGTTTTCTGTAAAACGCAGTAATGACCTTAAAATATAAGCGATGGTTTTACCTGTCAGTCGTCCTCCTACCCATTCCGTTTTCCCTGTCCAAATATACTGCCTCTGCCAAATAAACAGCTGGAAACCAAGTGCTTCCTCTACTCGATCGAGCAATTCATCGATGTACAGATCTCCTACTTTATTATATGGGTAATTTCTGTCATCCATATTCATCTTCCTTTCTCTATTTTTATAATATAATCCAACAACGGGATAGTTGGTCCGTCGCTTTTATTTCTCGTTAAATATAAACATTCATCATGCGAGAAACCGTAAGCCACATCGCAACATTTTCCGCGAATCCAATTCTCATTGTCTTTTCTAACAAGAATATCCGCAATACAATTCTTCAGACAAATCTGAAACTCATCCTTAGTTTTGAATCCTCGGATATCGACCACGCCGTTTGCTTTTAATCCGGCTATAATGGAATTCCCTCGCTCATTTGCATCAGCATATGTCTCTGCGCAAATATAAATAACTTCTTTCTTATTCATTAGTAGCCTCCTTAAAATTTATCGGTTTATGAGAGTCCTCATTTACCGGAGTATTCAGACATTCGTTACATTCGTCAGAGTCTTCCGGAAGTTCGAAATGTTTACACATGCGGCAATATGGGTCATAATATACTTCTTTCTCGGTTAAATAACTCATATTTCACCCTCCCTCTTTTCTGATTCTAAAATATCCGAGATTACTTCATCAAATGTTTTATCCGGGGTTTCTTCCAGCGTACTGTGAACACGACTAAAAATTTCAGATTCAGATAGACCAGTTACTATAGATACGTCTCTTACTTTAGAATAGATATCAATAAAAGCGCTACTAAAGTTTCTCATTGCATTTGAAAAATCGGCGGTCACATTTAAAAAATCGGTGATCGCATCTATAAAATTCATGAATGCTTTTGGTGTTCCTTTTTGAACAATCGCTCCTAGATTTCGTCTAGCTTTTTTCATTGCTCGACAACGCCTTGTACACATCCCAAGCATCCTTCTGCGGTTGTTCGGTATCCACCACGTCCAATTTTCTTCTATGTTTTTTATATCGCTTTCACAATACTCCTGTTCTTCTTTTGTCATTCCAGTATTTACTACATCGCCATCAAATTCAGACGCATAAATCATTCCCATCTTATATTTCTCCTTCACATCTGTTTTTTGCCCACTCCAATACTGATATCATCTTATCTACGTCGTTAGAGTCAAATATCAAGAACATGTTATATTCCTGATAGTCGATAGAACTCCCATCGTATGTCTCGAAAGACGCAGACTCTTCGTCACCGACCTCATATAGAACGTCATCATCATCAATCCAGGGTTCTAACGGCATAACGCCATTGAAATAGTATCCAACTTTACCGCCTATAACTTTCCAAGGTTGCCCTTTATCTACTTTAATCGCTAAACAATCCTGTAGACAGCATGGTTTATATGGAGCGAATATTGTTCCGGGAGGTAACTTAGTGAATGTTTCAAAATCTACTATTTTCATTTGTTGCGTCTCCTTATTTTATGATACCGTTACTGTACAAAATATAAGTCAGACAAATTCCGAATCCGACATTGGACAGTATTGTTACCATAAACCATCCGCATTCGTCGTCAGTTATCCAATTCAAAAAAAACATCCAAAAATAACAAATATTACGGATATTATTAAACAAATTACAAAGCCAACACAAAATTCAGTTATTCCCAATTCGTAAACTTCCTTTCATTAAATTTTTTCTTCGCTGCCAATGCCCGATGTATTCCTAAATCGATTCCACTTCTTGACCGAAGATGATAGTAATATAAATCCGTAAACGGTGTATTCAACCGGTCAATTCTTCCGCAAGCCTGCTCAACGATCTTATAGGAGTAATTCTGCGAGAAGAACACGATTGTGTCAGTTGTAATACAATTCCAGCCCTCGGCTCCGGCGGTATATTGAACCACATATATCCACGAGTCTGATTCAGGGATTGGCTGGTGTTTGTGACCATTCCATTCGGCAAATTCAACTTTTGATAATCCATGAAATACTTCCTTTAAAATATCCAACTCATAATCAAAGTTATAGAACACAATCAGTTTCGGATGTTTCTGGAAAATATCCAATAAGGCATTCCGTCTAGACGGATCTGTATTAACCAATCGTCTCAACACATAACATAATCCTGACGCTTGTCGGATCGGTTCGTCTTTAAACGGATCCCAACGATTCTTCAAAATATCCCGATACGTATGCTTATCGTAATAGCAGAATACATCCTCATGGTGAGCGACAGTTTTTCGGTCGAAGTCCATGTCGACAAGGATGCGATCTCGCAAACGTTCCAATCTTCTAACACCTAAATATCTGGATACCTTTCGATACTTCACCCATGGATCAAAGACTAAGTGCTCTCGTTCGAATTCTGTTTTGTTTCGGTAAAAACCATTTGCAATAAAGACTGGTATATAATCCTCCCATTTGTCTCCTGGCGTTGCTGACAGCAGAATCCAATCGTTGTTTTTGGAAATATGAATAAAGGTTTTTGACCATTCGCCATAACCAACGACCCGTTGTTCATCAAATATAAAGAACGCATTTTGTACCATTGCATATTTTTTGATGTTGTTCCAGGAATCGACTACCACTTTATTTCCAGCTGACTGGTTATGTTCTGGAATTGTTGATAATAGAAACGGAGCAAGTTCTCCTTCCCAATCCATACTGTCTCGTTTCTTCGCGGTCGTAATAATATAAAGGTCTTTTGGATGACTTTTCAAAAATGCAAGACGGTCAAAAGAACCGCCCTGACATTTATAATAGTAGGCTAGAGCCGTTCTGGATTTTCCAGACCCGACTCCACCGCATAGAATACAACCGTTTTTCATCCGATCGATCGCATCTTTTTGATAATCAAATAGTTCAACCATCGTATTTGTCCTGCTTTATAGTGGTTACGGATATAAACTGATCCATCACACGTTTAAGCGAAACCGTGCATTTTGGGCACAGCGTACTTACCCCGCCACTAAACGGGTCTAAATGAGCAGATGACCATCCAGCTGGACTTGACCGATATATAGGCGCCATTTTGTCGGCGTTCTTCTGCTCCAAAAATACACTATTATTACATAGATCGCAAACCAATTTCTTACCATATATTTCAGACATTTTCCAATTCCTCCAGTTTTTCTCGTATTTTCTCTAAAATGTCCTCCACCGTTTTTCTTGTTCTATCCGCAAGAATCATACGATCTTTGTGCTGCTCATACCTTATACCTCCTTAATATGGGGGAGCGGACAAACCGGACCTCCCCTTTAACAAAATATAAAAAGAAAGACTCTCCGAAGAGAGCCTAGTTACATATAAGGATTATTGAAATCGCACATCGCGCCTCGCTTTAATCCTTCCATTTCACATCACCACCTCTCAAAATGTCGGTGATTACTCTTCCGGATGTTCCTCCATCGCATATCGCTCCTCGAAACGATCTACAATCTGGAATACTTCCATACCAGCAAGATATGCTGAACGGAACGGACCAGAACCGAAGCCTTCTCCGTCTCCATCGTACGGACGAATATCCAAGTCAACGTGGTCAATGTCGATACTGTCCAGAATATCAACCAGATCCTCATTCAGAAGCGTTCTCTTATACTTCGTACGAAGATAAATAGCCGGTCCGCGGTCGTTGAACGCAACTTTGACAGGAAGATACATGAATCTAGAATCACCTGGTTCCTTCGGTTCCTTGATATGCACATTCCAGCCTTTTCCATACTTATTTTTGTCGTTTACCAAAATATCAGCGATCTCTTCGGTCGGTATGATAAGAACGAAGTTACGTTCGCCCTTTCTATTGTATTTACTCGGGGCTCCCTGGAAGTTCCGATACGTGATTCTTGCCTCATCGATCTGTAAGTTTCCGTTTGGTGCAATTGTAAGTTTCATAATATAATCCCCTTTTCTTATATGAATATAGTTTATGCATTTTTTAATTCTTACTCGTTGTTTTCATCTGCTTCTGGTTCTTCGTTTTTCTCGTTAACGATTTTTAACCCGTCAATCATGCCCTGACCAATACCATCAAGAAGCTGGAGCACCATCTTTCCAGCTGCATATCCCAGCGCCATTCCAAAACCTACTTTAAAACTGTCTCTTACGATGCTTCTCTTTTTCATTTTTATTTCTCCTTTCAAAAATAAAGAGCCTCTTCAACGAGACTCCTTTTGATAATATTAGTCTTTGTAAAATACTGCAATTCCTGTGATTTCTTTTTTCAGTAAATCTTTCACACAGTCATGGTCTAATAAATCACCAAGTAATTCCGGCGACTGCGACATTACTAATTTGGTCGCTGTACTATTCGACCGGTACGCCATTGCTGCGCCATCAGAATCCTTTAAAACTGGCAGTAATGTTTTCACCACGCTTCTAGGATACTGGCTGGTTTTATTGGCAATCCGAACCCCAAGTACGCCTCCTACTACAGCACCAGTCGCCATGATTACAAGTTCTTTCTTGTGCTCCTTTATCCATTTTTTGAATTTCATTTGAAGTGCTCCTTTCTTTCTATTTTTCATTAAAGATTTTGTTTCGTTCGCGAATATCAAACTGCCCAAGGAAGAGGTTCTTCTTCTGACTGATTCATGAACTCGTTCTTTGGAACATACGGATCGTCAGACACAAACCACTCGAAATCGCAATACTGTGAGATAACCTCAACGGCGTCGTCCACAAACTTATTATAATAAGTACGGTCGATAATATCATAATTTCCAGAATCCCTTACAAGCTCAGATTCCATCCAACGATATCCTGTAGTACCAGAAGCGGCATAGTAATTGCCATTCTGTTCTCTACGAAGAAGTCCACCGCCATTTCCAGGAATGATCGGACAGAACTGACCAACTTTTCCGACGAAATGATAGTCGTGACCCGTTTTGATTTTTTCTTCCAGCACAGTTCCTTCTGATTCAAAAAGGAAATCAGATATTTTCCCCTTCTTATATTTTTCCTTGAGCTTATCTAAATCTTTTTCGGCATCGGATACGTCTGGTAAAGACTCGTTCATGTCCAAATATAAAGCTGACTGCACCGAGAATGTTTCACAAAGGTCTTCAAACTTAACCTGTTCTTTTGAGAACAACGTCTTGAACACATACGGAACCTGGAACTGCTTTCCTGTAGCGGTCCATTCTCCGCTGTATTTACGATTCTTTTCTGGAATATATCCATACATCCGTTCACATTCCTCTGCGGTCTTATACTTCGCAATATAAACTGCATCGTTCACTAAGCACATACGGTCATAGGTCGCCTCGTGCTCAAATGTATATCCGTATCTCTTTCCGAAGTCCATAACGAACTGAATAATCTCTGGCGTCGCATCTGGAATCTTAATAGAATCGGTCTTAATATGTGCAACTTCGAATCCCTTATCGATAACCGCATTTGCAAGGTCAACCATAAACAATGCGCCACGTTTTGCAACAATATTGTCTTTATTCCTAAGGTCACGGAACGCATTCTCAAATCCTGCTTTGGTTAAACCGTATACTGAATTGATTGCGGTCTTCAATGCATTCGCCAAATCTTTAGCAGTGAATTCGCCATCCTTAACTCTCTGAATATACGTACGAAGTTTTCCGCCAAGCATATGGTCCACTTCATTCCAAGCTTCATGTTTGATACTCACACGACCCTCAACAATCTCACGGAACGCTTTCGTATACTGAACTCCGAATAGTACTTCCGCGATTGCGCTGTGAGGATGCATACTGGAAACGTCAAGCAATGCCACATTTCCATACATTCCAGGTTTTGCAAGAACCAGTCCTCCTTCACCAACTTCGATTCCTCGATAGGTAGACTTTCCGTTCTTGTATTCGTACCCTGGAAAATATGGTAGTAAACTTTCTCTTCCGAACGGAACCTCGTCAAGATTTTCGCAATCCCAACCAACATGCGGTCTCGCCATCATTTCAGGACAAGCTTCTTTCAGAAAGTAAAGCGTTTCGTTATCCAAGTGTTCAACCGGTTTTGACAAATCTCTATAGTTGAATTCCGATTGCGGTTTCTTGTTGTTTCCAAATATAATTTTGGTTGTAAGGGTATTGGTCGTATCATTTACGGTCATACCAGCCAAATCAGCAAGTATCTGACGTGCGATCCAATCTGCTTTCAGATAATCAAATGCGGCTTCTGTAGCGAGAACATCATCGTCACAATAAGAGGCGACAAGTTCCCATTTATCTTTTGGAACCGGCTCGTCCCACCTAATACCAAGTTCATGGTGATGAATACCCATCTCGATTTCGAGCTTTTTCAAGCTTTTCTTATTACTTGCAGAAGCGAAATCGTAAATATCTGTGTACGATACATTATATGCTTCCCCAAAGAAATACTCGCGGTTCTCCCCCTTCTTCGAGTTGATGATTTTCTGGGACAGATTATAAATTTGTTCGTTTGACCACCCGAGAAGACACGCCCATAGCATATGGTTATCATATCTTCTACAATTAAACCCAACCAGATTGAATCGCATTAACTCTTCAATATCTTCTGGTCTAGGATTGATCAAACGAACAACTGGGTTTCCCTCTCCTCGAAGCTTGTAGCAAACAAGAAACAAGTTCGGAAATACCTCAACATCATAGAACACTAGATTCTCGTGGTCTGCTTTGATAGGGTCCGCTGGGCTATCAGATGTGAAGTGCATCTCTTTTGTCATTTTCAAACAGTATTCAGCCTTATTTGTACTTTGTGCAGCAAACGCTATTATAGCATTCTGCATGTCGCTTACGTCATAAGACATGCCGGATTCATACGCTTTATCTAAGGTGTCTTTGATAAAATCAATACTGCACTTTGTACTGTGCGGTGGATACTCTTTGCTCAAACTTTTTTTAATGATTGTACGGATAGCCTTTTCGTTTTTATATACTGTAAAATCTATCATTTTCCTCACCTCTCTTAATGGTAATCCAGAACTGATGGTAGCGATCGGAACATTGTTGCATTTTGTCAGCTTTCTTCGAAGCGAACTTTTTCCAGTAAACACTTTAATCTCGACATTCGTATCAAAAATGCGACTCAGTTCTTCAGGATCACCAGTATAAATATAATGCAAATGGATTCCTTGTCCACCTTTTGAGATTTCGGCATACGTCTCCGGGAATTTACTAGCTGCTTTTTGGTTCAACTCAAACGATTTTTTGCCGTTTTCATCCTTAATATCAAAGTCAATTACTATGTGATTGATTGGAACCTTGACATAATGAAGTTTCGATGTGTCAATATCGGACAATCTTGTGACAACTTTGCTCCATTCAACGCTTGGAGTTTCGTTTGATGTTGCGTATTGAGCGGGACATTCGCTACACATCTTGTCGAATACTGACTCTTTTGATTCATCCATGTGGATCCATGATCGATTGACAATTTTTGTTTCCTCCTTTGGTGTATCGTTTCTCTTTTCAAAAATATCGGTTTTGAACCCTTTGTAGTATCGTTTCACACGAGATCCGTCTTCCAAATCGAAGTCGTCGTTATACTCTCGGAAATATGTTTTCAACTCCTCCCGAAAGACTCGTCTTGTATACGGATACGCGACTTTTGCGTCCTCACAGTATTGTGTATACATTGACCATGCTGCTTTTTCTGTTGTTCCGTCATCGCGTTTGAAAATATGGTAAGAGTCGATAACAAAATTGTAGAAGTCATTAGATGCCCCCATCATGTGAACTGGAACATACTCGTCATAATATCCTGGATTTTTTAAATATACATCACGACAATGACATGCGATTCCGCCTAACTCAAAAGGAATTTTCTTCATAGCTAAGTCATATTCTTTTCTACTTACACGTTCACCAGTCGGCGTCACATCGATTAGACGTCTTAATAAACCAGATTTGCTGTCTGTAATTTTAACCGGCTTATTTGTTCCAAGAAACAGAAAAGCTTTAAACCGATTCGAATATGACGTCTTATACTTTTCATTCACTTCCATTAGTTCATGTGATACAAGACTGTTTAATCGCGTATTATCCTCAATCCTAGATAAATCCCCGTCATGCTGAATAGCAACAAGTGGATTGTTTTTAAACGATTCAAGTGCAAATTGATGACCGGATGACCCTAATGATTTTGCATCAAAAACTGAATAATACCCATCAAACAGCATCTGTATTATATTCAATATGGTGGACTTTCCAGTTTTAGGAGCTCCATACAATACTAAAAACTTTTGTATCGTTTTCGAATCTCCTGTAACAATCGCACCTATCGCCCATTCAATTTTATGCCGTTCCTCTGGAGAGTATAATACAGACATCAACTTGTCGTATGCTGAAATATCACAAGGTTCTAATGCATATGATAATCTTTTACTTGCGTGATCTGCTTTGTTCACAGGAGAATTTGAAAACACTAATGTTTCATCCAATGGTTGATAGGAATCTCTGGATTGTTTCTGACAAAACTTGTGCCATTTATCAATCATTCCTGAATCAGAATCCCACATGTGCAACACTCGAACGGACGAACCATCGAATTGATTTTTGTGATCCTGTACGTATTTATCAAGTTCTCTATCGATAGCGTTCAGAGCGTCTCCTTCCACTGTCGACCATATACCTTGATCTTCTAGCCAAATCGCATAGAAATCTCCTCCTCGAATCATGAGGTCCTCGCTTTTCGGATAGAGTCTAAATTTAGGGAAAATATCAAAGCCGCTTTTTGTCGGTTTCGATGAAATGACTAGGAAATCAAACACATTCTCCCTACCTCCTTTACATTATAGTATCAAGATACCAAAGCATTTGAGACCAAATTTCTATTTTTCTAAGGTCTCCTCGAATACCTGGTATAAAAAATAAGCCACCGTCTCCATCCGGTGTGTAATTACGATATAACATAATATCCACCCGACGCCGAATCTCTGAACGATCATATTTGGAGTCTGTGAATTCGGATAGATGCATGTTGTTGATCATACGCCAAAACCAATATTCGGTTCGATTACCAAAACGAGTGTCGTCCATGATAGTTTCTTCACAACGAAGTACAAGTGCTACCATCATTTCAAGTACGGAACAATCTCCGATAATATTGCTGGTAATCTCTTCGATTTTTGTAAAATCATTATGAGTTATTTCGAGTGCAAAACGATCGCGAAGTCCTACCCCGTCAGCTGCACGATTTCTGTCTAATGGAACGCTGTATACAAACTTTATCGTATGAAGTTCCATTAAAAGTTTACGGTACAATCCTCTAGTTACAGAGTCGTCATTCGTAACTTTTTGGCAAAGCCATTCAAAATAATCATTCTCAATATTTGGCATACTGCACCCCTCTTACTCGATGCAGTAAATATCGCTATAACACCGAGTATCAGCCAAAATTTCATAATCGGTTTTCTCACGATCGTTTCGAACGTATACCGAGTCTGGCTCATACTCTCCGAATTTGAAAAGTGAATCTTTTCCAACCACGTTATCGACATCGCTAATCACATCGTCGTTCTCGTTTGTAAGGACGCCATCGTCATAATAATTCAGCGATACTTTTTTATATCCGGTTTCTCCAAACTCCTCCGGCGGGATCACATATGGTCTGTTTTCCATTGTATGTTTTACCTCCTCTTCTTTGTCAGTTTCAGCATCATTTTTATTGTGGCTATATCGCTCGGTGATGATTTCATAGGCTCTTTTTTCCACTTTATCATTTGTTATGTTTGACAGTTCTTCTTCTCGCCTACTGAATACCTCTTTCACCGATTCGATTTCTTCATTCGCAATTTCTTCGTAATGTTTTTTTGCAAACTGTATGGTTGCGGCGGATCCTATAGCCGCCCCAATAGCAAACACCGCTAAATATTTTAACCGATTCATGATATACCTCCTTATTAAAAATTAGCATCTTCTGGAAGTTTGTCATAAATATAACCCTGAACATTGAAATCCAGCAATACAACAGATTCCAGACCGTTTATAAATCTTCGAGTTGCTGCGTTGTCTTTATTGTAAAGACCGAAATCTACATAGTTTTCTTTGTCTTTATCGTTCTTGTTATAGAGCCATCCTACAACATGTCCGTCTTTTGTCGGCTGAATTCCAAGCATTTTGTATACATCGTTCAATAACAGGAATCCTTTTGTCTGAAGTTTTCGGTTTGCATATGCCTGCTGCTGCATCAGGAACATGCGATTATACTCTGAGTCTTTCGTATATCCACGACAGGTCTCGTCGAAAAATCTTGTGTAATCGCTCACGTTGTTCGGATCGAATTTTTTCACAGTTTCGGTCTCGCCGGTTTCGTTCCCGTTTTCATCAGTTACCGGAACTTCCTCTTCTGTCATTCCATACCGAATTTCCTCCTCCACTTCTTCTCCGAAACGATCTGCAACGCGTTTCCGATACTCTTTGAATCCCTGATACACACTTGCGTACGCTGCTGCCAACTCCGCATTTCTTGTTTTCATAATATGATGAGATGTAATAATACTTGTGATGGACAGCGCTCCAAGAATCACTGCTGGCGCATACAGCTCCGCAACTTTTAATCCCGTTGAGATATACGCTTTTGTAAGTTCCGTACGCTCGTCTTTTTCGGTAAATTCTTCAGAATAGCCAACCTGATCTACGGCATCATGAATTTTATCGATCTTTTCTCGTCCCTCTTCGAGCGTTCCGTCCAGTTTAGATGTGGCGACACACGCCATTACGGTGCTACCAATGATTCCGGCGATGCCAACAAATATCAAGATTTCTGGGCTGTGTTTCACAGTCTTAAACTTTACATTGTTTGCTGTTTTTACAACATTTGTTTTCATGCTTTCGAATATATTATTTTTCATTGCTATTTCCTTTCTTAATCAATTGCAGTTACTTTTGGCAGTCTCAGTAAATATCCTTCTCGACAGTGCGTAATGTCAGTGTCATGTAAACTGGTCCAACCGTATTTATTCTCTGTATAATTACACTGCCATCCTAACAAATCATACAGATCTGCAACTCGTACAATTCCGTAACGCAGAAGCGTTTCGTTCAATCGAGCCAGTACTGCTTCTGCCTCTCCACGACTATCCAAAATTATATCATCTAGAATATAATTGGATTTTGGGCGTTCGCGTCGATACGTGGTTGACGTTCCACTAAAACGGCTGTCATATGACACATATCTCGATGTTCCGTATGATGACGAACTTCGTTTTGTATCACCGAACAACAGCATGTTGACACTATCGACAGCAACGTCTGCCAACGCTTTCTTTATAGTCGGAACCAATACGTCCATAAATGCATGGTCTCCAATTTTTCGAGCGTCATCTGCTCGGAATGCGTCTAAGATCTTATCAAAACCCGTTTTTTTTCTTCTTTTCGCTTTTCCGGTAACGACCTTTTCTAGCTTTTCTCGTTCAGCCAGCTCTTCTTTGAACCGATTTGAATTCGGTTTATATTCTCTATCCATTTTTTACACCTCCTCTATATGAAATGAACCTGGAAAATCAATAGTTCCAGCACTACTCGTTAAACCGAGTTGTTTTTTGAACTGATACGCAAGATTACTTTTTGCTTTTCGTAATGACGTTGCGACGGTTTCACCCCTCCATTGATTAGCTACACATACGTTAAAACGCACAACCGGACCGACATATCGATATACTTTCTTTTCGTTTGGCATACTTATACCTCCTTAAATATAAAAGAAAAAGAGAGATGCCTTGTTGACATCCCTCGGTTGCTACCTATTTTCTTTTTGATGGTTTTTTAACTTCTTCTGCGTCCACATCGATCGGTTCTTTGTCTACTTCTGGTTCTGTGACCGTATAACCTTTCTTCCGAAGTTTATTAATGTTGTGCTTCTCGATTTTGTCCGAGCATTTCTTTGCAAGGAACGCTGTACCAGCTACAGCTGCGCCTATTACAAGAATGCCGAGCCCAATTGCGAATGCACCACCTGATTTTTCTTCAGTTACCGAGTTATCGGTTGTCGCACCATTATTGTTCTCCATCGTTGTTTCCTCATTGTTTAAGTTTTTGTTTTCTTCCATTGTTATTTCCTCCTTAATTATAATAGGTATTCTTTCATAATATAGTATGTAAATCTCGCGAAGTTAATGTAGATTTGTATAATCCATCCTTGGCTCTACATTAAATCCCATAACTACACAAGGTCGTCCATCATCCGAAATTTTCGAATCAAAGAATGCTTCGAACGGAAACTGATCAATATTCCATCCGAGGTCGTTTCCTAATCGTGTGCAAGGAAGACCGATCCTGCTATACAGTTCATTTAAAGAACAATACATCTCGTTCTTTAAAATATCATTACAGTCGTTAACTGCTTTTCGAATAGTTTCAATATCAGACTGAAAATATCTGTCTGTCATTTCGTCGTAACAAAGCGTCTGACCGTTTCCGATAATAATAACTTCCGAATTCGATACAGGATTCCTCTCCATTTTTTCAGAAGCAGCTTTTTTCTGAATATCACGGACCTTCTTCTCGCCAAGTTCGTCTATTGTTTTGTCTCTGAAGTTGGTAAGCGCGGTTTCGGATATTTTATACGCCGCGGCAAGAGCCGCATTTCTTCTAGAATGAACAGAACAAGACCCAATCACGCACGCCATAGAAAATACACCTGTTGCAACTACCGGAACATATGGTTTCCATACGACTTTTAAAATCTCTTTTTTTGTCATTTCAGTTGGCTCATCACGCTCTATTCGTTCGCATTTCTCTGTCTCCATCAATTCAACTGCAACTACAGTAGCTTTGATAGACAACACGACCGTAGCAATTCCAGCAATTACACCAGCCGATGTCAATATAACCGGACTATTTTTGCTCATAGTATTTGCTAAATCTCTGCACATCTGTTTCGCTGATTTGAATTTCATGATACCCTCCTAAAAAAAAATAAGGAGACTTTTTATTCGTCTCCTTTTAATTCAGTTAATACCTCGTCTTTGATTTCGTCTCTCATCTGCTCTCTAGCCATTTCGTCAGCTTTATTAGAAATTACAGTCCCAATAAATCCAATCCCCATAGCGATCATGCTTATGAGTTTTACTTTGTCAAGTTTCATTCGGTATACCTCCTTTCCATAATAGCGCTTGTATTTTTAACGAATTATTTAAACGGTTGATCTGAATTGATATCGTACGGTTCCGTTATGATCTCAATTTCGTAATATTCACGTCCATCATCTGTTGTTTTTCGTTTATGACCAAAATCGATCCATTCGTCACCTTCATTTAATTGGGTCCATACCAAATCATTTCCTGTTTCTGTTGTGTCTAGACCGAGATAAAACCACCAATCATTTAGCGTTGCTTCTCCTTCTAAAATATAATTTCGATTCAAATGGTACTCCGCCAAAAGAACTTGCTCTAATGTTTTCTCGAAAAATGTGCCGGAAGCTAAATCGTAAAACAGCATTGGCGTTCCTGGATTATTTTCTGAACTGTTGTCTAAAATTTGACTCCAGCTCTCGTACGTAAAAACCGTATCATCCGGATGTTCTACTTTAATCTCTTCGTCAATCGTTTGATCCATCTCATCGCCAAACAGTTCTTTCACTTTGTCTTTGTAACGGTGTACGTAACGACCTCCAACAGCTAATGCCGCGGATAATGACGCAATCTGCTTTTTATTTGCAAAGTTTGATCCGACGATACAACCAATAGTAGCAACACCCAATATGACCGACGGTCCATAAACAGGAACCAATGTTTTCACGGTTTCCCATTTAGTAAGATCCTCGTCTTTGTTGTCTTCCTCATACTGCAGACGTTCTTTTGCTTTCGGAGAAGCTATTGCGACAGCTACTGATGTAGCGATCACACCGATAACACCTCCTACCATGAGCACTGTTGGCATGTTTCTCAATGTTTTGTTTTTCATACCTTATACCTCCTTGAATATAAAAAGAAAAAAGAGAGAACGACGGGTTTCCGTTTTTACGTTGCCTACTACCGTCTAAGCGTCGTAGCTTGCTATTATTCTCTCATAATATAACATGTAAAATTCGCGAAAAAGAAGAGTCCCATCACTGAGACTCATTCTCAAACTATTTACTTTCAGCTTTCTTACGCCAGTAATAACAAGTGATCAATACGATCGGATACATAATTATTGATCCTATGAAACAGCCATCTAAAATTCCTAATCCGAAAGATTTCAGATAAGGATATTTTTCGTGTTCGTCCATAAACAGTTTCTCTTCTTTCTTATCCAACCATTGACCTAATTGTGTTGTCTGGCTTTTTGTCCAACTTTTCATACTTTATATCTCCTTAAATATAATAGTTTCCATTAAAGGAAGTGTAAAATTCGCGAAAAAGAAAAGACTGTGTTTCCACAGCCAATTCTTTGAATCACTTTAAACGAAATGATAAAATATCTCGAAGCGAAACTTTTCCTGGAGTTAATGTCATCGTGTCAGTCTTCTCCCAAATCATTGTAACGACACCCATCAGAGCCGCGCCTGCCGTTGGTACAATTACCTTTGCCCATTCAATCCGATTACGTTTTTTGTTTTGGTCTTCTTCCGATATACGAGCTTTCGTTTTTTCTTCTATTTCTTTATAACGTAAGTCGTACTCATCGTTTCCCTTCTGAATCGTGTTCAGACGATCGGCAATCTTCATTGCACTATCCAGCTTTTTTTCGTACACTTCCGATCCGGCGTCCACCTGCGCCAATTCGTTCATAAGACTTTCAAATTCATCTTCCAGTTTTGTTGTAACTCCCATAGTTATTCCTCCTTTAAATATAAAGTGTTCCATAATAGCATATGTATTTTTGGCGATTACTCTCGTTTTAATATAATTTGTCGTTTATCTAAAAGCGGCTGTCCATCTCGAATGCGAACCCGAATGGTATAATCCCCGGAGTATTCGACGTCATCCGTTTCAGTCATACTAAAGAATCCATAGCCCGTTTTCCGTAATAACCATAATCTAGTTACAATCGAACCGAAAATAAGCCCAACAATAACACATAACATATACAACATATAAGCCCTCCTTTCTAAAAAAAAAGAAAAAGCCCACGTAGGACTTTTTAGATGTGAAATAGATATGCCATAGATATGCTACAGTGGGTCGTCACTCCACTAGAAGTACCAATACTGCCTGCTACCAGGTCAACCTCCTTTCCATTAAAGGAAGTGTAATTTTCGCGAAAAATGAAGAGCGCATGTTACGCCCCTCTTTTACTAGTATTTCTGTCAGTATAGCTGACTCGTTTGTTCCTGTATTTACGGTACCTTTTTATTCTTCGGATGCCATATGGAGTCTCGTTAATCAGGTCTTCAATCAACCTGAATATCAATCCGCCAATTCTCCATCCGATAGATAATAATACTCCTGTAAAAATACATGTACAAATCCAATACATACTCGTACCTCCTTAAATACTTATTTCATAATATGACATGTTTTTCACGCGAAAAATGAAGAGCGCATGTTACGCCCCTCTTTTACTAGTAATCGAGATCGTATAATTTTTTAGCTACTGCTCCTAACGCGACAATCGACCCAATAGTAAATACGGTCATGATTGACGTGATATGATCTACTATAAATTTCATACAATATCGACCTCCTTTCCATTAAAGAAGTTGTAGATACCGCGAATTAAAAAAATAAATTAATTTAAAAAGTATATAGATGTTGTCATTTTGAACAACTCTTTAATAGTAATAAAATAGGGGTATTTTTTTAAAATTAAGAAAAATAAAAGGATTTGTATGTAAAAAGGGGCAAAAAATACTACAAATATATCAATTGCCCCTTATATTCAGTCATTTTTTCGTTTTAGCAGCAAGGATTCATACAATGACATTTCAGATGTTGATTCACACTTTTCCAATTTTTCAATATCGTCATCCCACACCTCCGCTACGGAATTTCCATGGAGTTCCTTATAAATTTTATAGAAATCTTTCCAGTTCTTATATTGTGTGTATGTAATCTTTCCTTGAACCATGTATTCAGCATGATAGCGTTGTAGCATGTAACGCAATATCATCATTATTCCAGCAGATTGTGCTGCTCGGCGTTTGTCATTTTCGGTTTCTTTCTTTTTTTGTCCTTTGAGAATGATACCGACCCAACCTACCATAGCAGTCGCTACGATCGGAAGGAGAGTGTAGTAAGTTTGAAGCAATACCTCCACAAAATCACCTACTCACTCTCGCCAGCAGTGCCAGTTTTATTATTATCGATTACCTTATTATTTTCAATAAAATCTTTAAATATCTGATGTAATCCGGTAGACGCTAATCCCATAAATGCCCCGTATACAATCGATTCGATCGATAAACCGCTGATGAAAAGATTCAATAAACCTCCGACAACTGCCAGGACAACCGGAATATCATCGTTCGGAATCCATTTCAGAAATGTAGCGTGTTTCACAATGTATCCAACGATTAGACACGCTAATACAACTACAAGTACCATGTGATCTGTTAAAATTGATGTAAAGTCCATTACTATTTTCCTCCGTTCAAATAAAAGATAAAATATCAAATGCCCATTTTATAAAACTTAACACGTTCTTTTTCCGTTGCTTAGCGAAACACTTTTTTAATCTGAATCTCCAGATCTTTAAAGCTCTTCTCGCAAGTTTCAGGGACATCGACGTTATGATCGTCAAGATACTTCTTTAAGAAATATGCATGACTATATTCGTCCTTAGCCATTTCATAAAGTCCGGCTACCATCGTAACGTCTGTTCCGTCCCTTTCATCCATAGCAGTCGCCGCTTCCAGATACATCTTAGAATCAGAAATCTCAGCATGAAGTCTTTCAATCACTTTTTTCTGCATATTTTCTTTCACATTTTTAACAGTTAATGCACTGTTGACTTCTTTTATCTCACTCATAATGCGACCTCCTTATTTTGATGAACAATATAATTGTATATTTTTTCAACATCGTCTTTATCGAGAGTTATATCTCCAATACCTGGTACGTTTTGAACAACTCCGTTTACGCCTATTCTTTTAATAATCTCGTTTTTGAATGTCTTCAGTCCGATTGTTCCGTCGTCATTCAAAATCCCGAGAGCGTTCGCAAAATCGACTAATTTGTTAGCCTTGTTTGCGATAAAAATAGCCGCTGAAGCTCCACCAATTATGCGTTTTAAGCTAGTTTCCGGAAAGTTTATCAGAACCTCTTTATCGATGTATTCAGCAGCTCCTGCCTTAATTTGTTCGATTGTAGTACTCATTATTGTTATACCTCCTTAATATTTAGGGGCAGCTTTTACACCGCCCCTTTTTGAATCAGTTAATTAGCAGCAACTATTTCCGCAGTCGCAGTTTTCTGCCGGAAGCGGATTGAACAGTGTCTGAGCTGTAGTTGTGCTTCCTGTTGTAACATCAGCGATCATCTTCGGGTAGAATGTAGCGTTTACGTAGTTAACAATAGAGTTGTCCGCGCACTGTCTCTCATGTCTTTCAGCTCTAATCTTCTCGTTCAGGCTGTCGCAGCAGCACTGCATTCTCTCGGATACCATCTGGAAGGAATCTGCTGTCTTTTGATTCTGAACTTCCTGCATGCAGATCTGTTTCTCAATCGCATTGAGACGACCGTCGACATACTTATACATTTCAAGCTGTTTCTGATCAGTGAAAGTATTTGCGTCACGAAGAGCCACCTGAGTCTGAAGCTCTGCGATTTTAGCCTCCTGCTCCAGAGTGAAACGATCTACGAGATGATCTTCGCTGCATACAGCGGCTCCGCATGCAACGTTTCTTCCACCGAACAGACCTCCGAGAATTCCACCAGCGTTCCCCATAAGATTCGCAACGCCCAATGTTGTACCTGTAATGCCTGTAGCTAAACCTGCTTTTGCTACTCCACTTGAACCCTGATCAATTTTCATAATGTTACCTCTTATAAAATATAATTTATTTACAAATGAGACTCCATCGAGACCGCGCGTATTCCCAACATCGTCTCAAATTGTACATTTTAAAATACCGTATACTTTGGTTTTTCTTCCCCAAATATCCAATATCTAATATAGTCGTCGACCAGTATTGCTATAAAAGATAATAGGAACCAATATATGGTATGCGACAGACAAATCTGTCCAAGAATGTTAAACGGCTCATCAGAATAATCCCAAATATTGAGATGAAACCATAAGTTTATAATACAACCGCTGAAAAACTCGACTATTGTAATTATAATACAGCTTATTCCCATTTGCTTGGTGATAGCCATTTTTTTGGTATGCTCGTTTAGCAGACCAACCAATATAAAACATATACCCCCGACGACAATCATGGTCCAATGACTGAACCCTCTTGCTGCTATTTCTATCATATAATAACACAACCCACCAACCAAAAATAAGCAAATATACTTGAAAATATTTTTAATCATGATTGTTTCCCTGTTGTTATTGCTTCCATAACATCTGAATTAAACTCCGGCGGAATAGTTGTGTCATAAGTAATAGAATTAACGCTTTCTTTATCTGATAAAGAATTTATATATCTTGTTAAATCGCGCAATCTGGTTTCATTATATACTACGAAACTCATAGCGGTTTGCTGGATTTTCACCATATCGCTATTACTATAAAACTTACATGGTTCGTTTTCGTCTCCATTATGCCATGGAATAACTTCTTGACCAGAAGCTATCATTGACTGAAGCCCTAACAAATATAGCATGTCTTTACTACCTAATGGAAAATGCTCAGTCCCGGTAGAAATCTCGACGTCTACACCATTGTTTAGAACTTGCTGTTCTGCTGACACCATTTCTGATATCTTAAGTTTCTTAATTTCGTCTAACGACGGTTCGTACGGCTTTACCGGTTCAGATTCAATGTAAATGCTACCATCATTTGACAGCTGATACCCGTTATACTCTGATGTAGTTTTGTCGTTTCGATACATCGTTGTGAATTCATGATATATATCGGACCCGATATCTTTTTTACAATCTTTATCAAGATATAGGTCAAAACCGGACGTTGATACTTCTTTTTCTGATATGAATTTTAAAGTAACGACATTAGCGTTTATTGTTACTTTACACTCATACACTTTCTCTGAATTTAAAAATTTTAAAAAAGCCATATATATAACCTCTTTTTCTTTTAATACACGTTAACCTCTTTTTCCCAAGAACAATTTAATTTAATCCATTTATGGCTCGCATCTATACTGGAATAAATATCAATAATACCTTTTGGAGTGATATTTATTATTATTATTCCTGGGTGATCATAACTTGACCCAGTTACTACTCCATAGCAAGTGACTGTTTTATTTGGTATCATGTCATTCGGAATAGAGGCTGACGTTAACTCGTATTTTGTATTGGGATCGAATATTGCTGCGTTGGAATAAGCTGATAAATATAAATGACATTCGCCGTCTTTGGCGTAGGCTTTAAAGTCATAAATGTCGTAAAAATTTTGAAAATGAAAATCTTCTTTTGAAAAATTAGTTTTCTTCAACAACGGTATAACCGATTTGGCTCCAGCAATCATCCCGTCTGCCTGGTTCGCTAAAAGATCGTCTGGATCGTCTATAACGTTTGCTTTTTCCACTCTTTGATTAATTTGATTTTGAAGATTACCGGCTACGTCTCCAGAAAGCTGTGTTTCTAGATTTTCAAACCACGTGTCAAACTCGTCCTGCCATTGTGCCACTAACGCGTCAATATCTACAGACTGTACTGCGGCTACGACAAACGGACATTCGGATTTTCCAACCATGTATTCAATGTTGGACTGCGATATCGATAAACTTCCCGCTGGTACATAGATATATGCAATTGGATGCTGCCAAATATTATTTTCGCCATTCGCCAGTTTTGGTTTTGCAGGGGAACTTCCAGGCGTTCCTTTTACTATTTTAATCGAGTTTCCCCTAACCGCGTTAGAACTGTTAACTTCGATAACGATGGCATCGTACCGATTCAAAACCACTTCTGACTGATCTATATTTAACGGATAGTCAGCGTCGTTTAATGTCCATGTATGATTAAACCATGCCCGCCCAGTTCCGACAATTACTTGATTTCCTTCGCCTGCTGTAACGGAGAATTTATCCCCGATTGAGTTATATACTCCGTCCTCTATAATTCCGTCGAATATGCTAGACATTTGCAAGGCATTGTATTTACGATCCCCGTCGACCGAATTATAAAAACCTGATGATACAGCCATAATATTCCTCCTTAAAAGTTTGTATTAAATGTTGGAATCCTCGTTTCTCCATTTTGATCGTCTTGGCTATACGCCATTTCCTCGAGTCGACCTTTTTTCGAGTTTCCATATTCATCTTCTACCTGGACAGAATCACCCAGGAAAAAATCTTTATTATACACATACATACGAGTTGTGTCTATCTCGGCATCGACTACTTCTTTTACTTTATTGTTATTTAGTTCTTCGTTTCCTTTTTGGTCTAGATACGTATTTATATCCGTAACATCCTGATCAATACCTGTATCGAGATAAGTTTCACGTCTGTCAATTCCTGAAACATTGCCGACAGATCTATACGTTTTAGTTTCGCTATTGTTTGAACCCGCTACTAACACTACATTTTTATATTCCCTACACGATTCATAAAAACTACTGTTAACAAGATTATCAAATCTTGGAGAAAAAACGACATACGGGTTTTTATCCTGTGAATAGCTTCGATCCGTTCCGGAATATAATTGAAATACAAATTGATTGTTAGCGTTCAATGTCACTTTAAAGCCTATACCTTTACCCGAGCAAATTTTTTGGACAACATCCAAAATATACTCTCCTTGATATTCCAAAGTATCAATAGTAAGAGAAGTTATTTCTGAATCAGTCGAATCCTTAAAAATGAAATTAGGAATTTTTCGATCGGAAATCGACGGACTAATAATATTTTCATTTATTAATTTTTTAATACCAGCCTGTAAATTTCCGCTTAATATCGTTTTATTCCATATGATTCTCCTGCCCAATATACTTTCAAATGAACGACCAGTTATGATCCAATACGATCCGTTTTCCGGATCTGTTTGTATCTCTTTTTCTTCGATTATCATCCCATGTTCAGATTCATTAAAGACCAAATAATAATCTTTTAGAATTTGATTCACTTTCTGATAATTCGTTCCTATGTAAAGTTCAACATCTCCGACATCACAAAATCGATCAGACCATATGAAAGAATTAAAGTAATCAATTATGTCGATAGACTCGAATTCTTTGTTTAACAATATAGTTTGCATTGCCTTAAACCCCTGTATATAGAATATCGTTTTCAATACGAAATTGTAGATTATCAGCCCCGCTGTCAGCTTCATACGCGAATACATTATCGCCATTCGATAGCGATATCCAATCAGAATCACGATCTAAACAATTTAATATGTTTGTATATTTCCCGTCTCGTAGCAGTTGTATATATTTATTGTTCTTGACCGTTGATATGATAATCCCGTCGCCCTGCTTAATTCCGCTTCCGGTCATCGTTTTCAATTTTTCGTTATCTAAATGTAGGCTTTCTCGAGTCAGCACATTATATATAGTAATACTACCAGCTTCCCCAAAAGCGTCAATTCGAATGGTTACGCCTACATCTTCATCTCCCCCATATGTTATAACATTTTCTTTTTTGTTGACTATCGATCCAAATTCGATTAGATTATCGTCTAACGATTCATTAGAAAACGGAAATTCAAACATTGGTTCTGTTCCGTAGAAATACGTGATATTTTCACCATCATTTCCGGCTGAATGAAAATACGGATATGGGCATATGATAGATATCTGAACTGTAACTTGGTCCTTGAATATGACATGTGCATTACTTTCCACATATCCGTCGATTTCACATACTCTCGTTTCAGTTTTAAATCTAAGCGTGGTGGAACGCTTTACCGGAAACATTTTATATAACAAATGTCTCACTTTTTCAACTGTATCGACAGGTAATAATTTAGCAGATATTACGATGTTTCGTTTTTTAGCTCTGGACGACGTATAAATAGACCCGTCGGATGAAGCCATCTCCTGATCGTAAATATCTGCTGAAACCGCATCGATCCCAGTTATATCCGTTATCGCAATTCCATATTTTTTAGGATTTGCCAATTCGATTTCCCACGAATCGCCAACGTAATTGGTCACGGTTACACTATAAATCATTACCTTTTTACTACTCCTTTCTCCAATGAAAATAAATTTTTGGTCTGTCTGTAAATATCAGTTCTTGACACCGCTTTAGGCGAATAAATATACTGATTGAAAGTATTTCCAGATTCAGATACGTTTGCTGATACCGGCTCTGCTGTTTCCGAATTACCTCCACTTCTGAACCTTCCAGCTAGAACCACACTCTTAGAGTCGACAAGTATTCCGCCTGTCTTCATCGGATTAACACTAAGTAACGTATTTAACGTCTCTGCTTCTCGTCGTGTATTGCTTAAATCTAAAACCGGAGTAATTCTTGGTGAAAAGTTCACGTCGTTCGATAATATATTAGGCAAACGCTCCAGTACTATACCCACACTATTTAAAGCCGTTTCTGCTACTTTCGTTGATGCTTTATTAACCTTATTGATTAGCCCTAAAAAGCCTATAGCAAGACCCGTATCCGAATCCTTTCCGAGTTGTACAAACTTTTTGGATGGAGAATTACTGTCAAGCGCTTTTTTAGCTGCTTCCAGAGATTCCGAAGCAACTCGTGCTGCTGCATTTATTGCCTCTGATTTTTTGGATCGAATTCCATTAATTAGACCCTGTATCATATCCTGACCGGTGTAATAAAAACTATTATTATAATCATCCGCTGCGTTTTTAACATCCGACACTATTGTACGAATAGAATTTACAGCCTGTGTTCTCTGGCTTTGTATTCCGTTTATAAAATTAACGATGATCATTTTCCCATCATTTTGAAATGTTTTCTGAGAACTACTAATAATTTTACGAGATGAGGTTATCATCATGTTAAATACTGCTACAATAGTAGCCGTAAGAATAGAACCACCACTGGCTAATGAAAGTCGAAGACTCGCTAAGAACGCCGTCATAATAGACGTTCCAGCGGCTTGTAAAGATGAACTTTTTGTCAAAACTGCGCTGATTCCGTATTCCATAATTTGTGAAAACGCGGCATATATTCCTGATGATTGTATCAATATTGCAAAAGTAAGACCAGTTATTGATGAGCTGATTGATTGAGAAGCACTCGAAATAAGTGTTGGAATATTCTGTATCGATGTTGCAAATGACGTCAAGCCAGAAGAAACTGAAGTTAAATTTACTCCGGAAATCATCGATACTCCTACCGCTATAGATGATAGTCCCGATCCTATGTCTGATAAATTCAACGTTGTGTAATCATAACCTAGGAACGATTGAATTCCGGTAGCTAATCGAGTTAGACTATCTCCAATTCCATCCGATATAGTTACGGACGACCAATTTTGTAAAGCACTTCCCAAATCTCCAAGCGGTTCTACGACTTCGCCCAAAGACCAACCAGCCGCAAATGACCAAGTAAATGAACCTATTCCATCCGCAAGTTCCGTTAAACCATCTCCGATTCCGTCTGGGATTTTCACATCATTCCATTTCTTAATCGTAGTAGCTAGTTTTCCGAGAGGCTCTGTCACTTCACCAATAGACCATCCACCTACAAATGCCCATGTAAAACTTTTAACACCATTCGAAATTTCCGTTAATCCATCTTCCAGCCCATCGGGTACAGTAACGTCCTGCCATTTTTTAATCGCGTCTGCCATTTGACCGAGTCCTGGAGCAGCCGTTGACAATGCACCAGCCCCTAACCCGCCAAATGTAAACTTCATAACACCGTCAGCTAATATACCTAATTGTACACCTAATCCCTCAGGAACCGTAACATTGTTCCATTTTGAAAGGGAATCCGCAAGTGTTCCCAAAGCAGGAGCCATCTCGGCTATAGCGCCAGCCCCAAAACCAGAAAAGGTATTTAATAACCCGCCGATGGCAGTCTCTCCCATAGCTGCACCCATAGCGGCAAGACCACGTCCAATTGTATCCCAATCCATTTCGCCGAATTTTTTCAAAGCGTCTGCTAACGTACCAAGACCCTGCACTCCAAGAAGTATAGCTCCACTTCCTAAAATCGACAATGGCGCAAGTGTTCCAAGTAATCCTGCTATGATTCCAAGTTCGGTCAACGCCAATCCCATAGCAACTAGAGCTTTTCCAATTTCTCCCCAAGTCATAGAACCAAAACTTTGCATAGCTTCTGCTAACGTACCAAGACCCTGCACTCCAAGAAGTATAGCTCCACCACCAAGGATGGACAAGGGTGCAAGTGTTCCGAGTAATCCTGCTATGACACCAAGCTCCAATAAAGCTACTCCCATTCCGGTCAACCCTCTTCCAATTTCGCCCCACGAAAGACTTCCTATCTGACTAAGCGCATTAGAAATAGGTTCAAGTGATTGTACCATAATTAATATAGACGCACTTCCTAAAATGCCAGAGAAGCCAGCTAATGTTCCAAGAGCGCCTGATACCACTCCGAGCTCAACCAAAGCTAATCCCATTCCGGTCAATCCTTTTCCGATTTCTTCCCAGGACAACGATCCTATTCTTTTCAAAGCGGTAGCAATAGGGTCAAGCGATTGTACCGCAATTAATATAGACGCACTTCCTAAAATGCCAGAAAATCCGGCTGTTTTTCCAAGAACGCCGCTTACCACCCCTAATTCAGCCAATGCCCCGCCCATAGCGGTTAAACCTTTCCCGATTTCTTCCCAGGACATATCCCCTAATTTCTTTAAGTTTCTAGAAATTTCGTCGAGAGATTGTGTTACTATAAAAATAGAAGCACTTCCAAGTAAGGATTTACCTCCTCCAAATTTGCCGAGTATAGAAACCGATGCCGTTAATTCGGCAAGAGCTATACCCATAGACGTAAGACCTCTGCCTATTTCATCCCATGACATGGTAGAGAAAGACGAAACCGCATCTGATAATATGCGACACGACTCAGCTAATGCGATAATCGCTACACTTGTGCTTAATGATATCTTGGTATTTCCTATTACTTTTACAGCCGTGATTAAACCAAGCAAAGAACCTCCAAAACCCGTTAAACCTCGTCCAAGTTCCCCCCATGATAAATTAGAAAACGCGCCAATAGCTTCGGACATAATATTAATTGCCTCGGCAATCGCGATTAATGATAACGCTCCCTTTATTGACGCCCCTTTTAAGTCCGTTGCTTTCAAGAAAATAGAAAGTTCGGCAAGCATTCCACCAATACCAGCCAGACCTTTAGCAACCCCAGCCAAATCTAACTGTCCTATTTCGGTCATTGCCGATGCCAAAATACGAATAGCTGTTGATATAGCTATTAATGATATGCCGGCTTTTACTATTCCCTTAGAATCGAATTTGTTCAACGATTTTGTAACAGATCGAAAAGCAATACTTAATTCAACCATCATAATTGAAATGGCTGTTAACGATTTGGCGATGTCTGTGGTTTTTAAGTCCGCAATGGTGTTCAAAGACGCCGATAAAATTCCAATCGCTATTGAGATGGATACTAACGATCCAACTTTTATTCCTGTAGAAAACGAATTAATTGAATCATGTACAGATGATAAAATATCAGAAAAATTTTCTTTTAAACTGTTTATTTTTTCTCCATTTCCTAAGAAATTATCAAGAGCGTCTTTTATCGTATCGAATACTCCGGATAACTTTTTAGCAACAACAAATATACCGCCACCGGCTAATCCTGCAAAAACATCTCCTATAGATACGTTGTCGCTTATCCATTTAATAATTTCTGAAAATTTAGTAACCGCAGTTTCCAAAATATTAACTGCCACATCCGCAAAATCCTTTAATACCTCCGAAGCTTCACCTGTCCCACTAAAAATCGAGGAAATAAAGTCGCTTACCGATTCGGTCATCGAACTAAGCCCAGATGATATAGTATTTAAAGCGTCATCCACCGATGAACTCTTATTCAGTTCGGTTAAAAAATCCCCAAACGCTCCTGTAGCTGATAAAAGTGAGCCAGCTATTGAACCAACACCGTCTGTTAAACCAAATACTGGTTTTATAACTGCTGACACACCTTTCCCGAATAATTGAACCACGGACAATAACCCGGAGAATGTGCTTTTAATATTTTGCGCGGTCTTATCTCCTATTTTGAAATTTTCAGTAAGATCCGAGAATTTTTTTGATATATCTACCAGTCGTTCCCCGGTAACATCTGGAAAAGCTTCATCAAAAGCTTCGCCTATTGGAGATAAAACATCGCCAAGAGTCTCAAGAACATTACTGATACCTTTTATAGTTGCTTCTCGACCGCCGTTTGCGTTCCAAAATTTCAAAGCGGCATTTCTGGCTTCTGTAGACGGTCCAATAATGGAGTTGAACCCATCACTCATTGCAGTAAACAGCTCGGCTGCTTGTTCTCTATCTCCTATGATATATTCCCAAGACTGCGCCCATCCAGACTGCACCGATTCTTTCATGGTATCAATCAATTGCGTGAACGTTTTGACCTGGGTTGCTGCTTTAAGAAGACTTTCGTCATCGGCAAACTTCTCTAATGTCTTAACAAGAACATCCGAAGTAAGCCAACTTGTTCCTCCACCAGCTGCGCTAATAGACTCTCTAAAACTAACAGATTCATCGACAACGATACCCATCTGCTTTGCAGTTTCTTTTAACGCATTTTGGAATAACTCGCCACCCATTCCAGCGTTTACAACAGAGTTCCAATCCTGTAAACTAACTCGTCCAGCCGCGATCGCTTGCGATAACTGGTACATTGCTGTCGATGCCTGTGCGGATGTAGAGCCAGAACCAGCTGCTAAATTGGCGATACCTTGTATCGCTTTCGTCGCAGTTTCCAGATCCACGCCTGCTGCTGTGAACGTTCCAATATTACGAGTCATTTCAGCAAAATTATAAATGGTCTTGTCAGCGTATGTATTAAGCTCATTTAACGCTTTATTTACGTCGTCAAGAGTTGTCCCCTTACTTGCCGTATTCGTGAGAATAGTGGTTATAGCGTTCATCTTGGTTTCATATTCGTTGAAACCTGTTAAAACTGGATCTATAGTCAACGCTTTTACCATTCTAGTCCCTGCGTTTATAGCGGCATTCGTAATGTTCTGCAAAGCAGTTACGCCAACTATTCCTAAATTTGTAAACCGGCTAGAAATGATGTCAATTCCTTTTTCGATTCCTGACAACGAAAATTTCTGGCTAGCACTTTCCAATTTCGATAAACTTTTTGTAGCCGATTCAAAATTCAACCCTTTTTTAAGATTGTCAAGCGATTTCAAACTTGTTTTGATACCAGATTCGAATTGCTTGTTATCAAATTGCATTTCGACGACTCGTTCGTCTACACTTTTACTCATTTAGATGTCACTTCCTTCCATGTATTATCGGCTAATTTATCGAATATAGGTTTTAAAGCTGGATTAATATAATCTACTCCTTGGACGTATCCACCTCCATTTGTTCCATGTCCGTATTGCAAAATAACAGCAATCGGGACGCCATTATTGATATTAGAATTCGTCCAATATATAGAATACCCGTTTTTTGTCTTCTGAATTTCGTAGTCCCATGAATCCGAGGTTTTGCCAGTATTAACAGGGGTGGCTTCAGAAAGGGCTCTAACACCCTCTTTTGCATATCTTTCCAAAATGTCTCGTATTTTCATTTTGGAAGCGTTCGTTAAAAATGTTTTCGTGGCGTTTAGATTCCCTTTCTGTACGATTTTAATCATTTTTTTTACCCCTTTTTAAAAAGTATATAGATGTTGTCATTTTGAACAACTTCTATATATTAATAAAAATATTATATTTTTTTTTAATGTTTCTTAATATAATTGAAAACGGTCTATTAACACTCCGAACGCTCCTGCATATCCGTCCAAACCCTTATTTGGATCAACGTCAGTGTCATACTGCCACGGATAATAGTATCCGTTTACTGGAGAGACGCGGTACTGCGCCTGCCGATACCCGTATTTATTCGCGAAATCAGAAGGAGTGTAATAATAAACCTGTATAGCGTCGATCGGCTTACCGTTACCAGCATATCCGTTCTGATAATCGGTCCAATTGTATCCTGTTACCCAACCAAGCCAATCTTCTCCTAATACATGTACACGATATTTAACAGAACCTTTGTTAACACGTATTGCGACATCGGTAATCGGCATTCCTATCACTCCTGCATAATCTTTAAGATTACTTACTTCCGGATACGCAACACCGCCTGCTCTTACCGCATACGAAAAGACTGGTTCATCGTCACCGGCGTTTGATACCCCTGTTGTGTTACCATTTGGTGGAGTTATAGGCTCGCTAGGCGGTACATAGGAGCCGGCTCCTATACCAAAAGCGGCTAAGATACCCTTCGCAATATCATCCATTTTATTGTTAAATATTGACACGTCTGTAGCGTTGGTAATAAAACCACACTCGATTAGGCGATATCCATATCCCTTAGCTGCCGCTCGATTCGGATTAGCAAGATCAGAACGACCTACTATCTTACTAGAACGACCTGGAAGAATACTACCGATGAAAGAAGCAAGCGCATTATCGTACATATCTGGCGAAAAACCTGATTTTATAATGACATGCCCGCCTCTTGCATCTACGCCGGCGCTGTCCATATGAAGCTCTACGATTTGGACGTCTGTTGATATGTTAAGATAACTAATTCCGCCGTCGGCATAATAATTTCTGTTAAAATCTCCAAGAAGAACATTGTCTCCGCCGTAATCTCTAATTCTTTGAGCCAATGCCCTTACTCGCTCCGCTTCTGTAAAACCGTTTCCGCATGCGCCAGTATCTCCTGCGCCATGACCAGCAATAACAAAAATTTTAGGCATATTAAATCATCCTTTCGTATTAAAAAATTTTTTGTTCATTTCGTTTCGTTTACGATTTTCTTCGATGCGTTCTTTTTTACTTTTTTTCTTAGCTGGTCCATTTTTTATACTGCATACCTTTATAAGAGAAAGTAAATGATTCAGGTGACGCGTCTCGAATTCTATCGGGATGTTTAAAACAGTCATCTCCCAATAAATTATTTCAGCTGTGACTATATCCCTGGGTTGCGGTTCGTTTGTTTTTTGAAACGTCGTGGCAGACATCGGGTCGTTAATATAATCGTCTACTTTTGAAATAATTTGATCTGGGATAAAACAATACAGTATAGGGTCAATTTCTCCAGACACAACCATGCACCGAATATAATCTCTAGACTCTTCCGGCGTTTTTTCTTTTTTTGACAAGAACGGTTTCTTCCATTTTGACTCCCATTTATACACAGAAAGGAGCGAATGCTCCAACACTAACTCCCCTCCGTGCAATGTAATAAATTCTTGTGTCTGATTATCGAAAAGTTCCTGATCCGGGATGTTTATACTAAGCATTCGGCATCTCAGGAATTCGAATGTCCTGCCTAGCCGCAACTGATTCCGGTGAAGGCAGACCTACCGGCTTTATGTTATCTTCTGGCTTTTTTACGTCAGGAATGATGCCGTTCACAAAACGGATCGCTGCGTTTGTGTCCGTTGTAAGCTGCATGAACAGCTTATTGTACGCACCTGTCTGGGAGAATGCTTCAGAAAGTTCTTTCGATTTGATAAACCTTCTTCCATCGTCAGACTTAACGCCATACGCGTCAAGGATAAGACCTTTGAAGTATGTCACCAGCTGGTTCGAATCCTGCTCTCTTACGATTTTATCCAAACGCGCTTTAAGACCGCCTGGAGTTCTAAGGTCCATCTCCTGAATTTCTGATTCTGTAAAATTGAAGTAATGATACTCCTGTCTTTCATTCCCATCGAAATCTTTATATGATATAAGCTCTTTTAACATAATAAATTCCTTTCGTTTTAACGTTTTTTAATTACTCTTTAGCAGCAGATGAAATAATACTGAGCACTTCATCTGGAAGCGGAAGCTGCGGTTCGCCTGCGCTGTCGTCACCATACAGTTTATCTTCGATAGCCTTTAGTGCTGCTGCTGAAATCTTGGTCGAGTCGATTGTAAGTGTAGCCGTCGGTTTTTTACCTTTAACATTTACCGGAACAGTGTCGTATTCCCATGACATAGGTGACGGCTCCGGTGAATCGTTAATCGTATCGTGACTTTCTTCAGACGGTGACGCAGTAGCTCCATAAACCAGATGAATCTTGTACTGCTCTGTTTCGCTCGGAACATCGCTTCCGATCATTGTACGATACGAGAATCCAAATGCGGTTCTGTCCTGCTGCCCAATCGTAACACCTTCGATAAGCTCTGCTTTACCCTGACACGGTTCGAATTCCGGCGGATATGTGTATGCTTCGATCGTTCCTTTCGCTACCTCTGTAGATCTGATAGATCCATACTTAATATTGTCTGCCCAAATATCAGTTGCCTCTGCGCCCTCCGGTGATTCCGTTACATTGGACAGACCATTCCACGGCACCCCTTTCGGATAAGTTCCGCCGGATGCCTGCGGATAAAGAACACCTCGGTCGACGCCCATTTCATATTTTTTTTCTCCAGCGGCGTCCCATTCAATTCTTGACATAATGTTTCCTCCTTACCAATATATGTTTATTGTATAATGTTCCAAATTATCAGCCTTGTATGACCGAACAAAAGAACTAGCTGGTAACTCCAGTAATTTGTCTCTTGCTGGATTATCAGGACGATAATCAATAAGAGTAACCAGATAACGATGAAACAATGCATATCCTCTATTGTCAGCAACTGAACGTTTAACGTCATCTAGAGAATATATAATACACGGGTATTTTAGTTTCATGTTTTCTGGTGGATTGTAATATACGTACGAACTACCGAGAATATCCTGTAACTTTTTCTTTAGTGTCGACCGTGATGCCACTGTATACACCTCCTAAAGTTAATATAATCCTGGATCCATCAACTTCGGCGTTCGTAATTTTCCAGGTTCCACCCATTTTCGGAAATTTAAATTTCAAATAAGCCATCTCAAAAATATGCTCTTTGGAGTAGGGATTCGCAAAAATGCTAATTCGATTAGAGATTGTTATATCGTCGTTCGTACTGTCAGAGTTATTATCCCGTTTCGAACTACTCTTAAGCAAATCCCCTTTGCATGAAATTTCTCTTGGAGTGGGTCCAAAATAACCTGGCGATTCTTCTACGGTTTGTATCAAACCAATAACTCCAACGAATTTTGCCATTTTGAATTTTCTCCAGATCAGCCTTCGGAATGCTCTTTTGAATAAAGAACGACAGATGTTGAAGATTCTGATGCGATAGCTGTAGCGATCGTAAGGGATACTTTCGTCGTTTCGTCTTTAAAGATAACCGGGGTGTAGAACGCACCTTCATAAGATACGATAACGCCTTTCTTAAGCAGCTCCATAAGTGTGTCTTTGTCAATCTTATCGCCTTCGGTTGTCGTGGACTTAGCGTAAACGTAATTGTCGCCGGACTTTCCATACAGCATCACAGCCTTCACAAATTTCTCTTCAGCATCAGCATATACTACGTCATAGCTTCTGTAATCCATCATATCTCTCTACCTCCTGTTCATTAACCCTGTTTCTTAAGCTCAAACGCCATAGCAGAATACGGAAGTGTAAGCGCGCCAGAGCAGCGTGTCTCAATCAGGTATTTCTGCTGGTTATAATCGATGTCGAAATCGTCAAACATGTTAACTGCGCCGCCTTTATCGGCACCTACATTGTAATCGCCAAGGTTCAGAACAACACCGATCAGCGGATTTCCGTTCTTACCGTTTGTTCCTTCCATCGGCGGAACTGTGACAATTTTCTTCACACGGAGTTTCTTGGCAAGAGCTGCTTCGTCTGCGTAAAGATCACGACCCATACCATCTGTCAGAAGAAGCATGTTTGTCAGCATATCTTCTGTCGTAAACAGAGTCGGGTTTCCTGATCCCTTGTAGTCTTTTCTTGCTTTGATGACCGAGCGAATATAAGCTTTGGCAATCTCATCTTCAGTAGCTGCCGTTTTTACCTCAACGTCAACATGAATACAGAACAGGTCATCGTCCTTTGCGATTGGACGAATGTTCTGCTCATTGATCTTGTCATCGCTTGATGCGAGACGACCATCGCCAATAAGATAAGCACGAGCCAGCTCCTCATCCAGTTTCACACGCATCTCAGCTTTGATCCAAGTAACAACATCAAAGTCTGTAATATCAATGATGTCGTCTCGGTCCATTTTCTGCTTCTTAAAAACAGTTGTCGGGCTTGTGCTACGCTTCATCAGGCTGAAGAACTCTTCTTTCTTCATTTTGCCTTTAACGTAACCCTTCGCCCTAGCATCGTCCTCTGTAATATCAGCGAACATAGATTTGATCCTGGAGAACGGAGAATGATGAATTCCGTTCATGATCTCCTTTACCCATGCCTGGTCATCCTGGATGAATGTCGGCGTGTTTGTAAGCATACGATCATCCGGGAAGAGGTAATCTACATTGTCGATTCCGTGCTGCACGCAGCTGTCTTTAAGACTTCCATAACGCTTTGCATCTTTGAAAATTGTGTCGATCTCCTCTTCAAGCACCGGTGTACCATCGGAATGCATGATCATCATTCCACCGATATCCGTCATTTCCTGTGATTCAAACAGATTGTGTTTCATTGTTTCTCCTCCTGATTCTTCGTCATCGTTTTCGTCGGTTAATTCACCGATAATTGCATATACGACAGTTTTCTGCTCCTCTGTCATGGAATCAAAAACGTCTTTTACTGTTTTTCCACCAGCAGGCTCAGTCGTTGTGTCGTCCATTTCGTCTCCTCCTTCTGGATCAGTTTCTTCTTTACCTTCATCAGAATGCTCCAAATCAAGATCCAGATGAAGAACGTCACAACAGATGATCGCATCTTCTGTATCATCGTCGTGACACATGATTGTGTTGATGTGCGCTCCCGGATTAGCACCAGCAAGAACCAAACTTACTTCTTTGATTTCGCCATGCTGCACCATAGAGCCAGCCTTCTTCAGTGTTTTTGCACAGATAGAAAGCGAATTTACGTCGCCGTGTCGAACAAGTTCTCTACCTAACTTTCCAGCTTCGGTATCATTGAACCAACAATGGGCATAAACACCTCCAGAACGATTTTCCAGTTTGGCTTTTCCCATCACGGCAGTTGGGTCTTCATGGTTATGCATCCAGACAAGCGGTACTGTTTTTCCGTCGTCGTCTTTAAATGCATTCTCCATGATGATTTTTCCGTCTGAGCATCGCATGTTTGCACGAGTAGCCCATCCTCCAAAATCGCATTTACTCATTTTGAATTGTTTCCTCCTTTTCCGAGACAGTCGTCTCTGTGTTAGCCGGTTCTTCCGGCTGTCTAATATTGCTGTTAATTAACTCGTCTGCCTTCGGATCAGTAGACGGTTTCAGCCCGATCTTCTGACGCATTTCATTTGCAGTCATGATCTCGTTCCTTGTAAACTTATCTGCAATCTCTGCTATATCACTTACTGGAACGAGCTTAAACGGATCTCGAAAGAACATGATCGTCTGACCTTGCGTAATTGCCGTCCGTGTCAAAAACTTTCGTTTCATCTCGTCCGAAATTGCAGCAAGTATTGGCTCGATTGTTCTTTCGTAATAATTTAGCATCGTCTTTTCGTCGGCAGTTCCATCAAGAATCGATTGCGTAATGTTCAATTGACTAAACAACAAGTTGGTAAAATACTCTACCTGTTTCATTAAGTGGTTTTCCAAAGAACGATTCAACTGAGTTACCCGTTCCGTTCCGTCAATATATGCCACTCCATAAGTTGACCCAGCCAATTGGTCTTGTAACTCTTTCCTTCGCTCTTCCGCCAGTTTTCGTCGATTCTCACCCTTTACAGTATACGGCAACTGAATGATCAAATCTACGTTTCCCGAAGCGTTGTAATCATCCGTGGCGTCCAGCAAGGACAGCTTGTGTGCTAATCGTTTTGCGGTTGAGTTTGATTCGTTCATTACTGCATAGAACGGATTCTCCACAAGAGCTGTTGCTTTCTTTGGAACAATAACGTCTTTCCTTATACCGTCATGCTCGTCGTATACATTTACTCGAACATTCGACGGATACCAAGTAATCACCCTTCCGGTTCTCATTGTTAAAATATCATAAGATCCGGTTTGTTTTACAGCAGGATCGTCGTCGGTGTCAACCGGAACAATTGCTACGCAGCCCTCATCCAACATAGTCATTACAATATCTTGTCGAAAAGCCCGACCTGACTGATCGATATTAGCCTCCAAAGTTAGACAACTGTTTAGTCCACTTTTTACATAGTCGACAAATTGTCCATCGTCGTCCGTTCTACAATGGTACATAGCCATCGCGGCAGTGTCTACTGCGATACGATTGTATACGGAAGTAATAATGCTTCGTTCGTTTCCGTAAGATAGTCTTACCCGATCTGGTCTACGAGAATATCCAGCACCATAATCTTGATATGACCGAGTTGGGTCTCGGTTCATGAAAGTGTTGTAAGCCCGCCGAATGCGGGAACCAATTTTTAATTCCATTTTGAATTTTCTCCTACTTCATAACTCGCTGATATACGTTTCCAGCAACTTTCTTATACTGATAGGTACCAATCTTAGCCAACGCGGAGTTTGCTCTCTGCATCCCCTTTTGTGCGGCTTTCTTACGAATAGCATTTGCAGCCATACTTCCAATAGCTTTATGTACAGCTCCTCCTGTTTGAACGTCGAAAATAGCAGTAGTAGCTGCAGTTGCTATCATGACGTCAGTTACTGCCTTTCGACCCATTTCTATCGACGATGCTGTGAAATGAGAACGACCCTTATTCATTCGTTTTTCTATTCGTTTAACGCCCCGTTTTCCATACATAGCTTCGTCGATTTCCCTATCCGCTTTCTTATAGTGTCTCTTTTTGCCGGCAGAAGTTCTGGTTCCATCAGAATTCTGATAACGTCTAACTCCCCACTTCATACCTTTGATTCCGAAATGATAGATTGTATTGTTTTCCATTTTGAAATTTCCTCCTACTCAAATGCGTCTTTGTTTACTTTATACGCCACGAATGCATCCATCATAGCTGCTACGCAGTCGATCTTTGCTTCTCTTCTCTTCTTCATTAACTTACGGTTACCATTTGTGTCCTCGCTCACAATGCAGTTACCCATTGCGAAAGTCATGATAGATTCATCAAACAATAAATTTCGATTGGTAGCTAGTTTCTTTAACTCGCCTAAAGGCACAGATTCTGTCCTAGCCCCCTGAACCACTTTCTCAATTCCAAATGGTCCGTTCTCAGTTTCCCAACGAGCTACAAAAGCTTTTGCGCCATACGGGTCGAAACCGAAACAACGCACGTCGTACTCATTTCGTTCAATCTGATGGTCTAAGTCTTCATAGACTTCCATCATGTCGAGAATCGCACCTTCAAGTACGATCAGACTCCCCTCTTTCATGAACTCTTCGTACTTTTGATGCATAGCCAATGGTAAATAATCCATCGTTTTTGAGGAAATGTAATTAATCGTCTTTACACCAAAACAATCTTTTGATAACGGAAACAAGAACGTAAACGAACAGAAATCATCACCTTGAGAAAGGTCTGCTCCTAACGCACAAGGCATCTTCCAGAAAGTTCGTTTTCGATGGGGTAATGTTTCTTCATAGGTAAAGAAGTAGGTATATCCTTCCAATGGAATTCCAAAACGTTTCGCCAAAATATCGTTCCTTGCAGCTGGAGATTGCTCTGCTTTTTCCACGTCGAGCTGATAGGTGTCGTACGTTACAGTTCTGTCGAGGTTCGGATTCGCCTTTAGCCAACACTCAGGTTTTCCAACTTCATCTAAAGAGTCAAGTTTGTAATACCAAATCGATACATGAGGGTTGTAATACTCACCCCTAAGTATCTTCATTAACTCCATTTTGATCGTATCACCACTTCCATTACGTACAGTTCCCTCTGAGCTAGTCGCGATGATCAGCCAATCGTCGTTCTTAGACGCCCCCTGTTCAATCGCACCGATAGGATCCTCCCGAATGTCGCCTGACAGCCATTCATCGACTGTCGCAATCTTACATCGTAAACCTTGGAGCTTATCTATACTCATCGGTCGTATCTCAAGCAATGAACCAGTAAGGAAATTCTCGATTCCCTTTTTTGTAGACGCTAACTTCGTTCGATTGGATTTGGGACCGGTGGTGTTCTGCAACGATCCCTCGGTTAAAAACCGAAATAGCGGACCTCTCGCTCTAGTGATGGACGTACGTATTGGGGATAACACTTCTTCTGCCTGTTTCATAGTCGGGGCAGTGGTTATCTGTTGCGTGGTAGATGTGTCAACATTGAGATAGAAGTTTTGAATACAAGAAGCGTACATTGATTTTGCAGCACCTCTTGCCACAATCAAATACTGCTTGTTTATAAGACGTTTCTTTATGATTTTGCGAACATAATGTCCGCCATGACCATCTGGATCAGGCTCGAACACGCTTCGTTCTTCGAATTGATACCATCCGAATACTTGCTCTGCCCAGAGCTTAAACGATTCAAGGAGATGTAAATCTTCTCCGTCAGTAAGCGTTAACTCTTCCTCACAGAAAGCAATAAAACCATTAATAGCCTGGTCATCATACCAGAACTCTGGATTCTCTATCAGATAATCAATGCGGTTCATTTCCATCGAAATTTCTCTGTTTACTGGAATTTCGCCTCGAATGACCGCTTCTCTAAAACGACCATAATATATCGGTGTCGCTGTATTCGATAGACCCATTGTTACACCTACTTCCTAAGTCCAGCGTTAAGTTCTTTTACAACCATGTCCCCTATTGTATCGATAGCTTTATTTCCATACTTCTTGTACGTGTTATAAGCACCTTCCGCGGCGGCAATTGTTCCGGCTGTCGATATTAGTGCCTGTACGATCTTTTTTCCCTTACTTGTCTTTTTTGTCATCTGTGTGTACTGTCTCTCCATCTGCAAACGATTATTGACAGTTCGAAGTTCCGTATCGCTCATCTCTTTTACGCTTTTTCCACTATGAGCTCGTTTATAATCATCTGAATAGCGAGCTTTTCCATCGGAAGTAAGGGAACCATCCTTGTTCTGATACCTTCTAACTCCCCATTTCATTCCTTTGATACCAAAGTGGTAAATGTCGTTTTCCATTTTGAATTTCCTCCTTACTACGTTAAAGATTCCTAACTTTTCCCATATTAATTAAGTTCTGTGTTAAGGATTCGTTTGAGAACGGAAACTCGAAATTAGGTTCAATCGCTAACGTATAGCTAGTATCTATTAACACACCGCTTGGATAAACTCCTGGAGGAATGATGATGTAAGCCGGAGTAACTTCCAGATCCTCAATACTTCTAGACAGTAACTCCCCGACTATGACCGCCCCAGTTTTATCATGCGCAACTGTCCCGGAAAGCATCTTTTTTGGTTCTACAGTATCGCCAGACAGATCAATCTTTACGTTTCCGTTCACAACTACTTTATTAATGTATAATCCGCTCATAGCGCACCTCACTATCCTACGGTTAATGTCAGACCGCCATGCATCCCCTCAGTTTCAGTAACCGGAATTGCCTCAACAGTAACTGAAGCAAGGTAATTATATCCTTCTTCTGAATCAGGAGTTATTACCTGCTGTTCGAATGTTGGCTTTACAGTCTTACTCTGCGGTTTCGCGTCCTCTGTTCCGCTCATGGCTCCTTCAACGCCGAGAATCGTAATCCCTTCCCGAATGTTGTCAGGTATTAACTTTGCTTTTTCAACAGAAGAGATTCCAACTGTTCCACCGCCGTCATGGTATCCTGTAGGTATTTTATACGGGGTGTCTTTGTTAGATATCTCACCCGCTACGCTTGTATTGTTCGACATTGAGCCTGTGACCTTTTCGCTATTTACATACGCAGTTTTACCCGACAGAATTTCTGTGGCAGTTGCCGTGGCGTCTTTCGTATTAGCATCGAATGTACATGTTCCGGTTATAATGGAACCAGACTTATCATGCGCTTTGTACCCCTCAAGTAAATGACTTTCATCTACGGTGTCTCCCGTTAAGTCAATCTTGGTCTGTCCGTTAACTATTACTTTGTTAATATTCTGTGCCATATTTATTCTCCTTTAAATCATCAATGTCTTTCCATCGCTTGGATTACTAACTTCCGTAACCATTATAGGTTCTACCGTTATGTCATCTCTAACGCTCTTCTCATCAGTATTGAGAACCTGTCGGCTAAAATTAGGAGTCACTTTAACAATTCCATCGTAATCTGGTAAAGCTCCGTCTTCCATATCTATAATAGCCGTTTCCATCTCATCAAGCGTTAACAAGTCTGATGATCCGGTTTTGCTTCTTATAGCATCAGCTATTTTTTTAAGTTTATCAGTAAGAGCCATTCTCAATTTCACCAACCTGTTCATTAACGTAATCTTTATCTGCCAGATCCATTTTAACGTCTCCCTTTAGTTCGACACCGTCAAGTTTCGGTTTATTTATAACTTGATTATTGTAGTCCACAACTATTTTTTCAGAGCCCTCGTCATCATCTTTTATTGTAGAAATGTCGATCTGAGCAGTAATTCTCCAATAATCTTCGTCTCTCATCTGCTCCAAAGCGTCGGTTACAATCGAACTTGTTGGCGGATCAAACACTATTTTTACATCAAGATAAATAAATTCTTTGATCGTTTCTAAGTATTCTTCCTTTGAGATAATCGATTCCCATGTTTCACTGTCTCCGCTTATTTTAAACGGTTTATTTCCATCTTTAATCCCAGCTTGAAACAATTTACTCAATGAACTGTTAATAAACACTATCAAATCTGTGTCGAAGTCAGTAATATCAGACTCCCCACTCAGCAACATCGCTCTTATGGTTTTCAATATACTTTCGTTTTCATTCATATCAATCTCCCTATTAATTCCTCCACGGACATGTGTCGTTTGGTCTTCGCTCAGCGAATGTGTTTCTGGACAATAAACTCTTATCGCTATAATGAATCGCTTTGTGGGTATTGTAAGATGTGCATACTAAAAATTCAGGATCCAATAAATATTTTGTGCGATTCAACAAATCGTCTATTGTGATAGGATTCATATGATGAACAATTATAGTTCCAAAAATTTCCAGTTCGTCAACCGCCAAATCACAACCTAAATCTCTAGCTATAACGATATTTCGTATCCTGCTCCATTCTTTTGATTTATAAAAAGTCTGATTTAAATAACGATCAAATCCGAACGTTTCTTCCCCAACTCTTCCCTGGATCTTCAAATAGTCATAACGTTCTTCAAATGTATTAAATTTTATAAGTTCGCTGTATGTTCTAATACCCATCTTGGAGATCCCCATTTCCACTATATCGTTTCATTGCCTGAATAGCATCCTTGTATAATGCTTCTACGTTCTTCTGAGATTCGATCGCCTCTGTCTGAGCTCTTAGTTTTTTGTTTTCTTCTTCCAAACGTTCCCTTTCTAATTGTTCTCTTGGGGAGCCCATCTTTAAAAAATGGCAAATAAGCTGAGAAGATGCCGTTCCATTACGTAATCTCTTCTCTGCTTCATCAACCGCTAGCGATATGAGTTGCTTTTCTCTTGCATCAGGAGTTAACGCAGGGCGCATAGGTAGCGTTTCGGATCTGCTAGCTTTTGTTTTAGCCATGTTTTTACCTCCTTGCATTCTATTTACCTATACTTTTGACAGTGTTTATTGAGCTTACGAAACCTTACATAGTAAAAAAAACGAAAGGAGTTCATCAACTACATAAACGAATAAGCACTTGTTTACGACCATGGCATATCATAAAGTCTCATAAGCTCGATAAACACTGTCAAAAATTTAATCGTGTTTTTTTAAAATACACCCCCGGGGAAAAAATAAATGCCGGCGCGATTCGAGGAGGGGGTGCAAAAGCACAGACCCCCCCCCATGTCTTTTCTTTTTAATAATTATTCACGGAATCGCTATCGTCCATGTAAACTTTCTTGTAAATATTCAAGAAATCATCTTCTATTATCTGATCGATTGCCATCTCAGTAACTTCTTTTGTTTCTTCTTCAGACAAATCAGTTGGAAGATCAGCAACACGACTCAAATAGCCGCAAGTGTTGTAACCTTTTTCATTGTCAAATGCATTCCATTCATCAAAGTTAGTGAAAGGATTGTAAGGATTGTCGAATGTTGTCAACATACATTGCTTTGCCATGTTTACTTTCCTCCTTTCAAATACTTTGTTACCGTAGCAGAAGAGATTCCAAGTTTCTCTGCAATCTCAGATGCAGTGTACGATGCACTTAACGCTTTAATCTGGTTAATCTTAGCCTGTGACAATTCTTTAGTAGCACGAGGTGTAGCTCGTTCTCTAAGTTTGTCTATGTCTGTGTTATCCAAGATTCGCTTTAAATAGTTCTCACTGATAGCTCCGGCTTGTATTGCTTCCCATTCACGGTCAGTAATGTCGATGTTTCTTTCCTTTCTGGTAGCTGATTGTACTTCCTGCCTGTACTTTGTAATAGCCTGCTGACTAAGTTTTCTTTCATCACCGGGTTTGATTTTAGTACCAGTCGCCTCTGCCGCTGCTTTCTTCTGAGCCACCTCTACGTTTGATAGCCTCTGTGCAGCACGCTCTCTTACACGATTCTTTTCGGCATTGTTGAGCTTATACATGAGGGACGATACCTCTTCCTGGTAGGTTGCCTTGGCATTCTTATTGTACTCTATCTTACCGGTATTAACCATCATGACACGGGCTCTATTAGCAAGATCCTTCATACTGTTTGCATAATCTGCATAAATGAGCTCCATAGGATGAGGGGGTCTATTTTTCGGTATAAGCTCCATGGCATTGGATACTGTTTGCATCTTTGTGCTTTTCTGAGTACGGGCTTTCTTTTTGTATGTGATGCTTCCATCTTTGCTTACAAAGTCGACTTCGCCATTGGCGTTCACCTTTTTCACAGGAGAATACTTATCCGATTCAGCTTTGTTGTTTACATTGTACCGAACTTTTTTATTATCGGATGTGGTTAATGTCATGATTCCTGTATTCTTATCATAGGATCTTCCTGACAAATAATAAAGGTCGTCGGCGGTCTTATAAACATAAGCGCCTTCCGGTTTGGTTGGATCGTACCATTCTTTTCCCTTAATATTAACCTTTGGTTCGCCCTGTCTTTTCAGTACTGTTTCCTGACCACTGGCTCTTGATACAAGAGTCGAAGCGCCTCCAGCACGAAGCTTTCCATTCTTGTCATACTTCAACTGGTATGTCTGTCTAAGCTCTGCAATATTGTTGTCTATTTCGCTTTGCTTATAATTTAACTTATGTTTGGCGGCGTCGATTACCACCATGCTGTGCTTTACAGCTCGAGCCAGTTCTCTATCGGATGCACCGAGAAGAGTCATATCAGTGATAAGATTGGAAATATTACCCATCTCGGTCTGTGTAGCATCAGTACCGGTCTTCGGATTCTTCATAAGCTTAATATCTTTACCTTTGTAAGTTTCCGGACCATACGCTACTTTTGGATCAAAGTTTTCCAGCTCTTTCAAATAATGAGTAGAAGTAATCTTAACTTTCCCACCACGATCATGAGTAGGTATTGTCATTACAGTATCGCCGTCAAAGTCAGCTCCTGATAAACGATCTGCTACTTTCTTATTGATCGCAACTGCATCCTGAATATCTTTACCTAAAAGGCGCTGCGCTTCTGGATGCTTGTTGTTCACTGTAAGAATTGGAATCTCAAAAGTACCTCCATGAGGATATCTTATTAAAGCAAGTTTTGTTCCATCTGGGTAGTTCGGCGCATAGATTTCAGTATCTCGCAACGAAGAAACAGGTATGATTACATGATATCTTTGACCTGGTAAAGCTGCCGCTTTCAAATCTACTGCGGCTGAATCACATCCATCTGCAAATTTCTTCAACAAATGTTTCTTAATCGTTGGGTTGGTTAAATTCGCGATTTCATCAAACTCAGCTTTCTTATCAGCAACCGCAATATCTAACTGTTTCTTAGCCATGCTAGTTGACTGCTTGGATAAGAACTGTGATGGAAGGGCATCTTTCCAGTCACCCCAATCACCCTCATCAGCTCTTTTATTAATCAATCCAAGTTTCTTTTTACCGGTCTTTGAGTCTGTGTACCAATATTGTCCACCCTGATCTGCATCTTTAATAGCAGAGCCGAATGGATTATCCGGATCATCCTTAATTGGTTTAAGAACATCCATTTTAGAAACGCTCTTCGATTTACTTGTGTTAAACCGAACATCTACACCATCCGGGAGATCATCTGAATATATTGCCATTCCCTTGATGTAATGCGTTCCATCTACAAGGATACGAACCTGAGAGTAGTGAGACTTTCCAAGTGAAATATCTTCTACGCCTCTACGCAATTCCACTAGACCATCTTTTAGTTCTCCTCCATCTTCTTTATAGCAAATTTGAAGACGCTTTGAATCCATACTGGCTGGGTAATGAAATTTCTTTTCATAAGTAGATCCACCATCTCTTGTAATATAATCCTTAATGGTATGCACTTTGTCATAGTCATAAATTTCTTTATGCTCTACGTCAGGTTTGGCTAAGACTTTCTGATTGGTCTGTTGACCTTTATTGGTAACCTGAGGAATTCCGCCTTTATAAACATGATATCCCTCTCTTTCCAGCATATATAACGCTGTATTCAGCTGTTCTTTAGACACATTAAGTTCCACATTTACGCCTGTACCAACATCAACCATACGCTTCGAATCCACTTCTTTTTTCAATAAGTCGTATGTGGCTTTCGCGGTATTCATCCTAGCTTCTGATTCTTCATTAAACCAAGATCGAACAGTCGATTCGCTTACGCCCATTCTCCTACCGATTTCCGAAGTGTTTAAACCGTCATCTCGCAACGACTTAGCACGCTGCACATTTGCAATACGCCGCTCATCCTTACATATTTTTTTCTCGATTCGATACTGGGATGTATTAAGACCGAACGCCTTTTTGATATTATCTGGCGTTTCAGTCCAACCTGTAGCTTTTAATTCTTCAACACGACTTAAAAAATCTCTGCTTCCATGTTGGTAAGGATCTTCTCCAGAACCCCAAGGATATCTTCCGGAACGTCTCGGCATTCCATAATGATAAATATCACCATCATTCATAACGGCGACCATATCATCGATTGCTTTTCTCATGATGTTCTCCTCCTTCATAGGTTGGTCCAACTACCAAATTTTTGCAGTATATGTTTCGGTCAATAATCTGGTTCATATCTTCCACAGTAGGACGATGGACGACTACTTCGTTGTTCTGATATATCCTGAGTTCGATGAACTCCATTTCAGATGGCTTGATTTTGTATTCCAGACAGAACCAAGCAGCATATAGCATAAGCTGGTCCATATTCGCCTGATGTCTTCCGGTTTTCAAATCATGAATTCGAAGAATCTTATCTCGATAGCTTAATGAATCAGCAGTGCCAAAAAAATGCGGTGCAAAATATACAAGCTTCTGTTCCGTTGTCATACAGAAACCAACACCGTCATTGATATAGGATTGAACAGTGGCAAAAATATCTCTTGGTATTCTTGAAATAGCGGCTAAAAGTTTTTCACCATAATCATTGATACTCTCTATTTTTTCATCATAATATTTACGATAGATATATGTCATGAGAGAATCGATAAGATTTTTAATGCTCCTGGAACGAATCCTCATATCAATCTGAGATTTTGCAAACTCATGAATTTCTGTTCCAAGATTTGTTGCCATCAAGCTATCAGCTCGACTTAATATCTTTTCATCGTTATAGCGAAGCCATGCACTTTGAGAAGCTCCAAAAGTAGCGTGACAGCCATTAAGCTCTAAATGCTTGTTCAAGTTCATCTAATACTTCCTCCTTGTTTTCGGGATATATAAAACGTGAAAACGACATGTCATTCATTCGGTCCACGTAATATTCTTGATTCGGACGATGTTTCGCTCTCTTGCTTTTCTTTAATTCTAAACATGCCCAACGATTCCCATGCAAAATAATAAGGTCCGGTATGCCCTGAATATAGTTAGGATCATTCTTCATGACAATACATCCTGGAAAACGATCTCTTAACTCTTTGATCAAATCTGATTGAAAGTTTCTTTCTAACATATGTTCAGGGCTCCTTTCTGACCTTAGAATAACAAAGGAAGTATAACGTATAAGCAAAACGAGAAGAGCCTGCGGCTAATGCCAGTGAAAATATCACTTTTAAGCTCTCCTCTCATAAAAGGGCGTGTTTTTTTCGCGAATTTATTTATCCCTGTTTTTTAACTTCGGAAATAATATTAGCACTAAATTCCTTCTTACTGTTTAATACGTCAGCAATTGCAAACATCCCAGATGTATAAATAACAGCATCTGGTGCTACACCTTGACTAAAAATATAACCAAATAAAAGTATTATACTAATTATACCATACATCTCTAAAATCTCCTTTTTTCATTTTTTACAAAATATAACCAACAATTAGTCCAAAACCATAGCCGATTGACCATTCTGCCTTGAAAAATATCCCAGAAACTAGGAACATCGTACCGACTACGAGCAGTGGGAGTCTTTTCTTACATTCTTCATTCATTTGTAATACCTCTCAAAGCTTGTCAAATATCCCACCTCGACTCCAAGCGCTGTAGCGATTCTTTTTAATGTATACGAACTTGGCGTATTGTGCCCGTTAATATATTTGGACAGCTGCGAATAAGACAGACCACTGATCTCAGCCAGATGGTTCATTTGTATCCCTTTTTCAACCATGGTGCGATAGATGCTCTGACCAAGTTCGAGCTGCCACCGATGCTCGGTCATGCACGGACGATTTCCTTCCGGAATATAACGGAATGTATTCAGTAAGCTGTCAAACACTCCTACTGCCCCATCCTCATAATATATCTCCATCATGTAAGAACTTATAACTTTCGTTTTGCTAATGCACTCATTCATCTTTGGGAACTGCTCTAAAAAATTTTCAAATAATTTCACGCTAGACATTCCATTTCTCCTTTTTTCATTTTTTACCCCTTTTTAAAAAGTATATAGATGTTGTCATTTTGAACAACTCTTTAATAGTAATAAAATAGGGGTATTTTTTATTTTTTCATCATTTTTTACTCATTTTGGACCTTTTTTAACAGCTTTTTTCGAGAAGCTCGTAAATTTGCAGCTTCTTCCTTGCTATTTTTCTTAACAATTGTCTCATGAGTAAAATAAATATAACCGCATTTTTTGCAGCGATGTTTACGTTCTCGTATATTTATAGACTGAATTGTCATTCTGGAATCAATCACATATGATCCATATTGATTACATTTTGGACAAAACATTCTCTTCTACAACCTCCTCCGATACGATTTCCGAATCGATTACAAGTCCATGTTCGACTTCTTTCTTGACTTCGTTTAACATTTTCAGTACTTTTCCGTTTACTTTCTGAGAACAGACCGGGCAGGTGCAGACATCTTCGCCCGTCATGAACGTTAAATTTGGATAACGGATCCAACCCTGGTTTCCTATGATCATCTGTACATGACTTAGATTCTGAGTAGCCCCACAACAGTAACACGTTAGTGTTGCCATAAATATCACTCCTATTCCTCTTTGAAATCTTCACAGATCATATCCTTCCGACAACCATACACCGCCTGTCCGTCATATGTATATGATAACTTCACACCGTAATGACATTTGTAACACTCCTTGCTTTTTGCCGGCTTGTAATGAGCATCTTCGACAATCGGCTCGAGGTCATTTAACTTCTTC
>OLYB01000293.1_pt1 | contig 51540 bp, 46 predicted proteins | sample 1674481 | NCBI WGS metagenome assembly OLYB01 (sample SAMEA103958167, study PRJEB25191) | human gut metagenome
GAGCACCTCCTTGCCAAGGAGGGGGTCGCGAGTTCGAATCTCGTTTTCCGCTCCATAGGGGCATAGTTCAATGGTAGAGCAACGGTCTCCAAAACCGTCGATCTGGGTTCGAGTCCTAGTGCCCCTGCCATAGTAAGCGTAGCCTGAGAGTGTAGCTCTCAGGCTTTTTTCATGCCTGCGCTTAGCAAGATACTATTTTATTAGCAAATAGTTTATGCAAGGCTTTGTCGGTAATCCCTTTACCTTGCATCTTACAAGCTTTTCTGTAACTTTCAAGACAATTTTATTGACAGTGTGACGGAAAAAGCATATAATAAAATAGTTTAGTAATACTGTGAAAGGATGCACTTGACAAGCATCCTTTTTCTTGTCTTTTATGAAGGAGAGAAAAGGAATAATGATTAGAAACGATATTCGTAATATAGCAATTATTGCCCACGTTGACCATGGCAAGACTACCCTGGTTGATGCTATGCTGAAGCAAAGCGGCGTTTTCCGTGCTAACGAGCGCGTTGAAGAACGTGTTATGGACTCCAATGCTCTGGAGCGTGAACGTGGTATCACCATTCTGTCTAAAAACACCGCTGTTATGCACAATGGCGTAAAAATCAACATTCTGGATACCCCGGGCCATGCTGACTTCGGCGGCGAGGTTGAACGCGTACTGACCATGGTTGACGGCGTACTGCTGCTGGTTGATGCTTATGAAGGCCCGATGCCGCAGACCAAATACGTACTGCGTAAAGCATTGGAACAGCACCTGAAACCGATTGTTGTAATCAACAAGATTGACCGCCCCGACCAACGTGTTGATGAAGTTATTGACGAAGTTCTGGACCTGTTCATTGAGCTGGATGCAGATGAAGATCAGCTGGAGTTCCCGGTTGTTCTGGCTTCCGCCCGTAACGGTATTGCCAAACTGTCCATGGACGAGGAAAGCAATTCTCTGGAGCCTTTGTTCAAAGTAATTCTGGAAAACATTCCTGCTCCAGATGTTGACGTTAATGCACCGCTGCAGATGCTGGTTAACACCCTGGACTATGATGATTATGTAGGCCGTATCGTTGTAGGCCGTGTAGTTCGCGGTACCATCCACAACGGCGAAAACATCATTCTGATGGACGAAGCAGGCAACCGTAACGGCAAAATCGGCCGTCTGTACACCTACCAGGGCCTGAAGCGTGTAGAAGTGCCTGAGGTTGAAGCAGGTGATATCGTTGCTCTGATCGGTCTGCAGGACGCTAACATCGGCGATACCATCGCTGACAGCGAAAATCCGGAAGCTCTGAAGGGCATCAAGATTGACGAACCTACCCTGTCTATGATCTTCTACGTTAACAACAGTCCGTTTGCCGGCCGTGAAGGTGAATTTGTTACCAGCCGTCATCTGCGTGACCGTCTGTTCAAAGAGGTTAAGACCAACGTTTCCATGCGTGTTACCGAAACCGAAAGCCCCGATGCTTATGAAGTTGCCGGCCGTGGTGAGCTGCATCTGTCTATTTTGATTGAAACTATGCGTCGTGAAGGCTTTGAGCTGCAGGTTGGTAAACCTAAGGTTATTATGCATCGCGATGCAAACGGTAAGCTGATGGAGCCTATGGAAGCATTGACTATCGATGTACCGCAGGACTTCATGGGCGCTGTTATGGAAGGTCTGGGCCTGCGTAAGGCTGAGCTGCAGAACATGACCGAAATGGCAGGCTATCTGCGTATGGAATTTAAGATTCCTGCTCGTGGCCTGATCGGCTTCCGTAACCAGTTCCTCACCGATACTAAAGGTAACGGCATCATGAACCACGTATTTGCCGGTTACGAAGAATATAAGGGTGAAATCCCCGGCCGTACCCGTGGCAGCCTGGTTGCTTTTGAAACTGGCGAAACCACTTCCTATGGTATCGGCAACGCTCAGGAGCGCGGCACCATGTTCGTTGTTCCTGCAGAAAAGATTTACGAAGGCCAGCTGGTTGGCGAAAACAGCCGTGAGGACGACATGGACGTTAACCCCTGCAAGAAGAAACATGTCAGCAACATGCGTGCTTCCGGCAGTGACGACGCTATCCGTCTGATTCCGCCTCAGACCTTCTCTCTGGAGCAGGCTCTGGAGCACATCAATGACGATGAGCTGGTTGAGGTTACTCCGAAGAGCATCCGTATGCGTAAGAAGGTTCTGGACCGTCTGGAGCGTGGCAAGATGCGTGGCCGTATGAAGAATGTTCAGGCATAATTTTTGACAATCTGTTAAAAATCTGCTACAATTAATATTACTAAGCAGGACTTTTGCCTATAGGCAGCGAATAATAGTCTAAATAACTGTTTTGGTTTGGAGGCTGATGGCCATGGGTTTAAAAAATACAGCAATGAAATTCTTTTGGTCTGATGATATGGAAGAGCAGCAGGAGGAATATACCCGTCCGCGTCTGCTGAAATCCGGACATCTGAATATTATGGTGCGTACACCGAAATCCTTTGCGGACGTGCGCGAGTATGCTGATTCGCTGATGAACGGCAGTGCCATTATGGTATGCTTTGATGCAGTTGATGAAGCACTCAGATATCGTATTTTCGATTATCTGAACGGTGTAAGCTACATCATTAATGCCGATGTGAAAAAAATTAACGATGATTTGCTGCTTTATGCGCCTGAACAGGTGCAGGTTAATAAAGAGGAAGCAAGAACTTCTTCTAATGTACGTTCCTGGCTTAGCAAATAAATAACAAAAGTTAGCCGTTGCTTGTCACCTTGCGGGGTGGCCGGCAACGGCTTTTTGTGTACGCAGATAGGCTGGTGATATTTGCAAATAACAGCCCGGTGTGCTAAAATTATAAGAAATTTACTAATCTTATAAGCGAAGCTGAATAGGAAAGAAGAGGTATATATGAGCGAAAAGAAAATGATGAAAAACGGTAAAAAATTGGGTGTTGTCGGTGGCCTTGGCCCTGCAGCCGCTGCAGAGTTCTTGCGTCAGTTCACTATGAGATGCCCGGCGAACTGCGACCAGGAGCATCCTGTTGTATATATGATCGGTGACTGCGATATCCCGGACCGCGGCACAGCAATTTTCGGCAAGGGTGAATCTCCGCTGCCGAAGCTGAAGGCTGATTTGCTGCAGCTGTGCGATATGGGTGCTGATGTACTTGCTGTTCCCTGCAATACCGCACATTTCTTTATCGACCAGTTTGCTGATGAATTGCCGGTACCGCTGCTGCATATCGTTGACGAAACAGTTAAGGCTGCCAAGGAGCTTTCTCCGGAAAAGGGTGCCTGGATGCTGTCTACCAAAGGCACACGTGCTTGCGGACTGTACCAGAAATATGCCGAAAAGCGCGGACTGACACTGTATATTCCGAATGAGGAGCAGAGCGATAAATCTCAGGAGGTTATCAACTGCGTTAAGGCTAACCAGCTGGCAAAGGCCGGCGCTATTATGAAAGAGCTGGTAGAGGAGCTGTGGGCTGAGCGCGATATTCCTGTAATGACCGCCTGCACCGAACTGCCGCTTGGCTATGATGCATCCGGACTGCCGCAGGAGCGCAGCGTTTCCAGCATCGGTGCGCTGGCAGATGCCTGCGTGCGCGCGCTGTATGAAGAAGTAAAATAATATTTGAGTATTGCAACCACCTTGGCTTGAGGCTGAGGTGGTTTTTATTTTACTGCGATAAATTGCACATAATTTTCAGAAAATAACTTGACTGCTAGATATTGATGCTTTATAATCTAATAAGTAGAAAAATCTGAAAATTACAAAGATAAGGAGCTGATAAGGTGCAAATACAGGAACTTACCGAAGTGCAGCAAATTGTTCAGGAGCTGTGTTTAATGAATAATAAGTTTATGAATAAGGTTTTTGAAAACAATATTCCTGCAGCAGAATTGTTATTGCGCATTATTTTGAAAAATGATAAAATCAAAGTGAAAGAAGTTAAGGTGCAGAATTTTATCCAAAATCTATATGGGCATTCGGCACAAATGGACATTTTGGCACAAGATGAGACAGGAGTATACTTTAACGTTGAGGTGCAGCGCAGTGATGAAGGTGCGCCGGCCAAAAGAGCACGCTTTTACAGCAGTTTGCTGGACAGTAATTTGCTGAAGGCCGGTAAGCAATATGAGCAGCTTCCCGTTACCTATGTAATTTTTATCACTGAAAATGATGTGCTTCAAGGAAATCTGGCTTTATATGATATTGATAGGGTGATTAAGCAAAACGGTGCTGATTTTGGCGATGGTACGCATATCGTATATGTAAACAGTAAAATACAGGATGATACACCGTTAGGCAAGCTGATGCAGGATTTTTACTGTAAGGATCCCGCAAGGATGCATTATGGTGAATTAGCTGCCAAATGCGGATATTTGAAAAATGTAAAGGAGAGTGAAGCTGACATGCAGGATATTATTGAACAATACGCAGAGAAGAGAGCACAAAGGGCTGTTGCACAAGCAGAAAGAGAAAAGAATAAGGAGCTTGTAATAAAGCTTTCATGTAAAGGAATGTCGGTGGAAGAGATAGCGAACATTTTGGATATAACAGAAGCACAGGTAAGAGAAATGGCAGAAAAGCGTAGTGCCTAAACCGCTATTTGCAAAACACAAAGGAGCGTGAAGCCGACATGCGGGATATTATTGAAGAATATGCAGAGAAAAGGGCACAAATGGCTGTTGCGAAAGCAGAGAGAGAAATTGTGATAAAGCTTTCATGTAAAGGAATGTCGGTAGAAGAAATAGCAAGTCTGTTGGATTTAACGGAAGCTCATGTAAGAGAACTGGCAGATAAGCGCAGTGCCTGAGATGATGATGATTTAATAACGAAGAACGCCCTCGGTTTGCAGTTAATTTGTAAGCCGAGGGTTTTGCTTTTAGTGCAATCTAATATAAAAATTAACCTTTAGCGTAATTTTCCGGAAAAGCATTTTTACTGCGTTTATCCTAGCAGTGTGCTATAATATAAACATACTATCGTCGGCAGCAGCTGGAGCAGCAGCTGCCTTTTGTTAACAGAGGTAAAATATATGCAAGAATTTTTAATTGTTAAGGGTGCGCGTCAGCACAACCTGAAAAATATAACGGTAGAAATACCACGCAATAAAATGGTAGTTATAACAGGCCTCAGCGGCAGCGGCAAAAGCAGCCTGGCCTTTGATACAATTTACGCCGAAGGCCAGCGCCGCTATGTGGAATCACTTTCGGCCTACGCCCGCCAGTTTTTGGGACAGATGGACAAGCCGGATGTGGACTATATCGAAGGCCTGAGCCCGGCAATTTCCATCGACCAGAAGACTACGAGCCGCAATCCGCGTTCTACCGTAGGTACGGTAACGGAAATTTACGATTATCTGCGTTTGCTTTTCGCACGCGCCGGAGAACCGCATTGCCCGCAGTGCGGCAAGCTCATTGAGCAGCAAAGCGTGCAGCAGATTGTCGACAGAGTGCTGGAGCTGCCGCAGGGAAGCCGTTTTATGGTGATGGCACCGCTGGTGCGGGGGCGCAAGGGTGAGCATATGCGTGTGCTCGACGATATGCGGCGTGCAGGCTATGTGCGTATGTTTATCGACGGTGAGGTGCGCACATTGGATGAGGATATCCGCCTGGAGAAAAATAAAAAGCACAGCCTTTCCGTAGTCATCGACCGTCTGGCGGTGCGTGAAGGCATCAGGCAGCGCCTGACGGATTCCGTAGAAACGGCACTTAAGCTGGCAGACGGCTTTGCCGAGGTGGCAACGCTGGGTGAAACAACGGAAACGCAGCTTTTCAGCGAGCATTTTGCCTGCAATGACTGCGGCATCAGTCTGCCGGCGATTGAACCGCGCCTGTTTTCCTTTAATAATCCCTTCGGTGCCTGCCAGGATTGTACCGGTCTTGGCAGGCATATGGAGTTTGACAAGGCTTTGATTGTGCCTGACGGTGATAAGAGCTTTGCAGACAGGTGTATTGCCTGCTTCAGCAACAATCTGAATTCTTATTTTATGAAGCAGTTGGGCGCAGTTCTTGCTGCTTATGGCTATAACTACGACACCAAATGGAATGAGCTGACGCCCGAGATGCAGCAGCTTTTGTGGGACGGTGCCGGCGATAGCAAGTTTAAGTTCCTGTACGAAAACCTGCAGGGAGAAGTCAAGGAGCACAACACGACCTTTGACGGTATTTTGAACGTGCTGCGCCGTCGTTATCGTGAAGCCTTCAGCGATGCTATGCGTCAGGATTTGGAGGAGTTTATGACGAGCACTCCCTGTGCGGCCTGCCATGGCAGCCGTTTGAAGCCGGAGGCTCTGGCAATTCTTATCGGCGGTAAAAATATCTGCGAGGTGACGGCGCTGACGGTGCGCGACTGCCTGCAGTTCTTTACAAAGCTGGAGCTGACGTCGAAGCAGCAGCTAATTGCGCATCAGGTGCTGAAGGAGATTATGGCACGCTTGCAGTTCCTCAATGACGTAGGCCTTGATTACCTGACTTTGGACAGAAGCGCCGGTACGCTGAGCGGCGGCGAAGCGCAGCGCATTCGTCTGGCAACGCAGATAGGCAGCGGCCTGACCGGCGTGCTGTATATTCTGGACGAACCGAGCATTGGCCTGCACCAGCGCGATAACGGCAAGCTGCTGGAAACGCTCAAGCATCTGCGTGATTTGGGCAATACGCTGATTGTTGTCGAGCATGACGAGGAAACGATGTATGCTGCCGACCAGATTATCGACATCGGTCCGGGAGCAGGCGAGCATGGCGGTGAAGTGGTAGCCCAGGGTACAGTAGAAGAAATTGAGCAGGTGCCGGAGTCCGTTACCGGTACCTATCTTAGCGGTCGCAAATTTATCCCTGTTCCCAAGCATCGCCGCGAGTGTGATGGCAGGATGCTTACGATTCACGGTGCCCGCGCCAACAATCTCAAAAATATTGATGTCAGCATTCCGCTCGGAGTCTTTACTGTCGTAACAGGCGTGAGCGGCAGCGGCAAATCCACCTTGATAAATGATATTCTTTACAACGCTTTGGCTGCCAAGCTCAACGGTGCGCGTCTGCGTGCTTCGGAGCACGACAGCATTGAGGGCATAGAATATACGGATAAGGTTATCAACATCGACCAGTCCCCAATCGGACGCACACCGCGCTCTAATCCAGCAACCTATACCGGCGTCTTTGATTTTATCCGTGAGCTCTTCAGCCAGACCAATGAGGCCAAGCTGCGCGGCTATAAGGCAGGCCGCTTCAGCTTTAACGTCAAGGGAGGACGCTGCGAGGCCTGCAAGGGTGACGGTATGAATAAGATAGAAATGAACTTTCTGCCGGACGTTTATGTTCCCTGCGAGGTTTGCCATGGCGCACGCTACAACCGCGATACGCTGGAGGTGCATTATAAGGGCAAATCCATCGCTGAGGTTCTTGATATGACAGTAAGCGAGGCCTGCGAGTTCTTCAAAAATCAGCCACGCATTTACCGCAAGCTGGCAGTGCTGGAGGATGTAGGCCTTGGCTACATTCATTTGGGACAGGCAGCGACGACGCTGAGCGGCGGCGAAGCGCAGCGCGTGAAGCTGGCAACGGAGCTTTCGCGCCGCAGTACGGGACGCACGGTGTATATACTTGATGAGCCTACGACAGGCCTGCATATTGCGGATGTCCACAAGCTGCTGGATGTGCTGCAGCGCCTTGTCGAAGGCGGTGACAGCGTTATCGTCATCGAGCATAACTTGGACGTTATCAAGGTAGCGGATTATATTATCGACCTCGGTCCCGAAGGCGGCGACAAGGGCGGTACCTTGGTGGCCAGCGGTACACCGGAGGAGGTAGCGAAGGTTAAAAAATCCTACACCGGACAGTACATCAAGCAGGAGCTGGCTAAGGCGAAGAAGAACGGGTGGTACGTATGACAGAATTAGCCGCAGGCTTTAGCGATAATATAAAAAATGCCTTGGCCGTACTGCCGGAAAAGCCAGGCGTTTACCTGATGCACGATGCTTCCGGCAAGGTTATCTATGTCGGCAAGGCCGTAGTGCTGAAAAATCGCGTGCGCAGCTACTTCCGCAATCTGGCCAGCCATACGCCGAAGGTGAAGGCGATGGTGGCAAAAATCGCGGAGATTGAAACGATTGTTACCTCCAGTGAGGTGGAAGCGCTGATTTTGGAGTGCAACCTGATTAAAAAATATCGCCCGCGTTACAACATCAGCCTGAAGGACGATAAAACCTATCCCTATCTTAAGGTTACCATGCAGGAGGACTTCCCGCGTTTATATGTTACGCGCAGACATCTGCGTGACGGCGCCCGTTATTACGGACCGTATGCCGACGCCGGTGCCATGCATGCCACGGTAAAGCTGCTGCGCAGCATGTTTCCGCTGCGCACCTGCCGCAAAATGAACCCGGACAGACCGTGCCTGAACTACCACATCAAGCGCTGCCTTGCGCCCTGCGCCGGTTACATCAGCAAGGCGGATTATCATAAGATGATTAAATCCGTCTGCATGGTGCTGGACGGACGCACGACGGAGCTGGAGCGTGATTTGAAGCAGCAGATGCAGGAGGCGGCGGATAATTATGCCTTTGAGGAGGCTGCCAGACTGCGCGATCAGCTGCAGGCTGTGGCACGTTTGAATGAAGCGCAGAAGGCTGTTACCAATAACGGCGGTGATATGGATATCTTCGGCCTGGGGCAGGATATGACGGGCCTGTGCGTACAGTTATTCTTCGTGCGTAAGGGCAAGCTTATCGGCAGAGATAACTTCTTCTTACCCGACGGCGGCGATACGCCGCAGGAGGTTATGACAGCCTTCGTAAAACAGTATTATAACGAAGCGACCTTCATTCCCAAGGAAGTAGTGCTGCCATACTTGCCGGAGGAGGAAGAAAAGCAGCTTATCGAAACCTGGCTGGCTGATAAGGCGCAGCGACGGGTGGAGCTGCTGCTGCCGCAGCGCGGTGTGAAAAAGGATTTGCTGAAGCTGGCGAATGAAAATGCCGTCAAGCTGCTGAATGAACGATTGCGTAAGGGTAGCCTATCGCTGAAAAATGACCTGCAGGCAGCCGAAGAACTGCAGCAGGCCTTGGGGTTGGAGCATCCTTTAGAGCGCATGGACTGCTTCGATATCAGCCATACGCAGGGCAGCGAAACTGTTGCATCCATGGTTGTGTTCCGCAACGGCACCAGCAGCAAAAAAGATTACCGCAGGTATAAAATCGTTTCGGTAGAAGGCAAGCCTGATGACTTTAAATCCATGCAGGAGGTTGTCTACCGCCGTTACCGGGATTATGAGGACTTGCCAAGCCTTGTGGTTATCGACGGCGGCAAGGGCCAGCTAAGCTCGGCGCTGGAGGTTATCCGCGGCCTGGGCCTTGATGATTTGCCGGTTGTAGGTCTGGCCAAGCGCGAGGAGGAAATCTTCAAGCCGCACCAGAGCGAAAGTATCATGCTGGACAGGGAAGGCGCTGCACTGCACCTTATCCAACGCATTCGCGATGAGGCGCACCGCTTTGCGATTACCTACCACCGCAAGCTGCGTGGTAAACGCAATCTTGTTTCCGTGCTCGACCATGTGGAGGGCATCGGGCCTAAGCGCCGGCAGGAGCTGTGGAAGGCGTTCAAAACGCTGGATGCTATGCGGGCAGCAAGCGTCGAAGAGCTGGCTGCGGTAGAAGGCATGAACCATGCAGCGGCGCAGACGCTGTATGACTTCTTCCGCTTGGATTTGCCGGAAAAGCAGCAGGCGCTGCAGTAAAAGGTTCACAGCTATTTTGCAGAATATCCTCGCAGAACATGTTATAATAATTATAGGTCAAAAATAATAATTATTATGTAGCTCGCGCTTAGCTATTCTTAAAAGCGCAGGCTATGGCAAGAGGAGGACGAAGCTTATGGCAAAATGGGTATGTGATGTTTGTGGTTATGTGTATGATCCTGAGGTTGGCGATCCCGACAACGGCGTTGCAGCAGGCACTGCCTGGGAAGATGTACCGGAAGAATGGGTTTGCCCTCTTTGCGGCGTAGGCAAGGACCAATTCTCGGAAATGTAAAATTGTATAGGATATAGCAAACCCCCTCACAGGAAACTGTGAGGGGGTTTTGACGTTAACAAAGGCTTTACTTAACGATGAGGTTTAAAGCTATAACAGCATATGTGAAAAAAGTAATAAGGACAAAAGACTTTGTCTTTTACTTCGGCAGGCAAAAGCTTATAAAAATCATGGGTAAACATGATTTGCGGGTATTTAGCACCATCAATACTGGAGATAACTTTTTGTGTGCGTTCTATCATATCGCTTTGCATAATAAAGGCAGGAGCTTTACTGTTATACTGTAGCTTAATAATATTGCAAATACCAGCTTCCAAAACTACAAGGTAGTTTATAGGGCAGCAGGGAAAGTTTTTATTTGTTTCGCGTAATATTTTGTGTATTGTTTTATGCTTTTCCAGAATACTTTCAGCGTTTGCTTCCTTAAGATTCCAAATGATGATGATGTTGTTGTCCTGCTGCTTTATTTCCAGACATGCAGGATGCTTATACAGGTCTGTCAACAGCCTGTTATAAAAGAATGAAAAGCTGGTAAAGAAATGGGGGGTTCTTCTGAAATTGGAGATTGATGTTTGTGAGTTAATCTTTAATGCAATTACGGCAATTGGAAGTTCGGTAGTCATAATTATTTATCCTCGTCTGCTTGGCGTGCGTAAATCATAGTACAGTAATTTTCTGGGTTGGAAGTGATAAAATTATTAATAACGTCTATGATAAAGATATTGCCCTGAATTTTTTTCTTTTCCTTAGCTAAATTTTGCAGGAAAATATTTACTGCACTTCTCAAACCCTTCCCACCAACATTGATAAGAAAGCAATAATATTTTCCGTTGGGGACAAAAACTATCTCATCAGGATTAAATTCTTCCGGATGATCTACTTTCAGACAATATGTCGGTTTATCAAAGGAATTATTTTTTATATTTGCTTCAGTATACATGCAGCCTAACTGGTAATGAGGCCACATACCGTTATGAAATCCTCTGATAAAAAGATTATCCGCAATATTTGATTCTGCACTGCCTGCAACTGTATTCAGACTCAAACTTGGCGAACAGATAATAAACCATTCCGGAAAGTAATTTATAAATAGTTTTTCTCTGGTATTTTTGATTGTCAGGTCATAATAGTATTTAAGGTTTGCAATGGTGCCTTGTATAGCCTGCAGCTCATTTATCATTTGTTGAAGATTATCGTTTATATGGATATAATGATTATAAGATTTATCCGGGTTATCATCAAGAATGATACTTTTGATTTCACTGAGAAGTACTTTGGCTTTTACACCAAACAGAATACGGGTTAATAAAAATGCCTGCTCCGGCAGATAATATCTGTAATTGTTTTCACCTATATGAGCAGGCTTAAGCAGATTGATTCTGTCATAATGCTTTAGGGTGTCGATAGGTGTATGTGTAAGGTTACTGAATTCTTTTATGGTGAGGTAATTATTTTTTTTCATTTTTTCGGAAAAACCTCCTTGACATGTGAGTTACTCACAGCCTTATAATAACATTGTTTACTAATGAAAGCAATTACCAATTTGATGAGCAGGGTATTTGCTTTTTGAATCAGATTATCATATTTTGCCATGAAATCAAGAAAGGGTGTATCGTGAATTGAAGAAGAGCAACTTATTAAGTACAGCAGTAACATTATCAGTGTTAATGAGTGCTTTTGCCGTAAGCGGAGCATATGCTGCTGAAAAAATGGATCAATACAATTTAAGTGAGGTTGTTGTTGAGGCTGAACGCGGAAATCTTGCCGGTGGTATGATGCAGACAAGACAAAAAGTAGGTATGTTTTTAGGTGAAAAGGATACCTTGGATGTTCCTCTGCATGAGGTTACCTTTACCAAGGAAGCTTTAGATATATATTCTCAGCCTGGCAGAGGCATGCTGGATACCTTGGCTCTTGATCCTGCTGTAAGAGCTTCTCATGGCTCTATGGATACCAGCGTATCTATCAGAGGCTTATCCTCTCATGGCATGAAGTGGACCTTGAATGGTGTACCTGGCATGAGCCATCAGATGCAAATGCCTTATAATTTTGTTGATACTGTTTCTGTTATTGCCGGTCCTTCAATCGGTATCACCGGTATGTCCACCAGCATGTCTACCCAGTCCGGCGGTGTAGTTAATATGGTAAGCAAAAAGGCTCAGGCTGAGCCTAATGCTGATTTAAAGCTTGGCTGGAGCACTAATAATTATTTGACTCAGAGTATTGATGTGGGCCAACGCTTTGGCAAAAACAAAGAATATGGCATTCGTATCAATGCTATGAATGCATCCGGCGATCTGTCCGTTGAAGGCACCCATGATTTACAGCGCAATGTTTATATTAACCTTGATAGAGTCGGCAAGCACAGCAACACGAATTTGCTGGCAGGCTACGATTATGATAATGAAGACGGCCGCTCTAATACCATTAATCTTGCAGGCAATATGAATTCTTTACCGGGAGTACCTAATAATAAAAAGAATTTATCCCCGACATGGTCTAATGATACATATAAGAACTGGACTGCTGTATTGAATCATGAGCAGAAATTTGCCGATAATATGAGTTATTTTGTTAATGCAGGCTGGCATAAAGAAGATTATACAAGCTGGCTGCAGCAATGGTCCGGCCGTGCTCTTATTGACGATAAAGGCAATTATAAAGGCACTTATACACAAATGCCGGTATATCATTCTACACATTACTTTGGTGCCGGCTTAAAGGGTAATTTCGATATCGGTAACTTCAAAAATGAATATGCGCTTAATATTGACCGCAGCTGGTTCCGCAGAGCACGTGTTAACAATGTTACTGCTGCCAACAAGTATTCTGTCAGTGGCAACATTTATACCGGATGCACTACTCCGAAACCGAATATTACCTGGGATCCGGTTACCAAGCAATATACAACTGTTATGACAGGCTGGAGCCTGATCGATACTTTGACAACAAAGGATGGCAAGCTGGCTATTACCGGCGGTGTTCATCATCATAGCGTTGACACCTCTCATAATGACGATAAATCCGCGAGCGGCAGACGCGATCAAAGCTCCGCAACCTCTCCAATTTGGGGCTTGACCTACAAAGTAAATCCGAATACTACTGTTTATGCCAACCATACGGAAACCTTCAGTGAAGGCGGTGTAGTATCCTCTGGTTATCTGAATGAGGGCAGCACTATTCCTCCTTCTAAAACTAAACAGAATGAAATTGGCGTAAAGATGAAGAGCGGTGCTTTCCTGCATACTTTAAGTGCTTTTAAAAATACTCAGCAAAGCAGTATTACTGTTCCTGACAGCAAAGATCCCAGCAAATTCTGGTACACTTTGAATGGCGAAAATGAATATAAAGGACTTGAATATTCTGCAGTAGGTGCTTTAAGTGATAAATGGGATATGATTTTCGGTATTGCTTATATGGATGCAGAAAAAAGCAAAACTCAGGGCGGTAAAAATGATGGACGCAAGGTTTGCGGTATTCCCAAATGGAGCGGAGACCTGGCTTTAACCTATAAACCTGATAAAGCTACGAAATTCATCAGCCGTCTGAATTATACCGGTAAGACACGTATCCATGACACCAGCAGCTATGCAATGCCAATCGGTATTTCTTCTATTACCTTGTTAGATTTGGGTGCAAGCTATGACACTAAGATTGCTGGTTATGATGCTACAATTACAGCTATGTGCTATAATGTCTTCAACAAGAATTATTGGTACGCTAGCGGTGATAACAGTGTTGGCCTTGGTGCTCCGAGAAACTTTATGGTTACAGCAAACTTTAAATTTTAATTAGCTTTGTAATTCGGGCAGGAATATTTTCCTGCCTGGATTTTTTAAAGAGGAATCGTATAAGTATGAAGCGTAAATATATTTTAATGTTTTTTCTTTGCTGCTTGTTTATTAGTGGTTGTAAATCAATAGAAACTGATAGCCACCCGGCTTCAGATAAAGCTGTGGCTTTTAGCATTGAAAATTATGACAGCTCAATGAAACCACATATATATAAGTTTACGCAGCATCCGCAGAGAATAGTTGCTTTATGGCAGAATTCCATAGAAACGCTTATAGCTTTAGGTGCCGGTGATAAAATTATTGCCGCTGCCGGGGTGTATAATGAAAAGCATTTAAATCCGGCATATCTGGAAGCTTATAAAAGGATTCCTGTCAGACAAACGCAGATTTTTTCTCAGGAAAATGTTTTGCTGATGCACCCTGATTTTATAGCAGGCTGGCTTTTTGATTTTACAGGTAAAGGAAGGTCAATAGGTACCAGCAGCTTTTGGGAAGAGCGGAATGTTAATATTTATATGAACCTGATGAATGGTGCTGAATTTAAAGCGCAGCATACAATAGAAGATGAGCTGCAATATATTACTGATTTAGGAAGAATTGTCGGTAATGAGACTAAGGCAGCGAGTCTGGTAGCAGGCATAAATAATAAAATACTGCGTTGCAGACAGCAGTTGGCTGCCAAGAAACGTTTAAAAGTATTAGTAGTCGGCAATTTTGGTAAGATAATAACAATCTATACACCAAGAACGTTAGCAGGAGATATTTTAACGAAACTCGGGGCAGATGTGATTGGTAAAAACAAGGAAGCTGTTGGTGAAAATGAATATATCAGCTATGAAGAAATTTTAATAAGTCAGCCTGATATTATTTTTCTGCAATGTTCGCCCGAAAATGAAAATATGCTGCTTAAATCAGTTTATAACAATCCTGCTCTGCGAAATGTTAAATGTATCAAAAACAGGCAGGTTTACTGCATACCTTTTTATACCATAAGAAGTCCCGGTGTACGTATTGACGATGCAGTGGATATTTTTGCAAAGGGGTTAATAAAAGGTAGCGAATAGAGGAAGGTAGCCTATATGGAAAAGACTATTTTAGAAAGAATAAAATGCTATTGGGAGCAACGTAGCGATGATTTTAGCAGACAGAGCTTTGCGGAAATGCAGAATGAAAAATATGATTTGTGGAGTAAAGAATTAAAACAAATCATAGGTGACAGAACAGAGTTGAAAATTCTTGATGTCGGTACAGGTTCCGGTTATATGGCACTGCTGTTGGCAAGTGCCGGCCATCTGGTTACGGGAATTGATTTATGTGATAACATGATAGCTTCTGCCATAGATTTGCGTAATAAATTAAATTTAGATGCCGATTTTTTTGTTAGCGATGCACAGCAGTTGCCTTTTGCGGATAACAGCTTTGATTTATTGATAACACGAAATTTGACATGGACGTTACCAAATCTGGAAAAGGCGTATAATGAATGGTACAGAGTGCTGAAGCCGGAAGGTATTTTAGCTAATTTTGATGCGGATTTCGGCGAGAAGGATTTTGCGGTACCTGCAAAGGGGAAAGTATCTAAACATGGCCTGCATGGTGATTTAGATTGTAATCAGATAGAGGAGTGTAATGCTATAAAGAATTCTCTTGATATCAGTAATCATAGAAGACCATTATGGGATGCTGATTTACTTATGCAAACAGGCTTCAGCAAAATTACAATGGATTTAGCATTAGGCTCAAGAATTAATCAGGCACAAAAACTGAAAACACAGGGAATGTTTGGTGTATATGCTTATAAGTAAATAAGGGGAAACTTATAGAAATATAAGTACAATCGCTAAGCTTTTATGTTTTTGAAAACAGAAAAATTGCTTCTGCAAGAGCTTATAGCATAAGCGTATGAAGCAGATAGCAGAACCATTGATTTTAATGGAAGGTTAGTTGTTATTTATAATTGATTTTCCGTTAAGTATACTCATACATCATCTCCTACAAAACGCAAAATCAGCCTTTGAGCAAAAGCTCATTGGCTGATTTTGTGTTTTATTTTATAATTGATTTGATGTTACTTATCAATTATAAAGATTTTTGTATTTCTCGTAGACAGAATGCAGAAGCTCCTTACTTTCCTCTTCGGAATAAACCATACTGCTTTCCGGAAGATAAACCAGAAAATCATGGAATGCGTGTACCAGGCTTAATTCCTGCAGATGGAAGATATACTGTCCTTTATTGGGACTGAAGTAATATATAATAATATTTTGTTCGCTTGGCGCGCAAATGCAGATAGGCGAAGGCACGGAGAGCTTTTCGCTGCGTACAATCCTTGGCGTGAAGCTGCCATCATCTACACAGTTGATAATATTCTTTAAAAGAGCCAAACGCTGCGGCGGTGTCAGGTAGGTGTACATGAAATCAGGGATTTCGGTTACGCGTCCTGTTTCCATAAAGAGGTTTAAGCCTTCAAGCGTAAAGGAAATGCTGTGAGAGCTGTATTTTGAGCGTATTTTAGCAAAGTAATCGGCAATAACTGCCTGCATTTCCGGCTGGATAATGTCAGTGTTCAATCTGTCCATAAGGATATTTTCCGGACAGAAACTGGGGAAGCAAGGCTGGTAGAAAAGCTCATGCACTTCCTCGGCATTGATTTCCTCATCGCTGAGGAAGGTAGACTGCAAATATTCCTCCGGTGTAGGATGGAAGGTTTGGCAGATAGGATTAGCAACACTGAGGTTCTTCTGGAAGGTGTCACAAGCGAGTGCTACCATATCCTGCGAATTGTAAAGAACGGCTTTATCCTGTTCATAGGATACTGCCAGAACGAAATCGCTGGTGATGATTTTGAACGGCAGCATGCTGGTGCTGTTGAACAGTGTATCAACATTATCATAAACATAGTAGGGATGGAAAACCTCGCATTGGAATAAAATCGGCACGAGCTTTTGCAGGATATTCAGATTGTAGGTTGTGCTTTTATGTCCTTCGTTTTTGTCAAAAACGATGATAGCTTCCACAAGCGTATTATTGCGGTTAAAATCAATGGAAGTAAGACAATCGAAAATATATTGATATTCAGGCTGCACCATTAGTTTGATGTGGCCTGATTTTTTATTGGCTTCAATCTCCAAAACAGCTTTTAAAATACGATTGATATTAGCCTGACCATTGATAGTTTTCAGAGCTTCTTTAATTTCGAGCATATCCTGTACGCCGGTGGAGATTACAAGCTCGTCGGCAGAATTCATGTCATAAAAACCGGAGATGATTTTGCTGACGTGTTCACGACGGAAATAGTTCTCCTCACCCATATGTGATATATGATAGGCGCGCAGCAATTCTGCTGTTTCACTGGGGTTGAGCATCATGGCTTTGGCAATAGCAGTTACGTCTGCAACATTAGCAGGTATACGCTTACCAACCTTCATGTGCTGTATCATTGTTCTGTTTACACCGCTTATTTTTGAGATAGTGTAAATAGTTGTATTTTTGGTTTCTAGATACTTTTTGAGCGTATCTGCAAATAATGTCATAAGCAAAACCCTTCCTAAGATAATTCATCAATTAATATTTATATTATAGTCTAAAATGTGACAATAATAAAGTCTTGTATAGACAAAAAGATTGTCACAAAAGTTGTCACATGTGTCTTATGTATGGCAATTTGGTTAAAATTAAAAGTATAATGGATTTTTTATAATGATATATACGAGCATTGATAAGAGATACCCCCCTATATGACGATGCTTTGCGAACTAATAGACAAGTACGTCGTAGAAACGCTATTGTGTAGTGGGGGGGTAAAATGGGTATTATAGGTATACATTGGAGGGAGAGAGCTATGATGAGATGGAAGGTTGTAACAGCTATGCTTTTGTTGGCGTTGAATAATATTACCTATGCGCAGATTGCTGATGTTACCGGTATCGGTGAAGACAGTGACAGTGCGTTGCGCGATGCCAAACGTAATGCAGTCGAGCAGGTTGTCGGTACATATATTAACTCCGAAACCTTAGTGAGTCAGGCTTCGGTGGTAAGTGATGAGATTTATGCTAAATCTGTTGGCTTTATTACGGATGTGCGTGTACTTGATGAAGGCAAAAGAAATGGTGCATATTACGTCCATGCGAAGATTGATGTCAATACAAACCCAAATTCTGAGCTGATGAACCGCATTGAAATGATAAAAGCCTTGGGAGATCCGCGGATTGGTGTAGTTGTTTTTAAGAATGCAACAGCAAGTGACTATGGTTCACCGGAAAGAAGCTACGATGATATAACAGAAGAATCCGTAAACAGTAAGCTGTTAAGTATGGGTTTTTCTCATGTTATGGATGCCAATATAGTAGCTAAGCTGAGAAATTCATCTTTGTTAAACAGTCTTTATAATAGTGATACTAATTTGATAGGAGATACAGGAGGTCTTGGTGTTGATGTGTTGGTGCTTGCACAAAGTAATGTAGATGCAGCAAAGATCAATCTTACACAGCAGGACGGAACAACAGTGGATACGCAACTTGTGCGTGGGATTGCCGATATTACCGGTAAAGTTGTAATGCTTGCTACCGGTAATATACAGGGAACCTTTTCTGTACGCGGACAGGGAATAGATATTTCTGAAAATACAGCGAATAATAAAGCGTTAAAAAATGCTTCTGCCAATGTTGCTGCTGAAGTAGGGAAAATATTAAGAAAAAAAGCAGCAAAAGCCTTTGATGGTCTGCAGATAATAGCTTCTGTAAATGATGATGAAAAGCTGGAAGAGCTGGTTGCTGACTTAAAAAATCTTAAGGGTGTACAGGGAGTATATATGCGCGAATATCAAAATGGTAAAGCTGTTATTGATATTGAAAGCAATCAGCAGCTGCATATTTTGCTGAGAATGCTGAAGGAAAAGAGCCGTTTGGGCCTATTCAATGAAGGTATAAATAACAATACGATGGAATTGCTTGTATCGTAATGAGGTATTAGAAATGAATGTTAGAAAAGTTATTGGTATGGTGCTGTTGAGTTTTGGGATTATGGCTAGTGTTAGTGCAAGCTATACAGATGATTTGAAGCAGAAGTATGCAGATGGTAGCTTTTATATTGAGTATCAGGTAACGCGGCAAGATGCAAAAGGTGAAATTGCGAAGAACCAAAAACCCCGTATGTGGAGTGCTTCACAGAATCTTGATAAATTTATTTATGCACAAAAAGGTGATAACAAATATTATCAACGTAATGATTTCGGTACCCGAAAAGAAAAAGCAGTTCCTTATGGCAGAAAATTGACTGCTGAAGAGTTGAATTCATATCGTGAAAGTGTTATAGCGAATGTACAAATGTTTCCGTTAAGTTTTGGTTATTTTTATAATAGCAGTATGGTTGACATACAAAATGAAGATATCAATGTAATCAAAGATGGAAAAATCTATGCTTTAGATAGATATAATGCGTGTGGTTATTGGACAACTGCTGAAAAAATCAATGTTAAGCCTAGATTGTCGCAAATAATGTGCGTGAATATGATAATTCCGACGATATTTAATAGTATTTTGTTTCCAGCAGAGGAAACAGGGGCAGTTACGCTAATAAGTTCTGAACCAAAACATACTATGGGGCAAGATACGATTTGTGAAACTTATACTTATCAAAAAACAAATGAATATGGTTCGCCTATTGGTGAAACTTGGTATTATCAGTTATTTTACAAAGATGGGGCGTTAATCTGCTTTTCAGATGCTATAAGCAAACAATATTACGATCGCAACAAAGACAAGCATTTTGACTTTTTAAATAAGGTTAATACTTTGCATAACTTAGAAGATGATAGCATTTTTAAGGTGATTGATGATTATGCAATCGAAGAATTTGAGGTAGAGTAGATGGGGTGCTTTTTGAAATATTTAGTAGTTGCTGGGTTTTGTATACTAGTAAGTAATAATTGCAGTGCTCAACAGATTTCTATACAACATTATATTAATTTAATTAGCAGTGGCAACTATGAAATTGTAAGTAATATAAGTTATAACAATCACAGCAACGGGAAACAGGAAAGCTTACGTAAAGAAGCTGTTTTGGCGCAGTTAGGTGATAAAAAATATATTCATCTATATGTCGAAAAGACTGGAGAAAAAAAGCAAAACTATTATTTACTCAAACGCTATAACGAACCGCAAAAAGAATATTATCATTATACTTTCAGCAAAAAGCCTATAGATGTTGACAAGATTGGTTGGGACAAAAGTACTTTGGAACGTTGGTTTGGTACTGGTCCGGTATATGAAACTTATCGTAATGAAGTACAAGGTGCGCACGATGAAATTTTTTCGATGTTAGGACCGATAACGGAAGCAACAGGAGAATTAAAACGCTATAAGGTTCAATATAAGCAAAGCGGCAAGTGGCAGAAAAATAGCGTTGTATATGATTATTATGATTATGACCTGGTTGAGCCTATAGCCGGTGTTTTGCGTATGTGCTATGCAGATGGACAGCTTAAAATGTGCATAAAGAATCAACATAAGCAGATGGTAAAAAATGATGGCTTTGGTGAATATCAATTAGATGAAGCTAAGGCAGTTGTTGTGGAATTTAAGCAGTTTGACAACAATGTAAATAGCAAGCTCTTTGATGTGAAGATGTAGCTAATTCCATGATTGGATGCCTAGGGGGTAGCCTAAGATATGTTAAGAAAGGCTGTGAGTGTTGTGAAACTAAAAATAGTTGTTGTTTTGCTATTGTTGAGTTTGGGGTTGATGGGAAGTGTTGATGCTAGTTATACAGATGATTTGAAGCAGAAGTATGCGGATGGCAGTTTTTATATTGAGTATCAAGTAATGAGGCAAACATCTAAGGGTGAAATCGCCAAAAAACAAAGACCTGGTATATGGATTGACCCAAAAGAATTTGATACATATACATATGCACAGAAAGGAACAAATAAATATTATAAACATGATAATTTTGTTGCTACTAGAACTAACCATACAGGTAATGAAAAATTTATAGATCAAATTTTAGATAATTATCGTGAAACGGCTATATCAATGGTACAGATGAAGCCTTTAAGTTGCGGAGACTATTATAATGCTCTTTGGGACTTTGCCGAAATACAGAACGAAGATACAAGTATAGTTCGAAATGGGAAAATCTATGCATTGAATAGGTATGACAATAGTGGTTACTGGACTACGGCTGAGAAGATTAATGAAAAGCCACGTTTAGCGCAAATTATGTGTGCCAATATGATAGTACCGACGATATTCAACAGTATTTTGTTTCCAGTGGACAATACAGGGATTAATACTTTTGTAAGTAGTGAAACTATGTATACTATGGGTGAAGATTTACTTTGTGAAACTTATACTTATCAAAAAACAAATGAGTATGGTTCACCTATTGGTGAATTGTGGTATTTTCAATTATTCTATAAAGATGGACAGTTGAAATATTTTTCTGATGCGTTAAGTCAAAAATATTATAAGCGCTTGAAAGGAAAAAGTTTTGAGTTACTGAATAATGTGCATGAGCTAAAGCCACTGAATGATGAAAGTATTTTTAATGTAATTGATGATTATACTCTTAAGGAATTTGAGGTGGAATAAGTGTGGCATTTTATAACCAGTAAAACCTTACAAATTCTAGTACTGTGTATGAGCATTTCTTCAATGTGCTTCGCTAATGTTAGCATGGTAGTTTTATCGTTTGATGATAATACTCCGTACAAAAGTTGGCATACAGCAGGAGTTATGGAGGAGTTCATGTTATCCGATATAATGAATTTCCATGAATTTGATTTAATGGAACGCAGTACAGTGAAAGAAGCTGTTATCGCGGAGCAGAGTTTAAATGGTACAAGTGTAGATAATATTGTTGGCTCAGATGATTTTGATGCTATCTATGATGGTGTTGCAGGACAAGCCTGTTTGCAAAGAATCGGAGAGAAGGTTAATCCTGATAAAACAAAATATCTAGGAGAAGCACATCACGCCAAGTATTTACTGCATGGTTCAATAGATTACCTTGGCACAGGTGAAAGCAGCTTTATGTCACCTTTACCGGCATATGATTTTTCCTACAAAGCTCCGTATCTTGATGCTGTTGTAACTATTCGTTTGATTAAAGCTGATACTGGTGAGGTTATTTGGTTAACGCAACAAAGAGGGGCTTCCAAAGAAAGTTTATGGAAGTACAAAGGTGTTGCCATCGGATCAGATGAGCTTAATAATCAGTTATTTGTAGAAGCACTGGAAAAAATCAGTAAAAAAGTGATGAAACAGATGAGTGAGGATATGAAAAAAGGCGTTTTAAAATTTTAATTAACAAAGGGGTAGATGTTTGTGAAGAAAATGATTTGTGGCGTATTAACGGCAAGCATGTTATTTAGTGCGAGTGCTATGCCGAAAGCAGAAGCTGGATTTGGTGGTTTTCTGGGTTCCGTTATTTCTTCGATTGCAACCAGTCAGGCAAAGTATCAGCAAGAGCATTATGTATATTCTTGGGCGCGGTCAGCTGATTTGCAGATAGGTAATGTTTATAAAGGAGAACTGCCGTCAGAAGCGTATAGACAAAAATTTTCTGTTAAAGGGACATCGTATTTAAAGACAGTAGAAAACAAAAATTTTATGAATCCCGGTGGCAAACACATTTTTAAAACAGGTTTTAGCGGCGATTTGGAATATATTACTGCTGCTTTCAATAATGGTGCAAGCTATTATCTGGAAACAAAAGGCAAGAAAAAGGTTGTGGAAAAGGTACTAGAGATTGACGGCTTTAGATATGAAAAAAATAAGCGTATAAATAGCGAACCAGATAAAAGTGGACATCAGAAATTTGGTATACATGAGTATAGCTATTTGTATGGAGATTCCGTGATGTATTTAACTGATAAAAAGAATGGAATGAAGTTGCCAGAAAGATGTAATTTAGTCAAGTTGTTTGGCAAAGATTATATAGCAGAAATGTACAAATATGGCGGTTCTGATAAAATTGAGCATTGGTTTTTCTTTGATACAGATACCAAAGAACTGAAATTTATGGCGTTTAATTTTTATGATGATGAGCATGAATTGAAGTTGAGCAGATTAAGAGATGTGCTGGAATTTTCTACAGAAATACCGGATATGTCCGTATTTGAAATTCCTAAAAAATACCAAAAAGCTAATAAATGATTAGGAGATGCGTGATGGTGAGAAAAATTTTGATGCAAGTTGTTTTGCTGGTGAGCGTGTTGATTAGTTCAACATGTTTTGCAGGATTGGGGAATTATCCGAATATAGCTATTATGCCATTCAGCAATCATGCTTCTGTTTCTACTAATACAGATTCAGGAGTACAAGGACAAATTTCTTTGACAGATGCTAGAGTAGCTTCGGATTACGTACTTGATGCCTTGCTTGATAGCGACAGATTTTCCATTATCGAACGCGAGCAAATGCAGGCGATTATGAGTGAGCATCATTTAAATCTGACGGGAATGGTTAATCCTGCGACTGCTGTACAGATTGGCAGATTAACGGGTGTTAAGTACATATTATATGGCAGTGTTGTTGGCTGTAGTTTGAAAGAAAAAACGATAGGTTATGATAACAATACGATTGGTGGTATTGACAATAATCAGCATACAGTTATCGCAAATGTTGTTGCTCGTTTTATTGATGTTGAAACCGGGCGTATAGTTTTAGCTGCTAGAGGCAAAGGTGAATCGACTAGTACATATAATGAAATTAAATGGAAAAAGTTAAATACGAGTTATGATAATTATTCCGATACGGATGGAACAAATTCTTTTGGGCATACGGTCAAATTTGGTACGAAAGAAGTTAGCCAAGAACAGGTTCATAATGCTATTGCTAAAGCTGCCGATGATTTAGTATATGGCAAGATGGGCATTTTGGCTAAGATGGATGGTACAGCTAGACGTAGAAGATAGGGGGAAGCATCATGAATAAGAATGGAAAGAAAGTGTTAGCGGCATTGATGTGTGCGCTGATTTGCGGTTCGTCACAGGCTTTGGCTAATGGTATTAATAATATTAAGACGAAAGATATTAATATTGGCATGATTAGTGCTAGATTAGGACCTAATGTACCTAATCAGACAACTTCTAATCAGAATATAGCTAGAACACAAGAACCTGTACCTGGTGCAGTTAATCAATCTATAGATATAAAGTTAAAATTAGCTAATGCAAATCCGCAGTCGGAAGTTATTACTGTTTTCAGACGGGTAAGGTTAGGTATGAAAATGGGATATTTACCAATGCGTGTATGGGTAGTCAAACAGTTACTTCGACCTATTAATGCTGGTTATTTTCAGAATGTAGAAGTTCAGTCTGACGGCATGTCAAAAGTTGATATAACTCTTCCCAATAGGGTTAGAAACACTGTTTATGTAAAAACAGGAGTAATTAGCAGTAAGTTGGAGCAGATGAGTAGTTTGCCAACAAATAGATTAGCGACGAATATTATGCTTTATGCAGATCCTGCCCTGACAAAGCCGATGTTTGCTTTATCGTCTGGAACTAATTATAAAGTTTTGCAAGAAAACGGAACTAAAAAACTGATTTGTAAGTTTGATGGAGTGAACAGTGCTAGTAATGCTGTGGGATGGGTTAATATTGCTGCAAATAGTAACACTAATAATGGCGGTAACACTAATGTACCGAGTAACACTGTTGTGAAGCCCAAAGAAGTATTGACTGTTCTAGAGGGAAATCCAATTAAAAATACTTTCCCAATATATACTTCATTAACATCTGGGAAAATATTGCGTTATATGAGTGTTGATGAATGTAAAAGAGTAGAAGATAATTGTTATTTCTTAGATATTTTTGTGCATGATAATGGATATACAAGCGTTGTGTATACTGGACCAGGAACTAATGGTTATAAAACTATTTATGTAAGGACAGAAGATATTAGTTTGAATGGTAATCTTGCAAGGGTTGCAAGTTTGCCGGAAAAAACTACTGCCTATGATATGCCTTTATACACAGATGCTAACAAAACTAAAGTTATGTATATGACTGGTGCAGGACGAACTTATAAAGTGCTTGGGCAGCAGGGAAATATGGTGCAGGTGTATTGCTATGGCAAGGGCGTTTATAAAGCTATTGGTTGGCTGAATATGGCTACGAGTATTTCTGCTACCGGATTCAAAGGTGATGTAAATGGTGATGGAAAAGTTGATAGTGATGATTTGAAATTACTTGATCAATATATAAAAAATAGCTCTGTTGCTATTAATAAAGCTGATGCAGATATGAATAATGATGGTGTAGTGGATATTACTGATTATAATTACTTGGTTTATTTTCTTAATCCTCCGAAACCTATTTTAAAGGGTGATGTAAATAGAGATGGCAAGGTTGACGAAACAGACTATAAATTGCTTAGTCAATATGTGACTGGACAGAGAGTATCTGGCTTTTATCACTATAATGCAGATATGAACGACGATAAGAAATTTACGTCAACAGATTTATCACAATTACGTACAAAATTGAATAGCATGAAACCACCTGTAACTGAAAATTATAAAGTCGTTAATATACAGAATGGTTGGTATGAAATTGCTCCGTTGGCTAACGAAAGTATGCGTCTTGATGTAGATGGCGCCAGAGAAGGTAACGAAGTAAATATTAAATTGTACAACAGCAATGGTAATGTAGCGCAGAGATTTTACGTTAATAATGTTGGTAATGGCTATTTTACGCTTAGAACAGGCTGTAATGGTTATGTGGATTTAAAATTCGGACAAACAAGTAACGGCAGTAATATATGGCAGTATGAAAAAGAAGCAGATAACGGCAAATGTCAAAAGTTTAGAGCAATAAGACGTAACAATGATGCCGGAGTATTCATTGAACCACTGGCAAAGGAAGGTATTGCTGTAGCTTGTGCTAATAATAGTGCAGCTGCTCAGACTAATGTAGTTGTTTGGACCAGAGAAAATAATAATTATCAAAAATGGAGATTTATTCAGACATCTGCTGCTCCGCTACCTGTAAATGTGGATAATGGATTATATTCAATTCAGCCGCAGTGTGCGCCTAATTCCGAGCTTACAGTTTTAAACGCCAGCAAGGACCGCAGTGTACCTGTTGTAATATATAGCAAGAATTCGCAGAATCATAAGCAGAAAAGTCATCAAAAATGGCAGGTTACTAAATTAAATAATGGGTATTATAAAATTACTGCGGAAAATTCCGGTTTAGCTTTGAATAACCACAATGGCTCCAATGCAAATGGCAATCCGATAACTTTGTGGGATTATAGTGGCTTTTGCCAGGAGTTCAGATTCCTTGATGCCGGTAATGGCTATTATATTATTCAGCCCAAAAACGTTAGTGGTGGCATGAAAGAAGGTTGGGTAACGAGGGATATATTTAAGAAAGCAAATTGGGAAGAAATGTTTGAAAAATCGTTAAAACTTCATCCGCAACACAGCTATTGGCAAGGAGAGGCTTTTGGCGCTTGGGAATGTCATGGATTTGCATTGATGATTGCTAATGAAATATCTGGAGACAATCCAAGAAATTGGAGAAAAGTGTATGGAAATAATGCACTTAATTCCTTAAAATCTGGAGATATAATTAGAACTGGTGATAATAGTGACCATAAAGGCGGTCATAGTATGGTAGTGTTATACGTTGATGGTAATAATATTCATGTTGTACATAGTAATGTGCATAATAATCCTAAAAAAGGTTGGCATCATAGAACTTATTGGGATGAAACTTATAGTAAAAGTGCAATTATTAATTGGAACGCTAATGGGTTTAATTATGTAATTAAATACCCTTATTAATAGGCAGATGGAGGTCTACACAATGAAAAAACTTTTATCGCTAACGCTTGCGTTAGCAACACTTTCTGCAACCTGTTATGCAGAACAGCCTAAGGCTGCGGATTACAGAAATATTATGTCATCCGGTAATTATTATGTTGAGTATGAGTATAACTACGCTAAAAAGATTCTTGCAGTGCAGAACGGCAAGCGTATGGATTATACAATGCTGCAAAGCCAGCCTAATACCGCATTGGCAGCTCTCGGTTTCATCAACCCGCTTTTTGCAATTGCCGGATTTTTAGGTGGTGGCGAAAAGAAAGTGCCGAGTACACTGTATCAGGATGGTAAGTATTATCAATTCGAAAGCAAGAAGAAAGCGACGATGGCGTATTATAACCAACTGGATGATCCCAATATTGATCCTGCCGCCGGTTGGAATATGGTGCGCGTAAAGCTGGCGCTGCCGGAAGCATTAGTAACTTTTGCTCCTAATGATGTGTTTAATTCGTTTACCGGTTTTAAAGCACCGCGTTTCATCGAAAGCGGTAAGAAGACTTTCGGCAAGAAAGAGTTCAATTATGACAAGTATTCCACTACTTATAATAATATGAATGGTCAGCCAATGTATAAAAAGAACTTTTACATGCTTTACGATTTGGAGAAAGGTGAACTGCAAAGTATTAAGGTCATGATTCGCGTTGGTAATGAAGAAGAACGTGAGGCAGATGAAATAAAGAATATCAAAATTACCGGTGAACTGCCTGAAAAGATTACCGATATCCCTGAAGGCTGCAAAGTTTATGCGGTTGGCCTGGGCGACATCAATGACCTGGTACAAAGACCGGTTTTGGTAGAAAATTACAGCAAAAAGGAGACTGAGGCGAAATGAAAATAAAGAAATTTTGTAAAGTAACATTAGCTTTAGCTGTTGCTGTAAGTACTATGGCGAGTGTTGTTTGTGAAGCAAGTAATCTTGATACTTATCGTAATTTGTTGATGAGAAAGACTTATACAATTAAATATCAGGAAATTACTCCGCAGGCACGTGCAACTAACAAGGACAGAATTAATCTTTATGGTAAAAACAGTATGGATACCGGTACCAGCGATTTGTTTGTTAATAAGCCAACACAAAGTATTTTAGTGTGTGACGGAAATAACAAATATGAAGAAATAGGCGTTGGTAATGCCTATCTGGAAAGTGCCGGTGTCAAGAGCGTTGCAACTTGCCGTTTACAAAAAGGTGACGAAGTTTTTAACTATACAAGATATTACGATAAAGATAAGCTTGTATATCGTGGTACCAAAAAGGGTTCTGTCAGTGCGGTAGAGTTTAATATTCTTGCTAACCTTGAACAAGGCGATTCTTTTGGTACAGCCAATATGACTCGTTTGCTGAATGCTATGTTGCCTGATGGTAATAAAGCTGCCGGAATGCCATCGTTTAGATATGTTGGTTCCGGCTGGTTGAATAATGGCTTGAACTATGAAGACTACCGCAGCGATTCTAATGGTGTATTTGAAGCGGTAAGATATTACTTTAATGGTTATACTTTAGTGAAGATTGCTTCCGCAACGTATTATACTAACGCTAAGGGCGAGCTTGACGGCACACGCTGCATTATCAAGATTGACGAATTTTCTCCGACACCTGATAAGAAGTATCTAAGCTTACCGGAAGGCCTGAAGGATACTACAAAGCGCAAGGCAGCGGATAAATAAGGGGGCAGTGAAAATGAAGAAGGTAGCTATATTGTTGGCAGCCTTGGCTGCAAGCAGTGTTATGTCGGCGTCTGTTGGTTTTGCGGAAACTCCGACTTGTGTAATGATGAAATTTACCGATGATACAAGATTTGATAAGGTCGATTCTGCCGGAATGTTATCCGATTTGGTTATGGAGAAATTGGTTAATACGGGTAAGCTGAATTTTCGTGGCACTAAAGTTATAAATCAGGATATCGAAAAAATGCTTTATAATGAGCGTGCAGCAGAACTGCGTAACGCACGTCGTGCAATCAGCTGGGGCGATTATAATACTTTGTTTGAAGGACCAGGATTTAAGGAAAATATGGCGCAATCTATGGCAACGGCAACCGTTGGACAGATTGTAGATCCGAACCTTACTGCTCCTATCGGCAGAAACAATAGTGCAGAATATCTGATTCAGGGAACTATCTGTAACATCGGTACAGGTCAATGGATGAATACGGATATCAATTCAGCTGTTGGTTATGCGAATATGGCAGCTTCTACACTTGGTATGGCGGGAGTATCCAGCTTCCTTGGCCCTGTAGGTCCGTTATTAAGCGGATTACAAAACAAGAAGACCTCTATTGGTGTACAGAGTGAATTGCGCTTGATTAAGGCTGCTACCGGCGAAGTTGTTTGGTATAAAAAATGTACCAGTAAAGTAGAATCTGACCATTTCACTGTTGACGGTGCAGGCAGTTTGCTTGGCTTGGGCGGCTTGGAAGGCTTGGCTGCTGCCAATATTCCTGCAAGCTGGGGTGACGATAAGTTGAGTTCTGAGCTTTTGTATAAAGTACTGGATAAGGCTTCTCAGGAAATCAGTGATGCTATTGTTGCTGATGTTGATGCAGGCAAGCTGTTTTTGAAATAGGAGTTTATGAATGAAGAAAACAATTCTTGCCTTACTTATGATAGCATTGTTGGGTATTTGCACAAGTGCTTTTGCAATTGACAGAAACAGTGAAATTGCTATTATGGATTTCGGCACCAGACCGGGAGCCACTGAAGCAGAAATCAGTTTAAATAATGCCGAATATGTTACAAGCGAATATATAATTGACCGTCTTGTTGATGATAAATGCTTTCTGGTAAAGGAGAAAGATTTTGTTATGGGACAAGTTAATGATGCTTCTATTTCTACGGTTGGTATTATAGATCCTGATACTGCTAAAAAAATAGGTGCTTTACTTAATGTAAAGTATATTTTATGCGGTAATATTACTAACGTAAGTTTGAGTGAAGCCGGTAGCAGTTTAGGTGGAGCAGGGCTGACAAAGAATACCGTGCAGGCACATATAATCGGCAGAGTAATGGATACTGATACCGGTAATATTTTGTATATGACTAAGGGTACCGGCAAATCTGCAAGCACTTATACGAAAGTTAAAGGTGTTGTAGGCGGTACGATTCGGTTTGGAACAGTTCAAGTTACGCAGGATAGTGTTCATAATGCTATTCAAAAGGCAGCTTATGCTATGGTAGATGAACTGAATAAAAAGCTTAATTAAGGAGATGTTAACAATGTATTCAAAGAAAAATTTACTCGCTGCTGTCGTACTTGGTTTATCCATGTCTTTAACAAGTGTTGCACCTGCTATGGCAAGTGCGGATGATGTATCCGTACAGGTAAACGTGCAGCAAAATGTTAAAGGCTCTGTAAACTGGGCAAAGGGTGCTGAGGCTGATGTTGAAGCATGGGGTGTAGGCCTGCCGCCGGAAAACGTGCCTGCTGCCCGCGGTACTGCGCTTGCGCGTCGTGCTGCTATTGTTGATGCTTATCGCCAGCTGGCAGAAACTATTAAAGGCGTTCAGATTGATGCAGAAACCTCTATGCGTGATTTAGCAATTGAAAGTGATATTGTAAATACCAAAATCAATGCATTGGTACAAGGCGCCCGTATAGTTGAGGAAACTGCTAATGATGATGGCAGCTACACTGTCAGAATGGCTATTCCTCTGTATGGCGTGAAGAGTGTTGCAACAATTGCTGTACCGGAAGCACAAAAAGCAATTCTGCCTGAAGAAGCGCCTGAAATAAGCGAAGATTATACTCCTGCTCCGGAGGTACAGGCTGAAGCTGCTTCCTATACCGGTGTTGTTGTAGATGCTGCCGGCTTAGGCTTGGAGGGTACCTTCTCTCCTGTTATTTATGATGTTAACGGCCGTGCGATTTATGGCATGCGTAACATTGATAAGGACTTTGCTATCAGCAAGGGTATGGTAGAATACTATAACGATTTGCAGACCGCAACCGTTAATTCCCGTGCAGGCAGCAATCCTTTAGTTGTAAAAGCAGTGAGCGTTCGTGGTGGCGGTAATTCTGTAAATCCGGTTAACGTTGTTGTTAGTGTAGAAGATGGCGATAAAATTTTATATGCTAATGAAAAATCCGGTATGCTGGAAAATAAAGCAGTTGCCTTTGTAAAATAAACGGCAACAAAAAAGGAATGCTCGCATTAAAGGGCATTCCTTTTTTACTGATAGAAGGTGAGAGCAATGTTGAAAAAGTTGGTATTGGTTTTATCCTGTGTTTGCGCAATAAATACTTGCTTTGCACAAAATATTGCTTATGATGCTGAAGCAGTTGCAGACTGTAATAGCCTTTATGATGCTCAGGGAAGAGTAATTTATGATTCCAACCGCAATAAGGCATATGAGTACGAAGGTGCAGCGTTAACAGCTTACCGGGAGGCACGGTCGACAACAGATAAACGGGTTGCCAACGCAAAATATACGGAAGCAATAAAAAATATAAATCTTGCGCTGGCGATTATCCCGGACAGTGCGGAATATAGTCTGCTGGCAGCGCAGATCTATCGTCATCGCGGCGGTTTGAGTTACGCAAAAAATTACTTTACTCAGGCGTGCTCGTTGTATGAAAAGCAGCTCAAAGATTATCCTGACAGCATAACGTTAAATTTGCAGTATGCCATAGCCTGCTATGCCGGTGATGCCCGTTATTATCCTGAATATGAGGACTATAAAAGCAGAGCTTGGTTATATGCGAAGCAGACATTAAAGCTGTTGGAACAGAATAAAAACCAATATAGTGAAGCAGAAGCCTTACTGCCGAGATTATTAGCCTATGTGCTGTTGCAGGACTATAATGAGGCTGAAAAAACAGCAAAGCGTATAAATAGTATTTGCGCAAAATATTCGCCGGCATATGCTTGGGCAGAGCAGTATGAGCGCCAGGCTGCTGACGGGCAATGGTTGTGGCGTGTGAGCAGTAAGGAGGATGCAGAAAAGGATTTCCTTTTATATTCCGTTGATGAATGGGGGATTTAGGATAATCATAGCTTTACTGCAGGATAATAAATTTATTTTATGGAGAGAGAAATGAAAAAGTTTTTTACTGTAATATGCTTAATTGCGTTTTGCTTTATCACTGTCATGTCAATGACAAATAGTGCTGCGGCAGCAGGCAGTAATGATTTTGCCAGGCATTCGATGGCAGCCAGACAAAGACAGGCTGCCCAACGTGACCGTATAGTAAATCAGCGTAAATATGCCTTGGAAAAGCAGGCGAGAGATTGGCAGAAAAGACGTAATCCGTTGGCTGAGCTTTTTGCCCATCATAAGAATAAAAAATTTCATGGCGAACCGGTGCTGAATGCTCCTGCTTTTGCTGTAAGAGTATTGGAGCTGTGCAATACCGAACGTAGCAAGGTTGGGGCTGCTCCCTTAAGTCTTGCAGCTGATTTGCAGGATAGTGCGGCAATCAGAGCTGTTGAAATAACACAGCTTATGTCGCATACAAGACCTGACGGCAGCAGCTGTTTTTCCATTGTAAAAAATAAAAACAATACTTTAGGTGAAAATATTGCCGCGGGAAGAGGTACTCCAGAAGGTGTTGTTGATCAATGGATGCATTCTGAAGGACATAGGGCTAATATTTTAAATCCTGAATTTAAGGAGCTGGGTGTTGGCTATTGTTGTGATGAAAATACTGAGTATGAATATTATTGGGTACAGATATTCAGAGGATAATGCTTAAAGGCAGACTGGTATAAACCGGCCTGCCTTTTTTAGCTTAAAAGAAGATTGAAATGCTGTTTAGTGAATGTTTTATGCGATATTTAGGCAGACAAAGTATATACTTGTTACTTCCCTTCCTCCTTCATCAGCCCCTCATTATAAATCGCCGGTGAAGAGCCTGCTTCCGTAATGTGCGGCGTTAAAAGCAGCAAAACCTCCGTCTTGCTGTGCGAACGCGAACGGTTTTTAAACAGCTCGCCCAAAAGGGGAATTTTGCTCAAAAAAGGCACCTTCTGCATTGTACGCTGCTGCTCCTCGCTGATAAGACCGCCGATTACCAACGTTTCTCCGCTGTACATGCGCACGTTGGTGTCAGCGGTGCGGCTGGTGATGCGGTAATTTTTCAGTTCGCTGATGAGTACAGGCGTGCTTACTTCGGTATGGACGCTGGCGGTAACCATCTTGCCGTCCTCACTGATGATTGGCGCGTATTGCAGCTTGATGCCGGCGTCAAGATATTCCGTTGCCGTATAGCTGCCGCTGCTGTCATGCTTTTCGGTCTGCACGGGTATGTGGTCACCGATGAAAATGCTGGCCTCCTTGCCGGGTATGGTGATGATGCGCGGCGTTGCCAGAATGCGCGCTTTACCGTTGCTGATGAGGGCATTAAGCGTAGCGTTGAAACGGAAGGCAAACCCGCGCCAAAATTTAAAGCTGCCGTCATAATTGCTGCTGTCACTGTTACTGTCGTTCGTTTCCTGCTTGCGTTTGGGAATAGTGTCCCAGTCCCAGCGCACACCCAGGTTTTTACTGTCCTCGCGGCTGACGGCGATGATTTTTGCTTCCAACGTTACCTGCCTTGTTGCGATATCCAGCTTGGGCAGCAGCTGCTTTAAGCGTGCGTGGCATTGTTCGTCACCCAAAAGGATGAGGCTGTTGGTGATATTGTCAAGACTGAGCTTGGAGCCGAAGTGCGGAGCCAATGCTTCCTGCACGTCCTTGGCTCTGGCGTAGCTTAAGGGATAGCAGGCCAGGCGTTCGCTGACGGGCTGCGGCAGTGAGGGAACGTTTACTGCAACAGCTTTGCCGACGTTGGCGGCGGAAGGCAAAAAGGGATTGGTGAGCTTATTTTGGGCATTGCAGGGCAGAGCTAAGGCAAGCAGCAGACTGCTGAGTATTAACGGGAAAAATCGTTTTAGCATAATGGCTCCTTTCGGTGTTGTCCGTTAAAAGGACGGAACAAGCATTGCATAGTAAATTTCATTTTTCATTTTAGCGCAAGCAGGGAATAATTTCAAGTGAAAATTTAGAAAATAGAGAAAATTTTAAATTATCATATTGCATTTCGCTTTTTTTATGCTACAATGAATGCAACACAAGAAAAATGAGGTGATACAATGGAGGGCTTGCGTAATAATAAACTGGCGGAGGATTTGCTGCATCTGGCATTGGCTCAGGGAGCCAGTGATTTGCATATCGAGCCTGACGGACAGGGCGTGCGTGTGCGCATCCGTGTTGACGGCTTGCTGCAACAGCTGTGCGTGCTGCCGCACTCTCAGCAAAGCACACTGCTGACACAGCTGAAGGTGTGGAGCGGTATGGATATTGCCGAAAAAAGAGTGCCGCAGGACGGCAGGCTGTTGTTGGAGCATGAAGGCAGCGAGGTTGATTTGCGTTTATCCAGCCTGCCGACGGTGAACGGCGAAAAGCTGGCAATCCGTTTTTTGCAGCGTCAGGATAATTTGCTGCAGGTGGAGCAACTGCAATTCAGTGATGATAATTTGCAGCGTTACCGCCGGCTTTTTCATCAGCCGAACGGCTTGGTACTTCTGACGGGACCGACGGGCAGTGGCAAAACGACCACGCTTTATGCTACGCTGCAGGAGCTTGATGCTGCTGCCAGCAATATTATAACCTTGGAGGATCCGGTGGAATATAAGCTGCCGGGAATCAATCAGGTGGCGGTCAACCGCAGGAGCGGGCTGACCTTTGCGGCAGGCCTGCGTTCGGTGGTGCGTCAGGATCCGGATGTCATCATGCTAGGTGAAATCAGAGATGAGGAAACGGCGGCGATGGCGGTGCATGCAGCTCTGACAGGTCATTTGGTGTTGAGCACATTACACACGAACGATGCCATTGGTGCGGTCTATCGTCTGCTGGATATGGGGATTGCCGATTATCTGCTGGCTGCCGGTTTGCGCGGTGTGCTGGCACAGCGTTTGCTGCGCCGTCCTTGCCGCCATTGCGGCGAGCGGCGCCTTGCAACTGCAGCGGAGCTGCAGTATCTGGGGCGCAGGGCGGATGAAAAACTGCAGGTGGTGCAGGCTCACGGCTGTGAGCATTGTCATGGCACAGGCTACAGAGGTCGCTTGGCCTTGCATGAGCTGGTTGTGTTTGATAAACGGATGCAGCAGCTTTTGGTAAACGGCGCCGATGAAGCAGAGCTTTTGCAGGAGGCGCGCAAGCAGGGATGGCGCAGTCTGTACGCCGATGCAGTAGCAAAGGTGCTGCAGGGGGCAACTACGGTTGAAGAATTGTGGCGCGTCGGTATCACCGGGGAGGCTGACAATGCTTGATAAGCTGCTGCTTTTGGCACGGAATATGGGAGCAAGCGATTTGCATCTTACGCCTGCGAGCGTACCGATGGTGCGCGTAGATGGCAGCCTGCAGCCTTTGCAAAACGAATTTATTTCCCGGGAAAAGCTGGAGAAATCGTTGCTTGCCCTGCTGCCGGAGCAGGAAAAACAGCAGCTGCTGCAGACAGGTGAGATTGATACTGCTTTTAGTGACAGTTTGCAGGAGCGCTGCCGGCTCAATATTTACCGCCTTGGCAACGGCTATGCGGCGGCGATTCGTCTGCTCCCGAAGGATATTCCTGAATGCAGCACTCTTGGTCTGCCGCAAATTGTCAGTCAGCTTGCTGACAGCAGCAGCGGTCTATTACTCGTCACAGGTGCCACAGGCAGCGGTAAAAGCACAACGCTTGCATCATTGGTACAGCAGATAAATCAAACGCGCGCTGTGCACGTGCTGACGCTGGAGGACCCGATAGAATATGTTTATCCTGCTGGCTTGGCGCTGATTAACCAGCGTGAGGTTGGGCGTGATACAAGGAGCTTTGCCAGCGGTCTGCGCAGTGCGCTCAGGCAGGACCCGGATGTGATTATGGTGGGCGAGCTCAGGGATGCGGAAACAATCGGTATAGCGCTGACGGCGGCGGAAACAGGTCACCTTGTTTTAGCTACGCTGCACACGCAGGACGCTGCAGGTACGGTAAACCGTATTCTTGACGTATTGCCGGACAGGCAGCACGTTTGTACACAGTTGGCTGACTGCTTGCTCGGAATTTGCTGCCAGAGGCTGCTGCCGCGCTGTGACAGAGCAGGCAGAGCGGTGGCCTTTGAGGTGCTCGTTGCAACGCCTGCCTTGCGCAATTTGATTCGTGAGGGGCGTACGCACCAGCTGCAGTCTTATTTGCAGACCGGCGCGCGCTACGGCATGCAGACAATGGAGGATGCGGTAAAAGCCTTGCAGCTACGCGGGATAATCGCATGAAAAAAGCCGCTGCGAAAAACAGCGGCTTAATATATACAGATATACTGTAAAACGGTATTACAAAATTTCTTCTCTGATTAAGGTGTTCATCATCTTTTGCTTGCCCAATACCCAGAGCAGGTCGTTTTCTTCGAAAACGAGAGAAACATGGGGGTTGGTAATGGTAAAGGCACCGCGCTCCAGACCGACAACAAGACAGCTCCATTTGTTGCGCAAATCGGCAGCCTTCAGTGAGGTTCCCAAAATAGGAGAATGCTTGTCGATGGTAATCGCCAGCGAGAGGAATTGCTGTTCCGGCTTATTTTGGTGGTTATCCAGCATAAATTCACGCAGGCTTTGCGGCAGGTCGCAACGTTCCAAACCTAAGCTGCGCTGTCTTACGGCAGCGTCAAAAACCTGCAGCTGGCTGCTGGTACCGATAAGCAGCAGCTTATCTCCCTGCTCAACTATCTGCTCGCCACCGGGCATATCAACAGTGCGATGGCTGCCCAAAAGCTGCAGAACATTGCAGCCATAGCTTTCGCGGAAGCCAAGACTGCGCAGGCTGCGGCCCTTAATCGGCGAGTCCTTCTGCAAATCGTAGTAAACAAGCTGCAAATCCTCGTCGAACCAGGTGCGGCTGTCATCGGGAGCGCTTTCACGATGCTTGCGCATGTGCTTTTCGTTAAGGTTTACCAAAAAGCGTGATTCGATACGCAGGTATTCGCTCATCAGCCAGTCGGAGGAGGAGATGAAGTATGCTGCCAGCAGGACGGAAACGCAGGCCAGGAAGCCGTGCAGATTAAGCAGGGTGTGAAAGATGAAGTACAGCGAAGCGGATGCTACAAGCAGCTTGCCAAATACCAGGAACATCAGCGGCAGATGGTTAGCACGCTTCTTAAACCAAAGCTTGGAGAACAAATCACCATTGCCGGCGCGGTTAACTAAAACGGCACGCAGAATCGGCGACATGATAATAAAGGTGGCTGCGGCGGTCAGCAGTCTGCTGTACGGCAGCTTTAAGGTGTTGCCCAAATAAGGCAACAGGTAATATTCCGCACCCAAAGCTATAGCTGCCAGCAGGGTGATGAAAATCAGCATACGCATGGTGTAACCGGTCAGCAGATTCTTCCAGTCTTGGTCTTTGTCATCATCGGTTGTAGTGCCGGTGTAACGGTCCAGCCAGCTTTTAGCCTGCGGCGGCAGCAGCTTCAGCACCAGCTGGTAAAAGTGTTCGGCTGCCATGATGCAGAAGGGAGTGGTAAAGGTAGTGATTACGGATACCGCTACGATAATCGGATATAAAAAGCTGCTGATTACGCCAAGGCTCATGCCAAGGGAAGCGATAATAAAGGAGAATTCACCGATCTGTGCCAGGCTGAAGCCGCAGTGTACAGAGGTGTTGAGGCTCTGGCCGGAGGCCAGTACGCCGCCGGTGGAGAAAATCAGCTTGCCGATAATTGTTGCTACTACCAGCACGAAGATAGGCAGCGCCTGTTCCAGCAGGATAGCGGGATCTACCATCATGCCGACGGATACGAAAAAGACAGCGCCGAACAAATCCTTGATAGGAGCAACGAGGTGCTCGATTTTTTCTGCATTAGGCGCTTCGGCAATCAAAGAGCCCATGATGAAGGCACCCAAAGCGGAAGAGAAGCCGAGCTGAGTTGCCAGCACAACCATACCGAGGCACAGGCCGATGGAAACAACTACCAGAGTTTCTTCGTTCATCAGCTGTTTGGCCCATTTAAAGAAGCTGGGAACAAGGTACATACCCAGAACAAACCATAAAACGAGGAAGAAAATAAGACGTCCGATGCTGAGCAGTAGCTCCATCGTGGAAACATCGGCGCTGGCTACGGCCATAGTTGCCAGCAGCACCATCATCACGATGCCGGCGATATCTTCGATAATCAGCACGCCGAAAACTATTTCCGTAAAGCGTTGCGCCCTGAGCTTTAAATCGTCAAAGGCTTTGATGATAATCGTGGTGGAGGACATGGAAAGCATACCGCCCAAAAAAAGGCTGTCCATATGGTTCCAGCCGAGCAGCGTACCTGCGAAGTAGCCCACGGCCAGCATACCGCCGATTTCTACCGCGGTGGCGATGAAGGCGGTACTGCCTACGCTTTTCAGTTTGTAAAAGCTGAACTCCAGTCCCAGCGCGAACAGCAGGAAGATAACACCGATTTCGGACCAGGCGTGGACGTTGGCCTTATCGGTAATCGTCGGGAAGAAGTTGAAATGCGGACCGGTGATGAAGCCGGCAACAATGTAGCCGAGTACCAGCGGCTGATTAATCTTCTTGAAAAGAATTGTCGTGACGCCGGCTACGAGCAAAATCATTGCTAAATCATTAATAATAGTAGGCAGATGAGTCATGGGAATCTCCTTTGCGATATTTTTTGCCAAAATGGCTTTAAATGGTGTATAATAATTGAAATGTAGTCATTAGCTTTTTAGAAGCTCTGTAGACTGCAAAACAAATAATCTCAATATATATTATACAATATTTTTGACTGGAATTATTGCATAAATAATGCTTTATTATGTTAATTTATTGTGACAAGCGCAATTGGAGGAATAAAGATGAACGAAAATCAACAAGAAAAATTAGTTTTAGTTGACGGCGAGATTATGCCAGAGGCTGAAGCGTTTATTGACGTCAACGACCGTGGCCACAATTTTGGCGATGGCGTTTTTGAAATTGTACCGGTTTACAACGGCCGTGCCTTTGCTTTGCTGCCGCATATGAACAATTTATTCGATTCTGTAATCGCCGTAAAAATTCCCGGCGTTTATATGATTGAAGAGCTGGTAGAGTTCCATGAAAGCCTGTTGGCCGCAACCGGTCTGAAGGACTGCGAAATCTATACTCAGGTAACCCGTGGCAGCGGTGCTTATGCCCTGTCCTATCCGGAGCAGAGCATTCCGCATCTGACTATGTATGCTGTACCGGTTGACCGCGAGGCACTGGCTGAAAAACGTGCTAAGGGCGTAAATATTATCACTGTTGAGGACGTACGCTGGGCGCGCTGCGATATCAATACTCTGAACCGTCTGCCGGAGGTAATGGCTAAACAGAAGGCTGTTATCGGCAATGCTTTTGATTCCCTGTTTGTTCGCGACGGCAAAATTACCGAAAGCACGGAAGCCAGCTTCTTCATTTATAAAGACGGCATTCTGTGGACTCATCCCGAAAACAACTTTATTCATAAAAACATTACCCGCCGTCTGCTGATGGAACGCCTGTCCAAAGACATGGATCTGCAGATTATCGAAAGAGCTTTTGATAAGGATTTCGCACTCAAAGCAGACGAAGCCTTCCTCTGCGGACCGCGTTGCGAATTTATGCCTGTTACCAAAATCGACCGCAGCTTCGTTGCTGACGGCAAGGTTGGCGAGCTGACACAAAAGCTGCAGGATGCATATATGGCATTTGTAGCTAAGGAATGCCCTGCTAAGCATGAATAACAGCAAGCTGGTGCGTGGAGCGTTATTGGTGGCTTTGGCATTGGCGCTGCAGTCGCTGCGTCTGGTGCTGCCGATGCCGCAGCTGCTTTCTACGTTTATCATCGGTACTCTGGTGCATATGATGCTGGTGCTCACGCTGCAGCTCAACGGCCTGAAGACAGCACTGTTGCTGGCGGTTTTGCTACCGATGACTGCTTACGTGCAGGGGCAGGTGCTGCTGCCGTTTCTGATTCCTGTAATCTGGCTGGGCAATTTTATCTTTGTGCTGCTTGTGCGTCAGTTTAAGGGCAGTCGCAAGCTGTCTTTATGTGTACCGCCGCTGGCAAAGGCCTGTGTTATGCTGCTGGCAGCCTGGGCTGTGCTGAACTTCTTGGCGCTGCCGAATCCTGCGCTGCGCAAGACTGTTATGTTTGCGATGAGCGTACCGCAGCTGCTGACAGCTGTTGCCGGTATTTTGCTGGCAGAGCAGGTTAAAAAGCGCCTGCGTCAGTTTGATTAATACAGGTTTGGCAATAATATAATGTATTTATGCGTGTCGTATTTAACCGACAGCGAAAATAACCGCCGGTGTAAAAGCTGAGCGGTTATTTTGTTAATGCTTCGTCTTTGCTCAGTAACCTTTTGGTAACTGAAGCACTTTTTTGTGCATACTTTACAAATGAGCGGTAACAGCATATTATAATATAGGCAATGGATAGTAGTTATTTATTTTGTGAAGTTAATGTTAAAAATGCCAATACAGTGCCGCAAGCTATATTTCATATGCTATAATATACAAGCAGTAATGAGTTTTAGGGGGTTATCAGTATTTTAGAATTTAAACCTGTAACATTGGCGGAAAAGCCTTTGTTTGAAAGCTATATATCAAAATCACATCAAAATGGCAGTGAATGTGCCTTTTCCAATCTTTTTGTCTGGCGTGACTGCTACCATATTTACTGGTGCGTAGCGCACGATTTCCTGCTGCTGAAGGTCAAACGCAACAACGTTGATTTTTACATTCAGCCCTTTGGCGGACGCGATGAGGATTTGCCGCGTCTGATGCAGGAGCTGAAGGAGGAGCATCAGGGCAAGCCGTTTGAGATGCACGGTATCTATGATTTTACCAAGGAGCGCTTTGAACGCGTGATGCCGGGTTTGACGTATGAAGAAGACCGCGATAACTGGGATTATGTATATCTGCAGGAAAAGCTGGCAACGCTTTCCGGCCGCAAGCTGCACGGGCAGAAGAATCACTATAATGCTTTTGTTAAGGCGCATCCGGATTTTGTCTATGAGCCGATTACTATGGATAATATGATGGAATGCCTGAACTTCGGCGAGCACTGGTGCGATGAGCATATGGCAGAGGATCCTTCGCTGCTGTGCGAAAAATATGCTATTCAGGAGGCTTTCCTGAGCTTCGAGCAGCTGGAGCTGCGCGGCGGTGCAATCCGTTTCGACGGTAAAATTCAGGCCTTCAGCTTTGGCAAGAAGATTAACGACGATACAGCGGTGCTGCATGTAGAAAAGGCGCGTCATGATGTACGTGGCTTGTATACTGCTATTACCAAGGAGTTCGCCGCTCATGCCTGGACGGATGTAAAATATCTCAACCGTGAGGAGGATATGGGACATCCCGGTCTGCGTGAGGCAAAAATGGCGCTGCATCCGGAATTTATGGTGAAAAAATACAATGTAATTATTGGGTGAGGTAGCTTATGATTTACCGTGTCTTGAGCAAGGAGCGTATGTACCAAGCGGAAGAGCTTTGGGATTACTGCTTTGAAAAAAAGACGGAGCCTTTCTTTCGGTACTATTTTGAGCAGTACTGCGGCAAGGACAATATGGTTATCGGTGGCTTTGACAAGGTCGGCGAGGAAGAAAAGCTGTGCACTATGCTGCATGTAAATCCCTATATGCTGCGTTTGCGCGGGCAGGAGATGCTGGTGCCGTATCTCGTGGGCATTGCCACCGCTCCGGAAGCACGTGGACAGCACCTGCTGCGTCCGCTTTTGGAAACTGCTTTTGAGGTGCTGCGCTCGCAGGGCTTCCCTTTTGTGACGCTGATGCCTATAAGTGCCGGTATTTATCTGCCGTATGAATTTGCTTACTGCTATTATCGTCATGAATATAAAATGCCTCTGGCACAGCTGCAACCTGCTGCAACAGGTGATGATCTGTCGGTAGAACGTCTGGATTTAGTTTCCTTGCTGCAATCTGTGACTGAGGAAACGCAACCTTGCAATCCTTTGGCAGATATTTACGCAAGGGTTACCGCAGCGTGGAACGGTGTACCGCAGCGCACCGCGTTCCAATGGCGCAAGCTGTTGTCTGTAGTTACGCAGGAAAATGTGCTGTGCGCTGTTGTTTACCGTGCGGAGGAAGCAGTGGGCTATATGCTTTACTCGCTGACTGACGGCACGTTCAACGTGCAGGAGCTGCTGGCGCAGGATGCTGCGGTAAAGAACTGTCTGCTGCAATATGCCGCAGGACACAGAAGCGAAGCGCAGGAGCTTTGCTGGCTGGCGGAGCCGTGGGATAAAACCTATCTTGGCTTTGCGGACCAGACGCTTACAGGCAGACTGCAGCCGTTTATGATGGCACGTTGTCTTGATGCGCGTTTGGCGCTCGCCAAGCTGCCGGTAGCAGAAAGCATGAGCAGCGGCAGCATTGTTGTTTTGCTTACGGATAAGATGATTGAGCGCAATAATCATCTGCTGCAGCTGCGCACGTCACCGGGCAAGCTGGAGGCAGTCAGCACGCTGGAGCAGGAGGAGGTTACCATGGATATGGGCGCCTTTACCCAGCTTTACTTCGGTGCGTTCAGCGCTACGGAGCTGTGGGAAGCAGGGCACATCAAATGCAGCGATGTGCGGAAGCTGCAGCTGCTCGATGAGCTCTTCCCTAAATGTCGCACCTACAATAACGAATACTTTTAAAGCTATGCAGGCTGTCAGACGTTTCGGCAGTCTGCTTTTTTTGGCAACAGAAAAACCCATGCCTTACTTAGCGTAAAGCATGGGCTTTTTTTCGGTATAGAATTTACTGTGCTGTAATTTGCTTTTCCATGACGTTATAGGCTACATCACCGTCATGCGGCTGACCGTTGACCGTTACATTACCGTGGAAGGCTGCAATTTTCGTCTTCCAGCAGTAGCTGCCGCTGTCTGCGGTAATTTTATTGCTGTTATCATTGAAAACCAGATTGCCGTTTACATAGGCAGTTCTGTCGGAATGATATACATCTACCTTATCGCAGGCAAAGCTCATATCGCCGAAGCTCAGACGAATATTGCCCTGGCCGTGAACCTCCATAGCATAAAAATATACCTTGGTGGCGTCACCGGTAATGGTTAAGGTAGTGTCATGTGCGGGGAACTGTACGAAAACATTTCCCTGCAGGTCATATACACCGGTGAGCGGATTAAAGGTACGGCTGTCACTCTTGATTACCGGGTCGGCAAAACACATAGAAGGCAGCATCATAACAAGCATAGTTAATATTAAAAGTAATTTCTTCATGAATAAATCACCTCTTGTAGCATGAAAAACAGGAGAAATTTTAAGTGTACTCTTTATTATAGTATTTTTAGAGAATCGGCGCAAGCGTTAAAAAAGATTTTTTTAGAAAAAAAGAGGATTTTTCCTTTATACATTGAATATAAATTATGTGTGATATAGTAGTTGGAGGCAGAGAGGGTAATGAACGGAGATTTTGAAAACTTTAAAGAGCAGGTGCGTAGCACAGCTGATATGGTAGAAATAATCTCCGGTTACGTGCCGTTGAAAAAGAAAGGCCAGAACTATTGGGGCTGTTGCCCTTTTCACGGAGAAAAAACACCGTCCTTTTCGGTGAACCCCGGCAAGAGCATGTTTTATTGCTTTGGCTGCCATGAGGGCGGAGATATTTTTAAGTTTATTATGAAAATCGAAAACTGCAGCTTTATGGATGCATTAAAGCTGCTGGCCGGCAGATACGGTATTCCGATACCAGAAAAGCAGAAGACGGCCGCCGAAATTGCACGCGAGAAACAAAGGGACAGCATTTATAGTGCTAATGAGCTGGCGTCAAAATTTTTTCAGGCCTGTCTGACAAAAACTGCTTACGGTGAACCTGCCCTGGCTTATCTTGCCGGGCGCGGAATAGGCAAAGAAATTATTGCCGGCTTTGGCATAGGCTATGCGCTGAATAATTTTACTGCGCTTGTCAGCTCTCTTGCTAAGCGCGGTTGTCAGCCGCAGGTGCTGGAGGCTGCCGGACTGGCGGCCCGTGGGCGCGACGGCTATTATGACAAGTTCCGCAACCGTGTGATTATTCCTATCCGCGATGCGCGCGGACGTATAGTCGGCTTTGGCGGCAGAGTGCTGGACAACAGCACACCTAAATATCTGAATACAGCGGAAACGCAGTGGTTTAATAAGCGAAGGCTGCTTTTTGGTCTGGATATAGCTTTGAAGGCTATCCGCAAAAGCGGTCGGGCGGTAGTTGTCGAGGGTTATATGGATGCTATCAGCTTGCATGCGGCAGGCTTTGATAACGTTGTAGCATCTATGGGAACGGCCTTTTCCCAGGAGCAGGCTAAGCTGCTGCAGCGTCTGGCGGATGAAGTAATCTTCTGCTATGACAGCGACAGCGCAGGCCGCAAGGCTTCGGTGCGTGCCGTGAGCATTGCCAGGGAAGCAGGCTTGAAGGTGCGCATAGCAGGTGTACCTGACGGCAAGGATCCCGACGAATATGTACGTCAGCATGGTCATGATGCTTTTGCACAGGTGCTGGCGGCGGCGCAGAATGGTATTGATTTTCAAATAGATGAAACTATCCTGCAAAATAATATTGCTAATTTAGCAGGAAAAGTAGAGGCTGTGTCGAATATACTACCATTCCTATTAGAATGTCAAAATGAAATTGAAGCGTCGGAGCATATCCGAAGGCTGGCACAACGGCTGACTATTGATGAAGGCCTGATTGCGGAAGAATACCGCAAGGCAGCACGCAGAGGCGGCAGACAGCAGACTGGGCAGCCGACGGTGATTCCGGAGGAAAAAAGCGCCGGTATCGGTCAGCAGGCGGAAGAACTGCTTCTGAGATTGCTTTTGGAGCAGCCGCAGCTGTGTGACGAATGCCGTGCGGAGGTAAAGGAAACAGGCTTTGAAGATGCTGTGCTGGCACAGCTGTTTGACAGGTTGTGCGAGCTTGGCACCGCTTATACAACGGATAAGCTGAATAATGTCCTGGACGACGCGGCGCAGACAGCGTTGGCACGTATTTTGGCACATCAGCTTCCGGAAGGAGATATGGATAAGCTTATGCAGGACTGCCTCAGGCAGATGCGGCGGCTTCGTCTGGAAAAAGAATATGAAAAGCATCGTCTGCTGGCTGATGAATACGAAAGATCGGCAGATGAGCGCTTTCTCAGTGAATTAATGGAAAGTCAAAGGATAAAGAATGAAATCAAAAAACTCTATGGAAACCAAAATAAATAAGGAAGGAGGGGACACCATGGCTGCAGCTACTAAAATAACGCAGGAGCAAATTGATGAGCTTATCCGCAAGGGTAAGGCTAATAAGGGTGTTCTCACCTATGGCGATGTAATGAACCTCACTAATACTTTGGAAGATATCACGCCCGAAGATGTTGAGCATATCTATGAGGTTATTACACGTAAAGGTCTGGAGCTTGTTGATGATGACAACGCCTCCGACGAAGATATACTGCCTTTGGTAGGAAACGACGAAGATAATGATGAGCCCAGCAGCAGTGAGCTGGAAAACATGAGCGTTCCCGAAGGCATCAGCATTGACGATCCTGTACGCATGTACCTTAAGGAAATCGGCAGAGTACCGCTGCTTATCGGCGAGGATGAAGTTAAGCTCGCTAAGCGTATGGACAAGGGCCGTCAGGCAGAGCGTATTCAGCGCGGCAGAATGATTGAGCTGGAGGAGCCTGCTTTTACTGCTGAGGACAGCGGCAGCGCATTGATTGAAAAGCTGCGCGAGAGCCTGAAAGAGGAATGGCAGATTACCAATATGCGTTCTGTTTTCCGTGTGGCGCAGATGATTAAAAAGCGTCAGAGCGTAGGTCAGCCTTATACTGTTGACGATTACGAGGACCTGATTTTTGAATTTACCAAAGATGAGCGTCTGCATCTGCAGCGCCTGATGGCAGAACAAAGATGCCTGATTCCCGGCTGCGAGCAGTTCGTAGTAACCCGTGAAACAAGCGATATAGATGATCACAAGCTGTACCAGATTAAGGCTATTCTCAACGAGCTCAGAGAGCGTATGAGCGACGGCAGAGAAAAGGATTCCGCTGTTGTTGAAGCCTACTGCAATCTGGATGAGGATTTCGAAAAGCTGTTGAAAGCAGTTGCGCATCAGGGAGACGAAGCTAAGCAATGCTTGTCCGAAGCCAACCTGCGTCTGGTAGTAAGTATTGCCAAGCGTTATGTCGGTCGCGGTATGCTGTTCCTGGATTTGATTCAGGAGGGTAACCTGGGCCTGATTAAGGCTGTAGATAAATTTGACTATAACAAGGGCTTTAAATTCAGTACCTATGCTACATGGTGGATTCGTCAGGCGATTACCCGTGCGATTGCCGATCAGGCACGTACTATCCGTATTCCCGTACATATGGTGGAAACCATTAACAAGCTTATCCGTGTTTCCCGTCAGCTGCTGCAGGAGCTTGGACGCGAGCCTTTGCCGGAAGAAATTGCCAAGGAAATGGATACCTCTGTTGACAGAGTACGCGAGATTATGAAAATTGCGCAGGAGCCTGTTTCTCTGGAAACTCCTATCGGTGAAGAAGAGGATTCGCATCTGGGCGATTTCATTGAGGACCACGATGCACCGGCACCTGCCGACGCTGCTTCCTTTACTCTGTTGCGTGAACAGCTGGAGGAGGTTCTGGAAACGCTTACTATCCGTGAAAAACGGGTATTGGAGCTGCGCTTTGGTCTGGAGGATGGCCGCAGCCGTACTTTAGAAGAGGTTGGCCAGCATTTTGGCGTTACTCGTGAGCGTATCCGTCAGATTGAGGCTAAGGCATTGCGCAAGCTGCGTCATCCCAGCCGCAGCAAAAAGCTGAAGGACTTCTTGGAATAATAGTTGACAAACAACTGTATCTATTATAAAATAATACTGTTTGGTAGCTTGCATGGGCCTATAGCTCAGTGGTAGAGCCGCCGGCTCATAACCGGCTGGTCGTAGGTTCGAACCCTACTGGGCCCACCAATACCTTACATCAGCAAAACGAAGTGAACGCAGGTCGAAAGGCCTGCGTTTTTAATTTTTATGAGTTGACATTTATCTGCTTATAGTGACATAATTAAATAGTTATCAAGAATATGGACTCATTTCACTGAATAAGTTTGAATAATTACCAAGGAGGCAAGAATGTTTACTTTAAAAAATGGTGACGGTATGGTTTGGCCTGACGGCAAGCGTATCGCCGTGATGGTTACCTTTGATTTTGATGCGGAGCTGCTGCGTAAATCTGTAATCGGCAAGCGAACAATCGGCTTTTCCGATACAAGCAGAGGTCAATATGGTCCTGATGAGGGCTTGAAGCGTTGTCTGGATATGCTTGAACGCCAACAGCTCAAAACTACCTTTTTTGTTCCCGGCCGCATTGCGGAGCTTTATGCAGATAAAGTTCAGCAAATAGCGGATGCAGGCCATGAGCTTGCATATCACGGCTATCTGCACGAAGCCTCTGTAGATATGCCTGCTGATGAGGAAAGAGAGAATATGGCCAAGAGTGAGGCACTATTGGAAAAAATAAGCGGCCGCAAGGTTGTCGGCTATCGCGGTCCGCTGGATTTGCTGCCCAACTGTGCCATGCAGCTGATGACTGAACGTGGATATTTATACGGTTCTACGCTTAAGGATTGCGACTGGGCTTATGTGCATGAGGACTATCCGCTTGTGGAGCTTCCTACTGAGCCTACGCTGGATGATTTCTCCTGGTTCTATTTTTCCTATGCTGATGAAGCTACTATCACCTGTAGTTATCCGGTGGACTATGTTTACGATATCTGGAAGGATAATTTTGACGAGCTGGCCAATGAGGGCGACAAAATTTTTGTGCTCAAGCTGCATCCGCAGCTTATCGGCCGCAGCAGCCGTGTGCGCATGCTGGAACGCTTTATTGCCTATATGAAGGCGAACGGCGCATGGCTTGCAAGCTGCGAAGAGGTAGCTCGTTACGTAAAGGAATTTTATGCTAAACGTGCGGAAGGAGGCGAAGCGTGATGAACTGGAACTGGCCTGATAATAAGCGCATTGCTTTACTGCTTTCCTTTGATATTGATGCGGAAACTCTGTGGCTTACACGCAACGATATCAATGAACGTCATCTGGTGCACATGTCCCGCGGTCTTTATGCTACGAAGCAGGGCTTGCCGCGTATTCTGAAGATGCTGGAGGAGGAAGGTCTTAAGGCAACCTTTTTCACTACTGCCTATACGGCAGAGATTCATCCGGAAATCATTCAATACATTGCAGCGCAGGGACACGAAATCGGCTATCACGGTTATCTGCATGAAGTAAAGGATACCTATGAAGAAGAAAATGCATTGATGGATAAGGTTGATGCCATCTTCCGCAAGCTTACCGGCAAACGTCCTGTAGGTGTGCGTATGCCTGACGGTATCGTGCATGATTTTCATAAGCAGCTGTGGCTGGATAGAGGCTGCATTTATTCCTCTAACTGGCGCAATAATGACGGTCCGTTCCTGCTGCAGATATACGGCAAGGAAATACCTATCGTTGAGCTGCCGAAGGATGGTATTGTCGATGATACCTCCTATGATATGTACACCCTGCAGCATCCGGAGCATTATTATCTGCGCAGCGGACGCGAAATGGTGCAGATTTGGCAGGATGAATTTGACGGGCTGGCAGATGAAGGACGTATCATTAACTTTGTCATGCATCCGCAGTTTGTCGGTCGTCCGGGATATGTTCGCGCATTGCGTTCATTTATTCATTATGCAAAAGAAAATGGAGCCTGGATTACTACTGACGAAGCCTGTGCTAAACATGTTTTAAAGCAGAAGGGTTATGACATTGAGGTACATTACTGATTAAAAAAATTCTGTTGGCAGTGTTGTTGATTCTATGGTATAATAATACACTACATGAGCAAGTTTACTCATTAAATGTACGGAGTAAACAGATATTAAAAATTGAGAGGGGTTTTTCTAATGAAAAAGTTTACAATGAAAAGTATTTTTGCTTTCCTGGCAACTGCAATGCTGGCTATGATGCTAGTAGGCTGCGGTGGCGAGAAAAAAGATGCTGCAGCTGATGCAGGCAAGGGTGACAAGTGGGTTGTTGCTATCAACTCCACCTTCCCGCCGTTTGAATCCGTAAAGGAAGGCACCAAGGATTACCAAGGTGTTGATATTGATATCGCTCACTACATCGCCAAGAAGATGAACAAGAAAATCGAATTCACCGATATGAAATTCGCTTCTTTGGTACCGACTCTGCAAAGCGGCCGTGCTGATGTTATTATCTCTGCAATTTCTCCGACTTCCGAGCGTGAAAAGGTTGTATCCTTCTCCAAGCCTTATTATTTCCCGATGAAGGCTATTCTCTGCAAAAAGGGTGCAGGCTATGACGCTATGGATAAACTGAAGGGTAAAAAAGCCGGTGCTTCTATGGGTACTACCTATGCTAAAGAGCTGAAGGCTGTCGGCGGTATCGAAGTTGTTGAAATGGATACTACTCCGCTGGTTGTTCAGGATATTAAAAACGGTCGTCTGGCTGCAGGTCTGTTCGATTCTTCCCAAGCTGCTGTCTTCGTAAAACAAAATCCTGATCTGGAGCTGCACGTTCTGCAAGGAGCTGTAGTAAAAGACGATACCTTTGCTATCGCTTTGCCGAAGGATTCCAAGGATGTTGAAAAAATCAACGAAATCCTTAAAGAAATGCGCACCAATGGCGAGCTGCACAAAATTCTTGTAGCTCATCTGGGTGAAGAAGGCACTAAAGAATACGAAGCTGCAGTTGAAAAGCTGGATATTGCTAAGCTGTAAGAGGTGAATTAGCAGATGTTAGATTTTTCCGTTCTGGAACCTTATATACCGCTTTTGGCAACCGCTGTCTGGATTACGCTTAAATTCACTTTCTTTTCTACGATTATGGGCTTTTTCGGCGGCTTTATCCTGGCGCTGATAACCCTGTCCAAGAACAGAGTGCTTTCCTTCCTGGCGAAGGTTTATATCTCTGTTTTCCGTGGTACGCCGCTTTTAGTGCAGCTGATGCTGATTTACTTTGCGACACCGCAGCTGACGAGCTATACTATTTCTGCCTTGGAGGCAGGCGTGCTTTCCTTTGGCCTGAACAGTGCCGCATATATTTCCGAAGCACTGCGCGGTGGTATTCTTGCTGTCGACAAAGGTCAGTGGGAGGGCGCAATGTCCTTAGGCGTGCCTAAGCATCGCTTCCTGCTGGATATTATTCTGCCGCAGGCTATTAAGAATGCTTTGCCTTCCCTGGTAAACGAAAGCATTATGCTGCTGAAGGATTCCAGCCTTGTTTCCGTTATCGGTGTTGCCGATACGCTGCGTTGGGCGGATCTGATTCAGGCAAAAACCTTCCGTGCATTTGAAGCCTTTATCGTAGCAGCTGCTGTTTATTATGTTTTGGTTATGGCCCTGAACTTTTTGGGCGGTTTGTTAGAAAAGAAGGTGCGCGTCAGTGATTGAGATTCAACACCTATCTAAAAGCTTTGGTAATTTAGAGGTCCTTAAGGATGTTTCCCTGACAATAAAAAAAGGTGAGGTTGTGACCATTATCGGTTCTTCCGGTTCAGGAAAATCTACGCTGCTGCGTTGTATCAATCTGCTCGAGCAGCCTACCGGCGGAGCGATTTTATTCGAAGGTAAGGACATCGTAAATTCCAAAATAAAAATTGAAGATATCCGCAAGAATGCCTGCATGGTGTTTCAGCATTTTAATCTTTTTGCCAATATGACTGTTCTGGAGAATATGACCTACGCTCCCCGTGTAGTCAACGGTCTTTCCAAGCAGGAGGCCAAGGAAAAGGCTATGAAGCTGTTGGCAAAGGTTAATCTTTCCGACAAAGCCAATGAATATCCTAGCCGTCTGAGCGGCGGCCAGAAGCAGCGTGTAGCGATTGCGCGTGCTTTGGCGATGGAGCCGAAGGTGCTGCTTTTGGACGAGCCTACCTCCGCACTTGACCCGGAAATGGTCAAGGAGGTACTGGATGTTATCAAGCAGCTTGCCAATACCGGCATTACCATGGTTCTGGTTACCCACGAAATGGGTTTTGCCAAGGACGTATCGGATACAGTTTATTTCATGGACGGCGGTTACCTGATTGAAAGCGGTACGCCGGATGAAGTATTCAACCATCCGAAAACGGAACGCGCGAAGAAGTTCCTTGCTTCTGTTTTGGTATAAGGATATACATATGAAAATATTTATAATTAATCCTGACTTTGGGGTTACTCCTGAGCAGATGGCAGCACGCTGTCATCTGCTCAGTGCGCATGTAGGTCCTGATGTGGAGCTGCACATGGAGTGCCTTGTGGAAAATCATATCGAAATTGATTCTGCTCTTGATACCGCACTCGCTGCGCCCGAGATTATCAAAATGGCCGTGCGTGCGGAAAGCGAAGGCTATGACGCAGTCGTACTGTACTGTTTTAGTGACCCCGCAGTGGATGCCTGCCGTGAGGTGGTAAGCATACCTGTAGTGGGCGGCGGTCAGGCGAGCTGTCTTCTGGCGCCGCTGGTAGGCAGGCAGGCCGGACTTTTGCTGGCAGATACGACACGCTATGCGGAAAAGCAGCTTTTTGTTGCTCAATGCGGCGTTGATCCTGCGCGTATCGCTGCAATCGGCGGCATTGAAGCCCGCGGTGTCGATTTGTGGGCAGACCGTGAGCATGCTCTGGATCTGCTCACGGAAGCCGGCAGGGATTTGCTGGCGGCAGGCAGAGTGCAGGTACTGCTTTTGGGCTGCTTGTCCTTTTTAGGCTTGGCGCACCCGCTCAGTGAGCGTCTGGGCGTTCCGGTTGTTGACCCGGCGGTGGCACCTGTGGCGCTGGCAGAATGCCTTGTGCGGCAGGGGCTCAAAACAAGCCGCAAGGCTTATCCCGCACCGCCTATGCGCAAACGTACATGGCATGGCGGGCAATTATAAACAGCTTGCTTTTCTATAGGAAATAGTGTAAGATAATATTAGTATTAAAATCTTAAGAAGAGAGGTTACTGTTTTAA
>OLYB01000297.1_pt1 | contig 51100 bp, 38 predicted proteins | sample 1674481 | NCBI WGS metagenome assembly OLYB01 (sample SAMEA103958167, study PRJEB25191) | human gut metagenome
TTGGCTGGAGACGGCCCGGAAAAATAGGTAGCGCCAACACAAAGCGGACATCTTCAGATGTCCGCTTTTTTTGCGGAAATATATGTTTTTTCAATCCGAATTTCACAGATTGTTCAAAATTATTTCACCATTGACTGGAAAAAGTGCGTATAATAGAAAAACATGGGAAGTGCGAGCCAATTAAAATTCACGGAATATGGGAATACTCACATCATCCGGGTTTTATTCTGATGTGTTCCCGAAAAGCGGGGAAAAGGTTGATTTTTTCGTTCAAACCTGCTATAATGAACGGACTTGTCAAAGGATAACCGGAAAAGGATTTTTGTTATGCTAAAGAGATTTAAATCGTCTGTCACTTTTTTAATGAAGCTGCTGGCATTTTTGCTGTGCGGCGTATGTTTTTTTGGACTGTTTGGTTTGGAATATTTCTTCCTGCTGCGGCCCAGCCGCACCTTGGGCGTTACTGCGGTGGCCTTCATTGTGGTTTATGTGCTGATGACCAAGGTTTATGGCGGTTTCGACATCGGCAAACGTAAGAGCAAGCCCATCGTGTTCTCCATGGCCCTGGTGCTGCTGCTGACGGATTTGGTTACGCATTTTCTGCTGTGCATCATGAATACCACCGTCATCCACGGAGGCCATTTCGTGTATGAGCGGCCGCTGCTGCTGCTGGCGGTCTATCTGCTGCAGGTAGCCCTGGTGATCGTCATGGCTTATGGCGGAAACGATTTGTACTTCAAGGTCAACAAGCCTCAGCGCTGCCTGATGGTGGCCCGCCGCGGGGAGTGCGTCGAGGACCTCATCCGGAAGGTCGGCCGCTATAAGAAGCAGTATAACATCCAGCAGGTGGCATGGCTGGATCAGCCGGACCTGCTGTCCTGCGTGGACCAGGCGGATGCCGTCTTTCTGTATGAGCTTTCCGTCCGTGAGCGGACGGACCTGGTGGAGTACTGCTATCAGACCCGCAAGGACGTGTATTACAGCCTGGAGATGTCCGACGTGGTTGCTATGGCCGGGGAGCGCGTCATGTTTGACGACAAGACCCTGATGTTCTGCCCCGTCCGGGAGCTGCGCTTTGAGGAACGCATCGTTAAGCGCACAGGCGACATTCTCATCTCCCTGCTCGGCCTGATTCTGACGTCTCCCATCCTGCTTGTGACGGCTTTGGCTATCCGCATGGAGGACCACGGCCCGGTGTTCTACCGCCAGAAGCGCGCCACTTACGGTGGCCGCGTGTTTGAGGTGTACAAGTTCCGCTCCATGCGGGCCCAAGCCGGGGACATTCACGTCTCCGCCACCAAGGGGGACCAGCGCATCACCAGGGTGGGCCGGGTTATCCGCAAGTTCCGCATCGACGAGCTGCCCCAGCTGATCAATGTCCTGAAAAGCGACATGAGCATCGTGGGTCCCCGGCCTGAAATGCTGGAGAATGTCGAGAAATATACCAATGATCTTCCGGAGTTCCGCTATCGCCTGCGGGCCAAGGCGGGGCTTACCGGTCTTGCCCAGATCTATGGCAAGTACAACACATCCCCCCGGGATAAGCTCATTATGGACCTGGCCTACATCCAGCAATACAGCGTCTGGCTTGACCTGAAGCTGATCCTGCGCACGGCGCTGGTGCTGCTGACGCCGGAGGAAAGCACCGAGGCGTTTGAGGACAAAAAAACGGAGGAAAAACCGTAATGCATACCACGAAACGGGCGGTGCTGCTGAGCTGCTCCGACCACTATAACCACCGACTCTATGTCATCGACGGCTATCTCAAGTCCCAGGGCTATGAGACGGTGTACTATACCGGCGACTTTGACCACTCATCCAAAAAGGTGTTTCACTGCTCGGTCCCCGGATGCCGCCAGATCCATGTGCGGCCCTACCGGAGAAACCTCTCCCTGGCCCGGATCCTGTCACACCGGGACTTTGCCCGGCTGGTGTTCCAGGAGCTGGAGCAGGATCCGCCGGATGTGGTGGTGGCCCAGCTGCCCCCCAACTATCTGGCCCATTACGGCGCCCGCTTCAAGCGCCGCCACCCGGATACCAAGCTGATATTCGAGATCTTCGATATGTGGCCGGAGACGTTCCCCTCCGGCTCCGTGAAGCAGCTGCTGGCCCTGCCGTTTTCCATCTGGGCGGGGCTGCGGGATAAGAACCTGCCTGCTGCGGATCGGGTGATTCCCGAGTGCAGGCTGTTCTGCCGCAAGCTGGGCCTGCCGGAGGAGAACGCCATTTACCTGGCGGCTCAGCGTTCCCCGGACCAGCCCCACCAGGCCAGGCTTCGGGCCGACGGTCTGGACCTGTGCTACCTGGGCGCCATCAACAACGTGGTGAACGTTGATGCCATCGCGGACCTGACGGCTCAGCTCCGGCGGCTGAAGCCCGTGACCGTTCACATCATCGGCGACGGCGAGAAATGTCCCCAGCTGCTCCAGGCGCTGAAGGACGCCGGGGCGGAGGTGGACTGGCGCGGCGTGGTGTACGACGAGGCGGAGAAGCACGCCGTCATGAGCTGCTGTCACTTTGGCTTCAACCTGATGAAGCCCGACGTCTGCGTGGGCCTGACCATGAAATCTGTGGACTATTTCCGCCATGACCTGCCCATTCTCAACAACATTCCCGCCGACACCGCCGAGCTGGTGGACCGGGAACAGGTGGGCGTCAATGTGGGACCGGATACAGCGGCCCAGGTGGCCGGAATGACGGTGGAGGACTGCCTGCGCATGCGGGAGAATGTCCGCCGGGTGTTTGACGAAACCTTTGACCTGCCGGTGGTGCAGGCCCGTTACGCTGCCCTGCTGCGGGGCATTGTGTGAGGATAAGACCATGGAAAAACAAATATTGATCCTGCTGGCGGCCTATAAGGGCGGCCGATTCATCCGGCCCATGGTGGATTCCATCCTGGCCCAGGATGTAGGGGGCTGGAAGCTGATCCTGTCGGACGACGGAGAGGATACCGCCCCCATTTTGCAGGAATACGCCGACCGGTATCCGGATCGGATTACCCATTACCGTTCCGGCCGCCGGTTCGGCAGCGCCCAGAAGCACTTTATGCACCTGCTGGAGCAGTTTGGCGATCAGGCGGATTACGTCATGTTCTGTGACCAGGACGACGTGTGGCACCCGGACAAGGTGCGCCTGACACTCCGGCTCATGGAGCAGGTGGAGACGGACCCGTCCCTGCCGGTGCTGGTCCACACGGACCTGCGGGTGGTGGACGGCGAGCTGCGGGAGATGGACCCCTCGTTCCAGCACTATTCCGGCCTGGACGGCCATCGGCTGTCCCTGCCCCAGCTGCTGGTCCAGAATGTGGTCACCGGCTGCACGGTGATGATCAACCGCTCCTTGGCGCGGCTGGCCTGCCGCCCGGTGGAGGAGGGGGACATGCTGATGCACGATTGGTGGCTGGCGCTGATCGCCGCCGCCATGGGCCGTGCCGTGTTCCTGGATCGGGCTACCATCGACTACCGCCAGCACGGCGGCAATGTGGTGGGTGCCAAGGACCCCCGCTCGGCGGGCTATGTGCTCCAGAAGCTGAAGGGCGGCGCCGTGCGCCGGTCCCTTTCCGATACCGCCCGTCAGGCGGGGGCGTTTCTTGCCTGCTATAAGCAGGAGCTGACCCCGGACCAGAGGGCGCTGCTGGCGGATTATGCCGCCGCGCCCCAACGGGGAAAACTGGCCCGGCTGGCCCTTTACCGGCGGCGGGGTCTGTGGAAGTACGGCCTGAATCGCCGTATAGGACAAATTCTTTGGTGGTGACTTTTTTGCAAAATCGAATCCTTAACATGACGGAGGAGTTCCGGCGGGGTACCTTTACCCAGCGGTGCAGCCAGCTCTCCTTCGGCGTTCTGTGCCTGTTCCTGCTGGAGTGCAGCATCACCGGCGGCGGCCGCTATTGGGAGGTTGGACCTGTCAGCGTCCGCATTCTGCTGGGGGGCCTGGCGGCTGTTCTGGCCCTGCCGGAGCTTTTCCGGCATCTGGGCGCATACCTGAAAAAGCCCTCCATCTGGCTGACGCTGATATTTGTGGCGTGGCTGGCCTTCTGTGCTTGGCTGGGCATCCGGTCAAACAACCGCATGGACGTGCTGATCACCGACGTAAAGGGCTTCATGTGGTTGTTCCTGATCCCCGTGTTTGTGGCTGTGGTCCGGTCCCGCGACCGGCTGCGGACCCTTCTGAGCTGGGTCCTGGCGGGGGCGGTGATCCAGGCGGCTCTGATCCTGGCGGTGAACGCCGCCGTAGTGCTGTCGGATAACCCCGAGCCCCTGTGCCGCTGGCTGACGGCCCATTCCATCGGGCTGGTGGACATTGTGTCCAACAAGCTGGTCCGGGTGTTCTTCAAGAGCAGCCCCTATATGATCGTGGGCTGCGTGGTGGTGCTGTTCCGCCAGGCCCGGGCGCCGAAGCTGCGCTGGCGCTATGTGCTGGTTGTGAGTCTGCTGCTGTGCGCCCTGCTGCTGAGCTTCACCCGTTCCCTGTATGGGGCCTTGGGCCTGACGGCGGTGCTGAGCATCACGGCGGTGCTGATTCTGTGCCCCGCCGGGCGCAAGCGGGTGCTGGCGTTTCTGCTGGCTGCCGTGGTGTGCTTCGGCGTGCTGGTCACGGTGCAGGAGTTTGTCCTGGAGGGCAGCTATCTGAGCTTTGCTGTGTCTCGCACCATCGGCCAGGAGGTCCCCACCTCCTGGGCCTCCCAGCTGCGGGGCCGCATCCGGGGAGATATCTCCGATGACAAGCCCAACGACGCCGAGATGGACCGTCAGCGCTCCTATATCGAGGTCACCGAGAAATCCGACCGGTTCCGCCAGGAAACCAAGGACGGCCTCAAGGACTGCATCCGCCGCAGTCCCATCATCGGCTGCGGCCTGGGCGCTGCGGCCGCCAGCCGGGACAGCGGCGTGGACGAGTATTTCTATCTGGACATGCTGGCCCGGACGGGGATCGTGGGTCTGGTGCTGTACATGCTGCCCTTTGGCTATGTGGTGCTGTGGTGCCTGCGGCGGCGTTCGCTGCTGCGGGAGTGCCCGGAGGGGGCGGCCGTTGTCTGCGGCCTGTGCACCTTCTGGGTCGTCACCTGGTTCAACCCCTGGATGAACGCCGTGCTGGGCATCGCCTGGTATGCCGTCACCCTGTCGGTCCCCCAGGCGCTGGAGGAGCAGAACGCCTGAATCCCACGCAACAGGAGAGTTTATTGCAATGGCGAATGAATCAAGCGGAAAAAAAGCCCTGAAGGCCGGCCTTGGCTACACAGTGGGCAATATGCTGGTGAAGGGCCTGTCCTTCCTGGCCATCCCGCTGTTTGCGCGGCTGATGACGGTGGAGGACTTCGGCATTTACAGCACCTTCAGCTCCTATGTCATGATCATGACGGTGCTGGCGGGCTTCACCCTCCACACCAGCGTCCGCAACGCAAAGCTGGACTATGCTGAGCGCACCGGGTCCTATTGCTCCTCGGTGACGCTGCTGGTCATCGGCAATTCCCTGCTGCTGCTGGCATTGAGCCTGGTGTTTGCCGCGCCGCTGGCCCGGGCCCTGAGCCTGGAGCAGCCATATCTTCCGGCGCTGATCGTGCTGGAGAGCTTCGGCATGGCCATGCTGACCTTCTACAACTCCGTGCTGTCGGTGGACTACCGGTATAAGGAATACCTGGTGCTGAGCCTGGTCTATGCCGTGGCGGGCATTGGCGGTTCTGTGCTGCTGATTCTGACCCTATGCCGGGGCCAGGGGTATCTGGGCCGTATTCTGGGCACATTGATTCCTGCGGTGCTGGTGGGCATCTATGTGGTGGTCCGCCTGTGGCGGAAGGAGCGGCCCCTGGTCAGCCGGGAATACTGGCGCTACGGTATGGGCATCAGTCTGCCCACCGTGCCCCACGGCCTGAGCCAGCTGCTGCTGAACCAGTTTGACCGCATTATGATCAAGTCCATCATCGGCAGCACCGAGGCCGGGCTTTACAGCTTTGCCTATAATGTGGGGATGATCTTCCAGGTCATCACCAATTCCATGGACACCGCCTGGGCGCCCTGGTTCTTTGAAAAGATGAAGGCCAGGGAGTATCCGGCCATTCGCCGGGCGGCCTCGGCGTATGTGGTGTTTGTGTCCATCGGGGCCATGGCCCTGGCGCTGATCTCTCCGGAGGTCATCCTCATTGCCGGCGGCTCCAAATACAGCGACAGCCGGTATGTGACCATGCCCATTGTCCTGTCCATGTACTACGCATTTCTGTATACCCTGCCCTCGTCGGTGGAGTATTACTATAAAAAGACCAAGCTCATCGCTCTGGGCACCATGCTGGCGGCGGGAATGAACATCCTGCTCAACGCCGTGTTCATTCCGTCCTTCGGCTATGTGGCGGCGGCGTATACCACGGTGGCGTGCTACCTGCTGTATTATCTGCTGCATGTGGTATTTGCCTGGTGGGTCCACAAGGGCATGGTGTATGACATTCTCCAGCAGTTCCTCTGGCTGGGAGTGGTGTCGGTGGTGTCGCTGGTGACGGTGGCACTGACGGATCTGTTCTGGGTCCGGATGGGGCTGCTGGCAGCGGGACTGGGCGTGTGCGCCCTGTGGGCTGTCAGGCACCGGGATCAGGTTATGAGACTCGTTGCGGTGTTCCGCAAAAAATCGGCATAAAATCGGGACAAAACCCGGGCAAAAGCGGGATATCCCGCTGCGTATCGGGACAGAAATAGACAGATAAAGACGAAATATCGGATAGGAGTGAGATAAGTGGAGGAACTGACACTGCGACAAATGCAGGAGGGAGCTCTGAACATTCTCAAAAAATTGGACGGCATCTGCCGGGAGCAGGGGCTGCGGTACTTCCTGTTTTATGGGACCCTCATCGGAGCCATCCGCCACAAGGGCTTCATCCCCTGGGATGACGACCTGGACGTGGCCATGCCCCGGCCGGATTTTGACAGGCTGGTGGAATATTGCCGCCGGCACCGGGAGGAGCTTCTGCCCATGCACCTGATGACCGTGGACGACAACCCCCAGTATGTGTACCCCATCGCCCGGTTCAGCGACACCCGCTACCGGGTGAAGTACCAGGGCATCCGGGATTACGGCCTGGGCCTGTTTGTGGATATTTATCCGCTGGACGGCTGCGGTGACACGGAGGAGGAGGCCAGGGCCTGGGTGCAGCAGCCCATGCGGGATGTGAAGTTCATCAACTGCTGCGCCGCCGACCGGTTCACGCCCAGCCGCCGGGGCTGGCTCCACACCCCTGCCAAGCTGGCGGGCTTTGCCTGGGCCCGGCTCCATGGAAGCGCCCATTACATCCACCGCATTGAGACCTGGGCCCGGCAGAAGGACTATGAGAAGTGCCGCTATGTGGGCTGCACCGTTTGGGATACCAACTGGAACATCGTGTTCCCGCGGGAGGACCTGGAAAAAACGCTGTATGTTCCCTTTGAGGACGCAGAGTTCCCCATTCCCGCCGGATATGACCGGATGCTGCGCCATACCTATGGCGATTACATGACGCCCCCGCCGCCGGAACAGCGGATCGGGCAGCATTTTTACACCGTATGGCCCAAGGAACAAGGGCCGTCGGAGGAACATAAGGAAGGAGCCATTTCATGAAAGGTATCGTTTTGGCCGGCGGAGCCGGTACGCGCCTGTACCCCCTGACCATGGTCACCAGCAAGCAGCTGCTGCCGGTGTATGACAAGCCCATGATCTATTACCCCCTGTCCACCCTGATGATGGCGGGGATCCGGGACATTCTCATCATCTCCACCCCCACGGATCTGCCCAATTTCGAGCGTCTGCTGGGGGACGGAAGCCAGTTCGGCATCCGGCTGAGCTATAAGGTGCAGCCCTCGCCCGACGGGCTGGCCCAGGCGTTCCTGCTGGGCGAGGAGTTCATCGGCGACGACTGCTGTGCTATGGTGCTGGGAGACAACATCTTCTACGGCAGCGGCTTCCGCACCCGCCTGAAGCAGGCGGCGGCGGACGCCCAGCAGGGCCGGGCCAGTATTTTCGGCTACTACGTCAACGACCCCGAGCGCTTCGGCATCGTGGAGTTCGACGAAACCGGCAAGGTCATCTCCGTGGAGGAGAAGCCCCAGCATCCCAAGAGCAACTACTGCATCACGGGGCTGTATTTCTACGACAACCGGGTGGTGGACATGGCCAAGCGGGTGAAGCCCAGCGCCCGGGGCGAGCTGGAGATCACCGACCTGAACCGCTTCTATCTGGAGGACGGCACCCTGAACGTGCAGCTGCTGGGCCGGGGCTATGCCTGGCTGGACACCGGCACCATGGACTCCCTGGTGGATGCGGCGGACTTTGTGCGCACCATCGAGACCCGCCAGGGCTCCCAGATCGCGGCCCTGGAGGAGATCGCCTTCAACGAGGGCTGGATCGACCGGGAGACCCTGCTCCAGTCCGCCCAGCGCTATGGCAAGTCCCCCTACGGCCAGCATCTGATGCACGTGGCCGAGGGTAAAATTCGTTATTGATAGGTGGCCTGTATGAAAATTCTGGATACGAAAATTCCCGAGGTAAAGATCATCGAGCCGGACGTGTTCGGCGATCACCGGGGCTGGTTCATGGAGACCTGGTCCCAGCCCAAGTATGAATCCCTGCATTTTGCGCCCATGCAGGACAACGAGAGCTTCACCGCCAAGAAGGGGACCCTGCGGGGCATCCACTTCCAGCAGGACCCCATGGCCCAGGCCAAGATCGTCCGGGTGGTGCGGGGCGCCGTGATGGACGTGGCGGTGGACCTGCGGAAGGGGTCCCCCACCTATTTGCAGTGGGTATCCGTGGAGCTCAGCGCCGAGAACAAGCGCCAGTTCTACATTCCCCGGGGCTTCGGCCACGGGTTCGTGACCCTGACGGACGACGTGGACTTCTGCTATAAGGCGGACAACCTGTACGATCATCCCAGCGACCGGTCCATCCGCTTTGACGACCCCGCCATCGGCGTGGACTGGGGCGTGACGGATCCGATCCTGTCCGACAAGGACAAGAACGCCCCCCTGCTGGCGGACAGCGACTGCAACTTCGTGTACGGAAAGGACGAGTGAGCCAATGACCATTATCGTTACCGGCGGCGCCGGCTTTATCGGCAGCAACTTTGTGTTCCATATGCTCAAGGAGCACCCCGACTACCGCATCGTGTGCCTGGACAAGCTGACCTACGCGGGGAACCTGTCCACCCTGGCTCCTGTGATGGACAACCCCCACTTCCGCTTTGTGAAGGCGGATATCTGCGACCGGGAGGCCGTTTACAAGCTGTTTGAGGAGGAGCACCCCGACATGGTGGTGAACTTCGCCGCCGAGAGCCATGTGGACCGCTCCATCGAGGATCCCGGTGTGTTTTTGCAGACCAACATCATCGGCACCGCCACCATGATGGACGCCTGCCGCAAATACGGCATCCAGCGCTATCATCAGGTGTCCACCGACGAGGTGTACGGCGACCTGCCCCTGGACCGGCCCGACCTGTTCTTTACCGAGGAGACGCCTATCCACACCTCCAGCCCCTACTCCAGCTCCAAGGCTGCCGCCGACCTGCTGGTGCAGGCGTATCACCGGACCTATGGTCTGCCTGTTACCATCAGCCGCTGCTCCAACAACTACGGGCCCTATCACTTCCCCGAGAAGCTGATCCCCCTGATGATCGCCAACGCCCTCAACGACAAGCCCCTGCCCGTGTACGGCGAGGGCCTCAACGTCCGGGACTGGCTGTATGTGGAGGATCACTGCCGGGCCATCGACCTGATCATCCATAAGGGCCGGGTCGGCGAGGTGTACAACGTGGGCGGCCACAACGAGATGCGCAACATCGACATCGTGAAGCTCATCTGCAAGGAGCTGGGCAAGCCCGAGAGCCTCATCGTCCATGTGGCGGATCGGAAGGGCCACGATATGCGCTATGCCATTGACCCCACCAAGATCCACAACGAGCTGGGCTGGCTGCCGGAGACCAAGTTCGCCGACGGCATCAAAAAGACCATCGACTGGTACCTGAACAACCGTTCGTGGTGGGAGACCATCATCTCCGGCGAGTATCAGGATTACTACGAGAAGATGTACGGCAATCGCTGAGTGATGGAGGAGCAGAGAGTCAGGGCCGGGACGGGGCCGATTCCGTCCGCCCATTTGGGCTTTGTGGACGCCACCAAGGGCCTGGGCATCCTGGCGGTGATCTGGGGACATATGGACTATCTGTGGAGCACCAGCTCTGTGTGGTTCTCGTCCTTCAAGCTGGCGGTGTTCTTTGTGGTGGTGGGCCTGCTGAAGGCGCGCCGCTATGAGGCCCGGGGACAGGAGGAGAGCTGCGGCACCGTGTGGGGCAAGCGGCTGTATTCCCTGGTCATCCCCTATGGGGTGTACTCCCTGTTGGCCATTCTGGCGCACCTGGCCTTTGCGGCGGTGCGGCACCAGGGCATAAGAGAGGCCCTGGGGGGAGATATCTTCCTGACCATTACGCTGCGGGGCATCGCCACCCTCTGGTTCCTGCCCACGCTGCTGCTGGCTGAGCTGCTGTTTGCGGCCATCCGGCCGGAGAGCCGGTCCAGGTCCGTGAAGCTGCTGCTGTGCATCCTGATGCCGGTGCTGCTGTGGGCGGTGTGCTGGTTCTATGAGGGGATGGACCTGCCGGAGGGGCTGCTGGCCCAGGCGGGGCAGAACCTGTTTGTGGTGGCGGCCAAGAGCGTCAGCGGGTGCTGGTTCATGCTGTGCGGCTATTACATCTATCGCCATCTGGACCCCAAACGGCTGAGCAGGCCGCTGATCCTGGTGGTGCTGCTGGCGGTGAACCTGGGGCTGTCGCTGCTGAGTCCGAAGCTGGATTTCAACTCCTTCCGGCTGGGGCGCTTCGGCCTGGTGTTCTACGTCAACGGCGTTCTGGGCTCCGTGGCGCTGCTGGAGCTGCTGCGGTATCTGGAGGGGCGGGTGTCCCTGCGGCCGCTGATCTGGTGCGGGAAGAACTCCATGTTCCTGATGGCCACGCATCTGCCCTGGTATATCGCGCCGGTGCTGGTGGCCGTGGGGAAGCGGTTCTATACCGCCGCGGCGCCGGATGTGAAGTATTTCCTGGTCATGCTGGCGGAGTTTGCCGCCCTGATGGCCATTGAGTTCGTGATGGTTTGGTGCAAGGACAAGATCAAGGGCACCATTACCGGTGGCGGAAAGGAAAAGGCCGTCAGCCGGGCCATCCAGTATCTGTAAGGAGGCTGCAAAATGAAAATTCTGGTAACGGGCGTGGGCGGTCAGCTGGGCCACGATGTGATGAATGAGCTGGCCCGCCGGGGCCATCAGGGCGTGGGCAGTGACATCGCCCCGGTGTACAGCGGCATCGCCGACGGCTCTGCCGTGACGGAGATGCCCTATGTGCCCATGGATATCACCAATGACGCCCAGGTGCGGCAGGTGATGGACGATGTGCGGCCCGACGCCGTGATCCACTGCGCCGCCTGGACGGCGGTGGACCTGGCCGAGGACGCCGACAAGCAGCCCAAGGTACGGGCCATCAACGTGGACGGCACCGCTCATCTGGCGGCGGCGTGCAAGGCCCAGGACTGCAAGATGATGTACATTTCCACGGACTATGTGTTCAATGGGCAGGGCCAGACGCCCTGGCAGCCGGACTGCAAGGACTATCAGCCCCTGAACTACTACGGCGAGACGAAGCTGGGCGGCGAGCTGGCCGTCAGCTCTGCGCTGGAGAAATACTTCATCGTGCGGATCGCCTGGGTGTTCGGTCTGAACGGCAAGAACTTCATCAAGACCATGCTCCAGCTGGGCAAGACCCACGACAAGCTGCGGGTGGTGTGCGACCAGATCGGTACGCCTACCTATACCCTGGACCTGGCCCGGCTGCTGGCGGATATGATCGAGTCCGACAAGTACGGCTATTATCACGCCACCAATGAGGGCGGGTACATCTCCTGGTACGAGTTTGCCTGCGAAATTTTCCGCCAGGCGGGTCTGCCGGTGCAGGTGGACGCCGTGACCACTGCGGAATACGGCGCGTCCAAGGCGGCGCGGCCCTTCAACAGCCGGCTGGATAAGAGCAAGCTGGCGGAGAACGGCTTCACGCCGCTGCCGGACTGGAAGGATGCCCTGAGCCGGTATCTCAAGGAGCTCGGCACCAATCAATAAAAGAAAAACGCTGCCTGCCCAGCAGGCGGCGTTTTTTTTCGCCTTAACGGGGCTTTCCACCGGGGGGAAAATGCGGTATACTGTCAGATGAGAGTTTTTTGGGACAGCAGCCATGATATCCTGCTGTCAGTGCGTCAGAAAGGAGGCGGGGCGGATGCTGTCTGTATGGGTAGGACGGGCCGGGTCCGGAAAATCCCGGCGGGTACTGGAGGCTATGGAGAAAAACCGGGGACTGCGGCGGCAGGTGCTGCTGGTGCCGGAGCATATTTCCCACGAGGCGGAGGTGGACCTGTGCCGGGCCCTGGGGCCCACGGCGTCCCGGGATGCGGAGGTGCTGAGCTTCCGGAGCCTGTCGTCCCGGGTGCTGGCCGAAACGGGAGGGCTGGCGGAGTTTACCCTGGACAACGGGGGAAAGCTCCTGACCATGCGGCGGGTTTTGCAGGAGCTGGCGCCGGAGCTGCGGGTGTTCGGGCGGCCCAGTCAGCGTGCGTCGTTTCTGCGGCAGCTGACGGACCTGATGGAGGAGCTTTACGCCTATGAGATCGGGCCCCGGGACCTCTATGCACATGTAGAGGACCTGGAGGGCGCTATGGGCGATAAGCTGCGGGATATCGCGCTGCTGTATGCGGCGTATGACGCCCGGCTGCACAACGGAGACATGGATGCCCGGTCCCGGCTCCAGAAGCTCCGGGAGCATCTGGAGCACAGCGGCTATCTCCGGGGCTGCGATGTGTATCTGGACGGGTTTTCCTATTTCAACCGTCAGGAGGAGAGCATATTGGAGCTGGTGCTGCGGCAGGCCAGCAGCGTTACCGTGACCCTGCTGGGGGACCGGGGCAATGAACAGCTGTTTCAGAATGCTCTGCGCCAGCGGATGCGCCTGGAGCGCATGGCCCAGCGTGTGGGGCAGAGCATGGAAATCCTGTGGTGCGAAAAGCAGGGGAGCGGCCCCTTGGATCACCTGGAGCGGCATTTTTTTGGCCGGGAGACGGCCTATGAGGGCCAGGCGGAGGGAATTCGCCTGTATCAGGCCGCCACGGCCTTCACCGAGGTGGAATGGGTGTCCCAGCAGCTGAGGCAGCTGGCGGCAGAGGGATACCGCTGGCGGGATATGGGCGTGTGTGCCCGGAATATGGAGGTTTATGGCCCACTGCTGGAGAGCGTGTTCCGCCGGGACGGCATCCCGGCCTATATCAGCCGCCGCAGCGATCTGCTGGAAAAGCCGCCCATCACCATGCTGTTGGGGGCCCTGGACGCCGTTACCGGCGGCTTTGACCGGGAGGACGTGTTCCGCTGCCTGAAGACCGGCCTGGGGGGCATTTCCCCGGATGAGTGCGATATCCTGGAGAATTATGTGATCGTGTGGGATATCCGGGGCGGCATGTGGCTGCGGGAGGGCGACTGGACCGCCAGCCCCGACGGCTACGGACGGGAGATGACGGAGACTGCCGCCGCACGGCTGCGGCAGGTCAATGGTGTCCGGCGGCGGGTACGTCTGCTGCTGGAGCCCCTGTATCAGGGGATGAAAACGGCATCATCCGCCAGGGACAAGGCGGAGTGCCTGTACACATTTTTGCAGGAGGCCGGTGTACCCCAGGCTCTGGAGGAAACCGCCGGGAAGCTGCTGGCAGAGAACCAGCCCCAGCTGGCGGAGGAATATGTGCAGCTGTGGGAGATATTCTGCGGGGTGCTGGACCAGCTTGTGGAGATCCTGGGGGACACGGAGCTGACGGGTGAGGAGTTCGCGCGGCTGCTGCGGCTGGTGCTGACCCAGTACAGCGTGGGTACCATTCCTGCCACCCTGGACCAGGTGAAGGTCAGCGAGATCACCCGCAACGACCGGCACCGGGTAAGGTGCCTGTTCCTGCTGGGGGCCAACGACCACGTGCTGCCTATGCCGCCCAGCGGCCACGGCCTGCTGGACCCGGAGGACCGGGAGACCTTGCAGCAGCGGGAGATCCTGCTGTCGGACGCCGTGTTTGACCCGCTGGACAACGAGCTGCAGAATATTTACGCGTGCCTGGCCCAGCCCACGGAGCGGCTTACCGTCAGCTGGCCGGTGGGGGACATCAGCGGCGCTCAGCTGCGGCCCTCCTTCGTGGTGCAGCGGATGGAGAAGCTGTTTCCGGATCTGCACGTCCTGCGGGAGGACGGGACCTACCGGCGGATGCTGCCTGCCACGGCTCTGGAGCTGGCCGGCAGCGACAGGGCACTGGAGCGGTATTTCCGGCAGCGGGGCGGCTATGACCGGGTGCTGGATGCCATGGACCGGGGCCGCGCCCTGGGCCGGGGGCGGCTGTCGCCGGAGGCGGTGCAGGCCCTGTATGGGCGGTCCCTGCACATGTCGGCCTCCCGGATGGACCAGGTGAAGCGGTGCCACTTCGGGTACTTCATGCAGTATGGCCTGCGGGCCAGGGAGCGCCGACCGGCGGGCTTCGAAGCCCCGGAGATCGGCACGTTCATCCACTATTTATTGGAAAATGTGGCCCGGGAGGTAAAGAACCGGGGCGGCTGGAGCCAGGTGGAGCAGGAGGAGCTGCGCCGCCTGGTCCGGGAATACATAGACCAATACGCCCGGGAGGAGATCGACGGCTATCGGGAGAAAAGCGCCCGGTTCCGGTATCTGTTTTCCCGGCTGCGGACGGCGGCCTGCGCCATCGTGGAGGACATGGCCGGGGAGCTGGCCCAATCGGATTTTTCACCGGTGGCCTTCGAGCTGGGCTTCGGCGGCCGGGACGGGCAGCTGCCCGCCGTTACCGTCACCGAGGGAGATGAGACCCTGTCCGTCAGCGGCAAGGTGGACCGGGTGGACGGCTGGCTCCACGACGGAAAGCTGTATCTGCGGGTGGTGGATTACAAAACCGGGAAAAAAGCCTTTGACCTGTCGGACCTGCGGTACGGCCTGGGCATTCAGATGCTCCTGTACCTGTTCACTCTGGAGAAGGAGGGCCGCAGCTATTTCGGCTATCCCATTGTGCCGGCGGGGGTACTGTATCACCCGGCCCGGGAGGTGATCCTGAAAAAGGACCGGGGCATCCAGCCGGAAAAGCTCCAGGCTGCCCTGCAGGAGGAGCTGCGCCGCAGCGGCATGGTGCTGGCGGACCCGGAGGTGCTGCGGGCTATGGAGCACAGCGCTCTGGAAGCACCCCATTATCTGCCCATTCGGGTGAAGAAGGACGGCTCCATTTCCGACGGCATCGCATCGGCGGAGCAGCTGGGGAAGCTGGGCCGGTATGTGGAGGACCTGCTGCACCAGATCGCCAGAGAGATCGGCTCCGGCAATATTGACGCCGACCCGGTGGCACGGGGACCCCAGGAGCGGGCCTGCGACCGCTGCGATTTTGCTGCGGCCTGTGCCTTCCAGGAGGGCCGGGGCGGCGATCGGGTGCGCTATATCAGAACTGTAAAGCCGGAGGAATTCTGGCAATTCGTGGACGCGGAAAATGGGAAGGAGGGGAGCACATGCCGCTGACGCCGCAGCAGGAAACAGCCGTATATGACCGGGGCGGAAGCCTTCTGGTGTCCGCCGCCGCAGGCTCCGGCAAGACGAAGGTTCTGGTGGAGCGCTTGTTTTCCTATATGGAGCAGGAGGGCTGTCAGGTGGACGACTTCCTGATCATCACCTATACCAAGGCCGCAGCGGCGGAGCTGCGGGGCAAGATCGCCCAGGAGCTGACCCGCCGGGTGGCGGACCGGCCCGGGGACGGCCACCTGCGGCGGCAGATGCTGCGGGTGTATCAGGCGGACATCAAAACCGTGGACGCCTTCTGCGCCGGACTGCTCCGCGAGAACGTGCACCTGCTGCCCCCGGTGGAGGAGCACAGCCTGACCCCGGATTTCCGGGTGCTGGACGAACAGGAGGCCATGCTCCTGCGGCGGCGGGTGCTGGACCGGGTATTGGAGGATTTTTACGCCCACATCGAGGAGGACGGCAACGCCCGCCAGCTGGCGGAGACCCTGGGAGCCGGACGGGATGACCGGGCGCTGGAGGCCCTGGTGCTGGACCTCCACGAAAAGACCCAGAGCCACCCGCACCCCCTGCGGTGGCTGGAGCAGCTACGGCAGGGCTGGGAGGTCACCCCCCAGGAGCTGGCGGACACCGGCTGCGGCCGGTATCTCATGGAGGACGCCCTGCGCCGGGCGGACTTCTGGGCCCGGCGGCTGACCCGGGCCGTGGAGGATATGGCGGACTATCCCGCCGTGTACAAGGCCTACGGCGATCGGTTTCTGGAGGTGGCCCAGGGCCTGGAGGCCCTGCGGGACAAGGCCGCCGGCGGCTGGGACAGCCTTGCCCAGGGCGTGCCGTCCTTCCGGCGGATGGGCGTGGCCAAGGGGGAGGAGAACGCCGCCTGCCGGGAGCGGGCCAAGGCGGTGCTGGAGCAGGCCAAAAAGGCGCTGAAGGACATTCAGGCGATCTTTTCTGTGCCGGAGGCGGAGCTGCTGGAGGATCTGCGGCAGATGGCCCCGGCCATGCTGGCTCTGCTGCGCCTGACGGCACAGTTTACCCTGCACTATCAGGCGGAGAAGGTCCGGCGCAACGTGATGGACTTTTCCGACCAGGAGCACTATGCCATCGACCTGCTGACCGACGGCCAGGGACGGCCCACGGAGCTGGCAAAGCAGGTCTCCTCCCGCTACCGGGAGGTGATGGTGGACGAATACCAGGACAGCAACCAGGTGCAGAACTGCATTTTCCGGGCCCTGTCCGGGGAGGAGCGACGGCTGTTCGCCGTGGGCGATGTGAAGCAGAGCATTTACCGGTTCCGGCTGGCGGATCCCACCATTTTCCTGGAGAAATACCTGTCCTACCGCCCGGCGGCGGAGGCGGAGGAGGGCCAGCCGCGAAAAGTACTGCTGAGCCGGAATTTCCGCTCCCGGCGGGAGGTGCTGGACGGCACCAACTTTGTGTTCCGGGCCATTATGTCCCGGGAAATGGGAGAAATGGACTACGGCGACGACGAGCAGCTGTATTTCGGCGCGGAGGCGGCGTACCCGCCCCGACCGGGCATGGAGCCGGAGCTGCACCTGATCAGCGTGGAGAATACGGAGGAGGAAACCTTCGACCGCACGGAGGTGGAGGCCCGGTTTGTGGCCCGGCGCATCCGCCGGCTGCTGGACCAGGGCTTCCCGGTGCAGGGAGATGACGGACAGCCCCGGCCTGTGGAGCCGGAGGATATCGTCATTCTCATGCGGTCCCCCCGGGCGCGTCTGGCGGCCTATACGGCGGCCCTGCGGCGGGAGAACATTCCCTGCACCAGCGGGGAGAGCCAGGCGTTTTTCAGCACCCTGGAGGCGGCGGTGATGGTGTCATTTTTGCAGATCATCGACAATCCGCGGCAGGATGTGCCGCTGATCGCCGTGCTGCGGTCGCCGCTGTTCGGCTTTTCCCCGGACCGCCTGGCCCAGATCCGGGCGCTGCTGCCGGAGGGAGACTACTATGACGCCCTGTGCCTGGACGAGCATGAGGACACGGCGGCCTTCCGGCAGACGCTGGACGGCCTGCGGCTGGCCGCCCGGGACATGACGGCGGACCGGCTGCTGTGGAAGCTCTATACCCAGTGCCACGCCATGGCGGTGTTCGGGGCCATGGAGGGCGGCGCGGCCCGGAAGGAAAACCTCATCGCCCTGTATACCTACGCCGGGCAGCAGGCGGCGGCCGGGCGCGGCGGCCTGTTTGACTTCGTGACCCAGCTCCACGACCTGTTGGAGGAAGGACGTCAGCCGCCTATCTCCACCCAGGCCACCGGCAGCGGCGTGCAGATCATGAGCGTCCATCGGTCCAAGGGACTGGAGTTCCCAGTGGTGATCCTGGCGGACCTGCACAAGCGCTTCAACGCCGACGACTTCCACCGGCCGGTGCTGGTGCATCCCCAGCTGGGGCTGGGCACCGAGCGGGTGGACCGGCAGCGGCGGATCCGGTACGATACCGTTACCAAATCCGCCGTGGCGGCGGCCCTGACCCGGGAGAGCAAGGCCGAGGAAATGCGCATTCTGTACGTGGCCCTGACCCGGGCCAAGGAGAAGCTCATCTGCGTGGACTGCATGTCCCACGCACGGAAACGGGCGGCGGACCTGGCAGTGCTGGCGGAGATGCCCGCGCCGCCGGAGGCGGTGGCCGGGGCAAAATGCCCCGGGGACTGGCTGCTGCTGCCGCTGCTGTGCGCCCCGGAGGGGGAGCCCATCCGCCGCTGGGCGGAGACGGAGCCCCAGACCCTGACAGGCGCCGGAGGCGGATGGCAGGTGCAGGTGTGGGAAAATCCCGTGGCGCCGGCTCTCCGGGAGCGGGACAGCACGCCGGAGGAGGCGCGCGAAAGCGGCTCTGTGGAGGTCCGGGAGCTGGACTATCCCCACCCGGCAGCCTGCCGCATTCCCACCAAGGTCACGGCCACCCAGCTGAAGGGCCGGGAGCTGGATGAGGAGATCGCCCAGGGTACCGTCCGCCGGGTGCGTCAGGTGCAGGTGGAAACGCCGCGCTTTCTGATAGGGGAGCGGCCTTTGTCCGCAGCCCAGCGGGGTACGGCCATGCATCTGCTGATGCAGTATCTGGACCTGAGCGGCCCGGAGCCGGAGCAGCAGGTGCAGGCCCTGCTGGTCCGGCATCTGCTGACGCCGGAGCAGGCGGCGTCCCTGGAGCTGGAGCAGGTGCGCCGGTTCCTGGCTTCGCCCCTGGCGGAGCGCATCCGCCGGGCGGGGGAGGTGTACCGGGAGTACCGGTTCTCCCTGCTGCTGCCAGCGTCGCTGTATGATCCGGAGGCGGAGCCGGAGGATGAGCTGATGCTCCAGGGCGTGGTGGACTGCGCCTTCCGGACGGAGCAGGGCTTGGTCATTGTGGACTTCAAAACGGACCGCATCCTGCCCCAGGAGGCCGCCCAGCGGGCGGAGCTGTATCGCCCCCAGCTGACGGCCTACAGTCAGGCCCTGAGCCGGGTGCTGGAAGCACCGGTGGCGGAGCGGGTGCTGTATTTCTTCGGCCCCGGATGCCAGGTGACGCTGTAATGGCTTCATCTCCGCTATTTCCGGCGGCGTGTTCGTAGTGGGCCTGGTGCCGGAGCTGTGTCTGCCCAGGGACCCCAAGCGCTATGAGATCCGATAAAATTTGAAATTTTTTCCGGCTTTGCGCCGCAGACTGCTGTCTGCGGCGCTTTTTTTGCCTGCGGCGGAAATGCATCCTATATTTAGCGGACATGAAAGCCGGGCGATTCGCGCAAAGTAACTCTGTCGCCGGCGACAAAATTCAAAAACAGGGGTGATCGCATGTATGAAACGCAAAAAAAGCGACGCATACGCAGGCCGGCCGCATGGCTGCTGGCCGTGCTGCTCACCGGGGCCCTGTGCTGCCAGACGGTATGGGCCGACCAGCGCACCTTGATCCCTGTGGGGAAGGCGGTGGGCATCAAGCTGTTTGCCGATGGCGTGCTGGTGGTGTCTACCTCCAGCGACGGTCCGTGCCCGGCTCGCGACTGCGGCATACAGGAGGGGGACCTGATCGTCAGCTGCAACGGCGAAAGGATCACGTCCGCCGAGGAGCTGCAGGCTCTGCTGCAGGCCGCCGGCGGAACGCCTGCAGCCGTGGGCCTGCGCCGGGACGGCAAAAGCCTTACCGTCACCGCCGTGCCGGTGCAGGCGGAGGATGGCTCCTGGCGTCTGGGCGCCTGGACACGGGACTCTATGGCGGGCGTGGGGACTCTGACCTTCTATGACCCGGACACCGGCGCCTATGGCGCTCTGGGCCACGGCATCACCGATACGGACACGGCCCAGCTGATGCCGCTGTCCAGCGGTTCCATTATGGAGACTACCGTGAAGGCCGTGAAAAAGGGACAGAAGGGCGACCCGGGACAGCTGAAGGGCGACTTCACCGTGCAGCACGATGTGGGTACCGTGTCCGCCAATACCAGTGGCGGCATTTTCGGCACTGTGGCAGAAGGCGGCTTTGTATCCGGCGCGGCACTGCCGGTGGCCCGGCGCAGCGAGGTGACCACCGGCCCCGCTGTTATTTTGTCCACCATCTCCGGAGATGATACCCAGGAATACACCGTGGAGATCGTGCGGCTGTGCCCTGCAAACCGGGACGGCCGGGACCTGCTGCTGAAAGTCACGGACCCCCGGCTGCTGGAGGCCACCGGAGGCATTGTCCAGGGCATGTGAGTGTGTTATAATTGGGACAACACGGGAAAAGCTTGATTTCAAGCGAGTTTCCGGTGCTTGTCCAACTTTTCATTGACCACGAAAACAGGACCACATTCTGCGCAGATGTGACGGACAAAAATGCTGCGAACTCTCGGATCCGGAGTTTTTCGGCAGTTAACAGCGAACGCAGGCAGAAAGGAGTCATACTCAATTTAATCGCCGCCTGGCGACTGCCGCACTAAGACCGATGGGGTATAAGCTGCCCATCGGTCTTTTTTGTTATTCCAAGGAAGGAGACGCTGATGCTGAAATGGGGTGCAGTTCAGGATGGCACTTCTTTTCCGGAATTCAACCATGCGAGACTATTGGAAACCTGGAAGTAGCTTTTGCAATTTGTCGGAAAGCAACAAAAAAGCAAAAATTGAAATCCATCGCTTTATATAGCGTTGCGTTTTTGCAAGAGAAATGATAGTATAGTCTAAGATAGACAAGACCGACTGTTCCTATTTTCGGAGTAAATCCTGTCGGTAAATGCACATTCGGAATCGTCTTGCCGAGAAACAAATACAATTGCCAAGAAATATTCCTTGATTGCAGGAGAAAGCGAGAGATTTCCCCTATGAAACGGAATACGAAACAGCTGATCCCCATGATCCTGGTTTTTACAATCATTGCGGCGGCCTATTCCTGCCGGATACTGGCCATGCTCGACATCGGCGGCGTTTGGATGAACTATATCCGCGCGGCGCTGTATTTGCTGCTGTTTTCCCTGTGGGGCTATTCCATTGACCGGCGCATTATACAGAAGCAGGCACTGCACTGCCTGCGCCTGACTGCGGCGCTGATGCTGGTGTGGCTTATTTTGCGCACGCTGAAATATGAGTTTGTCACCGACCTGACAGTGGCGCGGTACATTTGGTATCTCTACTATTTGCCCATGCTGTTTATACCGCTGCTGGGAGTGTATATTGCGCTGACGCTGGGGAAGTCGGAGGAATACCGTCTGACCGAAAGGGCCGGCTTTCTGGTCGCCGTGCCGGGCATACTGTTTTTGCTGGTGATCACCAACGATCTGCACCAGCAGGTGTTTGCATTCAACAGCGGTGTGCCGGGTGTGCCGGACAATTATGGCTATTCCCACGGCATTTTTTACTTCTGCAGCATGGGCTGGATGGTTGCGTGCATGACCTTTTCCCTTGCCCTCCTTTTGAAGAAAAGCCGCGTCCCCAGCGGCAGCAAAAAAAGGATCAGGCCGTTTGTGATAGCCTGTATAACGGTTTTGTATGGGCTTTTGTATCTGTCGGGCCTGCCGGCCATACGCCGGTGGCTCGGGGATATGAATGTGACATTTTGCCTTTTATATGCGGCGATTTATGAAAGCTGTATACGCTGCCGGATGATACCGTCCAATACGGGCTATGTGGAGCTGTTTGAGGCGACAACGCTGGCGGCGTGCATTGCGGATCGCAGCGGGAATATCGTTCTCCGTTCCCGGGCCGCAGGGGAGGATATGGTTTGCCCGAGGGAGGGCGTTCCGCTCATCCGGCCCAACGGAATACGCATCTCCTCGGCGCCCATCAGCGGCGGCTATGCCATATGGCAGGATAATGTGCGGCCGCTGACGGAGCTGCGCGCAAGACTGAGCGAAAACAAGACCAAAATCAACAGCAACAAAGAGAAATTACGGGAGGCCTATATCATACAGAAAAAGCTGCTTGAGCTGACGGAAAAAAACCGTATTTACGATGAGATGGAGGCAAGGTACGGAGATCAGATCACCAGAGTCGGGCAGCTGCTGCGGCAATGCCAGGGGGCCGCACCCGAGGAAATACAAAGCGTACTGAAAAAGATCCTGCTGCTGGGCACTTACATTAAGCGCAGCGCCAACCTGTACTTTCTCAGCCAGGAATATGAGCTTCTGCCGCAGCAGGAGCTTCGGCTGACCATAGACGAGGCGGTGCGGGTGATAAACGTTTGCGGCACGGAATGCAGCGTGGTCTACCACACGACCGGGCCTATGCGCGCGACAGAGGTGGCGCGGCTGCTTGACCTTTTGAAGGTCGTGACGGAAGCGGCGATGGGCGGGCTGTATTCCCTGTTTATTTCCGTGTCCGACGGCGAGATGGATCTGTCGGTGGAGTGTGCTGCCGGGCTGTCCTTTTTGGCTTCTCCGGATGTGACGGTTCAGCAGGAGGACGGCTTGTGGCTTGTGCGCACAAGGATAGGAGGCGGGAGCGGTGCTTAGAATTAAACACCTGGGCTTTAATGCCATCAAGGAAAGCTTTGACCGGCTTCCCACAGGCGTGTGTTTTTTTGACCGAACGGGCAGCATCGTCCTGTGCAACCGGCAGATGTATCAGCTGAGCCGATACCTGCTTGACAGCGATATGCAGTATCTGGGCGAGGTCCAGGAGGCGCTGTCTGCCCCGGGAGGGGGCATTGTGCGGATCCCGGATATAGACAACACCTATCGGTTTCCGGACAAAACCGTGTGGAGGTTTGAAAAAACGGAGGTCACCGACCGGTACGGGACGAGGTATATACAGCTTACCGCCGCCGATGTTACCGACCTGCAGCGCGCCTTGGTACAGCTTACCGCAGACAGCAAGAAGCTGCAGGAGGACGCGGAAAAGCTGAAGCAGCTTTCCGATAATGCCGGGGCCCTGGCCCGGGAGAAGGAGCTGCTGGACGCGAAATCCGCCATGCACGACGGCCTTGCCGCCTGCATTACACTGACGAAGCAGTACATAACAGGGGAATTTGACGGTATGGATCCGGGCGTTGTATGCCATGAATGGGAGAAGGTCATTGCCTTCCGGGATACGATCCGCCTGCCGGCCAGAAAAAGACTGCTGGACAGCGCCAAGGCCAGCGGCGTGACCGTGCGGATAAGAGGTCAGGAGCCCACGGACGGTGAGGCGGAGCTGCTGTACACGGCCATGCAGGTTTGCCTGAACAACGCCATTCAGTATGCCAAGGCCACGGAGATTTCCGCAAATATTTGGGAAAACCAGGACAGCTATACGGTGGTGATACGCAATAACGGCAAGCCGCCGGAAAAGGAGATCACCGAGGGCGGCGGACTTACCAACCTGCGCCACCGGATCGAAAATTCGGGCGGTAAGATGACGGTGCAGAGCTTGCCGAGGTTTTCTCTGGCAATTGAGATACCAAAATCCGGGAATTCGGGGGTGAATAACCTGTGACTATGAGAAAAATACTGATTGTGGAGGATCAGGCGCTGGCGAGAACCTATCTGTGCGCCTGCGTGGAAAAATGCACGGACTGCCAGGTGGCGGGTACGCTGTTCCGGGCCGACGCGGCGCTTCAGCGCTGCGATGAGGGGCCCATCGATCTGATTCTCATGGACATATGCACCGAAAGCGACTCGGACGGACTGGCCGCAGCCGAATCCATCAAGAAGATCTACCCGCAGATAAAAATCGTTATGGTGACCTCTATGCTGGAGGGACGGTTTCTTGATCGGGCCAGAAGGATCGGTGCAGACAGCTTCTGGTATAAGGACTCCCCCTCCGGCGACCTTGTGGGTGTGATCGAGGGAACCCTTTCCGGAAAGCACTTCTGGCCGGACGGCGTGCCCAGTGTCCGGCTCGGCAACACGCTTTCCTGCGACCTGTCTGACCGTGAGATAGAGACTCTGCGCCTGCTCTGCGAGGGAAAAACAAATGCCGAGATCGCCGTAAAGCTGAATGTGGGCGAGTCCTCGGTGCGGACCTATATTAACCGTATGCTGGAAAAAACCGGCTACACAAACCGCAATCGGCTGATGATCGCAGCTGTGGGCAAACGGATGGTCGTGCCCGGATGCTGGATCGAGGAGCAGGAAGAAATTAGGTAGGAGCAAATGGAATAAAGCGTCGCGCTGAAAAAACCATTTTTGACACGAAAATACCCAGCTTTCAAAAAGCTGGGTATTTTTTTGCGAAAAACAGACGCTCGTTCACAATTTGTTTACAATTAACGAGGCGTTTGTCCTCACTTTTGAGGACAGACAGAGCCGGCGTTCCTTGCTACAATAAAGCCATAAAGTAAGACGGAACAGATCCGGTGTATGTATCAGAAAAAAGGAGGAACGGTTCGATGAAGAAAATCGTGGTCGATATGCAGAATTTTCTGTTTGCCGATTCCATAGCGACTGCTTTCAAGAGTTCGGATTACGACATTGCTGTGGTTCGTGCGGAGTCCCCGCGAGATACCATTGAACTGTGCCGGGTGTTCAAACCGTTTGTCCTTTTAATGGAGGTTACCACCTATACTCCATGGCTGCTTTGCGAGAGGATGAAGCTGCGGGATGAGGCAAAGACGGTGTGCCCGGATTGCAAAATTGCCCTCATCGTGGATTCCAACACCGAAAAACAGGCGGCGAAGGACATCCGGGAGGCCAAGAAAAACGGTATCATCGACCAGTTTTTCTACGGGTCGATGACCGCTGAATACCTGATGGATCAGATTTACGCGATGTAAGGACGACACAAGAAAGGTGAGGTGAAGCACAATGAAAAAAAGAAAATGGCTTAGCCTTCTGCTGGCAGTGATGATGCTCGTATCAGCGGTGCCCTTCTTCCCGGTGACGGCCGATGCAGCAGATGGCACGGTGGAGGTTTCTACCTGGGCGGAGCTAAAAAAAGCGCTGGAATATACGACAAATTGCTCGGTGGTGAAGGTGGTTAAGGACATCGAAACAAAGTCTCTGAACGGACACACCGGTCTGCATCAGGACAACATCATCTTCATGTCGATGGCCATGGACAAGGTGCTGGATCTGAACGGACACACCGTCCATGCGTATGCGAAATACTATTCGGAGGTTGCGCAGGGGTATCTGATCAATATATGTGATAAGGATGCCCGGCTGACCATCCGCGACAGCGTGGGGGGCGGCGCCCTGATCGGCGAGTTTAATCAGGAATTCTACTATGAGTTTATCAATGTGAGTAAAGGTACGCTGGTTATGGAGAGCGGTACGGTCAAGATGCTGTGCCCCTCTAAAGATAATCAGTACAAGAAGTGCGCCATCGGTGTATCCGGTACGGCGATCTTTAACGGCGGCGAGGTTTTGACGCAGGTGACCAGTCCCGGGGGCGAGAGGGAGGAGCGGTATTTTTCCCGCCGGCTGCAAGCCATTCGGGGAGAAGCAGGCGGCAGCGTCACCATCAACGGCGGCACCTTCGACCGGGTGGTTCTGCACAGCGCCCCCACACCGGAGAATCGGGGAAAGTATGAGCTGGTGGTAAACGGCGGCTTTTTCCGGCAATCCATCGCCCAGATATTGGTTGGGGATGTGTATGCCAGCAATTTCGATCATCTGACCATGCAGATCAACGATGCGTATTTCATGCGCACCACCGATAAGCTGGATCAGTGCCGTCTGGTGCTAAGCGGGAAGTTGCAAAGTTTTTATGACAGAGACTGGGATTACCGGTTACTTTATAACGATATTCCGGGCGCGACTTTCGATGATGCACTGAGTATGATGGATGATCTAATACCGCACCTTATCAGTGAAAACGGCGCGGTCTTTACCGATGTGCACGACGGAAACTGGTATGTGCGGGGCAATATGCGCCAGTGGGTTGAAAACGGCGGGCCGATCATGATTTTCCAGGGTACGTCGTTCGGCGTGCAGGGCGGCATAGCCAAGGTGATCTCCAACGCCTATGGCGTGAAGGAGGTCCTGCTGGACGGCGAGCCCATGGCCTGCGGCGAGCGAGGCTTCAGCGCACCCCAGGTGGATACCACCGCGGAGAGCGATCATCAGGTGACTTTTGTGATGTATCCGATTTCCCCCATGCTGCGTGTGCTGGGGTACAGCTATTCCAATGATTATTCCACCGGATATATTCGGATGTTCGTTAGTGACCACCATACGGGAGAGGGCATGGTGCATTTTCCCAGTGTTCCCGCGTCAGGAGACCAGCCGTTTTCGGTGACTTACTATATTGGTGAATCCGATGTGGATGCACTGACCACCATGGAGCTGCAATATGACCTGATGCTGGAAACCAACGGGGTAAAGAAGCAGGTTTCGACCGGCTACAAGGGCGCAAAGGTGGTGCAGTGGGTGGATCGGACGAAGGCTATCGACACCATTTATCTGGATATCAGCCAGCCTCTGGTGCAGGGGGATTATACCAGCGGCACCTTCACTGTGGATGGGAGTGCTCCCTACACCATCGAGGACAGGCGGGGCTACTGGGAACATGAGGATATATGGGACCTGACCGGAAACGGCAGTGTTCCCGCGATCTTGGGGGATCAGTATTATCGCTTCATCCGTGTGTACCTCAAGGACGGCTATGAGGGGTATAAATTCGATAAGAATAGCCCGCCGAAGATCAAGATCCGGGGTCTCAACCGGGAATGTGACAGTATAGATGTTCGTGTCGCCAATGATGAAAGGTCCCTGGGGGTGTCCCTGGCCTCCCATCCCTCCGAGCTGATTCAAAACGCTTGGGGTACCGTTGCCGGACTGCGGGCGGGAAGCCTGGTCGGCGGAGTGAACATCAGGCCGAAGGACAGCTATTTTGATTTTGAAATTAAGGAGATCCAGCGAATCAAAAACGGAGTTGTTTACAGCACCAGCCCCGACGAGATGATCGATCCCGACTATACCTATCGGATCAAGCTGGTGGGCACGGGCAAACAAGGAATGACATTCCACAACGGTCCGTGGCAGTATGATTACACATTTCACTATTATCTCAACACGAATGTCAAGCTGCGGATGTACAGTGATCTCAACATTGCAGAAAATTATCTTGAAGTGCCGTATGATGCATCCGCCCAGGCATACGTAATAGATTTGGTACCGGAACCGGATGTGATTCATTATGACTATCTGTCTTTGGGCGTGCCACTTCCGTGGGCGGGCGAAAGACCGATATATAACAATAATCTGGTTGCGGGGCTGCCGGGCGGCGTTTCGGTTGTAAACTATACATGGTATGCTTCCGCTACGGGGGAGCGGATTCAGGCTGATATGACCTTTATCGCAGGCAGAAGATATCACGTAAACGTGATTTTACAGTGCGAAGAGGGCTATTACATAGCTGACGACGAGGAGCTGGATGCTTATGTGAACGGGGCAAAAGCGTATATAAGCGCGCAGGACGGGGACAGAACAACTCTTACCGTAGGATACTCCGTTCCCGTTGCTTCGGGTGTACACGGACAGGTGGTGAGCTTCCGCGATGGCAGTGATGTGACCGTTTCCCTGTTTGCCGATGGCAGCGCAGAGCCCAAGTACACCGTATCGGTGCCGGGGGGAACAAAAGACAGCTCCGGACAATACACCACCACCTACGACATTCCCGAGGTTGCTCCCGGCACCTATACCATGCAGGTGTCGAAGAAGAATCATGTCACCCGGGAGTACACAATTACAGTGGGAACGGATGCGTTGACGCAGGATGTGAAGATACATCTGATGGGCGATATCAACGGCGACGGCAGAATCAGTATCGGTGATATCAATCAAGCAAACCTTCACGCAAAGGGAAAAAAGATATTGCTTGGGTATGAACTCGCCTGTGCAGACATCAACGGCGACGGCAAAGTGACGATCAGTGATGTTAACAAGCTGAATCTTCACAATAAGGGAAAGTCCCTTCTGTGGTAGCCCAACCGGCTTGTCTTAATGCCAATGCGCCTGCCCTATACGCCATATAGGGTGGGAGCTGCGGTTTAAGAATAAAAATGCAGAGCAATCTGCACCGCCGCTCTTCGGAACTAAGCGAGACTTCGGAAGCGGTGCGTAAGAAATGTCCCGCAAATCTATTTTCAAAGGAGGAGCTTGGTCATGAACAAGCGAATCACATCCCTACTGCTCAGTTTCGTCATGATTTTTGCGATGTTTGCAACTGCGGCACCGGTATCAGCAGAGCCTGCGACGTCGACATTTACCTTCACGGTCGAAGCTGACAAGACAACAGCAGGCCCCGGGGATACTGTCACGTTTACCGTTTATATACAGCAAACAGGTACGATGACTTGTTTCCAGGGCAAACTTGGCATCCCGTCCGGCTTAACATACGTCGTGGATAGCGGTGCTCTTACGGAGGGTATCCAGGAGAAACTTGGCCGGGACGAAGTTGCCTGGACCCAGGATCCCTATAAGCTCTTGAGCGCATTTGGCGCAGAGGATTTCACCGGGACAGATAAGATCGCAGTGATGAAATTTCAGTGCACAGTGGATAACGATACTGCTGCGGGAAATTATGAGGTAACTCTGCTTGAAATTGAAGCGGACGGCGGTTCTACTGAGAACTACGAAACCAAAAATCCCACATGCATCCCTGCGACCATCACGGTCCCTGCCGCCCCGAAGCCGGCAACGGGTATCACTCTTAACAAGAGCGAATTGACACTGGTTGCCGGTGCAGTGGATGACAGCCTGAAAGCGACGGTCACGCCGGCCGATTCTACCGACACGGTGGTATGGTCTTCTGACAAGCCCGCTGTTGCTACCGTCGATCCCGCCACGGGCAAGGTGACCGCCGTAGCCCCCGGTGAAGCGATCATTACCGCAACGGCAGGAACAAAAACGGCCACCTGCAAGGTGACGGTAAACTGTGGTCACGGCTCCTTCACCCTCTTCCCGGAGAAGGAATCGAACTGCACCGAGAAGGGCTGGGACGCTTATAAGAAGTGCGATCTCTGCGGCAAGCTGTTTGACATGAGCGATAATCCCCTTACCGGGATCCCGTACAGGCCCACCAACGACGATCATGATTTCAACACTTCTGAGTGGGGATACAAGGAGGCCGACGGCCACGCCCATGTCTGCAGCCGCAACGCGGCGCACCATGATACCGTAATGCCTCACACGGCAGGCCCTGCCGCAACGGAAACCACACCGCAGACCTGCACAGAATGCGGATTTGTGATGCAGGCTGCAACGGGCCATGTCCATGCCGACCATCTGACCAAGGTGGACAAGGAGGACGCTACCTGCACCACTGACGGCAACAAGGAGTACTACCGGTGCACCTGCGGCAAGCTCTTCGAGGATGCTGCCGCCGCCACGGAAATCACCGACCACAGCAGTGTGGTGATTCCCAAGACGGGTCATAGCTACACCGTGCAAAACAGCGATGAAGCTCACAGAAGATCCACCGCTGCAGATTGCCGCGAGTTTGACACCTATTGGTACACCTGCGCCAATGACGCAACCCACAGCGCCAAGGATGATGCCGCCGCTGCGGATAAGTTCTATAACGGCGAGCAGGGCGCTCATGTTTACGGCAGTGAGTGGGTCGATTGCGGAGAGACCGGTCACGCCCACAAGTGCCAGTATCACGATGCCTATGATGCAGTGCAGCCCCATACGCCCGATCATGAGGGCGGAGCGACCTACGATTACGCTGTGAAGTGCACCGACTGCGGCCGTGTGCTTGAGCCCCAGCGGGAGAACGGCAGCATTCGCGTTGAGGTCCCCTTCAAGCTCACTGTGAAGAAGACCGGCGAAATGGATCCCGGCCAGAAGACCTTCAAGTTCGCTATTGACAGATTCGGCGCCCCCACCGTCTATACGCTGGTGCAGGATACCGTGGAGACCAATGGCGAAAAGACCTATGAGGGTAAGTTCATTTTCACCATCAGTAAGGATCAGGCCGGCAATCTGTCCGAGGGCTTCGTTATCCACCAGGTCAAGGGCAATGCTGCGGGCTGGACTTACGATGAGAGCATCTTCTACGCCATGCCTCTGTTTGTCGACAGCTATGACAGCGTTCGGGGCTGGGCCTTCTTCAAGTTCGACGAGAAGGGCGAGCTGGAATACAACAATCCCATGGAGGAAATCGGCTTCACCAACAGCTATAGCGCCAAGAAGCCGGTGACGCCTCCTGCGCCGGAACCCCCCGAGAAGCCGGTGACGCCTCCTGCGCCGGAAACCCCCAAGACCGGCGACGGCAGCATGATCGCTTTCAGCATCGCGATGGCGATCGTATCCGGTGCGGCTCTGATGGGAGCAGCTCTGTATTCCCGCAGAAGGAGCAGATAAACCACCTAACCGAAAAATCGTACTAAAGGATTGAAGCAAAGGGCGGGACGGAAGCCATCCGCCTCCGCCCTTTCGCTTTTCCAAAGAAAATCAAGCAGTTGGTTTTCTTTGGAAAGGTAATGTTATACAGCAATCCACTAAGGTGCTCGGCTTCAAAAACCATCTGGACTTTGTAAAGGAGGAAAAGAGATGAAAACAAGTAAACGAAATCGATGGCTCAGCTTTTTGTTGGCGCTGATCATGCTGGTGGGCTTGCTGCCGCTTTCTGTGCTGTCGGCGGGCGCTGAAAGCGGCGGCGAGGAGACGACCGGCGCCAATCGGGGCGAAGCGCGGGCCTCTTCGCGGGTGTATCCCACGCTGACCAATTTGATCGAGGGGACGGAGATACGCTCCGGTTACCAGTATTCTTTCTATAAGAACGGCAAAGTGTATGAGCACTTTCTTTATTCCAATATAGACCCGGAGAAATATAGGTATAACTCGGGTAAGTGCAGAAACTATAAGGACGATACAGATCTTCAGCGGGTTGTGACATACACTGACGGCGTTCTTATGTATTGGACACGTTTTGAGAATGATTTCCTGGATCTTTCAGGGCTTGAGGGAAGGTCTCTGACGCTGATCCTGTTCGACAATCTGAAGCTATCCGCCCTGTATGCCCCCGGCGTCGATCTGAGACTGATGGTGACCGACGGCGTCTATGTCACCTTCAACCACAGCACCCGGTATAAGAACAAGACCGCCTACTGCCCCCAAAACGGTGCAACCGGCGCGGTGATCGATCTGGCGCAGTCGGAGGGAAGCCTGAGCGGCTGCGGCAGCTTTGAGCTGTGCGGAGACGGGAAGCTGGGTATCGTCACGACGAGCGCCCCCAGGAAAACCAGCCCCGACTATGCCATCGTGGCGAAAAACACATCGGTTCTGGAGGATGCTGCACTGAATATTGTCTGCGGCAACAGCCACAGAGATGTGAGTTCCCTGATCCAGACGATCACACTCACCATCGACACCACCAGGGATGTTTCCCTTTCTATCAAAAATCCCCGGACCAACGCCGCCGCTTGGAGCTGCCATATGAACAACTTCAAGCTCGTCAACGCAAAGAGCCTGAATGTCTATGTGCAGCGGGGCTCCGGCGGATGGATCTTATTCGGCAACAACGGCGAAACCGACCCGGCGAAGGTGTTTAAGTATTACAGGAGCATCGGTAAGATCGGCAGGGAATGGTATATAGCCGGAAGAACCAACAGCGGCTATACTCTCACCATGGATCGCAGAGACTACATGCCGCAGATACGCTTCAACCTCAACTTGCAGGAGGTGAAGGGGGGTCAGACGGTGCGGGGCCTGAAGGCCGGCCTGGGCTATGAGATGTCTGCGGATATTGTGTATATGCCCCAGTGGATGCAAAAGCTGAGGGATGCAGGCAGAGTCAGGTTCGATTTCTACGGCCTCCTGTGCAAGCCGGGTCAGGAAGAGGGCTATGAAGGACAACCCTATACACTTGATTTTTATGTGGACCGCACCGGAAAACACAGTGTAGAGTTCTACTGGGCCTGCTGGCCGTCGGCAAATACTGACTATCGTAAACCGAAGACAGAAGAGAGTGTCCTTTATCAGACACACATCGAATTTGATGTGCAGATGAACGAAGCGGTCAGCGGCAAACAATACATATATAGTGTTCAGCTTCTGCAGGCGGGGGGCGAATTTACCGAAGCAACCAACGCCACCCACAAGATCTCCCTGCATCCGGATACATTGGCGAAATGCTATACCAACGAGTCGTATTCAACTGGTATCCCCTCCGAGTGGACGTATCGGCCCAGTGAGGATGCGTATACTATGTACTTCTGGATAAACGCACGGCACGGATATGAGCTTGCCGATTCGACTGCGACGGCAGACAACGGAGTTACTCTGAATGTGCAGCATACAAAGGTTACATATAGGTCATTCACCTATGGAGAAAAAGCCCTCACTGTCAACCTTGTGGCACAGCGGAAGCTGACGGATGTGCGCGGTACGCTCAAGAATTTCCGTCTCGGCATTGACGCCGGGTTTACGGAGATCGTATCGAATGAACCGAAAAAGTATTCTTTCCAGGATACGGTGGTATACGATGTCGCCTATGGCGCTTACGGCGTAGAGGCCGGTCAATTGCGTGAAGGCGATACGTGTTATGTCTACTTCGACGTAAAGCCGGGGGTTGGCTATTATCTCCCCGAGAATGCTTCGGTAAAGGTGATCCAGCCCGCAGGCTACAGAGCCAACGGGATATTCGACTCTGCGGAAACATACAGCACAGTCTATAAGGGCGATTGGTACGACTATTCACCGATAGGACGGAAATACCGGGTCTCTCAACTGTTGGAGCCGAACAGCGAGGGAGTGAAATACGGGACCGATATCCGCGTACAGGAGCCTAAGGCGGGGGACTGCCCCGCTGCCTTTGCCGACTATGAAAAACCGACAAGCCTGCCGTATAATATGAAGGTGCTGTCGATGCAATGGCTGGGACCCGATCACAAACCAATGAGGAAATTTGACAAATTTGAGGTTGGAAAATCGTATTTCCTCAATCTTCGTATCGGATTTGAGGGCGGCGAAGAAATGGGCTATGTATACCCGAAAAATTGGAAAGATTTCAAGGTGAACGGTAAGAGCGTAAACGCATGGATGGAATATGAAGACAATACAGACGGGCATGTCTGGCAGGTGTATGAATCCTATAAGGTGGTTGACCCCAACGCCCGCGGCTCCGTCAGCGGCACGGTGAAGAGCTTTAATTCCGCTTCCGATAAGGTGACCATTCAGCTCATTCAGCAGGGACACTCAGAGCCTGCGTATGAAACCACAGTCTCCGGCGGAACGAAGGAGGGGAATCAATATACCGCCTCCTACACGATTTCCGGGATCGCTTCCGGTACCTATACCATGCGGGTGCTGAAGAAAAATCATGTCACCCGGGAGTATACGATTACAGTGGGCGGAGAAGCGGTGACGCAAAATGCGAAAATTCACCTGAAGGGGGACATCAACGGCGACGGCAAGATCACGATCGGCGATGTCAACAGAGCAAACCTTCAGGCAAAGGGAAAGAGTAAATTGACTCTGTATGAATTTGCCTGCGCAGACATCAACGGCGACGGCAAGATCACGATCAGCGACGTCAACAGAGCGAACCTTCATGTGAAGGGAAAGTCTTTGCTTTGGTAGTCTGATTGAGTTTGCTTCAACACCTCAGCTCCTGCCCTATGCCTGCATAGGGCAGGGACCGAGGCTTAAGAAGATAAAGCTATCTGTACCACCGCACCTTACTATTTGGAAAGGGCTTGTAAAAGCCCCTTTCCGAAAGGCGATGAACAGATAAAAAACGCATCGTCTTTCGGAAGGGTGAGAATTTCATTCAGGGCGTATCTATGGAAACCAGGCAGGGATGCATTGTGCCACAGAAATACTTCGGAATAAGAAAGAGGAGGTCCATATGAAAAGAATTGTGCTGCTGTTTTGCACAGTAATGTTATTCATTTGCTCTTTGTGCGGATGTTCGGCTTCACCCGAAAAAAACCCTTCTATCCCAGGCGGGGGCACGATCCCCGGGGGCAACACCGCGAAGGATCCGGATGATAAAAACACAGAGGAGGCCGCTTTTGCGGAGCTGCAAAAGAAAATCTCACAGAGCGGCAGCGCAGTCGCCGTCGCCTTTATCGGCTATGTGGACAGCGAGAGCTCTGAGGCTGACCTGCGCGCCTATGTTGCGGGCAGCGAAACGGGAAAGGAATATCCCAGCCTATCCCGCGCGCCGCTTTACATGGCTGAGGGACAGGAGCTGTATGCAATTATACCGCCGAATGACAAGGGAACGATAATCGTGTACCCATCCATGATGACCGAAGACGGCGAGTATGCCGACGACAGGAGCAATCCCCTCCACGTGGGGGAGCCCGGCGAGCCGCTGTTGCTGCGGTGCAACCTCAGCGAGATATACTCCAATGTGCTGATTGCCGCTACTGACGGCGGCGGGGCCATGGACTTCCGCCCATCGCTGTCCATGGAAAACGGGCACCTGCAGGAGATTGCAGGGGTGTACGATTTCTCAACATACGAGGAAGTGCCCGATGAGCGATCCATTCAAATCGCAACAGAGCTTCTTCTGGAAACGGACGAGGTAAAGCAGGCGGTCATGCAGGGAATGAAGGTTATGTATACCGGAAATACCCAGTGGATCGAGGGGCGCCCCTGCCTGCTGTTTGCCCTGGGAACCGACAGCGAGGATCAGTTTGTCAGAGAACGTTATTACGGCGTGTGCGACAATCTCGTCTATAGCTACGATGCCATAAGCGATACGTGGTCTACTGTCGGGCGGCAATAAAAACAAGGGGAGAACAATCATTCATATTCCGTGGGGGTCCACGGAAAAAAGAAGTGATCTGCCGGCTCCGGTCGGAAAAGTATATGGATCATTCTCACAATTGGAAAGGAGCTTTTATTATGGGACTTATTAAAGCGGGTATCGGTGCATTGGGTGGCACTCTTGCCGACCAGTGGAAGGAATTTTTCTACTGCGAGTCTATGCCCAAGGAGGTGCTGGTCACCAAGGGACAAAAGCGCGTCAGCGGCAGGTCCTCCAATACGAAGGGGAGCGACAACATTATTTCCAACGGCTCCGGTATTGCCGTGGCCGACGGGCAGTGCATGATCATTGTGGAGCAGGGCAAGGTGGTGGAGATCTGCGCCGAGCCTGGCGAATTTACATACGACACCTCCACGGAGCCCTCCATCTTCTCCGGCAATCTGGGGGACAGCGTCCGCGCCACCTTCCAGACCATTGGCAAGCGCTTTACCTACGGCGGCGACACCGGCAAGGATCAGCGGGTGTACTATTTCAACACCAAGGAGCTTATTGACAACAAATTCGGCACGCCGAATCCCATCCCCTTCCGTGTGGTGGATTCCAAGATCGGTTTGGATGTGGACGTTTCGGTGCGCTGCTCCGGTGTTTATTCGTATAAGATCGCAGATCCTCTGCTCTTTTACACCAATGTCTGCGGAAATGTGGAGAAGGAGTATACCCGGGACGAGCTGGATAGCCAGCTGAAAACCGAGTTTGTCAGCGCTTTGCAGCCGGCCTTCGGTAAGCTGTCCGACCTGGAGCTGCGCCCGAATCAGATCGTCAGCCACAATACCGACCTGGAGGATGCCATGAATGTGGCGCTCTCTGCCAAGTGGGGCGAGCTGCGCGGTCTGAAGGTAGTCAGCATTGCCCTGGGTTCGGTCACGCTGCCGGAAGAGGATGCGGAGATGATCAAGCAGGCCCAGCGCACGGCCATCATGCGGGATCCCACCATGGCGGCAGCCACGCTGGTGGGCGCACAGGCGGATGCCATGAAGACGGCGGCAGGCAACCAGGCAGGCGCTATGACCGGCTTTATGGGCATGGGCATGGCCATGAATGCCGGCGGCGGCATGAACGCACAGAACCTGTTTGCCATGGGACAGCAGCAACAGCAGCAGGCGCAGCAGCAGGCTCCGGCGGCACCGGCAGCCCCGGCAGCGGGCGGCTGGAAATGTTCCTGCGGCGCAACCGCCACGGGTAAGTTCTGCCCGGAGTGCGGTGCCAAGAAACCGGAGCCCGTACAGGCCGGCGCATGGAAATGCAAGTGCGGCGCTACGGCCACCGGCAAATTCTGCCCCGAATGCGGCTCTCCCAAGCCGGCGGATTCCGAGGGCTGGACCTGCACCTGCGGCACTTTGAATAAGGGTAAATTCTGCCAGAGCTACGGCGCCAGAAAACCCGAGGGCGCACCGCTCTACCGCTGCGATAAATGCGGCTGGGAGCCGGAGGATCCGACGAATCCGCCGAAGTTCTGCCCCGAATGCGGAGATATATTCGACGATAACGATAGAAAATAAAACTGCTGCTTAGCGGGAACCGTATTAACGGAAGTGTTGTTTCGGCCAGGTATGAACGGCTTAGACAAAAAGCCGTTCATACCGCCGAAAGGCTTTTGCGCAGCAGGATAAGCTTCCCTGCCGGCGAGACGGCAAAGAATTTTTGTGTGATTTGTTAAAGAGTGGTTTTGCATTTGCTTGCAAAAGGAGATCCTGTTATGAGTAAAAGAAATAAAGACATTAAAATGACCATATTTATCATGGTCGCCGGCATCGGCTTGATAATTGCGGGTGTAATCGGAATTGTTACAAGCAGAATCGACAGCAGGGAATATAAAAACTCAACCGATATACGGAAAATTCCTGCTATTATTGTTGACTTTTCAACCGAAGACGATAAGGATAATTCCGGTGATGTTCGTTATACAACATATAAATTTAAGGTTTCATATGTTATTGACGGAAAAACCTATAAGGGAAAATATGAAGAACGTGTCTGGTCAAGGTCGAGCAGCTACACAAAAAAATATACCTATGATAAATTGAGAAAAGGCGACACAATAGACGTCGAGGTTTATAAAACCTCAAAAGGGGATTACAAGCTTACTCCTGAGGGAAGTCCCGTTGATTTTCTGCTCTATTGTGCGGCAATCCCCGTCGGCTTGTTCTTTGTTGTCATAATGATATGCGACGTTGTAAAAGACAACCGAAAAAAGAAAAGCGAAAACGAAATAATCAGCAAGGAATAAATCAGAGGTGCTTTTATGGATTTATCAGTAGCACTGATTATTGCGGCTTCCTTTGCTATTTTATGTACATTCTATATCGGTAAAAGGATACTTACCATAGATTTTTCGGAATACAGCTCCAAAAACTCTAAAAAAGCCAAACTGGAAAGACTGCTTGCGAAAAAGGAAACGCCCCTTCAGAATTCAAAAATCCGAAGAGATATGAGAAAAGCCTTTGAAAGAATTCTGATACCGCTGGGGAATGCGGATCAGGACCTTCTTCCGGCAAGAATGGATATGGCATTCCGGAAAAAAACCGTCAGTCAAATCAATAGACTTCATAGGAATAAGCTTTGCCGCAAAATTTACGTCACAGATGTTGTTCCCATTCCTAAAAACAACTTTGAAACATGGAGCGATGACGGCAGAGAATGGCGGGAATCGGTTTTAATGTGCAGCACACTGGAGCGTTTTGAGTCAACCGAAGGCAACATGGTTCAGAGCGAGATATACCGTAAGAATTCATATCTCAGAATACTTCAGTCAAGACACGTTCGCCGCACCGATCAAAAAGAAAATAAGAAAAGCTATTATAACGATATGCTGAGCATAACCTGCCCGTCCTGCGGTGCAAGAGTCAAGCTTGACAGTCAGCAGGTTACCTGTGAATACTGCGGCGCCGTTATAAAAAACGAGTTTTACGATTGGCAGACCGAGTCGTTTGAGATTTATGAATCTATCAGTACAAACCTGAAAAGTTTTTTACAGCTTCTTGTGTCCGGCTCCATACTTTTCTTATGTGTCTTTCTGTGCTTATATCTGATCAAGGACACCGAGATTTCCCTTGCCGCCGGCGTTGGTGCAGCGGTTCTGACTTTCGGAGGAATCGTTGCACCGATCATCTGCGGGAAAATCAGGCAAGAAAAGATTGCCGGAAAAATTGTAAGATATTCCGAGAATTATCTCAGAGCCTGCTTAAACGAACACTTTTGGGAGAATGAAAACGACGAAGACCTGCTTGATTTCAGCGTTGGTACAATTAAGCTTTTAAAAGTTGCCCACACAGAAGAAACAACAACCGTTACGGCTGACATTCTCGGAACAAAAACCTTTCTTCCCGAAAATCAGAAGCCGTATACAGAAAGATTTAAAAAGAGATTGCTCATGCAAAGGGCAAGATATCCCGAAAAGCGAAAAACGGACGGCGAGTTCTTTACCGAAAAGGATTGCCCGTCCTGCGGTGCCAATTTCATGCCTGATGAAAACCACTGCTGTTCGTTCTGCGGGTACGGCTTACAGGTCAACAATGCAAAATGGATTGTACAAAAAAAATTAATAAGCGGAGGATCACATTATGGGACTGTTTGACAAAAAATACTGCGACATCTGCGGTGAGAAAATCGGACTTCTCGGAAACCGCAAGCTGGAGGACGGGAATCTCTGTAAGGATTGCGCAAGAAAGCTCTCGCCGTTTTTCAGCGAACGGCGGAGCTCAACGGTGGAGGACATCAAGCGCCAGCTTGCTTACCGTGCGGAAAACGAAAAGAAGCTTGCCGGCTTTGCCCCGTCGATCACCTTTGACGGGAGCAAAAAGGTATACATCGATCCTATAGGGGAGCGGTTCATCGTTACCGGAACTTCTAACTGGCGCAGCAGCAATCCTGACCTCATTGCATTTTCTCAGGTGCTGGGAGTGAACACGGATATCCGGGAGAATAAGGAGGAGATCTTTTACGAGGACTCCGATGGAAATGAGAAGAGCTATGTGCCGCCCCGCTATGCCTGCGACTATGAGTTCAATGTGACGATTCGGGTGGATTCTCCATGGTTTAGTGAGATCGAACTGGAGCTGAGCGACGGCAACCGCCCCGACAGCCCCTATACGGACCTGTACCGCCAATATGAGCAGAGAATGCACGAGCTTGCAGACATTCTGATGCGCCGGGATAACAGAAACCGGGTTTGGGACGGCGGCAGTACGATGAATCGGGTGGATAGCACGGGCATCCGTCAGGAAAGACCTGCTTCCGCGCCCAATGCTATGGGCAGCGAGACATGGGTATGCCCGTCCTGCGGCGCACAAAGCAGCGGAAAATTCTGCGCAAACTGCGGCACCCCCAAGCCTGTAGTCAGCTCCGGCTGTACAAACTGCGGGTGGAGACCCTCGGCGGGACAGGGTATGCCGAAATTCTGCCCGGAGTGCGGCAGGCCGCTTCGGTAAATCATGAAGCGCAAGGCGCGCATTGCTGCAGCGGTTGTGCTTGCATTCCTGCCGATTTTCGGGCTTTTGGGCTGCGGCGAAAGTGAAAAGTTTACTGCTGATGATCTTGTTTTGATCCAGACCGTTTATTACGGAACGGAAAGGAACCCGGTGTATTGCTTTGCTTTAAAAAAGGAAGAAAATGGCTGGTTATTCTCTGCGGATTGCCTTGTGGGAGAGCAGAAGGAGCACTATGCCTCCTTCGAATCGTTTCCGGTACCGGCGGAGGATGCAGCGGGATTCCTTCAGATTATTAGCGAGGATGGCGAGATAAAGAAGCTTTACAGGCATCGCAATCCAATACGTTTTTTTCACATATCTGACGTACCGGCACGCAGCCTGGGAATGACTTTCTGTGACGGAAGCACGATGGAGAAGGACGCGGAACTCGGCGACAGGGCACTTGATTATCTCTATGTGCTTGCCGACAGATACTACAAGGACGCTGAAAGTTCAGCAGAGACTCCACCGGATACAGCAACGAGCTGAATATCATTATGCAAAAGCAAGAAAAGCTAAAAACAAACCGATGTTGTCAGAAAAAGGAGGAAATTTATGGCTAATCAATGTGCTATCTGTGGTGCGGACATCAATCTGATCCAAACGCAAAAGCTGTCGGACGGCAACTGCATTTGCCGCAAAAACTGCAGGAAAAAGGGCTTCAAGGTATATGACTATGTGCATAGCAATCTTCCGGGTGTCAAGGCGCATCTTGCACAGGTGGAGCGCGGCACCAAGCTGTGGGACCACTATTTCGTTCCGAGGGAGAAAACAAAGGATAAGAGCAAAAAGCTGAAGCGCTTAGGCACCTATCTCTATGTGGCAGCGGATATCGGGCTGATGGCGTATGTGCAGAACGATTACAAGTTTATGATGTTCGGCAAGACCACCCGCGCCTGCGTGTACCGCATTGCCGACCTGCGCAGCTATAAGTATGAGGAGCAGATCGTTAAAAACGGCGATAAGAGCGAGAAGAAGCCTTTTGCAAGACTCAGCTTTACCAATACGCAGGGCCTTTACGAATTCGTTCTCCCCATGAACAACAGAAAGGATTTTGAAGCGCTCAAAAAATACTTCGATACGCTGTTCGGCGTACAGAATACACTCGGCAACGCCTCGAACGTTTGGAAGCAGCAGATGACCGCAGTTAAGGATATCGCGGCAGGATTTTCTGCCACGGTAAAGGGAGAGACTGATGCCGGCGACAAGGCGGCGCAGGCAATCGACTCCCTGGATGCCGCAATCTACGGCGACCGCACCGAGTGGATTCAGAAGGCAGATGCGGCCCTTGCGGCATTTAATGGGTGAATTTCTTTAAGAGAGGAGATCTATTCATGCAAACCTTGCAGGAATATAAATGCCCCTGCTGCGGCGGCGCGATAGCCTTTGACAGCACACTCCAGAAAATGAAGTGCCCTTATTGCGACACGGAGTTTGAAATGGAGGCGCTGGAGGGCTACGACGCCGAGCTGCAGAGCGAAAAATCAGACAATATGGAATGGGAAACCTCGGCCGGAGGAGACTGGCAGGAGGGAGAAACCGACGGCCTGCGCTCGTATGTGTGCAAGTCCTGCGGCGGCGAGATCGTAGGCGATGCCAACACAGCGGCTACTGCCTGCCCCTTCTGCGGCAATCCCGTGGTGATGATGGGCCAGTTCTCAGGCGCTCTCAAGCCGGATCTTGTGATCCCGTTCAAGCTGGATAAAAAGGCGGCAAAGGCGGGGCTGATGAAGCATCTGACCGGAAAGCGGCTGCTGCCAAAGATTTTCAAGGATCAGAACCATATCGACGAGATCAAGGGTGTCTATGTACCCTTCTGGCTTTTCGACACCGATGTGGACGCACAGGTGCGTTATCGTGCCACAAAGGTCCGCACATGGAGCGACAGCGACTACGATTACACCGAAACCAGCCACTTTATGGTGCATCGGGGCGGCAGCGTCGGCTTTGAGCATGTCCCGGTGGACGGCTCTTCCAAAATGGCGGATGACCTGATGGAATCCATTGAGCCGTATAGTATTTCGGATGCAGTCCATTTCCAGACAGCTTATCTTGCCGGCTATGTAGCGGATAAGTATGATGTGACCGCCGAGGAAAGCGTTGACCGGGCAAACCAGCGGGTCAAGCGGTCTACCGAGGAGGTATTTGCCGAGACGGTAAAAGGGTATACCACCGTTACGCCGGAAAACACCAATGTGCAGTTCCATGGCGGAAAGGCCCGGTATGCGCTTTATCCGGTGTGGCTTTTGAACACCACATGGAACGGCAATCAATATGTCTTTGCTATGAACGGTCAGACCGGGAAATTCGTCGGTGACCTGCCGGTGGATAAGGCTGCGGCCAAGCGCTGGACGTTTTTGCTGGCGGCGATATTCTCAGTGGCTTCCTACGGCGTTGCGTGGGGCCTGCACCTGATAGGGCTGATTTAAGGAGGGGACGGAATGAAAAAGAAAATACTGACACTGTTATTCTCGCTTATTCTGTGCCTTTGTATAGTGACTCCCGCCTTTGCAGCGCAGACGGATGGCTTCGCAAGCGAATATGAGCGCGTGCAGGACTTGGCGGGGCTGCTCTCCGGCAACGAGGAATCGTCGCTTGTGACAAAGCTTAATGAGCTCAGCGAGCGTCAGAAAATGGACATTGTCGTGCTGACCACTGACACGCTGGACGGGAAAACTCCGCGGGACTATGCCGATGATGTTTATGATTACGGCAACTTCGGCTACGGCGAAAGCAAGGACGGCGCGCTGCTCCTTATCAGCATCGAGGACAACGACTGGTACATATCCACCTGCGGCTACGGCATTACGGTCTTTACGGACGCGGGCATTGAGTATATCGGCAAGCAGATAAAGGGAGATCTGTCCGACGGTAATTTTGCGGGTGCCTTTGATAAATTCGCCGATCTTTGCGATGACTTCATCACACAGGCAAGAACCGGCGAGCCTTACGATGTAAAGAATCTACCCAAGGAGCCACTTTCCCTTATCTGGATCCCTATTGCCATCGTTGTGGGCTTCGTCCTATCCCTCATCATAGTGGGCAATATGAAAGCAAAGCTGAAAACGGTCCGCTTCCAGGCGGCTGCGAGCAACTACATAAAGGACAACAGTCTGAACATTAACGAGAGACGTGATCTGTTCCTGTATAACACTGTCACACGCAGGGCGAAGCCCAAGAACGATGATTCCGGAGGCGGGAGCAGCACCCACACCTCTTCCTCCGGCACGACCCACGGCGGCGGGGGCGGTAAATTCTGATGCAGCTTTCCCCCTGCAAAAAATACTTTATAAAGGAGAGATAACCCGTGAGTATCTTTGATAAGCTGAAAAGCACAGCCGGGCAGGCGGTAAATGCCGCCGCACAATCCCTGGGCAGTAAGCGGGAGAGATTTACCTTTGCAGCACTGCCGGAGAGCCTTGCCGAAATGCAGGCACTTCCCGAGGCAAGCCTCGACACGCCCTTCAAGACGGCGGCACTTACAGTTCTCGCTTTGTGTGCATATGCGGCAGACAAGAGCATCGGAACGGAGATGCTGAATTGGCTGCGCGGACCCCGTCCGCTGAACGGACAGGAAATTTCTTTCCTGAACGACCGCTTCCGCGATGGCAAGACCTACCTGCCGTTCACCTATTTCGCCGGCTCCACACCGGACAACAACTACACACCCACCCAGCCGTATACGATCATCGTTGAGAGCAACCATGTGTCCGGCGAGGAGCAGGGGTATATGAAGCTGTTTATCCCCTGCGGCGGAGCAGACGCTCCCCGTCCTATCAAGATGCGCCAGCGGGGCAGCGACGGCAAGTGGTTCTTGTGGGAGCAGTATCTGCTGACGGGTGTGCGCACGCCGAAGGCTGCCGATCCGTGGGCATGATGGCTTGACAAGGAGGAAAAATATGGATATTCGGGGAATTTGGAAGGTCAAGGAGATCCGTGTGCCTACACCGGACGGAGTGAAGGTCTTTACCTCTGACAACCCGCCGCAGGAGGAGCGGTTTGAGGGCAGCGCCGAGCTGATGAACTATCGGACGGAGTTTGCCGAGGACGGTATGCTCAACACACTTATGTTCGTGCCGGAGGAGATGCGCCAGGAGGCTGCCAAGCAAGGGGTGGAGGTCCGGGAGGACGGCTACGCCGCCATCGAAAGCACCACCTGGAAGGAGGCAGACGGCAAGTTCTATTACGATACCGGGATTCAGGGCGAGACGCTGGGGGAGCCGGTGGATCCCTTCATGGAGATCTCCGTCACAGAGGACGGGTGCCTGCTGTATGGGCTGGGAATGATCCTTCTGGAAAGGGCCTGAGTCGAATACGGATGATCCCTATGTACAATTCATAAACGGGAGAGGCTTGCTGCGGCAAGCTTCTTTCCGAAAGGCACCGAATGAAATTCGGTGCCTTTCGGAAAGGAAGGATCCATGAAAAAGCGAATAATATGGGGCCTGTGCTTAGGTTTACTGATACTGTTCAGTTCCGCCTGCGCAAAAAAGCAGCATGCGAATGATGACGGCAATGTGTATTACGGAGGGGATCCTATGGATTTCAAAAGCTTTCAGCTGGTGCAAACCGACATGACGGCGCAGCGCCGCGTTTACGAGGGATACAAAACGGAGAGCGGAGTTCACCTGGAGTATTACATCAGCACGGAAATGTGGGATGATAAGACCTCCGGGAATGTGGAATGCCGCAATGTCGTTCGCGCAATTGACGCAGATGAAAGCGTTTTTCAAAAGCTATGCGCAGTATTCGGCAATTACAAAATAGCGGAATGGGAAGGCTTTCGAGGCTACGATTCCCATGCCCTTGACGGCAGCGGTATGTGCCTTGAGGTCGTGCTGGCGGACGGGACGGAGATAAACGCCCAGGGAACCAACCGCTTTCCCAAAAACTATTCCTCATTTGCGCAGGAGCTTTGTAAGCTCATAACAACCGAAAGAATAAGCTCGGTGCATTTTAGCGACGGCGCCTATGAGATCACACTGCCGGAAAGCTGGGTGGGTGCCGTTACGGCAAGCTTTTCCGAAAACCAGGTGGCATTTTTCGTTGATAAGACCGGCGGCGGTGAGCTCACCTTTTTTATAATCGACAGCGATACATACGGCTATGCATCGGATGCTTATAAGGGACGAATAGAGGCCGGCCGGCTTATATCCGGGGAGGATGTGCGGTTTATTACGGCCCGGGATCATTACGCCATTGCCTCCTATGCATCTGAGGTTTCGGAGGAGGCGCTGGAGCTTTGGAAAAATTATGAAAGCGATAAGCTTTCTATCGTGGAAAGCCTCCGGGGTGTAAACGGGTATGCGTTTTATCCTGATGTAATTGCCGCCAAACAGCGGGATTTGCGATAACGGTTCCCGAGAGGAGAAAGAGTATGAAAAGACTGATAATTGCTTTTATTACATGGATGCTTGTGGGAGTAACGGTCACCGCAGCCTGGGCGGCGGGCCCGGCGAAGCCTGTGATTGAGGCGGAAATGCCGGATTGCTATAGCTATATCGGCGGCAGTGGGATCACTTTGTATACCAATGCCAGTGCGTCCGACGGCGGTACGCTGAAATATCAGTGGTATGTCACGGATATAGAAAACATGGCGATGATTCGCGCCATTGACTACGCAGAGGGAGACAGCTATCAGGTGCCGGAGGAATTGGGCGTGAAATGGTACTGCTATGCTGCGTGGAATGTGGCGGGAGGTGCAGAGAGTGAGCCCACATACAGCCGCTTGATCCGGGTGGAATTCTATGAAAACAACCCTGTCCATATCCACAGCTTTGGCCAGTGGATGGTAACTACGGAGCCAACCTGCGAGGAGTCTGGTATTAAGACGCGGGAATGCGACTGCGGCGTTACCGAACGGGCAGAGGTGCCTGCGGTGGGACATAATTGGGATGCGGGAACAATAACCAGGGAACCTACTCCAAAAGCCGATGGTGAAAAGACCTATACCTGCCTTGCCTGTAAGGCAACTATGACAGAGCCGGTAAAATACAGCGGAAGTCTTGAAGGCGACAATGATGAAAAAAGCAGCGTTGAGCCGGAAAAAGACATGAGTACCGATCTAAAAGATGACCACAGAAAAAATACAGAGCATAATTCTCCCGTGGAGAGCGAGAGGTTTTCTTTTCCGTGGTGGATCGTCGCCGTTATTGCCGCAGCGGTGATTGGTGGGGGTGTTTTGGCAATTGTTTTAATTCGGAAAGGCAATGATGAATGATGAAAAAATCGTTCTGGACATTCGGAGCTGCATCTATGCGCACACCATGGAGCGAATGCTGATGCAGAAATTGGACGATTGCCAAATTGTGATCTCCGAGTTGCCGGATGCAACCGCCGAGTGGTGCAAAACGCATCTGCCAGGTGTGCCTTGAAATGCAATATTTCAAAACCGCCGTTCTGCGCCGCGGGGCCGAAAATAACGGTCTTGCTGTGTTCGCCAGCGCAGCTGCTATCAAAGGAATAGAGCCGATAAACCGTTGACCTCTCGGCTACGGGTTATCGGCTCTGTGTCTATGTGTCCGGCTATTTGATAGCGGCCATATTTCTTTTTTCAAAGGCAATAAATCGTGAAAGATTCAACTTCGGGCGTCTGATTTCTGCATGAACTCCAGATAGAGACTATATAGCACCGCACAGACCGGAACGCTGAAAAGCATTCCCAAGACACCAAACGCCCCGCCTCCAATCGTGACAGCCATCAGCACAAGCAGTCCGGGCAGGCCCACCGATTTTCCAACAACTTTTGGATAAATCAGATTGCCCTCTACCTGTTGTAGAATCAGCAGATAAACAATGAACCACACCGCTTTGATGGGTTCTGCCAACAGAATCAGAAATGTGCCAAGACCGCCGCCGAGCCATGCGCCGAAGATCGGCACCAACGCGGTAACGGCAACAAATGCGGAAACGGCACCGGCATAGGGGATCCTCAGAATCAGCATTCCAAGGAAGCAGAGGACTCCAATAATGACGGCCTCGGTAAGCTGTCCGCTGACAAAGTTGGTAAAGGTTTGATTCGTCAGCGAAGCGATGCTCAGAAGCCGCTTTGCCCCCGTTTGTGGAAGCACCGTTGTGATCAGCTTTTTTAAGTGGGCTGCAACCACTTCTTTTTTTGCCAGCAGATACAACGCAAAAACAAACGCCAAAAGCACGTCAACCAAGCCGGAAAGGATGGATGTAGCCGCGCCCCATGTTACTGTAATGATTCCGCTGCCTTCGTCGTTGATAAAGGCCGTAATTTTCTCAATCAGCAGATCGGAGTCGATTGCATATTCCGGCAAAACGATGTTGTACTTTGCTGCAAAGTGAACAGTATCTGCCCACCAGCCCCCAATTTCATCAACATAAATCGGAATGTTCTGAATAAACTCGCCGCCGGACTCCCGCAGACTCGGAATCATCATAAACACTACGGCAAACAAAATCCCAAACACAAGAACAGCGCTTAAAGTGAGGCAAACGGGTCTTGCCAGCTTTACAGGGGCCTTTTTGCACACTCTGTTCCAGCAGCGTTCAAGTGGGTTAAGGACAACATTGATCAGAAAAGCGATACCTCCGCCAATCAGAAATGGCGAGAACAGCGAGATCACTTTTCCGAGAAATTTCATTACGGCATCGAGGTTCATTAAAGCCCAAGCAAAAAGAATCATCAGCAGCAATGCGCGAATGATGTATCGGGCAATGCTTTTGTCGGGCTGTCTGTTTTCCGGCGGGACGGCAATATCGTGCCGCTTGGTGTCAGTACCCTGTGTTTTTTTCGCCATATTCCCTCCACACTGTTATTGCGCACATTCTAAAATAGGGTCACATTGCTTGACGGTAATGGACGACACTCTGTACGCGCTCAGCTCGGAGACCGTGATCTCCAAATTCTGCACAGCAAAGGAATCGCCCTTACCGGGGACTCTATTCAGCTGCTCCATGACCCAGCCGCCGACGGAAACACTGTCCGATTCCAGCTTGACGTCAAAGAATTCCATAAAATCCTCCACGCTGGCGGAGCAGTCCACGCGGTAGGTATTCTCGTCCAGCTTTTCAAAATCCTCTTCCACCTCGTCGTGTTCGTCCCAAATTTCACCGACCAATTCTTCCAGGATATCCTCCATCGTAACAATGCCAAGCGTTCCGCCGAAATCGTCTACAACGACGGCGACATGGGACTTCTGATGCTGGAGCATTTTCAAAATATCCCGGATTTTTGTGTGCTGATAGACGAACAGCGGCTCCGTCATGATCTCTGCAATGGGCTGATCCGTCATCTTGCCGTTGATATAGAAGTCCTTCTGATGAAGAACGCCGACGATCTGATCGATGGTATCCCGGTAGACCAGCAGGCGGGAAAAGCGGGACTGTGTAAAGGCTCTGGCAATTTCCTCATGGCTTTCGCCGATGTCCACGGCCTCCAGGTCCATTCGATGGGTCAGAATTTCAGCCGCCGTCAGGTCGCGGAACTCAAGAGCATTGCGCAGCAGCTCACCCTCGTTTTCGTCAATGCCGCCGTCCTGCTCCACGTCCTCCATGAAAAGGAGCAGTTCCTCGTGGGACATTTTTGCGTCGTCATTTGTCTTGAAGAAGCGAGAAACCAGCTTTTTCCACTGGGAAAACAGAAAATTCAGCGGCGTCAAGACCAAAATCCAAAGGCGGATAAACGGGGCGCTGAACAAAGCAAAGCGCTCAGGGGTGTCCTTTGCAACACTCTTGGGGGTGATCTCACCGAAAATCAAAACAACGATTGTTACGACGACCGTAGAAACCGTCGCGCCGATGTCGCCGTAAAGCCCGACGAACAGAAGTGTGCCGATGGACGCCACCATGATATTCACGATATTGTTGCCGATCAGGATGGTGGAGATCAGCTTGTCATAATCATTGGACAGCTTGAGTGCCAGCGCTGCCCTCTTGTTTCCATTGTCCGCCAACACCTTGAGGCGGGTCTTATTCAGGGACGAGAACGCCGTTTCTGTGGCGCTGAAATAGGCGGACATGGCGATGCAGACCACCATTGCGAAAATGCTTCCCAAATAATTCATATAAAACTCCTTTATTTCCTGTTCATATTATTGTTTTATGCAAAAAAGACACATCTATACCCGATACCGCAGCAAAGGGCGTAGATATGCCACACATGAACAGGCCATATAAGAGCGGTTACCGTTGTCGTCGCTGCTGTCGTTTTCCACGGACTTCTTCCTCCTTTTTGCTGTGTGCTTCTATCATAGCATTTCTCCGGTGTAGATTCGGTAAAGAAACAAGTGCGGGGCAATATCGTCCTGTGAGAAATCTTGAAGCGTTTCCGCTTATGCGGTATAATAACGGCCAGCAGTTATTATACACTGATTTAAGCCGCTTTTCTCCCGGGCTTCGCCCGGAACCGAAAAACATGGCGTATGATGCCATTCTGCTTCGCTGCATGGTATCATAATGCCGCAATAAATTTCAGGAGAAGCATGATGAAGAATCGACAGCGACAAAAGGATATTCTATTTTCGATCCTTATTTTTTGCAGCGTATTTGCCGTCAATTGGCTGATTCAGAAGCTCTTTACCACGCAGACGCTGGTACCTATGATCTTTGTGTTCGGCGTATTTTTGATCTCGCTGAAAACGCATGGGTATTGCTATGGTATCATTTCGGCCATCGTCAGCGTGTTTGCGGTGAATTTCGCCTTCACCTATCCGTACTATGTCTTTGACTTTTTCGTGGAGGAAAGCATCCTATCTGCCGTCATCATGCTGGTCGTTGCCGTTTCCACCAGTACGCTGAACATTCGTATCCGCGATCAGGAGAAGCTGCGCTCAGAGAATGAAAAAGAGCGAATGCGGGGCAATTTGCTGCGGGCGATTTCCCATGACCTGCGCACGCCCCTTACCTCCATATACGGGTCATCCTCTACACTGATCTCCAAGTATGACGCGCTGCCAAAGGAGCAGCAGCTCAAGCTGCTGGGAGAAATTCAGGAGGACAGCGAATGGCTCATCCGCATGGTGGAGAATCTCCTGTCTGTCACAAGGATCGACGGCGCGAAGGTGGAGGTCGTGAAAACGCCCACCGTTCTGGATGAGCTGATCGACTCGGTTCTCATGAAGTTTTCCAAAAAGCATCCGAATCAGAAGGTCATCACACAGATACCGGACGAGTTTGTGGACATTCCCATGGACTCGCTCCTTATTGAGCAGGTGCTGCTGAATCTTCTGGAAAACGCTGTATTTCACGCAAAAGGCATGACGGAGCTGACGCTTTCCGTTTCTCTCGTGGGAGACAAGGCGGTATTTGAGGTCGCCGACAACGGCTGCGGGCTCCCGGAGGATGCGCTTCAAAAGATCTTTACCGGCAGCTATGAAAAGTCCGCCGCACCGGTGGACGGGACACGCCGCAATATGGGAATCGGACTATCTGTGTGCGCCGCCATCGTCAAGGCCCACGGCAGTGACATTACCGCAGAAAACAGGCGTGGCGGCGGTGCGGTATTCCGTTTTGCTCTGGAAAGAGGGGGTGAGGACGATGGGCAATAACAAATTCAAGATCCTGATCGTAGAGGATGAAGCCAACATCCGAAGCTTTATCAAAGCCAATCTGGAAACCAGTGACTATCAGGTGCTCTGTGCGGAGACCTGTGCGCTCGGCATGATGATGTACGCCTCTCATCGACCGGACCTCATCGTTCTGGATCTCGGCCTGCCGGATCGGGATGGCATGAGTCTGATTCAAGAGGTGCGAAAGACGGATACCGTGCCCATCATTGTGCTCTCCGCCCGTTCCAACGAGAGGGACAAGGTGGAGGCGCTGGATCTGGGGGCGAATGATTATATTACGAAGCCCTTTGGCACGGAGGAATTGCTGGCCCGTATCCGCGCCGTTCTCCGCAGCCATCGGCACAGCGAAGAGAATGAAAGTACCCCCGGCGGGAAATTCCGCCTTCAGGACTTGCTGATCGATTACGATACACGGCAGGTCTTTGTCGGCAAAGACGAAATCGACCTGACCCAGACCGAATACAACATCATGGCCTATCTCTCTATCCATGCCGGAAAGGTCCTGACTTATGCTGCAATCGTCCGCACGGTCTGGGGATATTCGGATTATGGCAGCGTCAAAAAGCTGCAAGTCAACATGAAGAATATCCGAAAGAAAATGGGCGTGACGCCCGGCGAAAAGCGCTATATCATCAACGAGCTTGGCGTCGGATATCGTATGCTGGAGGATGATAAATAGGAAATGCGGTGCTGCCTTTCAAGAGGCTGCACCGCATTGTAAGTTTATGCCGGGGTTCCAGGCGGGTGATTATTGTGCGCTTACGCTTGGAGTCTCACCTTACAGTCATATTGTACTTCGGTATTCACTTCGTTTGGCCGCATGGCAAGCGACATTATTCCAGCGATGAGAACAGCTCTCCGTCAATGCTTAGAACGTCATCCATCGGAATCTTTGCGCCGTCCTGCATGGTGATCCTCCGCTCAAAATCATCGACCTTTTTGACCGCGCCGGTTGCTGATATATATTTTCCGCCAGCCTTCCGCTCATCGGGCTGGAAGTAGGTAATGGTGACCTCCGGCGCATCATCAAAGGCATCCATGAGAAGCTGATACTTCCTGTCCAATGCAGTCAGCGCTTCCTCGTCAAGCTCAATCCTTTCGTTGGTCAGACGCCCGGTTTCCTTGATGGCGGAGTCGTAGCCGGTGAGTGCTGCGAAGGGCGCGAACTGCGCTGCTCGATCTGACATCGGCATCTGCGGTCGCGTCTTGGAGACGTGGTGAGGGAGATTGATAATCTCGTCGTATCGATTGTTCATGTGTATTGTGCATCTCCCTTCCATGTAACCGGGGATTTATAACTGCCTCTGCAAATATATCATGTCAACAAGTTGAACGCCACACTCAAATATCGGATGGTCATAATGGTCAGTAAAGAAATTAGGGATGCAATGAGAGCGTGTAAAACCGCATTTCTCATAAA